>Ga0126379_10000422_pt1 | contig 23185 bp, 20 predicted proteins | sample PanSoiMetPlot_24_FD_92640 | JGI IMG/M metagenome (GOLD analysis project Ga0126379, IMG submission 92640) | Tropical forest soil microbial communities from Panama - MetaG Plot_24 | ecosystem: Environmental > Terrestrial > Soil > Tropical forest > Bulk soil | place: Panama | collected 2016-02-17
ATACGCGCCACCCGCGCTGCCGGAACACCTAGCAGCGTCGACCACAAGTCATGCGCGTGGACCACGTCAAATCTTCCGCGGAGAAACGCAGCCAGGTACAGCATCTGACGGACACCGTTCAGGGACAAGAGGGTCTTGCCTTTTCGAAATTCGATCACAGGAACATCCCCTCGTTGCAGAACCTGAAGCAGCGGACCTTCCGCGCGAAGGCAGCCGACTGTTATGCGGTGTCCGTTTCGCTGCATGCGAAGTGCTACAAAAGCCATTTGGGTTTCCGTGCCGCCAATGTTCAGACTGTCTACCAGATGGAGCACGCGCAAGCTGCCGCTTGGGTGGGCCTCAGCGGATTGCGCGTTGGCCACTGCCGGATTCGGCTCCTGCTTCGCTAATTCGACCGGCGCCATTTTTTTACGGTATGGGAAGAACACAGCCGCATAGATCAGCGCTGGCCGGCCGAGGGCTTGAAAGTCGCTACATAGAGAGCCCAACCCCAAGTGGTCGCACCGAGGGCAAAGCTCGCTGTCCGCGTTCCGGAAGAAGCGAGATTCTCCTGGGAAGCGTCAACATGGTCTCCGGTCATGGTGATCATTGAGTAGTCAGGCCCGGCCGTGATTGCGCTCTGGGCTGTTCCCTCATCCCCGAAGTACACATACACTAAATCTCCCTGCGTAGGTGTGAAGCTGGCGGACATGGGCGTGGTGGTGCCCCCGTCGGCCACGGCGGTACTTATGATGTCAAGCGCATTAGTCGTGGCAACGCCGGAGTATTCAACCGCGTGAATGCCTACGTCGAAGGGGCTGGAGCTGAGAGTGATCGTCGTGTCGCCACCCTTGATATTCGTCGCATAGAACAACTTGATGCTAAGCTCGGCTTGTCCGCCAGGGCCGCGAAGTATGGGCAACGGGGTCCACGTGTTCAGGGCGGAATCGCTGACCGTTGGATCGGTGGCCAGATCGGCCCAGGAAGCCGCCACAATCACAAAGTTACCGGCGGCGGTGTTCTTGAGCGTAATGCTGTTCCCGGGATACGCATCAGCACTCTGAATTCGGGCTATGGCCGGATGTGTGACGCAGCCGCTTGCAATCGACTCTGGGGTTGTCCCCCGGCTGAAGAAGATGCTGCCAGTGCCGGGCGAAAAGTCTTGCCAGACAACATTAACATTCCCGCAGGGGTCGAGGGCCAGCACAGGGTACCCAAGATCAGCCTTGTTGGTGTTGGACAGGTTCTGCGGGCTGGAAAACGTAGTCCCATTGTCGGTTGAGCGGCTGTAGAAAATGTCGTTAGGCGCGGTCCAGATCACATTGATGGCACCTTTGGAATCGACGGCGATTCGCGGGCTGCCGGCTCCGGAGATGGCGCCGGTGACCGCCGTGCTCAAGAAGCTAGAGCCGCCATCCGTCGACCGCGCGAACTTGATGACAGGTTCAGGATCGATCCAGACGATATCGACGTTGCCGCCGGAATCAACCGCGACCTGCGGGCAACAGGAGAACGCCTGGGGATTAGGATTGTTCGTAAGGTTCGTTGTGGAGAAGGTATTGCCTCCATCCTTGGAACTCACGACGAAGACGTCGCCAATGGGTACCGGTTGACCCGGTATTCGCTCTGGGACCGTGTTGTAAGCAACGTAGACCGCGCCTGTGGAATCCAGGGCCATCGAAATATTGGTTAAGTCAAGGGCCTGAGCGAGCATCTTGGGGGAAGAGAAGGTAACGCCACGATCTTTGGATTGATTGAACCAGATACTACATTGGGTGTTGCATTCGCTCCAGACAAGATCGATATCGCCGTTCGCGCCCTGGTCCAGAGCCCAATTCACCAGGTCGCTGTTCGTGCTGTTCGATATTTGCGCTGGAGCTGAGAAGGACGCGCCTTGGTCAAGCGATCGAGTGAAAAACAAATTTTTCGAGGCGTTGTCAACCCAACTGAAGTAAATGTTGCCGGCGGAATCACCCGCGACGCGGGTTGCAGGACCAGTCGGAACATTTGCGATGGCCTTGGGCTCGGAAAAAGTGGTGCCTCCGTCTGTGGATCGGCTCAGCAATGCGGTTGGGCCGTTAGTGTTGGTCCATATGACGTTGATATTTCCGGCAGGATCGAGTGCGATCTTGGGAAGCTGAACGCTGCCCTGATGGTTGGACAGGTTCTGCGGGCTCGAAAAAGTCTTGCCGCCATCGACTGACCGGCTGAAAAAGATGTCCGCAGAGTCCGGGCTAGGATCTCTTTGAATCCATATGACGTAAATCCTTCCTAGGGAATCAACCGCCATCTGCTGGTCGGAGGCGCAGCAAGGCGCTGGATTGTTAGAAAGGTTCTGCGGCGGCGAAAATGCTACTGTGTTTTGGGGCGGAAGGTTCTGCGCCAGGGCAGTCGATGGCGGTAGAGCCAAGGCCAATCCTATGAGCAGAGCACACTGTCCAACTTTACAGACACATTCACGGTGAACCATTTTTTTCCTCCCCACGGTTTGTCAGGAAAGGACCGGAATCGAACTCGGAACCTGGTTCTCGGCAGAAGGGCAAAAGCTCGGCATTACCGGCAGAGCACGAGCGCAGGTGGTCTGTTCCAGAAAGTTGCGATGCCAGAGCTCGAAAATAAGAAGGTGCCAGATCTCCCAGGAACGGTCACGAGTGCCGCGCCGATGTTCCTCCATCCGCTGCCGCACAACAGGCTCGTTGAAGTATCCGCGCTGAAGTGTTTTGGGTTCGAGCAAGATGTCGAGCAGTCCCGGTTGGGGCATCTTTCGAAACCAATGCACCAGGGGCAGCGAGAAACCCTGCTTGCGCCGGTAGAGGACCGAGCGCGGCACACCAAGCCTTTCAGCAAGCTTCTTCAAGATGTACTTTGATTCCCCAAACCGTAACTTCCAGCGCGGCGACAGCCGCGCCGCCCACTCGGCAAAGCAATGATCCAACAAAGGGGCACGCACTTCCAATGACGTGGCCATGCTCATCCGGTCCACTTTGGTCAAAATATCGCCGGGCAGATAGGTCTTGGCATCCAGATAGAGCATTTCACTCAGCGGATCAGACTTTGATCTTCCGACAAGATAACGGGATGGATGCTCATAGGGAGACGCGTGGTTCCCGGCCCTGGCGACAAAGTCCGTTGTGAAGAGCGCTTGCTCGCGGGCGCAGGGCAGCAGCGAGACTTCATCCAGATAGCGCCCGCTGAACGGCAGAGAGACATTGAACAGAAATCGACGGCCCGGCCAGGCTGTTGGAATATGGGGATGAACGTGCCGGCGGTACCAGCTTCCCATCGCCGGCGGAGGGCTGGGCAACTTCCGGCGGCGAAGCTGCGACCGATAGCGATCATACCCGGCGAACAGTTCATCGCCGCCATCGCCGGCGAGCGCGACCGTCACATGTTCTCGCGCCATCCGACACACGTGATACGTTGGCACGACCGAGGAATCACCAAAGGGTTCCTCCATGATGCGAGTTATGCGGTCGACTGTCTCCTCGATGTCGGGCTGGATGACCAGCTCATAGTGCTCCGTGTCAAACTGCCGTGCGACGGCGCGAGCATGATCTGCCTCATTGAAGTCCTGGTTGGCAAAGCCGATCGAAAATGTTTTTACTCGCCTTGAGCTTGCGCGGGCCATCAGCGCAACGACAACGGACGAATCCACCCCGCCGCTCAGCAGCGCGCCCAGTGGAACATCGCTCACCAGGCGGACCCTGACAGCCTCTGCGAGGCGGCGCTCCAACCCTTCCAAGCATTCTTCTTCCGACTGACGCTCATCCAGCCCGTAGTCGGGCAGGTTCCAATAGCGACGCACTTGCACGCAGCCGCTGGCGAACTCCAACAGATGTCCGGGCGGCAGTTTTTTGATCCGGCTGAAAGCGGTAAGCGGATCCGGAATGTAGCCGAAGTAGAAATAATTGAGCAAGCCCTCGGTATCGATCTCGGCGAGCTTGGGATCAACTGCCAGCAATGCTTTGATCTCCGAGCCAAACAGCAGGCGTCCCCGGTGGAGCGCGTAGTGTAGCGGCTTTTTGCCAAAGCGATCGCGCGCCAGCAGCAGGCGCTGGCGGTTTTCATCCCACACAGCGAATGCAAACATCCCCCGGAGATGGTGCACGCAGTCCGGGCCGTGGTCCTCATAGAGGTGCACGATCACTTCCGTGTCGGTATTGGTATAGAAACGGTGGCCTCGAGACTCGAGTTGGGTTCGAAGCTCGGCAAAGTTGTAGATTTCGCCGTTGAATACGATCCAGACTGTCCGGTCCTCGTTGTGAATAGGCTGCCGGCCGGTGGAGAGATCGATGATGCTGAGCCGCCGCATGCCCAGGCCGACGTGGCCCGCGGTGTAGATCCCTTCGTCGTCGGGTCCACGGTGCACGATCGCGTTGCACATGTGACCTATGTCTACGGGATCGGCCAGATAACTACGGTCACAGCCGACGATGCCTGCTATTCCACACATAGTTTGCGAGATTTTGCTTTGTAGGCGTGATCAAGGTTTAGGGGCCGCTGTCGCAGCGACATTTCGAGGAAGGCCCTTGTAGTATTGTCCGTAGTACCGGTGCGCTGCATCCGAAGAACCGTTCATCACAATTCCAACCAATTTAAGGTTCTCGATGCTTTCGAGGGACTTTCGCAGCTGGCGCTGCGGGGTCTTTCCTTCCTTCACGACCAGCAGCGTGCCATCCGCTAAGCTTGCCAGGAGATTGGGGTCGGCTAGAACCAGCGGCGGCGAGTCAATGATCACCCATTCGAACATCTCATCGACCTGATCCAGCATTTCAACCATGCGTTGCGATTGAAATATCTCCAGTGGCTGCGACGCCGCCTGGCCCGCGGGCAGATGCCACAGCTTGAGGCTTCCAACGCGTTGTAAGAAAGATGTAATATCCTCGGCCTCCCGCCACCAATCGGCGAGTCCAGGCAGGTTGTTGCTTCCGAGCAGGTTGGTCAGCCCCGGCTGGCGCAGGTCCCCATCGATGAGCAGAGTCCTGTAGCGCCGTCCCAGCGTGACGGAAATGTTTGCCGAGATTAAGCTCTTGCCTTCGCCTTTGATCGTGCTGGTGATGAGAACTTTCTTGAGTGAACGCTGTTTGCGAAAATACTGCAGACGGGATGCCAGCACACGGAACTTTTCCGCGCCCACACTCCGCTCGTCGAACATGGCGACGAGACGGGAGTTGTACGGCAAGTCCAGTGAGGACTCGTCAGGCTGTTCCGCAGAAACCGGATCGATCTCCGCGCCCGACGACCAAGGAATTGCTGCCATGCCTGAATTGCTACCCACACCATGAGAGTTGTCTTTCACTGATCTAGCCTCGATAGTAAGTGAATAGAGTGATCGCAGGGATTAGCACCACGAGCACCGATGCAGCAATTGCTTCGGCCCGCCGGCGCAGCTGTTGTCTTCTTTGTTCGTCCGCCGTCAGAAGGATGGGGATTCCCGCCAAAACCGGGACGGCGATCAGGTCGCGCAACTCCTCATCTTTGTGAATGCGAACGTCAAGCATTTCGGCCAGGACCGTGGCGCCCAAAGCCAGGGCCATGCCGAAGATCAAGCCGAGCAAGCTCAGTTTGAACCGGTCCGGCCAATACGGTTTGGCCGGCAGATTGGGTGGATCGATCACGCTGAAGAGTTCTCCCTGCCCCTGCTTCACGAGGTCGGTGGCCATCTCCGATTGAGTCTTCTTGTTCGAGAGAGACTCATATGCCGCGCGGGCTTGCTCATGGTCACGATTGATCTCGGCAAATTCCTGCTCCCGTAGAGGGGCAACGTTGAGCCGGTTCTGGTACTCGTTAATCTGCTGGTCCAGTCTTCTCACACTCTGTTCAAGCCGCGTGATTTTGAGCTTGTTGGCGGTCAGTTGGTTTTCAACTTGCAGCGCCGGGCCCTGCACCTCTGACGGAACATGCACGGTGGCGGCGGTTCCTTCGCCTTTCGCTGACTGCAGCGCTGCTTCTGCCTGCTTCTTCCATTGCTCCAGAGCTGCAATTTTCTCTTTGAGCTGGCGCACGTCCGGATGGTCAGGTTTGTAGCGGACGCTGAGGTCGGCGAGTTGGGCGTTCAGTCTGGCCAGTTGATCATCCACACTGGCAGCGCTCAACTCTGTGCCGCTGTTTTGATTGTCCAATTGGAGACGCCCGCCTTGATATTGGGAAAGGAGTGATTCCAGGTAGAGCTTCTGCTGGTTCGCGGTTTCGAGCGCGTCGGTCTCAGCCTGTAGCCGCGTCTGCAGTCCCGTAAGTATTTGCACATTGGTCTGCAGTTGTTCAGGTAACTCTCCCAAGTGGCTGGCTTTGAACGTGCGCAAGCGGTCGTCCTGCCGCTCAAGGTCAGCCCGGGCCGCTTCCAGCTCCTTTTCCAGGAACTGTGTGGTGTCTTCCGATGTCTGCCGGCGATTGCGAAGATTCTCTTCGACGAAAAACGAAGTCAGTTCCTTCGTCACTTGCTGCGCCAGCACCGGGCTCGGAGCCGAGTAAGAAACCCGGAAAGCAGACAGTTCCCCTGGGCGGCCGAAGGCCTGGATCATGTCAATCTTGATGTCGCGGCGCATCCGTTCCACCAAGGCGTCAGGATCGGTGGATTTCTGCTCATCCCCGTACAGGTGGAGACGACCAGTGATCTCCAGGAGCTTCGTCCGGCTCAGGATCTGCTGGGTAATGTTCTGGAGGCGCGCTTGAAGGTCAATGGCGATGTTGGGGAGAACGAATTGCTCTGAAGCTCTTTGCTGTTCGATGAGGATAACGGCCTCAGAACGGTATCGCGGCGACATGAAACGACCGGAGACGACAACGAAGCCCCAGCCGAGGATCAGCGGAACAACCAGCCACCAGCGCCGGCGCCAGGCAATGGTTCCGTAGTCTTCCAGGGTCCGTGTGGGTTTACTTTGATGCGGAAGCATTAGCGGGTCCTCTATCGTCCGAGCGGATATTTGTAGTCGTAGTTGAGCGAGATTGAGATTCGGTTGTAGTCAGAGAGCAGCGCTCCCGGCAAAGGACCGCGGCTGGAAAGATGCACGCGCCAATACTGAAACTCCAGCGAAAGATTGGGGCTGAGCAGGCGTGCCAGTGCGCCTGCCGCGGAGGCATAAGTCAGCGAACCGGGAGCGGCGAGCGCTTTGTTGTCGTCATAGGAAGCCAGCACTCTGGCTGTCCATTGCGTTCGAAACTGCCGTCTCATTTCCGCGGAGATCTTGGAGAGTTGCACCGTTCCTAAAACCACGTCGTTACTGATTCTTCTCGAATATCTTGCCGTGAGGCTGGTGTCTATCCCAGTCCATCGTCCCGCCACTCCGCTCGACCAGCGCCACATTGACGGACGGCCAGAAGTGACCGGGGCCAAAGGAGCGGAGGCCCCGGTCATCCCCGTTACGGACCGCTCGGGGCCAGCAAAAAAGGAGAGTGTGAATGGGCGGGAGATTGCGATGGTGTGGTTGAAGAACACGCTGTGGACGAGCGACCATGTGTTACTGCTCCTGAAGATCGACTTCTGCACTCGGTACTCAAGACCTGTCCACTGGTGGCGCGTAAGCTGGCGGCTCAAGTAGCTGTGGCCGCCCGCGGAGGCCGAGTTTTGCAGGACCTGATTGGGCAGCTGGGCGCCGGGAAGCAGGCTATATCGCGCAGCGAAGAAGTCGCCTCCAACGCCTGCCGTGCTGTGTGGGCCGACAGCATAAGCGATTTCCATGCTCGCTTGTTCCGTCCGCACATCGGCCGGGGTTGCTGGAACGGCGTCACTGGGAACGTTATGCACGAAGGATCCTGCGGCCGATTCGGAGATCCGCAATTGGTCAAAGGGATTTGTGCTTCTCAGAAAGCTCTCATGGGCACGGAGTCTCAGCCGCTTTGTTAGTTTCAGTTGCAGCTCGCTGTTGAGGCGGTGCGCGACGGAATCGTAGGTTGAAACATTGGTGCTTCTTGAAAAACTCGGAGCGTAATCTGTTTGCCAGTCAAACCGGGCACGCGTGAAATGCCATCCCAGGTCCGGCTGAATCAACGTCAGCAGATTTCCCCGTTGGCCCTGGCTGCGATTCATAGCGTTGTCATCAAAGTCGGTCGAGGCCTGCAACCCCATGCTCACCAGGTTCACCTTCGAGGCTTGCATTTGGAACATTGAAAGCTGCACTTCGCCGGGAAGATTGTCTGCTTGCGGCTGAACGGTCTGAGCCGCCAAGGTGGGGGCAGCAAGAATGATCAGGTATCGCAAGGATCCGCAAAGGGCCGCAGTCACGTGGCTCACGGAACCACGACCGTGTCTCGCGGTTGCAGTTCAACGTTGTCCGACGAACTCCGCCCCTTGATGACATCTTTGTAGTTGAAGGGCAAGCGAACGCGCGAGCCGTCCCCTTTGACTCGAAGCACGTAGATCTTGCCGACCTTGGCGAAATCGCGGAGGCCTCCCGCGACAGCAATGGCGTCCAACACGCTCATGGACCTGCTCAGCGGGTAGGCGCCCGGGTGCTCCACTTCTCCCAGAATGTTGAACCTCTGGCTCCTGGCCTCCTGCACAATCACGGTCACTTCCGGATTGGACAAGAAATTCAACAAGAGGGCTTTGATATCAGCCTGCAATTGGACGGGGCTGCGGCCGCTGGCGCGCATGTCTCCTGCCAGTGGCAAGGAAATCCGGCCGTCGGGGCGCACGACCACGTTGCGTGAGATTTCCGGCTCTTTCCACACGTTCACTGCGAGAAGATCATCAGGGCCAATCACGTATTCTTCGGAAGCCGCCGGCGGTGCGGCAGGAGTGGTCTTTGCTTTACTCGGGGGTCCGCCCGCAAGAGACATCTGCCACGCCAAGATGAAAACCGGAATGACCATTGCTGATTTGTTTAGAGAACTCATTTCGTTTTCTTCCTACATGCGGTTGCCGGATCTGTTAGACCGGCTCCACGTCATATCCTTCCAGGCTGATGCAAAAGGAAGCATGGATGCTGTCGACTGATATGACGAGCCGCCGGTCGTCTTTGCTGGCCAGGATTCCTTCCACGCCATCTAGCGCCCCCCCACGGACGCGTACCCGTTGCCCTGCTTTCAGCAACGGATACGGCATGAGCGGCACGTTATTTGCCATCAACGTCCGGATGCTCTCAATCTGTTCATCGGGAATAGGAACACCCTGATTGTTAGGTCCCACAAAGCCCAGCGCGCCGGAGATGCCGTACAGCGCCAGGCGAAGATGAAGGTCAAGCACCGAGTGGACGAATGCATAGCAGGAAAATAATGGGACTTGCACGATTTTGCGCCGGTCGCTCCACCTGTGCACCTGCGTCACTAAAGGCAAGTAAACCGCGATGCCCTTCTCTTCGAACTCGGCCACAACTTTCTTCTCGTGACGCGGGCGGGTCTGCACCGCATACCAGCGGGCTTGCTCGCTTGATGCCAACGAAATCGTGCTATTCGCTGAAGACTCTACGCGCTCTACCGCTGTTTGTTCTGGCACAGCTTCGCCCTCTCAGTCCCATGCTTCCAGCATTCAAATCCAGAATTTCGGAACTTCGCGACAATAAGCTCGCGCGAGCCCTCGGGCAATCCTAAGTACGCTGCAATTTCTTCTGGAGAGGATCGCGTAGGTACATACAGCGAAGTACGGACAGACACATCCGTAATGCATGGGACTCGGCGGGGCCTGGCACCAGCCTCACTTTACATCGCCATTTTTTGAGGTGGCATCAGGTCCCAGACTCGCCAGAATTGACCCATTTCGGGCCGGGTCCCCAGAGAGACGCGAAGGTATTTGCTCATCTCCGCAACACGCGGAGCAACGACGATGTTGTGTTGTGCCAGATGTTCGAGGACCTGATTCACGGGACGGAGCGGATTCACCATTACGAAGTTGGTATGCGATTCGAGCGCGCGCAGCATCCGTGCGTTGACCTGATTCATGAACTCCTGGCGCTCATTCGCATTTCGCATTGCGGCCATTCGCACATATTCGGAATCGTCGATCGCGGCGGCGGCGGCCCTGGCTGAAACCACGCTGACCCCCAGACGTAGAGGTTCCGGAAAGAGACGCATCGCTACGTTGGCCGACGCGACGACGTAACCAATCCGCATGCCTGCGAGACCATGGATCTTAGAGAATGTCCGGGCGACCATCACGCGATCGTCATCGATGGGATGATCGATGAACGATGCGTACCCTGAAGTTCCAGCAACGAAACCATGGTAGGCCTCATCGATCATCACCAGAGCCGTTGCAGGTAGTTTGCGGATAAAACTCTCAATCTCTTTCCGCTGCGTGAGCGTTCCCGTGGGGTTATTGGGATTGCAGATGTAGACAAGCCCGGTCGATGCATCGCAGCGAGCCAGCATCGTGTCCAGGTCGTGTTCGAGCATTTTGTTCAGGGGAACGTTGGTGACATTCGCTCCAAGGTTCCGGGCAAACTCGCCGAGCACGGGATACGTGGGTGAAGCCTGGACAAGTTTTTTCCCGGGTCCCAAAGTCGCCGCTCCGGCCATGCACAAAATTTCAGAGGCGCCGCAACCCAACACAACCTGCTCCGGCCTGACTCGATGAAGAGCGGCGATCTTGTTCACCAGAAGATCGCATTCTGTGCGGGGATATCGGTTGCAACCCAACACGGCATCCTGAACCGCGGAGAGGACCTTTGGCGATGGGCCATAGGCATTTTCGTTCCGGGACAAGAGGATAGGTTTTGCGGGAGAGTTCGCAGCGCCGGGAACCCCCTCAGCGAAGGCAAGATCCTTTACCGTGTTGAAGGCCGCGCCGGCCACCGCGCCGGCGGCCAACCTGCTCAGCAGACTTCTACGCGAGATATTCATGGTTTTCCTTTAAAGCAACACATTCAGGGTCACGGTAACGCTGTGCGTGAGACCCTCACTGCTGCCGTTAATGGTGAGCTGGTAAGACCCGGGCGGCGTCGTGAGACTTGTGTGGACGCTCATAGTGGTTGACCCGGAACCACTCACGGAATTGGAACTAAAGCTCGCGCTGGCGCCGGATGGCAGCCCGCTTACGCTGAACATTACGGTTCCGGTAAAGCCGGCCCCAGCCGTCGCAGTAACGTTATAACTCGTGCCAAGTGCAGGCAACACCAGTTGAGAAGCTGGACTCGCCGACAGAGAGAAGTCAGCCACAGTGATGGTGCGCGTTGCCGGCGATTGGTTCGTCAGGCCTGCGTTATCGGTCACGGTGAGCGAAACCTGGTGGGCGCCCGGAGTTGAGAATGACACATTTCCCGGAGTCGCGAGCATGCTCGAACCCGGTGAGCCACCAGGAAAGACCCAAGAATAGGCAGTAATGCTCCCGTCGGGATCGTTACCTGTCCCGGAGAAAGAGACGGGCTGTCCCGGATTAACCGTGGTGTCGGCAGCTGGAGTCGTAATCGTAGCGGTGGGAGGAAGATCGGCAGCGCCAGAAAGCTGCACAAAACTAGCCAGCGAAGGCACACCGCCCGAGTTGACGATAAACAGCATGTAGTAACCCGGGGGTGCGATATTGCCGCTAGAAGGCGCGGTAACGCTCAGTGCACCTGCTCCCGCGGTGAACGACAGCCCTACAAGCCGCTGTTCCATATCAAACGCGTGGGTCACAGCGCCTAGTCGCATGAGAACCACGGAGCTGATGCTGGCGGCGTCCGGCGTCTGCAACTGGAATCCGGCGTTATATGTGAGAGCGTTGGGCGTTACGCTTGTGATTGCCGGCCGGGTAGCCGGGCTGCCGTCAGGGTTGAACAGATACGGCGGCGAATAAATCTCGCTGTGCTGTTCGTACGTTCCGCGGGCGGGATTGCTGCCAGTGACGAGAAGGGTCGCATCCGGCAACAGGAGCGAGTTCGAGTGGTAGAGGCGCGGATAGACATTGGCGGCGCCGGTTGTGAACGTGTTCGCGACCGGGTCATAAATGTCGGTGTTGAAGCTGGCGGTTGACCCGTCTTCATCGTTGGCCGATCCTCCTAGTGCCACCACCATGCCATTCGGCAGGATGGTTGCATTCATCTCGACGCGAGCTTGAGACATTGCAGGTCCAAACACCCACTGGGGATTGCTCGCCGATAGGTCGATGATCTCGGTCGTGGCTGTCGCCGGATTTCCGCCTCCCATAATGATCACTACAGGTCTGAAACCATTCGCCGGCGTCAGGGGCAGCAACGCGGACGTACCATAGGTCCGAGTCCCGCTGAAGTTGGTCTGCGCTACGTTCATGTTCCACGAGTGCGTGGACGGGTCAAAAATGCTTGAACTGGTCGTGGACCCGGAGTAGAACACCGTCCCGTTCGGCAACAGGTGCATGCGCGGATAAAGGGGAGGCGTCCAGGGCGCCGTGAATTCCGGGCTCCATCCCGAACCTGGCGTGTATATCTCCACAGCTGTGTTGGTCGCCCCGGTCTCGTCCAATCCTGAAAAAGTCATCAGGGTACCATCACCGAGGGTTGTGACTGTCGGATACCAGCGCCCATGCGCCATGCTTTGCATATCGGTAAAGATGCCTGTGGCCGGATCATAGGCTGATGTCCTGATCTGTCCGAGAAATGGATCGTATGCGGCCGTGCCGCCGACCACGAAGGGGCGCCCATCCGGGAGTATCGCCATTCCATTGCAGAACATGTCCCAGGCCACCGGCTGTGTGGTAATGGTGCCGGCATTGGGATCCCAAATGGCGGCCGCATAGCTGGTGTTGGACGGAAGATTGCCGGAACCCGACACGATCAGCACCTTGCCGTTGTTTAACAGCGCCATATGGACCGGATTGATCGGCATGGAAAACGGCAGGGTTGTCCATTGGCCTTGGGTCGCCGCCTGTCCGAGCGCGGACGGGCAAAGCCAAGCCGTGATCAACCCAAACCATAGAAGCGCTACCGCCGGTGCGGACAGCCTTGTGCTTGGCTGCTTGGCCCGCCGATTCGCATCACGCCACATTACAACTACGCTTGTTCCAGACATAGCTTCGCCCTCTGAGTCCCAGGTCACTGGTCCTCTGTTGCTTGTTGTTTCATTCTTGTTTTTCAGTGAAATTGTTTTTGCGCGGCCCAACGGCCGAGGATCGAAATCCGCCTGAAACAGTAGGCTGCGGGCGCGGCCTTAGCAATCCAGCCTAGGCTGCAATTTGTTGTGGAAAGGATTCCGTACGGGTGTACAAAGAAATACGGAGGGCCGTCTCAGGGACGGATCAAGCCCCTGCGAATCGCGTACCTGACCAGCCCCGCCGTCTCATGGATATTGAGTTTCTCCATGATGCGGGCCCTATGGGTTTCCGCGGTCTTCGCGCTGATGTTTAAGAGACGCGCGCTTTCTTTAGTCGTCTTGCCTTCAGCGACAAGCTGAAGAATCTGCCGCTCTCTAGGAGTAAGAGGATCCTGCCCGATATCGGTCTTCATCTGAATGGCCTCGAACACAGCCTGAGACAGTTCCGGACTGACATACGTCATTCCTCGCAATGCCTGGCGGATTGCATGCAGCAGGTCTTCGCCGGCGTGTGTCTTGGTCACAAAGCCCTTCACGCCGACGCGCAATCCCTCCAAGACATACTTGCTCTCGTCATGCATGCTGAGCAGGACGGCCTTGGTATCAGGCGCCTGCTGGAGGATCTCCCTTGCCGCATCCAAACCGTTCAGGACGGGCATGGTAATGTCCAGCACCACCACTTCCGGCTTCAGCTTCAGCGCCAGCCGAACGGCCTCCTGGCCATTTTCAGCTTCGGCATTCACCTTGTAGCCCTCACGCTCAAGGAAAACTTTCATGCCATCGCGGACGATCTGATGATCATCAGCTAGCAGGACTTGAATCGGCATGGTATCGCTCCAGTGGTATTTTGACGTTCAAAGTAGTTCCCTGACCCAGGATTGAATGAATCTCACAAGTGCCGCCGAGAACCTGCAGCCGTTCCTGAATACCGATCAGCCCGAGGCCCTGACGAATTCTGCCCGATGCCAGGGCTTTCACGTCGAACCCGGCTCCGTCGTCTTCGATAGAACAGCAAACAAAGTCTTCTTGGCGCCACAGCCGGATTTTCACGACTGAGGCCTGGGCGTGTTTCGACGAATTCTTTAGAGCTTCTTGAATGACCCGGTAAAGCACCGTCTCGATCTTGCGGGGGAGGCGCGTTGAGTCGGTAGCCTCCACAGTGACGCGCAAACCGCGCCTACACGAAATGGTTGCCGCCAGGATTCGCAGGGCCGGCAGCAGTCCCTGATCTTCCAGGGCCAGGGGACGCAACTCATGAGCCAGTCCGCGAAGCTGGCTTTCAATCTGGTCCAGGACCTGCCGGACTTCCTGCAGGCGTTCACGAAGATCGGGAGGCAGGGTATGGGCGATGTCCTCCAGCTTGATGTGCGCAACCGCAAGCAGTTGGCCGGCGTCGTCGTGCAACGCGTGAGCCAGCCTTTTGACTTCGGCTTCCAAAGTCTCGTTCAAACGTTGCAGCGCGGCATTGGCTTCTCCATAGGCCCGGTTCGTCATCTCGTAAGGAGATATCGCCTCTCTGAGAAACAGGCCTGACGCCTCGAGCACACGGGCGCTCTCCGCAAGGGAAGCGGATCGCGACAGAAACGATAAGAGGGTCTTCTGATGGAGTTCAATCATCTCCAGAAGAGGCCGGCTTTCACGTACCGCGCGGCGGCCGAGTTCATAGGCGCGATGTAAACAACTTTCGTCGTTCTGCCGCAGGTAGTCTTGAAGCGCGGCAACGTACATCGCTTCGAGATCGCTACTGAGTTGCGGAATCGCTTTTGTGGACATATCGTGCAACCAACACGAGCCCATCATCGATCTTGCGCCAATGATTCTCGATGATGTGCTGCGCAATTTCCTGGGTTGAAGCGTTGATATTCAACGTATCGGCGAATCCGTTCTTGATGCCGTCGGTGGCGAAGATTAATGTGTCACCGTAACTTAGAGGCAGCACGGAGGCCGAGACGTAAGGCAGTTGGTCGCCGACTGTACCTGCTCGAAGGAGCAATGACTCTTGCCGGGCGACTCCATATACCTCCCTTCGCAGAAGGATGCCGGCAACGTTGCCGACTCCGAGCCATGTCATGGTGTCATCGTCCGAGCTGAACCAGGCCATGCTCAACACAGCGCCGCGAGTACCCTGAAGGCACTGCTGACAGCGACGGAGCAGAGAGATCGGCGAGAGCACCTCCGAGCCGTCGAGCGCGTTGACAGCCAATTCGGCGGAATGCGCCGCATCTTCGCCGTGACCGATGCCGTCCACCACCGCCAGCAACGCACCTTGAGGCAGACTTTTTACAACATAGCGATCTCCGGATTGTTTCTGTCCTGGCAGCACTTCTTCAGCGACACTCCACTCAATCAGCGACATGCCGTCCACTTCTTGACAGTCACGACGGTTCCCTGCCCCAGTTGAGATTCAATCTCGAATTCATCCATTAGGCGCCGCACGCCGGGCAGGCCCAGCCCCAAACTTCGTGATGTGCTGTACCCATCCTGGAGGGTCTGCCGGACGTCGGCAATACCCGGACCTTTGTCGCGCGCGATCACCACGATTCCCTGCTTGTCCGAACAGCGGACAAGGCGAACAATCATCTCGCCCTCCTTGGCGTACATGACGATATTGCGGGCCAATTCGGAAATCGCAGTGGCGATCAAGGTGAGGTCGGTCGAAGAGAATCCAAGCTTAGTAGCTTCCGTGCGTCCCGTTTGCCGCGCCCGGATAATATCCAAGTCGGACGCGATTGGGATGCACGTCTCCTCAAGGTCAAACTTCGACCTATCGCCCTTTAGACTCTGACTAGCAGTGGCGCTCATACGCTTCCGATCAGGGCTCACGCAATTACTCTCTCTGCAAACCCCTTGCTCCCCGCGAACGAACTTCTCCTGCGGCTCCTTTGATCTGACGGTCCAGGAATGCAAGACCCTCCTCCAAGTCCAGCGCAGTGGCTACACCGGCCAGGTTGAGCCCAAGTTGGACCAGGGAGAATGCAACTTCCGGCTGAATTCCTACGATAACCGTCTCTGCTCCGCGCAGGCGGATCATCTGTGCAATGTCGCGCAATGTCCGGGTGGCGAATGAATCCATCACGTCAAGCGCGGTGACGTCGATGATTACGCCTCGCGAACGCAACTTGCCGACTTGCTGAACAATGCCATCCCTCAGCTGCACCAGATCCGCGTCGCTGAGCGCGGACTGAATGGTGGCAATGAGGTATTGGCCCTGTTTGAGAATCGGTACCTGCAAGTTTCACTCCTAGGACGCAGCAGCATCGGTTAATTGGACGACCCGATACCCCAGCGCGCGCTCGGCTTCTTCGATACCGCCCTGAAGATCGCCTACGGTGTTCATCTTGCCCAGGTCCACACCGATCGTGACCAGGGTCTGCGCGATCTCCGGTGACAAGCCCGTGATGATGACCGTTGCGCCCAGCAGCCGGGCAGCTTCCACGGTTTGCACCAGGTGATTGGCCACAGTCGCATCCATGACCGGCACGCCGGTGATATCAATCACCACCACTTTGGCGCGGTTGGTGCGGATGCCCTGCAGCAGTTGTTCGGTGAGCTGGCGGGCCCGTTGCGGATCAATGACTCCGATGATCGGCAAAATGAGCAATCGCTCGCGGACTTGCAGCACCGGTGTCGACAACACACGGATCGCTTCCTGTTGCTCGCGAATGACGCGTTCGCGTTCCTGCACGAAGCCCACCGCCACGGTGTTGGCAATACGGTTCGCGGCGGGCTCGTACGCGTCGAGGATCCGATTGAGCAAAGCAAAATCAGTCTGGTACTTCGCGAACAATGAGCGCGCCAGCACGTCGCGCAGAAGCAGCACGATACCAATGACTTCGTCGGTCTCTACGCCCCGCGGGATGATGCGTTCCGACAGGTTGCGGGCATATGCCTGCAAGGCTTCGAAGGTACCGCTCTCCAGCGCCTCAACGTAGTTGTCATAGACAGCGGTCGCTTCCGCGAAGATCTCTTCCTGGCCCATCACGGTCAGTAACTTCGCTTCCGTGATGCGGCGCGCCCATTCCTCGCGCAGCTGGGTGCGGTTCTGGCGAAGGTGCGCCACGAGTTGGCGCAACAGCTCTGAGATCGTATGTGTAGTCGATGTGTTTCTCGCTTGCGCACTAGCCGTTGTCACTGGCCACCTCCGAGATTGAAATGCCTCGCAACATCGAAGTAACTCCTTTCATTTCAGAAGCTTATCGCATCACTGGCGGACCTTGATCATATACACGTCGGTGTAGTTGTTCAAGCCCGTGTTTTCAAGGTCCATGTTGCTGTCAAAGACCACATAGCGGCCGTCGCGGCTGATCGCGGCCCGGCTCTGCGCCCAATAATACTCGGCTGAACGGGAACGATGATGAGCCAGTCGAAGAACAGCCGAGCCGTCGATCTTGACCAGAATCACCTCTTCATAAAAATGTCGCCAGCTTGACTGCCAGTTTGATGCGAGGTCCCTTGGCGCAAAGCAGGAATAGTGCGGACAGGAGCCCTGATCAAAGAGCGAGACTGCCACCCACCCCTGGGAACTATCCCGGTAGCTGATGTGCGACGGCGCCCAATTCAGGTCCACGAGGCAGGAAACCGCGTGCGGCGGATCGAACCTGATGACGTCGACTCCCCCGCGGCTGGGGCAAGCGTCTTTGTAAGTGTCGGGGATTCGGCCCACAACAGCAATCTCGTTCCGGCTCAAATCCCTGCCTGCATCGGTGTGGACACTGTTGTTGAACATGTGCCAGTACAGTGTCCCGTCGGTGTTGTAGATTTCCTGGCCGCGACCGCTTTCGGCGCCGCTACAAGACCACGTCACGAGCATCCGGTTCGAGGGAGTAATCTGAATCTTGTGCCAGCTACAGCCCGCATCCTTCACGCCGACGTCCACGTTAGCACCGACAGCGCCGGTGCTGATGGTGTAGAGGAATGCCTGGCTTCCGGCTACGATCCACAGATGGTCTGCGTCCTCTGACAGGTCTTCCTCGTCGGGGATCATGACACTGGGATAAGCTGCGAAAACGCGCAGCGCAGTGCTCTTCACTGCATGGCCGGAGATCGTGCCGCGGTAAAGGGTGTTCCCATTGGCGTAATAGAACGCCTGCGAATTGCTGGTCCAAGGCACATTACCGGCATTGATGCCTGGGAATTCGCGGGGCGCGACCACGAGGTTGCCGGCCATGTCCACGACTGCGCCCTGACCCCACTCCGTGAGCAGCATCACCCTCGTGTCGTCCTGATTGACCGCGCTGATGGTCGAATATTGATGGTGGACCGCGAGTTCAAACTCCGCCTTGGCGTCGGTGAGTCGAAAAACCGAGCAGCCGAACTGAGGGTCAGCGTAGCTTGTGCCTTTCGGTGGAGGGATGAAGTCGTTGAAGCGGGGCGGGAGGTGGGCAAGACCATCGTCGCTTGTCCCGCAAAAGCCGCTCGGCGGCGAACCATGGCGGATCGCCGGGACCTGCGCTTGGGACGAGCCGCGGGCACAACCCGAGCAGCCAGGCAGTGCCGCGACCAGAGAAAGCCAAGCCACCACGACTGCCGATACCGGAACGCGGCAACACTCAAGTCGTGGTCTCGCTGATTTAATGAGAGGAAGGTCCAACCGCTTGCCTCCTCTCCTCTTGCTTTTTGCCGCTCCAGAAGAGATGCTCCGCGTCCCAAAGCAGGTAATTTCTCATTACCGAGGGCTTGACTCCCGCTAAAGACGCTTTCGCGCCCACGAGAACGTTGGGGCTGACCATGCAGATCACGGGATCATACGTTGCGACGATTTCCTGCACTCGATCGTAAGCTTGCTTTCTCTTTTTGTAATCCAGAATAGCCGTCTGGCGCTGCATGAGGGTATCGAGTTCAGCCTGCCATGGCGCAACCGGCTTGATTTCGTTCTGCGCCCAGACGTGCGTCCCTCCCGTGGAGGTCCAGACATTGATTTCAGGATTTGGGTCCGCGTCGCCGCTGACCAGCCCCTGGATGGAAGCCTCGTAATCGAGCGAGTCAAAGACTCGCGTCATGATCGTCTGGAACTCGAGCGGCACCACCCGGACTTTCATCCCGAGCTGTCCCAGGTCGTCCTGAATGATAGTGGCGATTTTTATCCGCTGGGCGTTGCTGGAATTCGTAAGAATCGTGAACTCCACCGGCTGGCCACCGGAATCCACAAGAGTTCCGTCGCTTTGCCGTGAAAAGCCCGCGGAACGCAGCAAGGTCGTGGCCTTTTCGAGAGACCTTGGAGGATGGGGGACCGCCTCGTCAATCCAGAGTTTGTTTCCCGGAGTAACCTGGTCCCACAGCGGCGTGGCCCGGCCCTGATAAACCAAACGCACGATCGCCTCACGATCAATGGCCAGGGAGACCGCTTGCCGGAATGCGTCGCGGCGAAACCATTCTTGTTTGCGCTTGATCTCAGGCAGCTGCTTGGCGCTCAGATCGTTGAGATTGAAGAAAAGGAAATCGTATTCGAAGCCGGCGCCCAGATCATGGAGCCTGTAGCCTCGCGAGTTCTGGTCTGGCTCCAGGGCCGCGTAATTCTCTGCGCTGATCTTCTCGAGCACATCCACGTCGCCGGCCTTGAAACGGATGACCTGGGCATCTTCGGTGGGGACAATGAGAAACGCAATTTCGTCCAGGTAAGGCAGCCGCTTCTGCTTGAGGTCCACCTTCCAGTAATAGGGGTTTCGTTCCAATACGATTTGTTGCCCAGGAACGTATTGCTTCAGGCGGAATGGGCCCAGCCCTGCAATCACGGACGGATTAGCCGCCGCGCTCCAGGCCTTGGAGATCGTTCCTTCCTCATAAGCGTGTTCCAGGAGATGCCGGGGGAGAATAGACACGCTATCAAAAATGCGTTCCGCGGCCGCGTACGGCTGAGGCAAGTCAAACGCAACTTGATACGGGCCGAGCTTTCGCACCTGGATGGGCTTTCCTCCCACTTGGAGGAGCTCGCGTTGCGGCGAGTGGACCTTCTCATCCAGGTAGACCTTAAAACTGAACAATACGTCATCGGCATCGAAGGGGTGGCCGTCGGAAAATGAGATCCCGCGCCGCAGTTCCATCGTGTAGCGCTTTCCGTCCGCAGAAACCTTCCAGGACTTCGCCAGCGCTGCTTCGGTGCGCTGCGTGTAGAGGTTGATGTGGATCAAGTCTGCAGATAGAAGCGCGATCAGCCCCTTCGAAGGGAGATCCACCACCGTGACGGGGTTCAGTGTTTTCGGATCTGAACGCAGCGACGATACCAGGCGTCCGCCGCGCGTTCCGATCTCACCGGACGTGACTAGAACATCTTCGCCTGACTTCATGGCCTGGGCGGCTGTCGAAGCCAGATAGGAAATCGCAAGCACCGCGCGTACCAGCCGAAAGTTCATAGCGCCTCCTGAAGCTTCCGCTCGCCCATTAAGTTGCTCCTATCAGAAGATTCTTTGATCTTGGAACGCCTCAGCAGAGCATCGGCGAGCGCATTGTAGAGCAGGAAGATCGGGATCAAAGCGATGCCGGGGATGAGCATCCACCAATAACTCTGAAGGACATAAAACTTCTGAAGGCTGGCAAGCATATTTCCCCAGCTTGACACCGGCTCACCTACGCCCAATCCAAGAAACGAGAGCGTGACTTCGGCGAGGATGCATTGCGGAATCAGCAGCACTGCCTGCGTCAGCATGACACCGGAGGTCTCAGGCAGGAGATGCCGCCGAAGAATATAAGCGTTGGAAGCGCCAAAACCGCGCGCCGCGCGAATAAAGTCGCGCTCTTTGGCGCTCAGAATGACGCCGCGAACCAAGCGCGAAGGACGCGCCCATCCCGTGAGCCCCATGACACCAACAAGAAGAAAGAACGACTGCCGGGGACCGACGTGCAGAGGCAGAAAGGCACGCACCGCAAACAACAAGTAGATCCATGGCAGGGCCATGAAGACTTCGGCGCAACGCATGATGGCATCGTCAAGCCAGAAGCCAAAATATCCTGCAATACCTCCCATGACGAGCCCCAACCCCAACGACAAAGCGGTCGCGAGCAGTCCAGCGAACAGAGAAACCTGCCCTCCGTAGAGCAGGCGCGACAACTGGTCGCGCCCATAATCATCTGTTCCAAGAAGAAAAATCTTTGCCGGTCCATTCGTACCAAACAAATGCCATGTCATTCCCGGACCGACCTGAGCGCCCCCCGGGTCGTTTCGCACTAAAAACTGCAGCGATGCGGTGCGGCTGCAATCTTCCGCGTATCGTGCAGGACCAATGCCCTGAGTCTGGTTGGTCCAAGAGCAAACATACGGACGAACGTGCAATTTGCCCTGGGCGTCGACAAAATGCAGGCGGGCCGGCGGCGCGAAGGGAGCGTCGCGATGCTGCTCGGCAGCATCATAAGGAGCAAAGAAAGCTGCGCCGACCACTACAACGTGGACGAAGGCCAAGGACAGCGCCAAAAACCAGAGCTTCTTGTTCGTCGTCACGAGTCCACCCGGATACGCGGATCGGCAATGTAGAGAAGAGTATCCGCGAGCACACTTCCTGCCATCAAAAACAGCGTCGAGAAAAGAGCAGCAGCAACCACAATGTGGGGATCGCGCTCCAGGATCGCCTGCAGCAGCAAAGGACCAACCCCCGGCCAGCCCATCACTACTTCGACCAGCAAAGAGACGCCTAGCAACATTCCCACCGATATTCCGAAAAGCGAGAGCAAAGGATTCGCCGCCGCGGGAAGAGCATGCCCAAACAGCAAACGCAGGCGGGGAATGCCGTGGCCACGCGCCGCGGCGATGAATGGTGCGTACAGGACCTCAAGCATTGCCGACCGCACATGCCGTACCAAGATAGGAAGCGTCGCGGCTACCAACGCAAGGACGGGCAGAATAAGATGGAGCACAAGGTCTTTCATGTCTCCGTTGCTTACGGGCGCATGCATGCCGCCAGTGGGCAACCAGCCCACACGGAGCGCGAAAGCCAGGAGACCCAACGCGACCAGAACGTCAGGTGTAGCGAGCAGGAAAGTATTGCTCGCACCCAACACGCGGTCTTCCCATCGCCCAGCACGCGACGCCATCCAGACCCCCAACGGGATAGCGATCAGCCAAGAGCAGACAAGAGCGGTAACAGTCAAGATCAGTGTGTTACCAATCCGCGTTTCCAGCAGCGGCCAGACAGGACGGTTGTATGCAAAGGAATATCCCAACTCTCCGCGTGAAACTGATCTCACCCAACGCAGGTAGCGAAGTGGCAGCGGTTGATCGAGGCCGTATTCGACACGAAGGGCGGCAACAGTCTCGCGGCCAATCTGCGGGTTCAAGCGCATCTCTTGAAAATATTCTCCCGGAGCCAAGTCGAGGAGTATGAACGCGAGCACAGAGACACCCAGAAGCACAAACCCCGCGCGCATGAGTCTATGGGCCAGGAAGCGGATCATTGCCCACCCGCCGCAACTCTCGAAAGGTTGAGTAGCTCAGACGCCGCGTCACGTGGTTGCTGACGCTTGGAGCCCTCAACCAACTCCGGCGCCCCGCACTCGACAATTCGTCCTTGATCCAGAACAACGACTTCGTCCGCAAGGTGAGTGATCAGACCGAAATCGTGGGCAATCAGCAGATAGGTAAGTGAACAAACCTCCTGAAGCTTCAGCAGTAAATTGGAAATCTGGGCACGCGTGGAAAGATCGAGCCCGGTTAGCGCCTCGTCGAGAATGAGCAGCTTGGGCTCAAGCATCAAGGCGCGGGCGATTGCCAGACGCCGTCGCTGACCTCCGCTGAGTTCTGACAGTAAACGCTTCCCCAAACTGGCCAGTAATCCGACCAGCTCCATTCGTTCGAGGGCGTGATCGCGGCGCTCTCTCTTTGTTCCCACGCCGGCAATCACCAGAGGTTCAGAGACGAGGTCAACGGCCTTGAGCCTTGGGTTGAGCGCAGCGCTGGGTTCTTGAAAGATCAATTGGATCTGCTTCCGGAACGGGGCCAGCTCATGCCGGCTCAATCCGGCGAGGTTTTTATTCGCAAACCAGATTTGTCCAGAATCCGGTTCCTCGAGACTTGCCAGGCAACGAGCCAACGTAGATTTTCCTGATCCCGACGCCCCGATCAGAGCTACTGTCGAACCGGTCCGAATCTTGAGGTCGACATCCCGCAACACCTCGACGCGCGTCCGCCTCCTCGACAGCCAACCGCCGCGGGTGTAGGTCTTGCCCAGGCCGACCGCCTGCAGCAGGGGTTCCGTGCCGCCGGTTTGTAACGCAGTATCAGGGAGCATAGTTGAAGCATGCGACGCGCCGGGATGCTTCCGGCTGGAACTCCGGTGGCTTGCGTATTCCGCAAAGTCTTTCA
>Ga0126379_10000423_pt1 | contig 23149 bp, 18 predicted proteins | sample PanSoiMetPlot_24_FD_92640 | JGI IMG/M metagenome (GOLD analysis project Ga0126379, IMG submission 92640) | Tropical forest soil microbial communities from Panama - MetaG Plot_24 | ecosystem: Environmental > Terrestrial > Soil > Tropical forest > Bulk soil | place: Panama | collected 2016-02-17
CGAAAGGTCCCGTCCCGATGATCCGCTCCGTGCCCGGCCGCCATCCGAAGGTGCACCCCGACGCGTACGTCGATCCTGCCGCCCAGCGGCGACGTCACGATCGCCGAGGGCGCCAGCGTGTGGCCCTTCAGCGTGCTGCGCGGCGACCAGGACAACTACGTGACGCTCGGCCGGAACTCGAACGTCCAGGACAACTCCGTGCTCCACGTGACCCCGGAGTTCCCGTGCATCGTCGGCGCCGGCGTCACCATCGGCCACCGCTCGGTCGTCCACGCGTGCACGATCATGGACAACGTGCGCATCGGCATCGGCGCGGTCGTGCTGAGCGGGGCGGTCGTGGAGGAAGGCGCGCAGGTGGCGGCGGGATCGCTCGTGCCCGAGGGCAAGGTCGTGCCGGCCGGGTGGCTCGTGATGGGCGTGCCGGCAAAACCCGTCCGCAAGATGGCGGACGAGGAGATCGAGGACATCCGGAAGAACGCGCAGGACTATGTCCGCCTGTGGCAGCGGGATTACCGAGGCAATCCCAGCGGCTGGCCGGGAGCCGGGCGATGAAAGCGCTCGAAGGCCTGCGCGTCGTCGACTTCACACAGGCGATGGCAGCGCCGTTCGGCACCATGAACCTCGCCGACATGGGCGCCGACGTGATCAAGATCGAGCCGCCGGTCACGGGCGAGCCGACGCGCGAGCTCTCGTCGGTGAGCCAGAACGGCGAGAGCGCCACGTTCATGACGATGAACCGCGACAAGCGCGGCCTCACCGTCGATCTCAAGCGTCGCGAGGGTGTGGCCCTGGTGAGACGCCTGGTCCTGACGGCGGACGTCTTCGTCCAGAACTATCGCCCGGGCGTGGCGGAGCGGCTGGGGCTCGGCTGGGAGGCGCTGTCCGCCGTGAACCCGCGGCTCATCTACTGTTCCGTGAGCGGGTTCGGCGGCACCGGGCCCTACGCGGCGCGGGGCGGCTACGATCTCATCGCGCAGGGCATGAGCGGGATCATCAGCGTCACGGGCCATGAGGGCGCGCCCGCCAAGTCCGGCGTGCCGATCTCGGATCTCTGCGCGGGACTCTTCGCGGCCTACGGCATCCTCTGCGCGCTCGAACATCGCGAGCGGACGGGGCTCGGGCAGCTGGTCGACACGTCGCTGTTCGAGGCGGCGCTGGCGCTCACCGCATGGGAGTCGACGGAGTACTGGGCGACGGGGCGCGCGCCGTTGCCGCTCGGATCGGCCCACCGGCTCACCGCGCCGTACCAGGCCATCCGCGCCTCCGACGGATACTTCAACGTCGGCGCGAACAGCGACAAGCTGTTCGAGGCATTCTGCCGCGCCATCGACCGGCCGGAGCTGACCCGCGATCCGCGATTCGCCGAAAACGCCGGCCGGATGGAGCACCGCGCCGCGCTCATCCAGGCCATCGAGAAGACCACGGAGGGCGACACGCGGGAACACTGGCTCGCGCGCCTCGGCGCAGCGGGCGTTCCGTCCGGGCCCATCAACGACTACGCCGAGGCGCTCTCCGACCCGCACGCGCTCGCGCGCCGGATGATCGTCGATCTCGTGCACGCCGTGGCCGGCCCGATCAAGGCCCTCGGAATCCCGGTGAAGCTGTCGGACACGCCGGGCGCAGTGGATCGCGCTGCCCCGCGCCTGGGACAGCACACCGAGGAGATCTTGACCGAGCTCGGGTACAGCCCGGACGAGCAGCGCGCGCTGCGAGACGCCGGCGTGGTGTAGGTCGCGGCGGCGCTGTCGTACGTGAGCCCGGCGCGGCGACGGGCTTTTGTCGGCCGTCTGGCCGAGGCGTCGCGCAAGCGGGACATCGTGTGAATATCGAACGAGGTGCCCGGAGTTAGCGAAACGACCGCCGCGACGACGTCCTCCACTGAGGGCCGGTTCCTGCTGGCGCGAACGTGGTTTTCGTGCGGACAGCAGCGGGACGAGCACCTCGCGTTGGCGCATCCGCACGGCGCGGATCTCTCGTGGCTGTGAGGGGGCCCACATGCCGGTTTTGTCAGTCGCGACGATCGCAGGGCACTGCGCTTGACGCGCAGGCTAGCCCTCCGTAGGCTGGCCCGGTAGCTCCACGGTCCATCCACCCACAGCAGGGAGGACTTGCCATGTGCGTAGACAACGACTCGCGGCCTCCGATTCCCCCGATCAGTGGCGGCGCCACTGACACTCGCGATTTCCGCCTCACCTCGGCCGACGGGACCCGGTTCATGGCGCACGGAGCGCGCGCCACGACGCCGACCGGCGCCGGCATGGTCGTGATTCCGGACGTGCGCGGACTGCACCCGTATTACAAGGAGCTGGCCGTCCGATTCGCCGAGGCCGGCGTGGACGCCGTCGCGATCGATTTCTTCGCGCGCACGGCCTCCACCGATGACCGCGGCGAGAGTTTCGATTTCATGTCGCAGGTGCCGCTCACGAAACCCGAGACGCTCCAGGCCGACATCGCCACCGCGGTGGCGTATCTGAAGAGCCCCGAGGGCGGTGCGGTGCAGTCGATGTTCTCGGTCGGCTTCTGCTTCGGCGGCGCGCTCTCGTATCTGCAGGCGGCGAGCGGACTCGGCTACTCCGGCGTCATCGGCTTCTACGGCTGGCCGCTCGGACTGAAGCGCTGGCCGGATCGGCCGAGGCCCATCGATGCCGCGAGCCGCTACACGTGTCCGGTGCTGTCGATCTTCGGCGGCGCCGACGAGGGGATTCCGCCGGTCGACGTCGAGGCCTTCAAGACCGCGCTGAGCAAGGCGGGCATCCGCCATGACTCCACCGTGTACCCGAGCGCGCCGCACAGCTTCTTCGACCGCAAGCAGACCGAGTTCAAGGACGCGTCGACGGACGCCTGGCGGCGTGTGCGCGAGTTCGTGAGCGCGAACACGCAACGGCAGGCATCCGCGGCGGCGGCGCGCTAGGGGACGCGGGGTCCGTCCGAAACGCGTCCCGCCGACACGTTGCTCGTCGAGTACGATGGCGCCAGCTTCACCCGGCGCCATCGTACTCGCGCTCTCCGTCAGGGCTCGGGATCGTCCGTCACGAGCGGGCGAAACTGGACGCTCATGCGCGGCCCCGCCACGGCGACCTTGGGGACGCCGTGCTCCCACGTCCGCTGGCACGTTCCCCCCATCACGAGCAGGTCACCCCACCCCAGCTCGAACGCGCGCGAGGTGCCGCCCCCGGCCGGCCGCAGGAGGAAACGGCGAGGCTCGCCGAGCGACACGAGGGCCACGATCGTGTCGTCCGTGTGGCGGCCCAGCCGATCGCCGTGGAAGGCGACGCTGTCGCGACCGTCGCGATAGGCGGCGAGCGAAATCTCGGAAAGCGCAACCGCGTACCGCGCGGAGAGCGCGGCCTGGAGGTCGGCGAGGAGCGGATGGCCCGGGCCGTCTTCCGGCAGCACGGCGTAGAGCCGCGGAACGTCGACCTGGCGCTCGTACATCCACCGGCGCTCACTGCGCCAGCGCGTCCCGCACCACAAGAGCTCGAACAACTCCTGGTGACCGTCGACCCAGCCGGGGAGATGCTCGACCCACGCGCCGCGCCCGAGCGTCAGGCGCTTGAGCCCCGCGAATCCGCGGTCGAAACCCGGCTCACCTGACCCGAACAGACTCTGCTGATGGCTGATCGACACCGCCATGACCAACAGCATAGCTCAACAGATGTAGAGCAGCAAGTCCCGGCAGCTGGTCCGAGTGAACGCTCGGAAGCGGGGTGGAGCCCCTCCGAGTTTCCTATGCGGCGAGGCGCGGGCGCTCCTTTGCGAAGCCGGTGGCCTGCTCGAAGGCGTGCGCGAGCTGGAGCACGCCCCAGTCGTCGTGGTGTCGGCCGACGATCTGGATTCCCACCGGCAGACCTTCTGGCGTGAACCCGCACGGGACGGAGATCGCCGGGAGCCCCGTCACCGTGATGTCCGAGCACGCGCGCATCCAGTCGATGTAGGTCGCGAGCGGGACGCCGTTGATCTCGGTCGGGTACGGCGTCGCGACGTCGAACGGCGGGACCTGCGTCACCGGCAGCACGAGGAACTCCCGGGTCGCCATGAACTCGCGCACGCGGTGGTAGAGTCGCCCGCGCTTCCTCTCGGCCTCGGCGAGCTGGGGGCCCGAGATCTTCCGTCCCTGCTCGAGGTTCCAGATGACCGTGTCCTTGATCTGATCACGGTGGTCCTCGACGAGCCGGCCGTACTTCGACTCGAACGCCCAGGCGCGCCAGGCCTGGAAGATCTCGCGCGCGTCGGAGAAGTCCGGCTCGCCGTCCTCCACCGAGCAGCCGAGGGCCCGAAAGGTGTCGCGCTGAGCCTCGAGGACGGCCGTCACCCGCCGATCGACGGGCAGGCCGCCGAGGTTGCGGCTCCAGGCGAGTTTCACGCCGGCGAAGTCACGGCCGAGCGGCGAGCGAAAGCGCTCGCCGGGCTCGTCGATCGCGATGGGGGATCGCGGGTCCGGGCCGGCGATCGCGGAGAGCATCAGGGCGGCATCGGCGACGGTGCGCGCCATCGGCCCCTCTACCGAGAAGGGCCACCACGGCAGCTCGACCGGCCACGACGGCACGCGCCCGGGCGACGGCCGGAAGCCGACGACGTTGCAGAAGCTTGCGGGATTCCTGAGCGACCCGCCCAGATCGCTGCCGTCGGCCATCGGCACCATCCCGGTGGCGAGCGCCACGGCGGCGCCGCCGCTCGATCCGCCGCACGTCTTCGTGGGATCGTACGGATTGAGCGTCCGCCCGAACACCTGGTTGAAGGTCTGCGAGCCCGCGCCGAATTCCGGCGTATTCGTCTTGCCGACCGTGATGGCCCCGGCCGCCTTGAGCCGCTCGACGATCAGCCCGTCGTCGTCGGGGACGTGATGCTCGTAGATCGGCGAGCCCCACGTCGTGCGGAGCCCCCGCGTCGGCACGAGATCCTTGTGCGCGATGGGCAGCCCGCCGAGCGGGCCGAGAGCCGCGCCGCGCGCGATGCTCTCGTCCGCGGCGCGCGCCTCGTCGAGAGCCGACTCGGCGCACAGGGTGACGATCGCGTTCACCTTTGGATTGACACGCTCGATCTGCCCAAGGTGCGCCTGCACGACCTCGGTGACCGACACGCGACGGCTCTTGATCATCTGCGCGAGGGAGGTGGCGGTGGAGAAGCAGAGGTCGCTCATGGGGAGATGGCGTCGACGAGTGTACGACAGGTGGCGCCGGCCTTCACCTCCATCGTGGGGAAACCGCCGTCCGGTGATACCATCCGGCTGTGGCGCGCACCGTTCGGCGCGACGTCGCGCAGACTCGCCCGAGAGGAGACGCTCGATGGATCTCAACTACTCGCCCGAGGAAACCGCATTCCGCGACCAGGTGCGATCCTGGCTCGACGCGAATCTGCCCGGCGAGCTGCGCGACAAGGTCGTCAACTACCGCGAGCTCGGGAAGGACGATCTCCTGGGCTGGCATCGAACACTGGCCGCGAAGGGGTGGGTGGCGCCGGACTGGCCCGCGGAATGGGGCGGCACCGACTGGACGGCCGTCGAGCGCTACATCTTCGAGGAGGAGATGGGCTACGCCGGCTGTCCGCCGCTCGTTCCATTTGGCCTCAGGATGTGCGCCCCCGTGCTGTTCCAGTTCGGCACCGACGCGCAGAAGCAGCGCTTCCTGCCGCGCATGTACAAGGGCGAGGACTTCTGGTGCCAGGGCTACTCGGAGCCGGGCTCGGGGTCGGATCTGGCCTCGCTCAAGACCCGCGCGGTGCGCCAGGGCGACCACTACGTGGTGACCGGCCAGAAGATCTGGACCACGCAGGCGCACTTCGCCGACTGGATCTTCTGCCTGGTGCGCACCGACGCGAGCCGCGAGAAGCGCCAGGAGGGCATCTCGTTCCTGCTGATCGACATGAAGAGCCCCGGGATCAGCGTGCGGCCCATCATCCTGATGGACGGCGGGCACGACGTCAACGAGGTGTTCTTCGACGACGTGCAGGTGCCCGTCGAGAACCTGGTGCACGAGGAGGGCCGGGGGTGGACCGTGGCCAAATTCCTCCTGGGCTACGAGCGGATGGGGACGGGGCGGGTCGGACAGTCGAAGCGCGAGCTCGCCACGCTGAAAGAGCTCGCCGCGAGGCAGATGAAGGACGGCAAGCCGCTTCTCGAGGACCCGCGCTTCCGCGATCGGCTCACCCGCGTCGAGGTGGAGCTGATGGCGCTCGAGATCACCAATCTGCGCTTTCTCGACCAGTTGCGCGGCGGGCGGCCGCCCGGCGCCGAGGTGTCGCTGCTCAAGATCAAGGGCACGGAGATCCAGCAGGCGATCAGCGAGCTCATGATGCAGGCAGCGGGCCCGTTCGCGCAGGCCTTTCGCCCCATCGACAACATGGACTTCGACCACTTCACCGCTCGGCTGGCCGCGCGCTACTGCAACATGCGCAAGACGTCGATCTACGCGGGCTCGAACGAGATCCAGCGCAACATCATCGCCAAGATGACGCTCAAGCTCTGACCGCGACGATCCCGGAGGAATCGACTCATGAACTTCGAGCTCTCGCCGGAGCAGCAGCTCCTCGCCGACAGCCTCCGGCGCTTCGTCGCGAACGACTACACGTTCGATGCGCGGAGCAAGATCGTGGCCTCGCCGCGCGGGTGGAGCGAGGACGTCTGGGCTCGCCTCGCCGAGATGGGCCTGCTGGGGCTGCCGTTTCCCGCCGAGCACGACGGCTTCGGGGGCGGCGCGGCGGACGTGATGATCGTCATGGAAGCCATCGGTGAGGGCCTCCTGGTGGAACCCTACCTGCCGACCGTCGGGCTCGGCGGGCAGTTCGTCGTGCGGGCCGGGTCGGCGGCGCAGCAGAAGCGGCTGCTTCCGGTCATCGCTCAGGGCAAGTGCCGCATGGCCTTCGCGCACACGGAGCCCGGAGCTCGCTACGACCTGTCCCACGTCGCCCTCTCCGCCCGGCGCCAGAGGGACGGCTTCGTGCTCGACGGCGCCAAGAAGATGGTGCTCCACGGCGGCGCGGCGGACGTGCTGGTGGTGTCGGCAAGGACGGCGGGAGGCGTCACGGACCCGCACGGCGTGAGCGTGTTCCTGGTGGACAGAGGCGCGCCCGGCCTCACCGTCAAGGAGTTCCGGACCATCGACGAGCAGCGCGCCGCCGACATCAGCTTCTCCGGGGTGACCGTGTCGCGCGACGCGCTGCTGGGACTCGAGGGCGCCGGGCTGCCACACATCGAGGAGGTCGTGGACTACGCGACCGCGCTCCTGTGCGCCGAGGCCGTGGGAGCGATCCGCTTCGCCAACGACACCACGCTCGAGTACCTGAAGACGCGGCGGCAGTTCGGCGTTCCCATCGGCAGCTTCCAGGCGCTGCAGCATCGCATGGTCGACATGGTAATCACCTACGAGCAGGCGCGGTCGATGGCGTACCTGGCGTGCGTGAAGGTCGACACGGCGCCGGCGGCCGAGCGCCGGCGCGTCGTGTCAGCGGCCAAGCTGAAGATCGCCGACGCGTGCCGCCACGTGAGCCAGGAATCCGTGCAGCTCCACGGCGGCATGGGCATGACCGAGGAGCTGAAGGTGAGTCACACGTTCCGGCGGCTCACCACCATCGCGCAGGCCCACGGCGACGCCGACTACCACCTGGGCCGCCTCGCGGAGTCCTGAGCGAAGCCCTCCGCCGAGCCGCGCCAGCCCAGCGCTCGCGCTCGAAGAGCACCCACGTGGCGTGCGTTCGCGATTCCATGAGCCCGTCCACGCCGTCGAACGGATTCAGGAGCTGAAGCTCGGCGAGACGGCGCGCCGGTAGTCGGGCGCCGCCTCGCCGCCCATCGAATCGCGAAGGGCGATCGCCTCAGAGCGAGCGGAGGAAGTTCAGCAAATTCTGCTTGTCGATCTCGCTCAGACCCGTGAATCGGTCGACGACGGCATTCGCCTCCGACGGGCCGTACTTCGTATTGCCCGCGCTCTTGTGGGCGACAATCGCGGTGATCAGATTGTCGGTGCGCCCGTCGTGGAGGAAGAAGATGCGCTGGCCGAGGCCCCACAGCGGCGCGGTGCGGAATTCGTCGCCTTGCGCCTCTCCCTGGACGATGTCGTCAGCCAGGCCCGGGCCCATGTTGTGGACGATCAGATCGGAGAAGAGGTTCACGGGCTGATTGCGTAGCGCCACGACCGTCGAGTTTCCCGTGGTGAAGGTCGGCGTGTGGCAGAGCGCGCACCCGACGCTCGTGAACAGGCCGCGGCCGGCGTTGATCGACGAGGTTCCGCCCGGCGTGTCCGGGGACGGTGTCGGAGGCGCCAGGAAGCGCTGGAAGAAGGCGAACTTCTCGATCGCGCTCAACCCCTCCGGCGTGGTGGTGACGTTGGGGTCCGTCACGTCGTTCGGGACCGTCGCGAATTGACAGTTCGGCGCCTCCTCCCGCTCCGTCTGGAACAGCTCATTGGAGATCCCCATCTCGACGTTGTAGGCCTCGCCGGAGAACAAGAGCAGCGATTTGTTCTGGGCCTTCCAGCCGAAGCGCGCGATGGTGCCGTCGTTACCGTTGTTGTTCGGATCGCCGGTGACGCGTCCGGGCCGGTGCCGGTTGACACGGCCCGCAATACCGAGCTGGCTCTTCGCCAAGCTGTTCGCCGCCTGGTTGGCCAGGATCGCGGCGTCCGCTATCTGCTCCATGAGCCCCGCGCCGAACACCGGCGTCGGGATCCGGAAAATCGCGTTGCCCGCCGCGAACTGCCCGTTGATGTCGTCCAGGTTGAGCGAGCAGCCGGCGGCGCCGGTCCGCCCGGTGATCGTGGCGGTGTTGTGCACGCCGCCGTCGCGCGAGCCGTCGGGGTTGAACTTGAACCGAACCTCGCGGACCGGGCCGACAGGCGACGTGTAGCCGCCGGAGAAGATGGCGGCGGATGGGAACTGGTTGACGCCGCCGTCTTTCGTCGCGAACGCGACTTGCGGATTCACCCGCGGGCTGCTGCCGCCGATCGCGGGCTGCGCGTGGCAGTTGGCGCAGGAGTCGAGATTCATGCGCGGCCCGAGACCGTCGGCCACGACCTCGACGTCCTTGAAGTCATCCAGGCCCTCCGTGAAGAACGCGCCCTCTCTCCCGGTCAACCCGGAGATGGGGCCGCCCGCGCCCGCGGCGCCACCGCGCACGCCTGGATCGCGCGCTCGGAACGTCGTGAGGGACTGCGGCATCGCCTGCGACGCCACGAGCAATCCGACCGCGATTGCGATCAGCACGCCGATGTTCTTCCTCCCCATGTGCGGCTCCTTCCTCGAGTGCGGAGATGCATCGGTCCATCGGAGGCGCGAATCGGAGAACCCGATGCGACGTCGATCGCACGAGCGCGTGCGTGCGTGGCGGCTCGATCGCGTCACCTCCTTCCCAGCCGCGCGCCACTGGATCGGGCGTCCGGGGAGCAAGGTGGGTGCCACGCGGTGGAAAGAGACGAGAGCAGGGAGCAATCCACCGAATCCCGTGCGCGCCGCGCGCGCGGATTCTCACCGATGTGATCGGCGCTGCCCGCGCTTCTCAGATTTGAGAACGAGGAGCGCCTGACATGCGACGAGATCCTTGTCTCGCTCGCCCAAACAGGGCTATGGTGGAGCCTGCTCCGGGCGGCTGCCCCCGCCCGACAGCCGAGTCATGATCGGATCGATTCTCGTCGTCGACGACTCGCCGCCGGTGCGGGACATGTTGGGGCGCGCGCTGTCCTCCGAGGGCTACCGCGTGGCCACGGCAGGAAGCGGCGCGGAAGCGCTGTCCTGCCTGAAGACCGAGGCGTTCGACGTCATCCTGCTCGACATCGTCATGCCGGACGTCGGCGGCCTCGAGGTGCTCGACCGCTCGCGGCTGTTGTGCCCGCGGGCGGCTGTCATCCTGATGACCGGGTACGCCACGCTCGACACCGCCATTGCGGCGCTGCGGCGCGGCGCCTGCGACTATTTCGAGAAACCGTTCAAGCTCGACGTGCTGTCGGTGCGAGTGCGCCACCTCGTGGAGCAGCGCCAGGCGGTCTGGCGAGAGCGGATCGACCCGCGCGCCCCGTCTGCCGAGCCCGCGCTGATCGGCGAGAGCCTCGCGATCCGCTTCGTGCGCGAGCAGGTCGCCAAGGCCGCGCGCGCGCCGAGCACCGTGCTGATCACCGGCGAGAGCGGCGTCGGCAAGGAGCTGGTCGCCCGCGCAGTGCACGCGGAGAGCGCGCGACGCGACCGCTCGTTCGTTGCCGTCAACTGCGGCGCGATCCCGGAGAGCCTGCTCGAGAGCCAGCTGTTCGGCCACGTCCGCGGCGCGTTCACCAGCGCGGTGCAGGCGAACCGCGGGCTCTTCGTGGCGGCGGCGGGGGGCACGCTGTTTCTCGACGAGATCGGAGAGATGCCGCTGTCCTTACAGGTCAAGCTCCTGCGCGTGCTCGAAGAACGGCAGGTCTGGCCCGTCGGGGCCACGAAGCTGGTTCCCGTGGACGTCCGCATCCTCGCGAGCACCAATCGCGACCTCGCCCGTGAGGTCGCAGAGCGGCGGTTTCGCGAGGACCTCTTCTATCGCCTGAACGTCGTCCGCGTCGAGGTGCCGCCGCTGCGCGAGCGGCGGGGCGACATCCCGTTGCTCGTTGGCCATCTGATCGCCCGCCTCAACGCGAAGCTGGGCACGCACTTTCTCGGCGTGGAGCCCGCCGCCGTCGTGGCGCTCGCGGCCCAGCCGTGGCGCGGCAACGTGCGCGAGCTCGAGAACGCGCTCGAGCGAGCGATGGTGCTGGGCGCGGGAGACCAGATCACACTGTCGGATCTGTCCGCGGACCTGGTCTCGCCCGCGGCGTCGCGCCCGCGCGACCTGCGCGGCGCGGTGCGGGAGTTCGAGCGCCGCCACGTCAGCGACGTGCTGGCCGAGACCCAGCTCGACAAGAAGAAGGCGGCGCACGTGCTCGGCATCAGTCTCGCGTCGCTCTACCGCAAGCTGGGCGCCGAGGCCGACGACACGAGCGCTCCGGATCCCGACTGCGGGTAGACTGTCCGCAGCGGGCCCGCGTCGGCGCTCCGGACGGTGCGGGCCGTCACGCCGGGCCGTGAACCCTCACCAGCGAAGGAGCGTGCCATGGACCGTCCCATCGCATCGACGCGCCAGCGCCTCGGGCTCTCTCGAGGCGCGTGGAGGTCGCGGGTCGTGAATGTCGAAGCGGGCCCCGACGGCCCCCTTCGAGCATCCCCCAGGGATCGGTTGCGCCGGCGCAGACCGTGTGAAGAAAGCTCCCAGACGGGTTGCGGCGGTGAGAAACATGAGGACCTTGCAGCACGTCGCCAACCCGATTTCCGAATCGATTCACACGCTCGGAGCCGGCGCTCGAACGGCCGAACCATCGTCGGCGTCGGTCTCATCGCCGCGGCGCTCGCCGCCGCGCCGGCCGCGCAGGCCGCCATCCCGGGCTGTACCACCGCCGCGGTCTCCGCTCTCGGCGTCCCCGGTGTCACGATCACGTCCGCGACCGACGTGGCCGCCGCGCCTCCGGCGCCCGAGTACTGCCACGTCCTCGGGTCGGTGGCCTCGCCGTCCGGCAATCCCACTGGCGACGGATTCGCCCTCGACCTGCCGGCCAACTGGAGCGGGCGGTTCCTGATGAGCGGCGGCGGCGGATTCGTGGGAAGCGTGAATGCGCCCAATCCGAGCGCGCTCGCCCAGGGATTCGCGGTCGCGAGCACCGACACCGGCCACCGTGGCGGCAACGCCAGCTTCGCGCTCACTGCCCCGCACGTTCCCGCGCAGGGCGCGATCACCGACTACTTCTACCTCGCCGTGCACAATGTCACCGAAGCGGGAAAGCGGCTCGCCACGAGCTTCTACGGGGCGACCGGGATCCGCTTCTCGTACTTCCAGGGGTGCTCCACTGGCGGGCGGCAAGCCCTGATGGAGGCGGAGCGGTTTCCCGACGATTTCGACGGCATCATCGCGGGCGACGCGTTCATGACCCATCACCTCGTACTCGCCCAACTCAAGGGCGAGTTGGCCCTGCTCGAGCCGCCCGGCGCGTTCATCGCGCGGTCACAGCTCGACGCGATCGACGCCGCCGTCTACGCGGATTGCGACGCCCGCGACGGGGTGAAGGACAACCTGATCCAGAATCCGCAGGCGTGCGAGTTCGAGCCCAAGCGGCTCCTGTGCGGCAAGAACGGCAACGTTCCCCCGAACTGCTTGACGCAGGACCAGGTGGGCGCGCTGAGGAACTACATCCGCCCGATCACCGACGAGAAGGGGCGCGTCATCCTGCCCGGCTACCCTGTGAGCGACCTCGGCGGCCCGGACGGCATGGCCCTCTGGTTCCTGGGAGCGGCGCCGCCGGTGAACTTCGCGGGCCCGGAACCGTGGACGAATCCTCCGCTCTCGTGGTCATTCGCCGACCAGACCCTGAAGTATTTCGTCTTTCAGGATCCGAGCTTCAACACGTTCACGTTCGGGTTGAGCCCCGAGGGCGTGATCGACGCCCCGAGCCTCGCCATCTACGACCAGATGACCTCGGCCGGAAATGCCGACGATCCGGAGGCGCTGCGCGCGTACCTGAACCGGGGCAAGAAGCTGCTCATCTACCACGGCTTCAGCGATGGGGGCCTCTCGCCGTTTCCGATGATCCAGTTCTACAAGGACCTCGCCGACGGGACGCCGAAGCACTACCGCGGTCTGCAGGAGAGCGCGCGGCTGTTCCTCGTGCCGGGTATGCACCACTGCGCGGGCGGACCCGGTCCCAATGTCTTCGACACGCTCACGCCGCTCGCGGACTGGGTCGAGAGCGACGTGCCGCCGAACGGGATCATCGCCTCGCACTTCGCGGGCAACAACCGGGCGAATGCGGTGGACCGGACGATGCCGCTCTGCATGTTCCCGCAGCAGGCGCGCTACAGCGGCCACGGAAACGTGAACGACGCGGCGAACTGGAGCTGCCCCGACGGCGATCACAGCCTGCTCAAGGTCGGCCGCGACGGCTCCGACGCGGGCCTGTAAACATCGAAGGGGGCCTTAACGGCCCCCTTCGAGCATCCCCCGAAGAATCGGGTTGCGCCGGCGAAGCCGGCGCTCGATCGCGTGCGTTCTGAGGGCGCGGTGGCCGATTGGTTCGCAACCTCGGAGCGGGCGCTCGACCACGCACGGTCGGAGGCGCCGTGACGGATTGGTTCACCGCCTCGGAGCCGGCGGGCGCGCGCGCTCGTTCCGACGGTTCGCGAAGGGTCGGGAGTCTGCCGCCGCGCGTTACGTGCGGAGGCCGGGCATGTCGAAGGACTTGGCCTCGAGCTTCGCCACCAGGTCCGACGCCTGCGCGTCGGTGAGGACTGTCAGCGGCGGACGCACGGTCGCCCACGCCGGGTCGCGACCCCAGTGCGCAATCGCCGCCTTGAGCGCGGGGATCATCACGTAACTCTGCATGATCGAGCGGATCTCGTCGAGGCACTTTTGCTGGAGATCGGCGTCGGGTGATCGCCAGGTCGCGTGCAGGCGAGCGATCGCCCCCGGATTGACGTTGGCCGTGGCGCTGATGCAGCCGACCGCGCCCGCTCGCATGCCGGCCAGCAGGAACGTCTCGCTGCCGGGGAAGACGTCGAAGCCGGTGGCGGCGAACGCGTCCAGCACCGCCTGCGTGTTCGCCCAGTCGCCGCCGCTGTCCTTGATGCCGGCGACGTTGTCGGGGTAGGCCTTCAGCAGCCGCTCGATGAGCGGGACCGTGATCGGCACCTGCGCGACCGGTGGGATGTGGTACAGGTACACGCGCAGGCGCCGATCGCCCACGCGCTCGATGACTTCCGCGAAGCTCCGGAACAGTCCGTCGTCGCTCACGCCCTTGTAGTAGAACGGCGGCAGCATCAGCACGCCCGCGCAGCCCGCCTTCATTGCGTGAGCGGTCAGCCGGACCGTGTCGGTGAGGGCGCAGCAGCCGGTGCCGGGCATCATCCGCGCGGGGTCGAGGCCGGCCGCCACCAGGCGGTCCAGCAGCTCCATGCGCTCCTCCGCGGAGAGCGAGTTGGCCTCGGAGTTGGTGCCGAATGCGGCGAGGCCGACGTTCTGCGAGAGTAGCCACCGGCAATGGCGGACGAAGCGCTCGGGATCGGGGCTCAGGTCGCTCTTGAACGGGGTAACGACGGGGGACAGCACGCCTCGAATCCTCTGCTCGCTCATCGCTCCTCCTGGCGGGGTGTGTCTTGATGGAATGTCCAGTCAGCGTAGCGCTACCTCGCCGGCGGTGGCAAGGCGCGCATGCGCCGGTCAGCGCGCTCCGCGATGCGGCGCGGTTGTCTCGACCGCCGAAGAGCGCTCGGCGAGCATCGATAGACGGCGTGAAAGGCGGCGTTGAACCGCCGAATGCTCCGGAAGCCCGCGGCGAAGGCGATCTCGGACATCTGCAGCGCGGTCGTGTCGACCAGTCCCTTGGCGCGCTGCACGCGGCGCGTCGTCGCGACGGCGAGCGGTGACGCCCCGGCGTGCCGCATGAACAGCCGGGCGAGATGGCGCGCTGTCATCCCGACCGCGTCGGCCAGGTCGCCGATGGTCCGGCCGTCGTCCAGGAAACCGCCGTCGATGAGTCGGATCGCCCGGCTCACGCTCGCGGCCGCCCCTCGCCACGCCGGTGTCCCCGGCGCCGCCTCGGGTCGGCAGCGCAGGCAGGGGCGGAAGCCCGCGCGCTCGGCCGCCGCGGCCGTTCGAAAGAAGGTGACGTTCTGCGACTTCGCCGGCTTCACGGGACAGACGGGACGGCAGTAGATCCGCGTGGTCCGGACGCCGGTGAAAAAGCGCCCGTCGAATCGCGCGTCGCGCGAGAGCCGCGCGCGATCGCACGTCCTCCGGTCGAGGCGAGACGCGTGATTCATGATGAACCGAGCGTAGCACGCGAGCGGCGGCCCCCCGACCGCTGCGGACGATGGCGTCCGAAAGCGGCCAGATCGCGACCGGACCGCCCGCTAGCATCGGCGTATGGGCATCCGACACTTCTACGGCTGGAACATCGTGGGCGCCGTGTTCGTCATGGCGCTGTGGAGCTTCGGGCTCGGCTTCTATGGTGTCGGCGTGTACGTCGGGGCGCTCCAGGAACGCCACGCGTGGTCGGCCTCGGCGGTGTCGGCACCGGTCACCGCGTACTTCGTGGCCGGAGCGCTGTGGACCGCGGGGATCGCGCGGCTGTACGAGCGGCTGGGGCCGCGCGCAATCGTGACCGCTGGCAGCGCCGCGCTCGCGGCGGGGGTCGCGTCGTTGGGGGTCGTCGCGCGCCCCTGGCAGCTCTATCCGGCTTTTCTCCTCATGTCCGCCGGGTGGGGCGCGATGAGCGGCGCGGCGATCAACATCATCCTCGCGCCGTGGTTCGAGCGACGCCGTGGGCTGGCCATCAGCATCGCGTTCAACGGAGCCACGCTCGGTGGCGTCCTCGTCGCATCCCCGCTCATCTCGCTCATCGGAGCGGTCGGCCTTCCGCGCGCGCTCGCGATGGCGGCCCTCGCGATGCTCGCGGTCATGGTCGGCGTCGCGCTCGGCATCCTGCGACGCGGCCCCGACGACATCGGTCTCGGGCCCGACGGCGATTCACGTGGCGCTGCGCCGGCACGGCCCACGGCCGGTGTCGGTCATCGGTGGCCGGGCGACGCCGTGCGCACGTGGCGATTCTGGAGCGTGTCCGCGCCCTTCGCGCTGGGCCTGATGGCTCAGGTGGGGGTGCTCACGCACCTGGTGGCGCTCGTGTCGGCGGCCCTCGGGGCCGGTGGAGCGGCGCGGGCGGTCGCCGGGACGACAGCGGCCGCGCTGGTCGGACGACTCGCCACGGGCATCGTGGCCGATCGCATGAACCGGCGGCTCATCGCGAGCGCGACGCTTCTCGTCCAGATGGCCGGTCTCGGCGCGTTGACGTGGGCGGCATCGCCTGCGGGCATCTACGCCGGCTGCGCGCTGTTCGGCCTGGGTGTGGGCAACCTGACGACGCTTCCGGGACTGATCCTCGCCGCGGAGTGGCCGCGCGAGCGATTCAGCGCGCTGGTGGGGCTCGCCGTCGGCATCAACCAGTTCGCCTTCGCCTTCGGTCCGTCGATCGTAGGGCTCGTTCGCGACTGGAGCGGCACGCGCGGGCCCGCGCTCGCCATCTGTGCGGCCCTCGAGCTGATCGCAGCCGTCGTCGTCGCGCTGGGCCCAGGTCGTCAGACGTCGACGCGCTGAGGCGAGGACCGTGCGATGACGCCGACGTCCGCGCGATTGCCGCCGGTGCGCCGCGTTGGCGGCGCGACTCGCACGAGGCCTCGGCGCGAGCGCGCCCTCTCAGGCGGGCGAGGCGTGGCATTTCAGCTGGAAGTCTTCCAGCATCTTCCTGTACCTGGTCTCGATGGCTGACTTCTCGCCGTCCCACTCGGCTTCATAGCGCTGTCGCGCGCGCTCGACGCAGCGCTCGCGGCCCGGACCGGCGTCGCAGCGGCCGAAGGCGTCCCACATCGCGGCCCGGTTGATGTCCTCCGCACCCTCGATCTCGGACAGCATGATGCGGCCGATGAGCGTCCTGGCGGCAGAAGGTTGCGAGCAGTCGAGATCGAGTTGCGCCTGGCTGATGCCCCACGCCCCCGCGGCGAGGAGGATGAAGGCAGCCATCCGGGCGGGCCGGGGTGGCCTCCCTCCGGTCGGTGCCCAGGGCCGCCGTCCGGACCCGTAAACCCTTGTCTTCGTGAGCGAAGTGCTTGACACGTTTTTCACACTCCGTTACACTCACGCCACTCCAACGCCCCGGCGAGTGCGGTTACCCTCCTGTGCGCTGCAGTCGGGTCTGGGCCTGGGAAGAGCATGAGGACTCTCTCCAACGATGTGGGTGAGGCTCGCGTCGCGGATGCGCACGTGGCGTGCGCGCGCGACGGCGGTCACGCGACGCTCGGCGGCCGCGCGCACGTTCGGAACCTTCCACCTCGCACCCGGTTGACTGTAGTAGATCCCGTGCGGACGTCGCCGTCCGCCTTCTCGATCGACGCGGCGAAGAGATCCCCCTGCAGGATGGCGAAGCCCTGATGCACGAGACGCCCAACGGCGCGCGCTCCGAGCCCTCTCGCCCGATTCCGATCAGAGATCAGAGCCTCGACACCTTCCCCAAGCTGGCGATCGACAACGCCCGGCGCACGCCGGACAAGGTCGCGATCCGGGAGAAGGACTACGGCATCTGGCAATCGTACACCTGGCGCCGCTACGCGGAGGAGGCGCGGCTCATCGCGCTCGGACTGGCGGCGCTCGGCTTCGCCCGCGGTGACAAGGTCGCGATCGTCGGCGACAACCGCCCGCAGCTCTACTGGGCGATGCTCGCCGTGCAGGCGCTCGGGGGCGTGCCGGTGCCGCTCTACCAGGACTCGATCGAGAAGGAGATGCAGTACATCGTCGATCACGCCGAAGCCCGCTTCGCGGTGGTCGAGGACCAGGAGCAGGTCGACAAGCTGCTGCACGTGAAGGCCGAGTGTCCGCGCCTCGAGCACGTGATCTACGAGGAGCCGCGCGGGATGCGCCACTACAGCGACCCCTGCCTCTTGAGCCTCGAGGCGCTCCAGGAGCTCGGTCGGAAGTTCGCCGTCGAGCACCCGAGCCACTTCGGGGACGAGGTCGCGCAGGGCTCGGGCGACGACATCGCGATCATCTGCTACACGTCCGGCACGACGGGCCGGCCGAAGGGTGCGATGCTCTCGCACCGGAACATCATCGAGACCGCGAAGAGTGCGATCCGGCGCGAGCACCTGGCCGAGTCCGACGAGGTGGTGGCGTACCTGCCGATGGCGTGGATCGGCGATCACATGTTCTCGTTCGCGCAGTCGATCGTCGCCGGCTTCACCACCAACTGCCCGGAGAGCGCGGCCACCGCGCTCTCCGACCTGCGGGAGATCGGGCCCACGTACTTCTTCGCGCCGCCGCGCATCTGGGAGAACATCCTCACCGCGGTGATGGTGCGGATCGACGACGGCTCCGCGTTCCGCCGCCGTTCGGTCCGCTTCTTCCTCGACGTCGCCCGGCGAGTCGAGCGGCGGCGGCTGGGCGCCCAGCCGATTCCGCTCGGCGACCGCCTCCTCTACCAGGTCGGACGCATGCTGGTGTACGGGCCGCTGCGCGACAACCTCGGCATGCGGCGCATCAGGGTCGCGTACACCGCGGGCGAGGCGATCGGCCCGGAGCTCTTCGAGTTCTACCGCTCGCTCGGGATCAACGTGAAGCAGCTCTACGGCATGACGGAGTCGAGCGCCCTCGTGTGCATCCAGGAGGACGGCGACGTCCGCCTCGACACCGTCGGGACACCGCTCGGCGGCGTCGAGCTGCGCATTGGACCCACCGGCGAGGTGCTGTACCGGAGCCCCGGCGTCTTCCAGGGCTACTACAAGAATCCCGAGGCGACGCGCGAGACGGTGGAGGACAGCTGGGTGCACTCGGGCGATGCCGGCGTGATCGACACGAGCGGCCACCTCAGGATCATCGACCGCGCGCGCGACGTGGGCCGGCTGGCCGACGGCACGCTGTTCGCGCCGAAGTATCTCGAGAACAAGCTGAAGTTCTCCCCCTATGTGAAGGAGGCGGTCTGCGTCGGCCACGAGCGGCCGTTCGTGGCGGCGCTCCTGAACATCGATCTCGGCTCGGTCGGCAGCTGGGCCGAGCGGCGCAACATCGCGTACACGAGCTACACGGACCTCGCGCAGAAGCCGGAGGTGTACGCGCTGGTGCGCCAGGAGGTCGCGCGCGTCAACGAGAGCCTCCGCGCCGATGCCGCGCTGTCGGGCGCCCAGGTGCGGCGCTTCCTGCTCCTGCACAAGGAGCTGGACGCCGACGACCAGGAGATCACGCGGACGCGCAAGGTGCGGCGCGGGTTCGTGGCGGAGAAGTACGCCGCGCTGATCGAGGCGCTCTATTCGGACCGCGACTCGGTGAAGGTCGAGGCCCAGGTCACGTACGAGGACGGCCGCACCGCGACCGTGCGCGCCGATCTGAAGATCGCCGACGCCGAGGCATCCGGGGTGGTCGCCGCGCGATGAGTGGCAACGGGCGTCCCGGCCCGCTCCTGGCCGTCGAGAGCGTCCGGGTCACGTTCGGCGCGGTGCAGGCTCTGACCGACGTGAGCCTCGAGATCCGGCGCGGCGAGATCGTCGCGATCATCGGGCCGAACGGCGCCGGCAAGACGACGCTGCTGAACGTCATCAGCGGCTTCTATCACCCGTCTTCCGGGCGGATCCTCTACGAGGGCCGCGACCGGACGCGGCTCGGGCCGGCCGACGTCGCGGCGCTCGGCATCGCCCGCACCTTCCAGAACGTGGCGCTGTTCAAGGGCCTGAGCGTCCTCGACAACGTCATGACGGGCCGGCTGCCGAAGATGAAGGGCAATATCCTCCTCGACGCGCTCTACTGGGGCCCGGCCATGAAGCAGGAACTGGCGCACCGGGCATTCGTGGAGCGGATCATCGACTTCCTCGAGATCGAGGCCATCCGGAAGACGCCGGCCGGGCGCCTGCCGTACGGACTGCAGAAGCGGGTCGAGTTGGCGCGCGCGCTGGCGGCCGAGCCCACGCTGCTCCTGCTCGACGAGCCCATGGCCGGCATGAACGTCGAGGAGAAAGAGGACATGTGCCGGTTCATCCTCGACGTGCACGACGAGTTCGGCACGACGATCGCGCTGATCGAGCACGACATGAGTGTGGTCATGGACATCTCGGACCGCGTGGTGGCCCTCGACTACGGCCGGAAGATTGCGGACGGGACGCCGGCCGAGGTGCGGAACGATCAGGCCGTGCTCGACGCCTATCTCGGGGTCGCGCATTGATGCGCGCGCGCCGCGGTGTGGAGGGTGGGTAGGTGGACGTCCTGCACGGCCTCGTGGCGCCGCTGTCCGACATCGCCGCCTCGCCGCTGTTCTTCGTGGAGGTGCTGGTCGGGGGTATCGCCGCCGGGCTCCTCTACTCCCTGGTCGCGCTGGGCTTCGTGCTGATCTTCAAGGCGTCCGGCGTCTTCAACTTCGCCCAGGGCGTCATGGTGCTGTTCGCCGCGCTCACGCTGGTCGGGCTGATGGATCGCGGGGTGCCGGCGCCGCTGGCCCTCCTGCTGTCGATCGCCGTGATGATCGCGCTGGCCTTCGCCATCGAGCGCGTCGTGCTCCGCCCGCTCGTGAACCAGGAGGCGATCATCCTGTTCATGGCGACCATCGGACTCAACTTCTTTCTCGAGGGGTTCGGGGAGATGCTGTGGGGCGCCAACGTCAAGAGGCTCGACGTGGGGATTCCCGACACGTCGTTCCGGATGGCCGGGATCCTTGTGAACCGGCTCGAGATGGCCGCGGCCCTGACGGCCGCGGTGCTCGTGACGATCCTCGCCGTCTTCTTCCAGAAGACGCGCATCGGCCGCGCCCTGCGCGCGGTCGCCGACGATCACGAGGCCGCGCTGTCCGTCGGCATTCCCCTCAAGACGATCTGGGTCGTGGTGTGGTCGGTGGCGGGGCTGGTGGCGCTCGCGGCGGGCGTCATGTGGGGGGCGAAGAGCGGCGTACAGTTCAGCCTCTCGCTGATCGCGCTCAAGGCTCTCCCGGTCCTCATCCTGGGTGGGCTCACGTCGGTACCCGGCGCCATCGTCGGCGGCATCATCATCGGCGTCGGCGAGAAGATCGCCGAGGTGTACTGGGGCCCGCTGGTCGGCGGGGCGATCGAAAACTGGTTCGCGTACGTGATGGCCTTGGGATTCTTGCTCATTCGGCCGCAGGGCCTGTTCGGCGAAAAGATCATTGAACGCGTGTAGAGGGTACCGGTGATCTACCGGGAGGCGGGGCAGTTCAAGACGAGCTATGCCAGCGATCAGGCCATTTTTCCGATCCCACAAGACAGGGTGTTCGTCGGGGTCGTGTGCGTGGCGGCCGTGCTCGTTCCCCTCTTCGCCAACGAGTACTGGCTCCAGGCGATCCTGATCCCATTTCTCATCTATTCACTCGCCGCGTTGGGCCTCAATCTGCTCACCGGATACGCGGGGCAGCTCTCGCTCGGCACCGGCGGCTTCATGGCGGTGGGCGCCTACTCCGCGTTCAAGCTCACCTCGGCGTTTCCGGGGCTCGACATCGTCGTGGTCTTCCTGATCGCCGGGCTGATCACGGCTGGCGTGGGGGTCGTGTTCGGGCTCCCGAGCCTGCGCATCAAAGGGTTCTATCTCGCCGTGGCGACGCTGGCCGCGCAGTTCTTCCTGATCTGGCTGTTCAACAGGGTGGCGTGGTTCGTGAATTACGCGCCCTCCGGGACCATCACCGCGCCGCCGCGCACCGTGCTCGGCGTGATGGTGACGGGGCCGCAGGCGACCGCGGGCGCCCGGTACCTGACCGCGCTCGCCCTGGTCGCGGTCTTCGCGCTCCTGGCCAAGAATCTTGTGCGCGGGCGGGTGGGCCGCGCGTGGATGGCGATCCGGGACCGCGACATCGCGGCGGAGATTATCGGCATCCGGCCGCTGCGCACCAAGCTCCTGGCCTTCGCCGTGAGCTCGTTCTATTGCGGCGTCGCGGGGGCGGAGTTCGTGTTCCTGTATCTCGGCAGCGCCGAGACGCTCGCCTTCGACATCGCGCTGTCGTTCCTGGTCCTGTTCATGGTGATCATCGGGGGGCTCGGCAGCATCCTGGGTTCGTTCCTCGGGGCGGGATTCATCCTGCTCGTGCCGGTGTTCCTCACCAATGCGCCGCGCGCCGTGGGCATCGACCTGCCCGTGGCGCTCGCGAAGCAGCTCGAGGTCATGGTGTTCGGCGCGCTCATCATCTTCTTCTTGATCGCCGAGCCGAGCGGCCTCGCACGGCTGTGGCAGATCGCGAAGGAGAAGCTCCGGCTGTGGCCCTTTCCGCATTGAGTCCGGGTTCGACGCAGCACCCATACTCGCAGCACTGGAGGATCGAATGAGAGGCAGAAACGTTCTGGTGGGTTTGGTGGTCACGGCGCTCGTCGGCGCCCCGCTGGCGGGGATCGCGCTGGCCCAGGGCAAGGAGCTGTTCATCCCGCTGCTGGTGTACCGCACGGGCCCGTACGCGCCGAGCGGCATCCCCATCGCCAACGGGTTCGTCGACTACTTCTCGCTCATCAACGAGCGGGACGGCGGCGTCAACGGGGTAAAGCTCGCCTGGGAGGAATGCGAGACGCAGTACGACACCAAGCAGGGCGTCGAGTGCTACGAGCGCCTCAAGGGCAAGAACGGCGGCGCCGACGTGGTGAACCCGTACAGCACCGGCATCACGTACCAGCTGATCCCGAAGGCGGCCGTCGACAAGATCCCGGTGTTCTCGATGGGCTATGGCATGACGGCAGCCGCCGACGGTCGGTGGTTCCCGTGGGTATTCAACTTCCCGACGACGTACTGGAGCCAGGCCTCTGCGGTCATCCGCTACATCGGCCAGCAGGAGGGCGGGCTCGAGAAGCTGAAGGGGAAGAAGATCGCCCACATCTACCACAACAGCCCGTACGGCAAGGAGGCGAACCCCACCCTCGAGGAGCTCGCGCAGAAGTTCGGCTTCGAGCTGACGCTGCTCGCGGTCGACCACCCGGGCCAGGAGCAGAAGTCCACGTGGCTCCAGGTGCGCCGGCTCAGCCCGGACTGGATCTTCATGTCGGGGTGGGGCGTCATGAACCAGGTCGCGATCAAGGAGGCGGCGTCCATCGGGTTCAAGATGGACCACTTCATCGGGAACTGGTGGTCGGCGAGCGATGCGGACGTGATCCCGGCCGGCGACGGAGCGAAGGGGTACAAGGGCGCCACGTTCCACGCCCCCGGCACGAACTTCAAGATCCACCAGGAGCTCTTCCGGGTCCTCTACGACAAGGGCAAGGGCGCCGCGAAGAAGGAGGCGGTGGGCGAGGTGCTGTACAACCGCGGCATCGTCAACGCCATGTTCACGGTGGAGGCGATTCGCACCGCGATGGCGAAGTACGGCAACAAGCCGCTGACCGGCGAGCAGGTGCGCTGGGGCTTCGAGAACCTCAACATCACCGACAAGCGGCTCGAGGAGCTGGGGATGAAGGGGTTCACGCACCCGGTGAAGGTGACGTGCGAGGACCACGAGGGCGCCGGCCCGGTGCTGTTCGAGCAGTGGGACGGGAAGAAGTGGACACTCGTGTCCGAGTGGGTGCCGGTGATGAAGGACGTGGTTCGCCCGAAGCTGGAGGCGGCCGCGGTCGAGGAGGCGAAGAAGCTCGGCTACACGATGCGCGACTGCGCGAAGGAAAA
>Ga0126379_10000425_pt1 | contig 23118 bp, 18 predicted proteins | sample PanSoiMetPlot_24_FD_92640 | JGI IMG/M metagenome (GOLD analysis project Ga0126379, IMG submission 92640) | Tropical forest soil microbial communities from Panama - MetaG Plot_24 | ecosystem: Environmental > Terrestrial > Soil > Tropical forest > Bulk soil | place: Panama | collected 2016-02-17
GATGAAATGGGCATTACGCGAAAGCGCAGCGTAATGTTGGCGGGAGATGCAGAGGAATGGCCGACAGAAGCTCACGCATGGCAGGGATCGAGGGACTTTCGATACCAGCGCATGGAACAGTCTTGCGGCCACTCGTTCGGAGCATTGGTGAAGCGATACATGCACGAAGCAATGCCCGAACGGTATTCAACCAAGAAGTCCTATGCATCCATCTTGAAGAGACACATTCTGCCGCAGTGGGGAAATGCTCCATTGGCAGAAGTGAAGAAGCCCTTCAAGGTGGAACAGTGGTTGAAGGAGTTGAAGCATTCTCCCAAAACGAAGTCCAACATAAAGGGTCTCCTGCATCGCATTTTTGAATACGCGATGAAATGGGAAATCTTGGAGACTCAGCGGAACCCGATGCAGTTAGTTGAAATCAAGGGCGTCACGAAACGCATTCGCAAGAAGATTGTCCTCACGGTGGAGCAATATCACGCTCTTCTCGCTGAGCTTCCGTACCACATTCAGGTGATGGTCATGATTGCGATGTGCCTGGGATTGCGCGTTAGCGAAATCAGGGCATTGCAATGGCAGGACTTTGACTTGAAGCGGAGGATTCTGACGTTGGCGCGATCCATGGTGGGCAAGTACGTCTGGAACGGTGGGAAAACCGGCGCTTCGGAAGACGAAGTGGCTCTGGACTCCAAGCTAGTCTCCGTTCTGGAGGACTGGCAGAAGAGTTGTGTACCGACGCCAGAGGGCTGGCTATTTGCGAATGCCGACACGAACCGGCCAGTGCACGGCGACGTGATCCAGAAAGACTACTTGCGACCGGCAGGTGAAAAGGTCGGGCTGCTAGGAGTGGGCTGGCATACGTTTCGCCACAGCTATCGAACGCTCATTGACGATGTGGGCACGCCTCTCGGGGTGCAGCAGCGCCTCATGCGACACGCCGATATCAAAACCACCATGAACACGTACGGTTCGGCATTTGAAAAAAGCAAACGCCGAGCCAACAGCCGGGTAGCGGCTCTTGTTCTGCCACCCGCGATTAAGAAGCAATTGAAGGATAGGGCGAAGGAAGTTTCCCTGCAGAATTTGAAGCCCGAAACCGCCGCGATCCAGTGATTTTTGGGATTGGGGACTACGCCTGTAGTCCCTAGAAATCGCTAAGTGGTTGCGGGGGGTGGATTTGAACCACCGACCTTTGGGTTATGAGCCCAACGAGCTACCAGACTGCTCCACCCCGCATTTCGATGATAGCAACCGCCATGATAGGCGTCAAACTCGCTAGCAGTGCCGCCTCGATGAACCGGTCCGCGCATGTAGGTAATTGAATTGTGCCATCGCCGTGCTGGGCCGCTTCAGGGGTTGCGAAGTTTGCGAACAGGCCTCGGCTTGCGCTGCAATGCGACGCTCAACTTCTACTAGCTGCAAAACTCCAGCACCCGAAAATAAAATAAGGGCATCCAACCGGTATCGCTCGATCCGCAAGGAGGTTTCATGCCTAAGAAAGAAGTTCAGCCTCAGTCCAAAATCAACGCACAGCCCCGCATCCATCAGCACGCCGCTGAGATTCAAGCTTATGGCAGCGTCTCGCACGCTTTACCACTTGACCTGGATGAAGCTGTGCGTCTCGAAATGACAGAACAGCTAAATCAATTGCTCGCCGATACGATGACATTGCGCGACCTTTATAAGAAGTCGCACTGGCAGGTCGCAGGACCGACCTTCTACCAGCTTCACCTTTTATTCGACAAGCATTTCGACGAGCAGGTCGAGATTGTCGACACGATTGCTGAACGGATTCAGCTCCTCGGTGGAATTTCGCTAGCCATGGCCGCCGATGTTGCCGAGACCACGCGCATTGAGCGTCCGCCGCGAGGCAGGGAAGAGGTGCCAGTCCAGATTTCGCGCCTGCTCGACGCCCATCAGATTATCGTCGAACATTGCCGGAAACTGGCGGGCCGCGCCGACGAACTTGGCGACGATGGCACTAACGATATGGTCATCAGCGATGTATTGCGAACCAATGAACTGCAGATCTGGTTCTTGAGCGAGCACTTGGTGGAAATGCCGCTTGTGCATGCGAAAGATCCGGGTCTGCGCAAGGCCGGCTAGTTACGATTCGAGAAGAAAGCGGGCCCTGGAGTCGGGGCCCGCATACTCAATTGACATTACTTGGTACTGGTCACGTTCAGGTTATCGTGATCGTAGTATTCGTACGCCGACATTGGCTTCTCGCCGCCTTTCTTCCAGAGACGTGAGTCCTCGGGAAGCTTGTTGAGGACTCGCGCCATTTCACGAATGTGCATGGCTACGGTCCCGCAACATGCGCCGATGTAGTTGATGCCCATATCGCGTGCGTGCACTGCATAGTCTGCCATCTCGTTGCGTGTCAATTGCAGCGGATCCAGCGCGTAGGGGAACTCCGGCAAGCTCGTGAAGTCCGGCTTGTTTCTTGGAGTCCGATACGCAACGGGTTGGCACGCCAGATATCCAGAAACCGCCTTCCGCATCTGCTCCATCGGCTCAAGAATATGTTCCGGCGGACGCAAACAATTCATGCCGACGATGTCCGCTCCCGCATCGAACAACGCCTTCGCCGCATCGGCAGCGCTCTTGCCCTCGGCCGTTTCCTGCTTGTTCTCGAAGCAGATGGTCACCATCGTAGGCAAGCCCGTCTTCTTAGCGCGCTCCACTGCAATCAGCGCTTCCCCCAGCCAGGAAAAAGTCTCGCCGATAATGAAGTCGACCCCTTCGTCGACTTGAACGGCAAGCTGCTCATCGAAGGTCTTGCGCACACGATCCGCAGCGGACGGACTGTTCGGTTCATACATCCAAGTCAGGCTAAGATTGCCGGCAACCAGGCACTGGTCGCCAGCAATCTCGCGCGCTATGCGCACGGCCGAACGATTCAACTCCTCAAGCCGATCTTCAAGGCCGACGGTTGCCAGCTTGTCGCGGCTGGCATAGAACGTTAGCGCTTGCAGCACCTCTGCGCCTGCCTCGCGAAACTCCACATGCAACTCGCGCAGCGCGTTTGGGTAGATCACTGCCACCTCGGGCGTAAACGGACCCGCGCGTACCCATCCGCGTTTTTCAAGCTCGAGCAAATAGCCGCCATCCCCGAGGACGGGGCCTTCTTTCAACCGTTCGAGAATTCCTTTCTTTTTCATGCTTGCTCCTGGCGTTAGTCGTCAACGTATTCGTATTCCGCCTTGATCGGTTTATTTTCGGCAAATCGATCTGGGCGAAACGCACTGATATCCACCGTCTTCCCTGAACCATCGAGCAGCAGTTCACTCATCGCAAGCCCTATGGCGGGAGAAATCTTGAATCCCATTCCCGAGAATCCGGCACATACGTAGAGCCCCGCAATTCCCGGGATCTCGCCCAGTAGCGGGCGGGAATCGGGAGTCATGTCGTATACGCCGGTGACTCCGCGCATGACTTCTGCACGCTCAAGTTTGGAAACACGGCGGCAAGCTCGTTCGATAATCTCTTCCAACGAATCGTCGGATGCACGCTGCGGAAAGTCATTGGGATCAACCGGTCGGGTTCCGTAGAAATCACCAGCCAGAAACTTGTCGTTTGCATCGCTACGGAAGTAGGTAGCGGTCACCGAATCGATGCACGCGCAGCCGCGGCCTTTCATATCCGGAGGATTGCGAAGAATCGCCACCTGGTGGTATTCGCATTCGATCGGCAGATCACACCCAGCCTGCTGAATCAACGGCCGCGTCCACGGACCCGTCGCGGCGATTACAGTAGGGGCTGCAATCGAACCCTGATGCGTCACAACTCCCGCAATCTCTCCCGATTGTGTTTTGAAACCGGTCGCTCGTGTACGCGAGAAATACCCTACTCCCAGCTCGCGCGCTGTCTGTAGAAAGTCGTTCGCCACGCCTGCTCCGTCGCCATATCCAGAGTCCGGCTCGTACGCCGCGAGTTCTACTTCATCCACGTTCCAGTCAGGTTCCAACTCGCGGAGCTGTTGCCCATCGATCAGTTCGACTGTTGCGCCCAGCTTTCGTTGCATCTCAACGTTCAGCTTCAGTCGATCGGTTTCATGAGGATGCACAATTCGCACGAATCCAGTCTTTCGGAAGTCGCCGGGCGCGCCCACAACTTCCTGCCAGTTTTGGAACATCTTCAAACTGACCAGCGCCAGTTGTACCTCCGGTGGAAAGCTGTAATGCATGCGAATCAGCGCAGACGATCGGCCGCTTCCGCCAGCTCCGACATGATCCTTGTCGAGGACGACGATCTTTCCCGCTTTTCGCTGGGCAAGATGAAATGCAATCGATGCACCCATCACTCCTGCGCCGAGAATAACGATGTCGGCAGTCGCGGGGAGGGAAGTTGATGGGCTGGTGCTGTTCATGCGGTAGCCTCACGCAATCGTCCTTTTTTCCAGTCGCGCAACGCCTGGTGTGCCGCATTCCGCCCCGGTGCGCCCGTGACGCCTCCGCCGGGGTGCGCACCTGCGCCGCACAGATATAAGCCTTCAATCGGCGTCCGATACTGCGACCAGCCCGGCACCGGACGCATAAAGAAGAGTTGTTCCAACCGCAGGTCGCCGTGAAAGATGTTTCCCTCTGTCAGCCCGTAAGTACGCTCAAGGTCCAGCGGCGTCAGAACCTGCCTCGCAAGAATTGAACCCGGAACATTGGGAGCATACTCGGCGATTTTCTTGACGACTCGATCGCCCAGAAGTTCGCGTTTCTCGTCCCAATTTCCTTCACGCAGTTTGTAAGGCACATACTGCACAAAGCAGGTCAGGATGTGTTTTCCAGCGGGGGCTAGCGACGCATCAGCATTCGATGAAACCACGCAATCCACCCAGAGTTCCTCAGGAACCCCGCCAAACTTGGCGATGTCATAGCAACGTTCCGCGAATTCGAGCGATGGCACCAACGTGTAGAACGTGCGCTCGAGAGGTGTGGCGGTGGGCGATGTTCCCGTAAATCGCGGTTCTTCCGCCAAGACCATGTTTACCTTGGCGCATGGCCCTTGCATCTTGATTCCACGTACCGCAAAGATGAAGTCTCCCGGAAGATCTGTTTCATCCACCATTCCGAGGAATGTTCGCTTCGGATCGGCATTCGAAAGCACCATCCGGCCCCGGAACTCACTTCCGTCCTCGAGCACGACGCTGCGTGCTCTCCCATTCCGCACATCGATGTGCGCGACCGCTGCACCGGTGCGAATTTCTACCCCCAACTCCTGCCCCGCGGCAGCCAGGGCCTGCGTGATCGATCCCATGCCACCCATCACGTGACCGTAGAAGCCCTGCAATTCATGCTCTCCGCCGCTCAGAAGATGAAATAGAAGTCCAATTGCAGTCCCGGGCTGAAATGGACCGCCGTGCTTGCCATATACATTGTTGGCAAGAAACAATGTTTTTATCTTCTCGGATTCGTAGTTCTGGTCGAGAAACTCTCCGAGGCTGCCCGTCATAAAAGAGATAAGCTGCGAAATCTCATGATTCGAAGTTCCGCGAAACCGCTTGCCAATACGGAATAGATCAGTCCAGCCCTTGATTGATGACGTGTCAACTTCTGGAGGAGGCTCCAGAAAAAATGGCTGCAGGTACCGCGCCAGCTTCTTCAGTTGCTCGTCCACCTCCACAAAGCGGGCCGCATCTTTGACTGAAATCTTTGCGAACTCCTGCCGCGCCCGTTCACGGTCCGCCCACCACGGAACCACGTGTCCATCAGGGAAGGGAACCTGAATCGCCGGATCGCACGGAATCATGCGCAACCCGTGATTGGCGAGCCCCAGTTCCGAGATCACCTCCGGCCGCAGCATGCTCGCGATATAAGAGGTTGTGGAGACCCTGCAACCGGGCGCAATCTCTTCCGTGACGCAGCAGCCGCCTACGATATCGCGGCGCTCCAGCACAAGCGTAGACAACCCCGCGCGCGCAAGATAAGCAGCCGCGGTGAGGCCGTTATGCCCTGCGCCGATTACAATCGCGTCATAGATCCGGCTCTGGCTTGGTTGACTGTTGGTCACTGCTGGCAATTAGAATCGACCAACACTAACGTATTCGACAGTAAAGATGAAATTGAAACCGGAGGGAGTCTGCATTATTCTGTTATGACTTTAAGTCACGATTATGCCGGGAATCGCCAGTAACCGCGTCGCGCCCCCGCTCTATCAGCGCCAAACGAAATTGCGGCCTCGTTCTGAGGCTAAGCGCGGCCGCATCGTCGACGTGGCCACGCAGCATTTTGCCGAACACGGATATCACGCCGCCCGCGTCGGTGACATCGCGCTTGCGCTCGGTATCGCAAAGGGCTCCATCTTCCAGCATTTCGGCAGCAAGGACGGGTTGTTCTTCGAGGTTTACAAGAAGGCTGTCCACTCGTTCTCACGCTATCTGACTGTCCCGGATGATGTCCGTAACCAGGGCTTTTTTGAAATCCTGCGCTATTGGTTGATCCGTACCGAGCATCTGGTTCATGAGGACTGGATCCCATACCGCATCTACCTGCTCGGGAACTACGGTACGGATCTCGTTCTGAAACGTGAAATCAATCGTTTCCTGATCGCAGAAGACCCATACGGCACGGTGGAATTTGTCCGCTTCGGCATCGAGCGCGGCGACCTCCGAAAGGATCTCGACGTGGAGATGATGGTTTCTATCATCGACTGGATGGTCGAACGCTTTCAGGATGCTTTGCTTACCGCCGAACTTGATCCCGGGCTCTTTCGCCGCCAGGGCGAACTCGCCGAAAGGAAAGAAGTTAGAATTCAACAGTTCCTCGACATATTGAAAAGGGCGATCGGAACGATGCCCGAAAAAAGAGCAGCAGTTAAACAGCGAGCGCGCCGGGGCCATCGGCGCTAACCGCGCTACACCGCGCAGAGTTCATACAAGTACACTCATTCGAGGGCACAATCATGCAAGCAACCATCGACCAGATTCTCTCCAGTTACGACGACCGGGCACCTCTGGAAAGGGCGTCCACCATTCCAGCTTCGTGGTATGTCGATCCCCGCATCGCCGAACTTGAGCGTCTAAATGTCTTCAGCAAGACCTGTCAGCTCGTCGCGCGTACGGACCAGGTCGAAAAAGCAGGAGACTTTGTCGCAACTCGCATTGCCGGCGAGCCGATTGTCATAGTTCGTGGTGCTGATGGTATCCTTCGCGGATTCTTCAACGTGTGCCGTCACCACGCTGCCGCCGTAGTCACACAGCCCTGCGGACACGCCTCCATCCTGCAGTGCCCTTATCACGGATGGAAGTACGGTCTTGACGGCTCGCTGAAGGGAATGCCCGAATTTGAGGGCGTCGAGAACTTCGAGCGTTCAGAAAACAGCCTGCTGCAGATTCGAGTTGAAACCTGGGAATGCTTCGTTTTCGTCAATCTCGATCCGCACGCGGTTTCACTGCACGAATTCCTCAGCGGCATCGTGAAGCGCGTCGCCCCGCTCGGCATCAGCAAGCTACAGTATTTCGATCGCCGCACCTATGACATCCACTGCAATTGGAAAGTTTTCGTGGACAACTATCTCGACGGCGGATATCACGTTCCCCACCTTCACAAGGGGCTAAACTCGGTCCTCGACTACAAGCAATACACCATCGAAAACGAAGATCGGTACTGCCTGCAATCAAGTCCGATGGTCGCCTCTGACGAAGACGCCGCGACCGGAGCGACTCGCAAGGGTGATCGCGCCTGGTATTTCTGGCAATATCCCAATCTCATGATCAACTGCTACGAGGGATACATGGATACTAATTATGTCATCCCCGTCGACGCCGATCACTGCACTGTGATTTTTGATTTCTACTTCAGCGACGTAAGCGAATCCCGCCGCGCTTACAACACAGAGTCCGTCAACGTTGGGAACCGTGTACAAGACGAAGATCTCGGTATCTGCGAAGACGTCCAGCGCGGCCTTAAATCCCGCGCCTACGGCGCCGGACGCCTCTCCGTACGCCGTGAAGCCGGAGAGCAATTGTTTCACCGCTTGTTAGCTGCAGACTTGAAGAAGTAAAGCCATCCGAAGAAGTTAAGAAGGTTGGGCCACCGCCGATTGTGACTACCCTGCAAGGGCGGCCCGTATCATCCCTAATCGATCTAGGAATTGCTGTCTACCATTCCACCTTGTCATCCTGATGGCCTGCGCTTTTTGCAGGCCGGAGGACCTATGCAATTCCCGTCACCACGGCGGGCTACATCAAAAACTAAAATGGCCACTGCCACGGTAGAGATTTCTCCCTCCGCTCGAAATGACATTTCCACGCGGAGGTTTTGGATTTACACCAATTTCTTAACCGCCCCCGTCTTACTGGTGATCCCTAGCAAGCGTCTCTTTCCACGTTTTCGACTTGATCATCTGTCCATCCTTCAATAACTCCCGCGTGTAGCTGTAATAAAAGTTCTTCTCATCCGTCGTGATCAATAAATGCCCGCGCCACATCAACGTCCGTCCTTTCAATGCAAACACGCTCTTCGCCTCTCCATGCACCGCACACGTTTCCGGATGCGCATCATCCCCTTCATACGTCAAACTCTCGAAATCCTTTTCCGTTCCCCACGGATACTCAGCGCCATCTTTCCCCTTCCAGTGCACAGTGGTCTTCTGCCGAGCTTCGTCGCGTTCCACGGTCCACTCCCCAGGCCATGGAAATCCCTCGCTCTTGATGTCGGTGCGTTCTTCTAATGGCTCCGGCGGGGAAAACGCCGGCGCGGCGGCGCCATGAACCGGCACAATCGGCAGCACGAGGCGTGAACCGCTTTCTCCGCCGAGTTCCAAAGATGTCGTCATCGCGTAAGGCGTCGGTAGAATCATCGGCCACAGCGCATTCGAAATTGCCACACGAATCCGGTGTCCCTTGGGAAAAACCCAAGACGTCAAGTGCATCTCGATCGACAGCGGATAAATCTTGTCCGGCTCCAGATCGCGAGGTTCGCTCATCGATTCCCGTTGTGCCCCATTGATTCCGGCACCAGTGATCTGCGTAACGGTTCCCTCGGGAGCGACATCCGACAGCCGCGCAAACCAATCCGCCAGCTTTGCGGACGCCGATGCGCGCAACAAGGCCTGCGGACGCCCCAGGATCGCCACATCAGTCTCAAGCGGCGCAGAATCATAGACCAAGCTGAACGCATCGACCGGCCGCGGATCGCTCAGCAGTTCTCCCCACCAGAAGCCTGCCTCGACGCCGACAGTCGGAACGTATTTCAAACGATGTGCATCCGTCGTCCCCGCCGAATCCGACAAGCTGTGGTTGCTCTGTAAATAGAAAGTCGTCTTCTTCGCATCCACAGGCGGCCACACATCTTCGCGCCTCCACTCGCCCGATACAGTCTCCAGATTAGGATCCGGCGGATGCCAATGCTGCATATAAATGACCAGTCGGGGATCGCCCATCACTCCCGTGTCCCGCCCCTTCAGCCAGTAATCGAACCAGCGGACCGCCTGATCGCGCCATTCCACGCGCGGGCCAAAATCCGCATCGTTGGGAAAGGAATGATTCCATGGTCCAACGATCGCCTTGATCGGAGCCTTCGACTTCATTAGCAAGTCCGTCACGTTGTCGCGATATCCATCCTGCAATCCGCCAATCAGAAACGTCGGCGTCGTAATCTCACTCAGTGGACGTACGCGATCTCTCCAGAACGGCCCCTCATGCTGATGCTTCAAGTAAATCAGCGACCAAGGCGGAGAATTGAAGCGCGGCCCCAACGTTTTCTCATCGAGGGAATACTCGGGCGCACCGACCCAGCCCTGCGCCATATCCATGTTCAATTCGAATTCATCAACATGTGCCATGCCGTCAATGTAGTGCACATCGTCGTGAAACAACTCACTCGTTGCATGCACGGCAAGTATTGCCTTCAGCCCGGGAGCGTGCCGCATCGCCATCTGCAGCGCGGTAAATCCGCCCCACGAGAGTCCAAACATTCCGACATTTCCGTTTGACCAGGGTTGATGCGCGAGCCAGGCTATCACCTGCTTGCCATCTTCTTGCTCTTGCTCTGAGTACTCACGCTCAGGAGGAACGCCCTCGCTCGCCCCAAATCCGCGAATATCCACACGCACGCTCACATAACCCCGCCGCGCAAAATACGTATGCTTTGGATAGTCTCCAGCCGCGGTCCCATCATCCTTCCGATAGGGAAGATATTCGAGTAGGGCAGGGAACTTCTCGTCTTCCTTCCCATCATCCGGCATGTAGAGAGTGGCGGCCAGGCGCACGCCGTCTTTCATCGGAATCCACGCACTTACCAGGTGGACTCCATACGTTGGTGGGGATGGTTGCTCAACCGCGAAGATGAATAGAGGAGAAACAAGAACGAAGCAGATGATCCGGAATGTCTTGCCCAACGCGGCCTCCGAGCCTGCACCTGAGCGATGACCCGGAGTCAGTCAGACGCGCCCTGTTCCCGGCGGATCGCTCGTAAATCGATTCCGAGTTGCTCCGCCTTCTTATACAGGTGACTGCGTTCCAATCCAAGAGATTTTGCGGCAAGGCTCATGTTGTGATGGCTGCGCTTCAGTTCGGCCAAGATGACTTCACGTTCAAACAGTTGCACTCGATCGGCAAGCGGCCCGGAAGTCGCCGCACTCATCCCAGAAGACACCGCCCCAGACGATTTCGGCAGCGCCATTTGCACCGTTTGTTCGTCAACCTTACCCTCAGTCGCAAGCAGCATCAACCGCTCGACCATGTTGCGCAATTCTCGAACATTCCCCGGCCACGAGTACGATTGCAGCGCATCCATCGCTTCTTTTGTGAAGGGGACCGGCTTCCATCCATTCTGCTCGCACACCTGCCCCGCGAAGTGCTCGACCAGTGACGGAATGTCTTCGCCTCTCTCGCGCAATGGAGGAAGAACCAATGGAAAAACATAAATGCGATGAAACAGGTCCTGCCGGAACTTTTCTTCCCGTACACGTGCCTCGAGATCACGATGCGTCGCGACGACAACGCGCACATTTACAGAGATTGGTTTATCGCCGCCAATGCGCTCGACCTCGCCTTCTTCGAGCACACGCAGGAGCTTGGCTTGCATGTTCAAAGGCATGTCGCCAATTTCGTCCAGGAAGATCGTTCCCCCATCCGCCTGCTCAAATTTTCCAACATGCCGTCCTGAGGCTCCTGTGAACGATCCCTTCTCGTGGCCAAACAGTTCTGACTCAATCAACTCTGCCGGTACCGCAGCGCAATTCAAAGTCACGAACGGCCCATCGGCGCGATTGCTTCGCTCATGAATCGTGCGTGCAACCAACTCCTTGCCAGTCCCGGTCTCCCCCAGAATGCACACACGCGATTCGCTCGCAGCGACGCGCTCCAGTTGTGCCATCACGCGCTTCATCGCATCGCCCTTCCAGACGATTTCGTGCTTCCCGAGGCGCTGTCGAAGCTGACGGTTCTCGCTCTCCAGGCGCTTCAACTTCAGCGCATTCTCGACCGTAAGCAATAATTTGTCGGTGGAAATCGGCTTTTCCAGAAAATCGATCGCGCCCAGTCGCGTCGCGCGCACCGCCATCTCGATGTGCGCCTGCCCCGACATCATGACGACCGGTGTCGTCACTCCCTGAGCCTTCAAGTCTTCGAGCAGACTGAGTCCATCTTTTCCAGGCATTACCACATCGGAAAGAATGACATCAAACGTCTGCGCCTTTGCCAATTCCAAACCTTTGGCCGCGTTGTCGCACACCGTCGCCTCGTGGCCCGCTAGCCGAAAGGCGCGAGACAGCGAGGCCAATGTGTTCGCCTCATCATCCACGATCAAAAGGTGAGCTTTCGCTGGCATGATCCCCCTCGTCTAGACGGTTGCTGGTTTTGCTGCGCGTGTTCCCGATTCCATTGCGTCAAGATTGTCCGGCAATTCAATCACGAACGTCGTCCCGCGCTGAGGCGCACTCTGCACGCTGATTCTTCCATGATGATCGCTGATCACCGACTGCACGATTGCGAGGCCAAGTCCCGTTCCATGCTGCTTGCTTGTGTAATACGGAGTGAAAACGCGCTCGCATTCCTCCGGCGTCAGGCCAGAGCCAGTATCGGCCACTTCGATCACGACCTTGCCATCGTCGCGCCGGGTTCGCAATGTGAGCAAACCGCCATCCGGCATCGCGTCCATGGCGTTGAGCACAAGGTTCGACAGCGCGCGGTGCAACAGCTCCGGATCAGCCGCGATCGTCCCGGCAACCTCGCTGAGTTCGAGCTTACAAGCGATCCCCGGCCTTTCTGCCGCCTGTAGTTGCGCCTGAAACAACTGCGCTACTCCGCGGACTGCCTCATTCACATCCACGCGCTGCAAGTGCGGCTGCGGCATCTTCGAGAATTCACTGAACCGTCCGATAATGCCTTTCAAATTAGAAATCTCTGCGAGCAGCGTTCGCGAACTTTCTTGAAAGATCTCATCAAATTGTTCCGGACTCAGCGACCTCGCGCGCAGCAGATTCTCCACCGTGAGTTGCAATGGGAAAAGCGGATTTTTCAATTCATGCGCCAGCCGCCGCGCCAACTCTCGCCAGGCCGCAACTCGCTCCGCCTGCATCAATCTTTCTTTCTGTGCCAGCAGTTCGCTCGTCATCTGGTTGAACGACTCTGCCAGCTGCGCGATCTCGTCCGAGCCTGGAATCTCCACTCGCGCGTTCCAGTTTCCTGCGGCAACATCCTGCGCAGCGGTTGCCAACTGTTCTACGGGACGAGTCACGCGTCCGGCGGCCCAACTGCTTAGCAGGATCGCGAGCACGATCCCTCCGCCTCCCACCAGCAAGGCCGAATCTCGGATGCGCTGTTTCAGCTCCACATACGATCGCCGCGAATTCCCGATCAGCAAGATTCCCAGCAGCGGTTGATCTTTTCCCAACCCGCGCAACGGGATCGCATGAAATACTTCGTCATCTGCCGCTTTCGACGACCACTTCACGATCCCGCTGATCTCCTGGTTATACTTCGCCGAAGCCTCCACGAGTGGAGAGAACTTTTCTGCGGGATGGGTCGCATCCGCAGCGCTCGCCCCAGCCGGAGCGATCAGCAGGTCGGGCGAAAAATGATCTCCGCGGTTCTGATAGAGCAGCACTCTCATATCAGGTGGAAGATCCAGCGCCGAGAGGAAATCTTTATCCAGCCGTCGCCCCCCAACGACATAAACCGGGTGCTCCCCGACGTGCACCGCCCGCACCGCAAAGAGACCTAGGGCCGTCGAGTCTTGCAGATCCTCAAGCTGAAGAAATGGTCCTTGCTCCCCAAACCCCGACAGGTTCTCGATGCGATTATCGAGATATCCAAACTTCGTAGGCCACTGCGCGGACGAGATGATCTTTCCTTGCCAATCGAGAAACTCCAAAAAGTCGAGTTGATGGCTGTCGGCCATCGCCTTCGCGAGATCGAAATATTCCGCCGAATCCGATGGCGTCCCGTTCAGAGCCGTTGCCATGCGCGTGACTGCGTCGGAGTTGGCAATGTTCTGTACCCGTCTTGCGACCTCTTCACCACGTCTGCTGAATTCCCGCTGAAACTGAGCGACCAGAGCTGACGTGCGTTGATTCTCGGTCCTCTCAAATGCTCCCCGTGTCAGATATTGCACAAGCAATGCCACGCTCGCCACCGACAGAAATACGGTCAGCGCGAAAACCGTCAGCAGCTTGCGCCGAAAGGTCATGGTTTCGAATTCTCCAGCCATGCCCTCGTCAAATCCCAACTCCCGTCCGCTTGTACTTTCCAGTCCTTCAAGTCCGACGCGGAAAGGTAAGATTGCGGCAGATGGAACAGAGGAATCACCCGCCCGCTGGCCACAGCCGCCTGCTCTGATGTGTACAACTCTTCCATCGACCCGCTCTTGTCTTTTGGCGCTGGCATTCCAATTTGCCCAAGAAGGTCGTTCATCGCGACCCACGGATTACCTGATGCAATCGCCATCCGCACCACCCGCAAATCGGTCGTACTTCCGGAACTCGGCTGCAATGACAGGCCTGCGTCCTTCGCATTCAGCGCAACCCGTTCCGCGATCAATCGCAATAGCGGATCATTGCCGTCATATCCGATCGTCCAGTTCGGTACAGTGCGAGCTTCGGCGCGAAGCTGCTTCGCCTTCTGTAAATCCGTCGCTGCAGGAAGCACGAACCCATAGCCGCTGATCCACGTGGGAAGCAGGCTGCCGGTGGGCTCTCCTGCGCCCTGGAGCAACACGCTGCGAATCGATCCGCGCTCCACGCTCAGTGCCAGCGCTTGCCGCAATGCTTTTTCCTGTGCCGAGGATGCGTCTCGGCTGAACACGAGTGCCAGTAATTCAATCCGCGCCGAACTCGTCAGTCCGCGTCCTTCCTGGACAAATCGATGCGTCTGCTCTGGCGCCACCTCGATCAGGTCCGCTTTGCGCAGTTCGAAAGCCGTCATTTGATCGCGAACGTTGCGCCCCATTTCGATTTCAATATCATCGAGGAAAGCCCGTCCGCGCCAGTATTCCTCGTTGGCCGCAAGCGTTAGTTTTTTTCCGGCCTGCCAACCGATTACGTAGAACGGACCTGTCCCAATTACATCACCTGCATTTTTCTTGGCGATTGCATTTCTCGGGAGCGCGACTTCCGCCGGAAGTTCGGGATCGGCAACTTCCAGTTCAATGATGACACTGCTTCCACTGGAGCTAACGTTCCACGCCGGATTCGCTGCTCGTAAGGATGCGGCCATGATGTTGGCAGTGAGAGGCGTTCCATCCGCGAACTTCACTCCCTGTCGCAACCGGAATTCCCACCGCTGGTTTCCGCGTGAAGCCTGCCACGTTTCCGCCAATGCAGGCTGCGCGCGCCCGGAATCATCCATCACGACAAGGGTGTCAAAGAGCAGGGCAGTAATGCTTCGGCCTCCGAACGACTCTTCTGAGCGATCCGCCGGATCAAGTGTCATTGGCGCGGCCCGCATCGCCACATGCAGCGTGCCACCGTATTGCGGACGAGTTTCCGCCTGGGCCAGAGTTACCAACAGCATGCTACTGGCTGCAAGACACCGCCAAACGATACGCTTCATAGATTCCTAGCTCTCGATTGTTTACGACTGCAATTGCCGAATCACCCTTAGACTCCGTCCACAGCGCTGAAATCATGCCCGGAAGATCCACCGCGGGACTCACGGCCACCGGATCCCGATCTGGAAATTCGTATGCCCGCATCGTGTCGCTGCCATCAGGCGTAGTGCTCGCCGCCAGTACCTGCCATCCCGCGCCACAAGGTGTTCTCACCGTTGCCATGTCACTGCTCCAGTCGAGCTTCGATGCTTGATCGTTCATCCCATCCAGCATGTGAACTCTTCCGTCAGTCGCGGCAAATAGCCACAGGGTGTAGCGATCCCGAGGAACAAACGCCGACGAATAGAATTTCGGTACGTTACTGAACTTTCCAATCGCTGGGGTCAGCACTCCAGTGAAGAAATTGCGAGTTGGAGCGAAAAAGCCTGAGACCTGAGAAACCGCCGCGGAGGGACTACCCGATGCTCCAGCGCTGGGAAACACGGTTGCACTTCCAATTAGCGGAGCAGGAATCATCGGCCAAGGATCGTCACTCTCCCGACAGTTCAAAGCCGGCGTACCAATGCCGTGACAGATGACCCCCGGCAGATAGGCATCCAGGTTATGGTCCTTATTCAGAACCAACCTTCCGCGTAGATCCAGCGGCCACGGCTTTGCGTGACCGATTGCTTGAACCTGTTCCGGCTGCCACTTTCCGCTTTGCAAGCGATAGAAGGAGACATTTTCTGCGCTTAGCACAACGATGCGCGAAGACGATCCATTTTCCTCGAGAATTGAAAGGTCGAGAATTAGATCGTTTTGCGACCACAGCAGCGCCTTGTGCAGCGTGATCGGCATGGAGTCATGCGTGGTGCTGGCACGGCCCGACCGAGGCACAGAAACCATGACTACTGCAGATTCAGATGCGCTCTGATGAATCTGCGCGACCCATACATACGAAGTCACGTTCTCGGACAGCGTAATCGCGACCGAGGCCACTGCCTGCTCAGGCTTCACAAAATGAACGCCTGATTGTTCAAGCGCCGCGCGCAGTCCGTTCTGCACCACATCACTGTCACGCCGTCCCAGCGAAGAATGATTCTCCACCGTGAGCGCGACAGTTCCCGGTCCGGTCACAGAGGCGATTTTTCGCGCGAGTTGCTGCTCGGCGGTGCTCCAATCGGCGGCCCCTGCCGCGAGCGATGCCGTGAGGACCAAGAGGAAAATTCCAAACTGGAGGGCACGCAATCCAAGCGTAGAGCGGTTCACCGGTTTCAGACTGTTTTCGGGGATGTCCGAATTATAAACCGCTGTTCGCATGCGCCCTCCTCGAGCCTCTGTACTCTTTGGACACCGCATGAAATCTATCGAGCTATAGGTGCCCACTTCTCGCGGGGTTGGCGAGAAGTGGGGAGGTTCGGCAGCGAAATCTATCTCTGCTGAGTGTCCTCCGGCGGGTCAGCCGCTTGGCTAGCCTGGTTTGCCATGTTCATGCTCCGCAACACGTCATTGGCGAAGAAGAACTTTCCATCTGCGGGCACCATCATGATCTGCAGCTTGTCCGACAAACGTTCGGCCACGATCTTATTAATCAGCAACGGATTCTGCTTCAAGATCGCCGCCTCACTGCGCATCCGTTCGGCATCAGCCGCGGCAGTCACGCGAATCCGGTCCGCCTCCGCATCGGCGAGCAGTTTGCGCCTCTCGGTTTCGGCTTTGCTGTCGATCACCTTGGCCTGAGCCGCGGCCTCCGCGTTCTGAATCGTCGCTTCCTTCCGCGCCTCCGCCTCAAGCTTGCTCTGTTGAATCTGCTTCTCTTTCAGTGGCAACGTGTACTGCATCGCATCCGACTCGCCCTTCGCCTGTAGCACGTGTACCTGCGCCTCGCCCTCCGCCTGCTTTACCTGCTGGACTTTGTTTGCTTCTGCTTCGAGTTCCGCAATCTTCACTTGCTTCTGCTTCAACTCCGTCTCCACGCCCATTTGGTCATTCTCTTGTTCTTTCAAGAGCAGCGTCTCTAAGCCCTTTGCGTACTCCTCCGGAAGTTGAATGTCCCGCAGCATCACTTCCTTCACCACAATGCCGTCGGCCGCTAGCTTCTGCGTGATCATTTCCGTCGCGCGCTGACGAATCTCCTCGCGCTTCGCCGAAAACACATCCCTTACCGTGTAGCGCGGAACCAACTCGCGCCATGCACTGGCCACGATCGGAGGGACAATCTCTTTCTCGACCGGATGCGGCAAGTTGCTCTGGATGTAATCCAGATGCTTCGGATCCAGCCGATATCGAACCGTAATCGCCAGTCCCAGCGTCAAGCCCTCCTTCGCCTGCACATCGAGGAGTTGCGGTTTGGCGCCAGCCTTGGCTCCATCTTTTCCGTCTTCCGAACCGCCGGTGGTAAACACCTGGTCGCGGATGTCGTAGAGCGCGACATCTTCGATCAGCGGCTCCACAACATGCACTCCGGGATAAAGCGTCCCCGGCAGTGTTCCGCTGGTCTGGCTCACGCGAACTCCAGCCATTCCGCTAGGGACGACGACGATGCTGAACGCCACGAGGATCGGTCCCCACGCCAGCAATCCCAACGCCAGTGACGTCCGCCACCGCCACTCCGGCTCCGCCGGAATCGGCGTCACACCCGGCGTTGCCATTGCCCTGCGATACAGCAGTTCACGATACAAGTCGTAGCCCAGAATCCCTACAGCCACGAGAATCATCCCGAGGCCACCGCACATCAGCAAGTACTTCAACGCCAGCATGGTCGTTCTCCTTTACGAGTTCTTTTGGTGCGAACTCAGCGCTTCTGCTCTGGTTTCACCGCGACGGCTTGCGTGGCCAGCTTCCGAGGCGCGAAAAACAGGCGAAACACTTGCCCGAAGATCAACTCCTCCGCCAGCAACGCCACCGCCAGCGAGAAAACCATTCCCCCCACCACTGCCATGAATGTGATTGCCATCTGCATAAGTGCCTCCTGCGATCCCCAATTCACTGCGAGAACTCTTACTGCCCCTCGGCCATGTGCGTTTGTGCTGATAGGGCGAGCAACTTGTCATCGAGAGCTCCAAAAATCTGTGCGACCTCTTCATCGCGCTCGCCGCGGATCTGCACCGTGTCGCCGACCTGGACCATCGTGAACAATTTCTCGACGTCGCTATTGCGAAGGCGTATGCACCCGTGCGATGCGGCGTGCCCAATCGATCCGGGCGCGTTGGTGCCGTGAATGCCATAACCTTTCTGCGAGAGTCCCAGCCAGCGCGTCCCCACCGGATTGTTCTTTCCTGCAGGGATCACAGTGCCGGGGTGGTAATAGGTCGGATTCTCGACGCGGCTGACGACCTTGAATTCGCCCGTTGGGCTGGGAGTTACGTCAGCTCCCACGGCGACTTGAAACGTCGCGACGACGACTCCGTCTTCAATGACCGCGAGCTTGCGGTCGACTAGGCTAACCAGTACCGTCCGATTGCTGTCGTCTTCGTCGTCAGGGTCGGAATCCTGCGCGCATAGGGGGATGGCGCACGCCAAAATGAGTACCGTAACAATCAGCGTTTTCGTTGCGTTGTCTCCGAAATTCTGAGCGGCTCGATTCATCTTTCCCTCCGTAAGCGCATCCAGCACACATACAGAAGGCAGAAGCATTGCCAGTCGCAATCCCGTTGAAAACAAGGAAGTTGCGGACGTAGCCAAGCCGCAAAACGTGGTGACGACCACACGCCTGTGTCACCCAGAACACACTCGGAGGCGCGGTCGCAAGGTTGAACTCGAGAGGGAGTTAAACGATTGGGAGCCTTATCCGGAAAGTGGAAGCCGAAAAGCGGAAGCCGGGGGCGTGAAGCTCGAAGCCAAAAGCAAAAGGTCTGACTTCCGAACTGGAGGTCAAACCGGAAAGTGGGGGAAGGCTAACAGCCTTCTAAGCGCCCGGCTCCCGCCGTCTGGGGTAACGGCTTGTGGGGTTCTGTGGGTGGAGCCGGGCGATCCTATGACTAGAAGGCCTAGTTCAATTGTGCTTATTTAAGTCCTCTAGAACCCTTATTTCTGTGACCCTCGTCACAGTTCATCGTGATCTTGCGCATGCGCAATGTCGCGATTTCGAAGCGTCCAATTTTCGCGCCCCGCTCGCTGAAATGTTGTTCCCTTAGCCAGCGTTCTCTGTGATGGTGATCACCGCCTTCTGTAAGTCATTCCGATACTTTGTTCCTGAGCGAGCCCGAAGTGCTCATTCAGGAGACTGATCCATCATGGCTTATGTAATTACTGATACCTGTATCAAAGACTCCCTCTGTGTTGAAGTTTGCCCAACCGATTGCATCCATCCCAAGCAGGACGAGCCCGGCTTCGAGGCCGCGACCCAGATGTATGTCGATCCCGAGGGATGCATCGACTGCGGTGCCTGTGTCCCCGCCTGTACCTCAGACTCGATTCACGCACTCGAAGACGTCCCAGACGAGAAGAAGGAATTTATTGAGAAGAACGCAGCCTACTACGCGAAGTAGTGGTTCGGGCAACCTGACTGGTAGCGATCGCCGGGCGTCGGATGCAAGGAAAACCAGCCATCTCCGATTCCCGGCGATTGTGTCTGCAAGGTCTAGGCCCACATATCACGATTTTTTACCGAAATCGTAAGAGTCCATGCTAATGGGGATGCCCACGTCTCACCGGCTTTGCCACACGTGGGGATTCTCGTTTCGTATCAGGGCACGCCTTCAGGCGTGCCGTACCAGACATGCGTAATCCACGACTTCAGCTGCTGCGGCTCCCAGGTCGATCTCCATAGCCTCTTTGACTTCCGTCCTACCGCAAACTATCGTTCCGCCTTATGAACGTAGTCAAAGCCACCCGCCACTATGAAGAGTGGCTCGCCCACCGCACCACGATCATCAAGAAAGATCTCCGCCTGAAGCACGCCAACATGAAGTCCGCAGCTTTTTCTTTCCTCCGTGCCACCTTTTATCGCTGGGCGCAACTCTGGCCGGATATCTGCTCCGACCTCGCCAAGGCCCCGCGTGTCCTCGCCGTCGGCGACCTTCACGTCGAGAATTTCGGCACGTGGCGCGACATTGAAGGACGCCTGATCTGGGGTGTCAACGATTTCGACGAGGCGCATCCGCTTTCCTATGCCAACGATCTGGTTCGCCTCGCGGTCAGCGCTCACCTGGCGGCCGAAGAGGGCCACTTGCCTCTCAACAAGAAAGACATTTGCGATTCCCTTTTGGCCGGATACGAAGAAGGAATACGTCAAGACGGCAAGCCCTTTGCCCTGGAAGAAGAGCATGTCTGGCTTCGCAACATCGCCGAAAGCGAGCTCCGCGATCCGGTACGTTTCTGGAAGAAGATGGAATCCCTTCCCACCGTGAAAGACGAAGTTCCGGTCAGTGCCATCGATGCTATCGAGCACCTGATGCCTGTACGCGATGTGAGCTATCGCCTGACGCACCGTATTGCCGGTCTGGGAAGCCTGGGACACGCGCGCTATGTGGCAATCGCCGACTGGTGCGGCGCCAAGATCGCTCGTGAAGCCAAGGCCTTGGCCGCGTCGGCCTGCTTTTGGGCGGAAGGTCGAGAAGGTCCGGCTGAGATCCTCTACCAGGCAATCATTAGCCGCGCCGTGCGCTGTCCCGATCCGTTCGTGCAGCTACGTGGGCGATGGATCGTCCGCCGTCTCAGCCCGCATTGCTCCCGTATCGAACTGGCTCAATTAAGAGCGCAAGGCGTCGAGATGCGTCTGCTGCACGCTATGGGGCAGGAGACGGCGAATATCCACCTGGGAACTAGGTCAGCACGCAAGCCGATTTTGCAACACATGGAGAAACAAAAAGGAAAATGGCTCCACCTCGCAACCGAGACGATGCTCCAGGCGGTGCAGGCAGACTGGAAAGTTTGGAAGAAGCACGGCTACGAATGAGTAACTGCCAATTCAGGCAATGCCGCTGCGTGCCCCTGCAGCAGCCGGCATCACGGTTGCCGCTGGTCGCCGTAACGGAGCTAACACTACCCCGCGCTCCCGTTCGTAGACTAAGGTCCATTTCGTCGCGCAATCGTCGCAGAGCCAATAATGGTCGACCTGCCGCGGTTGCTGCCGCGCACGAACGAACGGCGGCGATGCGCTTTGTCCCGGTTTGGTCACTCGTTCAGTTTCTACCAGAAATAACTTCCCATCCCTCAACCTAAGGAAGGGTTTGCCGCATTGGTCATTGGCGCATCGACTCAACATGGTTGACTGCCCCCTTGCTCACAAAGACACTAACCCCGAGCTTTGCGGATACGTGAGCACGTGGCATGCCAGTGGAACCATGCGTTCCTCCAAGGTCTTCACCCGAAAATCACCGTCAGAGTTCTCAACTTCGTGCCTATTGCTGCCGACTGGTCGGCATTTGCCGAGCTAACGTCTCCATGCTCGCTTGCCCCCATTCGCTCCCATCGCTACTATCAGTCTCATGCCGCACGTGCTCGTCTGTCCTCCGAATTATTTCGATGTTATCGATCAGAAAAATCCTTATATGTCACGCACTCACGCGGTCGATCGCGTGAAAGCGCGCAGCCAGTGGGAAAACCTCTGTAGCGTTTTGCAACAAAATGGATGCGACATTGAAACGATCGATCCCATCGAAGGCCTCGAAGATATGGTCTTCGCCGCCAATCAACTTTTCGTCGGACAAAAGACTGGACACGGAAAATTTGTTGTGCCCAGCCGAATGATCTACTCCTCCCGCCAGCGTGAAGTCCCGTTCTACGTCGACTGGTGCCGGGCGCGCGACTATCGTGTCATCGAAATCGACTACGGCCACGATTTTCTCGAAGGCCACGGCGACCTGCTCTGGCATCCTGACGGATCGCGGGTTTACGCGGGCTACGGTTTTCGCAGCACACGTGGGGGCGTTGAAAAACTTTCTGCTGAGATGACCAAAATGGGAATCGACGTGGTGTCCCTCGAACTCATCGATCCTTACTGCTATCACCTCGACACCTGCTTCTGCCCTCTGAACAACGAGGCCGCCCTCATTTTCGCCGGCGCCTTCTCCGCCGACGCCCTTGCCTCAGTCCACCAATATTGGACTCGCGTTCACCTGCTCAACGTAGAGGAAGCCCACGCATTCATGGGAAACGGAATCGTCGTGAACGGCGGCTACATCACGCCTCGCACCAGCCCCCAACTAAGAGCGATCCTTCAACAAGAAGGACTCAAGTCCATCACAGTTGATACGTCCGAATTCGAGAAGGCCGGGGGCAGTTGCTCCTGCATGAAGATGTTCCTGCCTTAAGACACTTCGGTAAACAGGGACCATCCTAAGGTTTTTCAATCGCCCGATCACCCAATCACCGAATCACCCAATGACCGAATGGGCAACCAGTCTGCACCCACCATCGTTGCCCGCCGACGCGCAAACTAAATTAAGATGTCGCAGTCCCGAGATGACATTGCTCAACACTGACGCTCCCATCGTCCGCCTGCCGGGCCTGCGAGCCCTCGCGTGGGATGGTGACTGGCTTTATGCCTCTCGCGGATACAGGTTGCTCCGCGCAAGAGTGCAGGATCCCTCAAACCTGAGCTGGGAGTCGGTCGCCGGTTTTCGTCCACAGTGGAAGCGTCGCCTCTCGGTTACCAGCCGGCTTACTGCGCGACTCTTCCGCGACGGATTCCACGCACTTGCGATCTTGCCTTCGGGATCTGTCGTCGCCGCAGTGCCGGGTGCGATCGTGACTCTCGCTCCGGGCGAGACGAACTTCCGCCAGACCCATGCGGTCTCCCGCGGCACGCGGCCGCTCCACATCACCGCAGTCCCATCAGGCGCAGTTTATTGGGGAGAATATTTCGACAACGCCGCTCGCGATGAAGTCCACATCTACCGATCTTCGGACGAAGGTCGAACGTGGCGCGTGGCCTATACGTTCCCCAAGCGTGCCATTCGTCACATCCACAACATCGTTCACGATCCCTGGGGCGACTGTCTCTGGATCTTTACGGGCGACTACGCTAACGAATGCCGTATCCTCCGCGCCACCTGCGACCTCACCCGCATAGATGTCGTGCTGCAAGGCAATCAGCAGGCGAGAGCCGTTGCGGCCGTTCCGACCGATGAAGCGATCTACTTTTCTTCCGACACGCCGCTGGAATCGAACTACATCTATCGTCTCGAACGCCAAGGCAAGCTGTCGCAAC
>Ga0126379_10000426_pt1 | contig 23113 bp, 17 predicted proteins | sample PanSoiMetPlot_24_FD_92640 | JGI IMG/M metagenome (GOLD analysis project Ga0126379, IMG submission 92640) | Tropical forest soil microbial communities from Panama - MetaG Plot_24 | ecosystem: Environmental > Terrestrial > Soil > Tropical forest > Bulk soil | place: Panama | collected 2016-02-17
GATTTGAACCTGGAACCAACAGATTATGAGTCTGCTGCTCTAACCGTTGAGCTATGGGCCCGCGACCTCAATCTAGCATAATTGAAGCCCACAGCTTCGAGTTGAAAAGACGAGATTTCAGCCCACAGACCGCGGACCATCGCACAGCTGTTAAACTGCAATCCGAGGTCGACGGTCCGAGGTCCGAAACTGCGGGAGCCCGAAGCCAGACGCCCGAAGCCGAGTTATTCCGGAAGCCGAGAGCCGCGTATTAGTGCACCGTCGCCTTCTCCGCCCCCAGCCCCGTATTCGACCGCACTAGCAACTCGTTAAATTTGTGCTGCGAAGTCGGCTCGTGGCTGATTAATGTTCCGATGAACGCGCCGATGAATCCTAACGGGATACTCAGAATCCCCGGATTCTCCAGCGGGAACCAGGCCTTCGCCTGAATCAGGTGTCGCGCCGTTCCTACGACGGTCGGAGGATCGATGGCCATCAGGCTCGGGCTTACCAGAATCAGCCCGATCGAAGCCAGCAACCCGACCCCAAGTCCGGTCACGGCGCCGGCAGTATTGAACCGCCGCCAGAAGATCGAGAGCACAATGACCGGAAGATTTGCCGATGCCGCCACTGCAAAAGCCAGGGCCACCAGGAACGCCACGTTTGCCGTCGGGCCGAGCACAATCGCAATTGCGATCGCCACCGCTCCCACCACGAACGCTGAAATGCGCGCCACCAGTACTTCCTCTCCCGGCCTCCGCTCCACTCCGTTGTGGATCACGTTTGTCCAGAAATCGTGCGAGAACGAAGTGGTCGCGCTGATCGTCAGTCCGGCCACGACAGCCAAAATTGTGGCAAACGCAATCGCCGAGATGAATGCGAAGAAAATATTCCCCGCTAGTGCCTGCGCCAGCAGCGGTGCGCTCATATTCGTTCCGCCGTGTCCCTTGATGAAATCCGGACCGACGATTGTCGCCGCACCGAATCCCAGGAACGTCGTCATGATGTAGAAGCTGCCGATCAGTACCATTGCCCACACGACGCTGTGACGCGCCGTCTTCGCATCCGGCACTGTGTAGAACCGGACGAGAATATGCGGTAGTCCTGCCGTCCCGAAGATCAATGCCATGCCCAGCGAGATCAAGTCCAGCGGCCCATACGGAGGCTTATATCGCAGTCCCGGCTGCAGAAAATCCTTTACCACCTGTTGGCCCTTTGCATCGTGGTACGTAACCTGCGAGATCGCGCCGAAGAACTCGCCAAAGCTGAAATGGAAATGCGCCATCACCAGGAAGCTCAAGAGGATCGTCCCGGCCATCAGCAAGATCGCTTTCACAATCTGCACCCAAGTCGTCGCCAGCATTCCGCCAAACACGACGTAAACGATCATCAAGATTCCAACCGCAATCACCGCCTGGTTGTAAGTGACCATGCTCCCAAGCAGCAGTTTCACCAGCGCCCCAGCGCCCACCATCTGCGCGATCATGTAAAACGTGCTCACAGTCAACGTGCTCAGTGAAGCCATGGCCCGCACCGGACGCGGCTTCAGTCGGTACGCCAACACATCCGCCATCGTGTACTTGCCCGCATTCCGCAGGGGCTCGGCGATTACCAGCAGCACCGTCAGATACGCCACCAGCCATCCCACCGAAAACAGGAAGCCGTCATATCCCTGAAACGCGATGATGCCTGCAATCCCTAAGAACGATGCGGCGCTCATGTAGTCGCCGGCCACGGCAATTCCGTTCTGCCATCCTTTAATTTGCCGGCTGGCTGCGAAGTAGGCCGCCGATCCCGCCGAGCGGCGCGATGCCCAATACGTGATCCCCAGCGTGATCGCGATGAACACCAGAAACATCACGAGTGAGATATTCATGGCCTACTTGCCTCCCTTGCCGTTCTTGTCGAGGATGTCTTTAGCGAGCCGGTCAAAATCGTTAGCAGCTTTTACGTAGAGTCCAGCGATGAGCCACGCCACAAAGAATTGCGACAACGCGAACAGGTACGCCAGATTCACCTGCCCAATCACCTTCGTTGCCATAAACTGCGGCGCGTATCCGACCAGCACCGGCAAGGCAAAGTAGTAGACGACGAAAAAGATGAATGCCGGCACGATGAACACTTTCTTCGTCGCCATCAAATCCTGGAATTCCTTGCTGCTCGCGATCCTGTCCCATACAGACTGAGACTCGGCCGATTCCGAGACCGGTGCCGGTCCTGCCACTTCAAAGTTCCTCGCGGTATTGCCCATACTGCCCCCTTCCACTGTTCTCTTGTTGGAATCGATCACAGACCTTCCCGACTGCGGAAGTAGCCCCATGCCCGAGCCAAGGCTGACCGACAGCTTACTCCCACCTGTCAAGGTTCCGCTGAAAATTAGAGAGCCAGAGGGACGCACTCAGCGCTCCATCCTGGCCATCGGTTAGAACGTAAACGTCGGCCCAATCTCGGTCCGGATGTCCTGCCACTGCCGTGACGGCATCCCCGGTAGATTGGGTAGGGCGGCGTCCCGGTCGGCTCGCCCACAACGCGCGTGCGATAGTAGGACTCTTCCGCTGTGAACGTGATCAGGTTGTTCATCTTCCAGTTCAACGTCGCCGCGCCCAGATCATTCTTCTGCCGCTGATTTCCCAGCTTGCGGATGTCGCTGGCGAACGCATCATCGAACGCATAGTAGAAGTAGAGAGTCCAGCCGGCATTCCGCGAAGTTGGCTCAGCCTGGAAGATCCGTCCCAGCGGCAGACCCAGGTTCACGAATCCTCCCTGCGCCCGCACTGGCCGCTGCGGAGCAATGATCGGAACTCCGCCGCGGAAACCGAACAACACCGTCGACGACTGATCGTTCGAGAAGCTCTCCACCGCCGGCGATCCCACGTCGAACACACCCTTATCGTTGAAGTTGGAGAACAAGCTGCCCACGAAGTACCAGCGCAAATCTCCGCCTCGCCAGTATTTCGTGGTGAGGGTGGCCCAGCGCGTCGGAAGTTGTAGTTCGGCCGTATAGCCCCAACGTTGGCTGCCGACCTGCGCTCCCGTGGGGAAGGCATCCTTAAACACACTGTCGTTTGCCGGACACCCCGTTGTAGTCGCCGGACACAACGGCACATCCGCTGCCCGTACCAGCGCGGTGCGGTCTCCATGCACGCCGCTGAAAATCAACTGCGCCGGAGCCACTCCCGGAGCCTTATCCAGCTGCCACTGGGTCACGATCCGGCTCTGGATCTCCGGTGTCGCCGAGTCGGCGCCCTGCCGCTCGCCGTATCCCAGCTGGTTGTCGAGAGCCTTCGGATCATTCCCGTACGCCGGCATCACCACCGCAAACTCCGGCTGAATGAATACATTCCTCGATCCACCGATCTTGTGTCCTATGCCGAAGCGGAATTGCGGCGCACGTTCGTACAGCGTTCCGAATCCCAGGCCCAGCCCGGTCGTCTCAAATATGGCGGGTAACGTCGACGATCCGAATGGTGTCCAGTCTTGTCCGAACAAGGCGAACATGCTGGTCGTGTCGCTCAGCTTGTGATCGATTCTGCCGTAGGCCAGCCGGATCGACGCCTGGCTCGACCGGATCGTCGAGATGTTCCGGTTCAGCGCACGCGTGAAGTTGCCCTCGAAGTCGAACTCGAATTTGCCGGTGATCGACGTGTTTGCGCTTACATCCGGCCATTCAAAGTTCGTCCCCAGCCGGAAGAATCTCGCCTTCGCGTGAAACTCTGGTGCTCCATTCGGTCCCGGATCGAACGATGACGTCCCGATCTGCGTTGATGTATTGACAAATCCCGGCAACGGCATGTCCGTCCCATACGGGGCCGAACTGTCATAGATCACACTCGCCTTCACCATTCCGTAAAACTTGATCTTCGCTCCGCTCCCCAGCTTGATGTCTGGCACCATGCCACTAACAGGGGAAGGCTCCAATTGCAGCGGCCGCAATGGAGCGACTGGCGGAACCACCATAGGAGGTGCAGGCTTCGGCGCTGCCGCTGTTTGCGTTGAAGGCGACTCCACCGGCGCAGGCGCAGCATTTGCCGGAGGAGCAGGCATCAGATCGGCGGCACTCACCAACCCTTTCTTCGTCAGCGCCTCCACCAGCATCTGAAACTCGGCCTCCGGCGCCGCATTCCGGATCGCATTCGCCTCACTCGGTGCCAGCACTCCTTTCATCACCAGCACGCCAAGCAGCGCAGTCACATTGGCCCCGCACGCCGGAGCGAGACTCGCATGCCCCACAGGTTGCCCCGCCACCTCCGCAGCAGCTTTCGTATCATTCCCTTCCTTCGCCTCGGCAAACGGCGGCAACCGAATAATGGTTATCAAAGCAGTAAGAATCCATCGCTTCCCATTCAGCATAGACGGAATTTCCTCCTGGACCGGGAGTCCTGGCGTCAGTGATCGTGTTCAGCAAAAGGAATGGGCTCGCTGACCTTGGGAAGAACGGCTTACCCTCCGACCTCGACATCAACGACGCTGTTTGTAGGTATTGCACGCCGAAGCCTGAGTCGCCGTTTTCAAGCCGTCACCGCTTTCGTTTCCCATTTCGGGAAATCGGCAGCTCTCAATTTGTTTCGGGCGCAATGAAATGCACACTAGGCTGCAGCCCTGTTGTCTGGATGTGCCGAGACTCACGTGTGTTCGTGATTTAGGTCACGATGTAGCAACTTCGCACGATCGTTCGCTAATCGCTCTTGGCGGGGAAGACAATTAATCATTCGTCCCGTATTTAGGGGGTTCCAGTCCACCAGTCAGTTTCGTTTGCTGCGATGCGCCAAAGCCGCTCAAGTTCCGCATCGCATTTTTTTGTCTCTTTAGGCGCACTCCTTGATGTGATCTAAATCACTGCTCTACAATCCCATTCCACAGCAGAATCTCTTCACATCACGACGCAGTTCACCGCTCGCTGGAGGTCTGAATGAGCGCGCTTCCCCTCATCAAGCCCGAAAATATTTCCAATCTTCTAAACATGGATCAGGAATACTCCGCGCCCTCGATCGTCGCCCGCAACGTTCTGCAGAAAAATTGGCGCGCGGCATGCGAATGGGCTCGGAAGGATCCCCAAGAATTCTGGGGACAGTACGCTGAAGAATTTGTGTGGTCCCAGCCATGGACCAAAGTCCTGGATTGGGACGGCATCCACCACAGTTGGTTTCTCGGTGCGAAGACCAATATCACGATCAACGCACTCGATCGCCACGCCAACTCCTACAACGCGAATCGTGCCGCCTTCATCTGGCTCGGCGAAGATGGCGCCGAGCGCATTGTTACTTATCGTCAGCTTCACCGCCAAGTCTGTCGCTTTGCCAACGGACTCAAATCTCTCGGCGTCGTGAAAGGCGATCGCGTCATCATCTATATGCCTCTGACGATTGAAGGCGCTATCGCTATGCTCGCCTGCGCCCGCATTGGGGCGATCCACTCCGTCGTCTACGCCGGACTTGGCCACGCTGCGCTTCGCGACCGCGTCACCGACGCACAAGCCAAAATCGTCATCGCCGGGGATGTCGGCTTTCGCCGGGGCAAGACGGTCAATCTCAAGGCTATCGTCGACGAAGCCCTTGAGCCTCTCGACTGCGTTGAGAAAGTAGTAGTCTTCTCTCGCGCCACAACCGAAATCCACGCGCCACGAGAAATTGACTTCAATGATCTGCTGAAATTTTCGCCAGACTGTCCAGCCGAGCCCATGGACTCCGGAGATCCGCTCTTCCTTCTTTATACGTCTGGTTCGACCGGAAAGCCCAAAGGGGTCGTTCACGTTCATGGCGGATACATGGTCGGCACCACCTACCATCTCGAAACCTTTTTCGATGTCGGTGAGCGCGACATCTTCTGGTGCACCTCCGACATCGGCTGGATTGTTGGCCACTCTTATATCGTCTACGCCCCACTGTGCGCGGGCGTCACAACGCTCTTCCGCGAAGGCGCGATCGACTATCCTGATCCCGGCGTCGCCTGGGAAATCGTCGAGCGCTACGGCGTCACAAAAATGTTTACGGCGCCCACCGCTCTCCGCATGTTCATGCGCTATGGCGAAGGGTACCCCGCCGCCCACGATCTCACGACGCTACGCGTGATCGCCTGCGCCGGAGAACCGCTCAATCCTGAAGCCTGGCGCTGGGCTCAGACGCATCTCGCTGGCGACGGTAAGTGGGGATACGTTATCGATAACTGGTGGCAAACCGAATTAGGCGCACCGGCACTCGGCACTCCACCGAGCCTGGCGATGCGTCCGGGCAAAGTAGGAGTAGCTGTTCCGGGCGCGGAAGCCGATATCGTCGACGAAGACGGCAACCCCGTTCCGCCGAACGTAGGCGGACGCCTCGTGCTTAAGCGTCCTTTTCCGTGCATGCTGCGCACAGTGTGGCGCGATCCCGCTCGCTACGAGCGTGATTGGCAATACTTTCCTGGGTGCTACGTCACCGGCGATGTGGCTATGAAAGACAAGGACGGGTACATCGCCGTTCTCGGACGCTCCGATGACGTCCTCAACGTAGCCGGACACCGCATCGGCACGGCCGAGGTCGAAAGCGCACTGGTAAGTCATCCCGCCGTGGCCGAAGCGGCAGCGATTGGAGTGCCTGATGCGTTGAAAGGAGAAACGATCAAAGCCTTCGTACAGGTACGATTCGATCACGTCCCGTCGGAGTCGCTATCGGCGGCGTTGATCGAACACGTGCGCCGAGAACTAGGCCCGATCGCAACTCCCTCGAGCCTCGAATTTGTAGCCTCACTTCCGAAGACGCGTTCCGGCAAAATCCTCCGTCGCTTCCTCAAAGCCAAAGAGCAAGGCCTGGACGCCGGCGACGTAAGCACTATGGAAGGCTAGATCGATTTGTGAATTGCTGTATACCGTCGCGTTTTGTCATCCTGAGGGCGCCGTTTCTTGGCGCCGGAGGACCCATGTAACTCTGCGTGCCGTGCTCATGTGGCCGGGGACTGCACAGGTCCTCCGGCCTGCAAAAAACGCGGGCCATCAGGATGACACCGCGACTCGTGCCTCAATGAAAAGGCGTCCCGCCAAGGGACGCCCACTTTGAAACTCTGAAACCTTGAAACTTGGAAACCTACGCCTTTGCCCCCTTCGCATTCTTCCCCACCGCCGCCAACTCCGCCAACGATGGCACTGACTCCGGGTCGGTCTTCTTCCGTTCCGGCAATTGCGCTCCCGATCGAAACGTCTCCACGAGCATCTCGATCGCCAGATCCGTATTTGGACGGATGAAGATTGTCGCCGCCAGCGATCCATTTTTCACCCAGGCCTGACCAGTCTTCGGCATGCCGTCGCAACCGGTCACCGGGATCTTCATCCATCGCGCGCGATCCCCTTCCGTGATTTCGCTGAATGCCTTCCGTGCGCCCATGGCCATACTGTCGTCCTGCGCTCCCACCAGATCAATTTTGCTCTGTTGTGAAGTCTGCAAGCGCAGCCACGAACTCACCGCTTTGTGCGCACTTTCTTCCGTCCAGTTTGCCCGCATCGACTTGACCTGGATATTCGCCGGTTTCGTGCGCTGCATCCCCGCCGTGCGTTCCTTCGCCGCCGAACTGTTGGCCGGACCCTCGATGTAGAGCATCGATCCCCCATTGGGAAGCAACGCTGCGAACTGTTTTCCCTGAATCATTCCAATTTCCACGTGATCGGCGCTCACCGCAAACACCGGCACCTTGTACATGCGACGCAGTTCCAGGATGTAATCGGCTTCATGATTGAGAACGACCCATCCGATGCCCGCCGCCGCTGCGGCCCGCGCCACTTGCGGAAACGCGGTGCCGCCCGCCGGCTCGAACATGATCGCGTCCGGTTTCACAACATTCGAATCCTGCACGTAATGCAGCAACTGCTGGCTTTGCGCCAGGGCATCGTTGTTCGCGTGAATGATCTTTACGTCGATGCCCAGCCGCCGCGCGGTCTTCTCCGCCGCGGCCGCCTGCTCCTGCTGATAATCGTTGTCGTTATTCGTGAGGGAGACAAGAAAGTTGAGCCGCTTCATGGTACCTGTGAATCCTTCATCTCGCATGATAGGCCGATCCTAAGAATAACCAACGTAACCAGGGTAACCAGGAACCCCTTCAAAGCTGTGGACTCCGCGTAAAGTAGAAGACACCTGCGAACGTCTCAACCCCGTTGGGATTTTGAAAACGCTCCTCCCCACATTCTCGGAAGAGACCGTCTGAACTATCCCGATCCCACCGTCGGAACCGGCCCAAACACAAAAGGCGTCCAGATGGGACGCCTGAAACTCATTATCGACTCAGCTCTACGCCCCGGCCGCCGTGCCCTTCGCGTCTCCGAGAAATGCCTTCAACTTCTCATCCAAAGTCACGCGGCTCGCTTCTGCCAGGTCCACAAAGCGGAACGGCTGCATCCATCCCTGGGTCGCCCACATCGGAAACAACATCTGCGCCTTGCCCCGAATCGTTGCCTTCTGTAGATGGAAGATCAACTCCACTTCCAGCTTTTCATCGAGCGGCTTGTCGAAATGAATCACCCCGCCCGATGTCGAAAGCTGATGGATAGCAGCCCGTAGAGAACGCTTATTCGGCAGACGCACCAGCACCAGGACCGATCCGCGCAGCTTCACGCGAAACGGCCGGTCCGCCTGCTTGTTCACCGTAACCGGCTTACTCTCCGCACGCTTCTCTTCCGCCGGCTTCTCTTCCGTGGGCGTCTCTTTCGCCGGGGGCAGCAGTCGTGCCGATGATCCGTACTCGTCTTCCATAGGCTGTGCCTAGAGTATGGCAGTAGCCAAACCCTCCGCGAAGTTACGGAAGAACAAGACCGAAATAACAAAGGAAGAACCGATTCGCTAATTATGAGCGGATTCTGAGTTCTCTCGAGGGTGTCATCCTGAGCGAAGTTTTCGTCCGCTCAAAGCGGACGAAAATGCAGTCGAAGAATCCCTGGCAGTTTCTCCACTGTGGCCCGGAGCAAGGAATTCTGCGGATGCACCCGATTTCTCGCGGGTGGGAGAGTGTCTTTTATCGGGAAAAACCCGGCGCCCTTACTTCCGCCCCAGAGGCGCTTCAGCGCCCTGCGCGAACACGTTGTACGGCCACGCCTTCTTCTGTACCGTCACTTTCGGAGCACTTGCCACAGGTGCAGGTTGGGCCTGCGGGGCCGCTGGATCGCTCTTCGACACAACGTTCCAGTCTTCTGGCGCATTGGCGATGCCCCAGACATTCCCGTGCGTGTAAAGCGCCACGCCAATAAGAAACTGTTTCCCGTCATTTCCCAGAGGCAGACAGTTCGCCACGCGCCCGGTTACGCTGCCACCGCCAGGCAGATCATTGATCATCACCGGTGTCTCCAAATGCAGTGCCTGCGAACTGCGAAAGCCACATCCCTGAGCGCTGACGACCAGCACCATGCACTGCTCCGCAAACGGACGCATGCGATCCAGGCTGGTCACACTTACAGGAATCTCCACGCGCAGCCGCGTACTGCGTCGCATCGGCTTCGGAGTGTGCACTTCCATCATGAGTCGCAGCCCCTCTATCAGTCGGCTGCCCGACAGGAGAACCTTAAGTATTGTGGCAGATTGATGCCTTCCCGAAATGGTGACCAAGGTAACCAGCGAGGGGAACGCGAGTTCCTTGACGGACCGAATATGTGGCGCGGACGCCCCGCCCGCGAAAGCCAACAGGCTTCAGTCCGTAGGGACTCTACTCACAGCTTCGCATTCCTACGTGCCTGCCCAATCCCGGTTGCCAATCCCTTCGCCACGGCGCGCCCATATCCGGCTTTATCCATCGCTGCCATTGTCGCCGCTGCGATTCCACCCGGCGTCGCGGCTTCCTCTAGCAACTCATCGAGGCTCAATCCACTTTCGCGCCAATACAAAATTCCGTCACCCAACGCATGTGCCGCGGCGATCAAAGCAGTCTTGTCATCCAACCCCGCATCTCGCGCTGCTTTCGCCAGCGCTGCCAGGGCGTGATATCCATGTGTCGCGGAGTGTGTCGCTGTAATCGCATCCATCTGACTCTCGGGAATCTCAAACGTGGGCCCCACCTTACCAAACAACTCGCGCACCAGCCGCTTCTCGCGTGCGGACACCTTCACATCAAAACTCACGGGATTCAATCCCCTTCCAATCCGGCACACCGGACTCGGCATCACGCGTGCCCACCGTACAGAAGGAATCCACCTTCGCAAATTTTCCAGCGGAATCCCGGCAGCGAGACTGACCCAGAGCATCGGCAGTTTCGCAGCGCAAGCAGTTACTTCGCCCAGCATCTCCTTCACCGACCCCGGACGTACCGCCACAACCACCATCTCCGCCGACTCAATCAGCGACTTCAGATCGCGCGCAATCTCGACGCGCGACTCCCGCCGCATCGCCCGCACCTTCTCCGGATGCCGATCGTAAACAACAATCCTTCGCCGATCCCCCGCCAGCCGCAGCCCAGCACACAGCGCCCCGGTAATCCGCCCGCCACCAAGAAACACCGTAGCCTTCATGCTTGATCGCCTCATGGGTGAAATCCACCGCGAATTGAAACAAACGCGCGAAATGAACCGTGGAAGAGCGGCCCTTTCAGGGCCGCGTTAAGTGCCGCTGATGAGTAGGGCTTTCAGCCCCCGTGGTCGTATTCCTGTCCGGCGGCCCTCACCGACTGGCCAATCCCCCCGCCGTCTCGCCGCCATCGATTGTGTACACATGCCCCGTGATAAACGCCGCATCATCCGACGCCAAATACGCAAACATCCCCGCCACTTCTTCCGGCGACGCATGCCGCCGCAGCGGAATCTTCCCATTGACCTCGGCCAGCATCGCCTCCGAATACTCCGCGCGCTGCATCGGCGTCAGCACATATCCCGGAGCCACCGCACACACCCGCACCTTCGGCGCCAACTCGAGTGCCATCGACTTAGTAAGTTCAATCACGCCAGCCTTAGTCGCGTTGTAATCCGCATAATAGGGATAACCCATCACACCATTGGTCGACGCCGTCTGCAGGATCACTCCCTTCCCGTTCTCCCACATATGCCGCGCCGCGGTCTGCGCGACATAAAATACGCCCGTCAGATTCACCGCAATTACGCGATCCCACTCCTCGGGAGTGATCTCCAGAAACTTGTGCCGCACGCTGATGCCCGCATTGTTCACCACCACATCGACGCCATCCATCAACCGGATCGCCTCTGCAAACGCGGCTTCCACCTGCATGAGATCCGTTACGTCAGCAATAATCGCCTCACCCAGCGCAGGCAACTCATGCTTGATGCGCTTGCACGCCGCATCGTCGCGATCGAGCACGCACACGCGCGATCCCTCCTCGAGAAACCGTGCGGCAGTAGCCGCCCCAATCCCCGACGCACCACCCGTGATCAACACCCGTTTATCCTTCAATCCGCGCATGGGATCTCCTTGTTACGTGTAGGGACGGACGTATTTCGTCCGTCCCGCCGATGCGGAACATGCCGAACTTAGCAGCACTGTAAAACGCGATATCCGAGCTTCGCTCGGACCGCGGACGAATGCGTCCGCGGCTACACAATCAGCATCCCTTCGCCCGCACAGCGATCGTATGTGGCACCGCGCGCAGCAGCCCCATCAACTCCGCGTCACACGGACGGTTAATGTCATAGATCGCGTATCCCAGCGTGCCGCGCGTGTTCAACGACTGGCGCTCAATATTAATGCCCCGGTCGCCCAGGATGTCGTTGATCGCCCGTAGAATGCCCGGCACATTCTGATGAACGTGCATCAGCCGGTACGATCCTTCTTCATATTCCAGGTGACACGACGGCAAATTCACGCTCAGCGTTGAGTCGCCCGTCCTCACATAGTCGAGCAGCTTCGCCGACACAAACGATCCTATATTCTGCTGCGCCTCTTCCGTCGATCCGCCCACGTGTGGCGTCAGGATCACATTTGGCAATCCCTGCAGCGCGCTCTTGAATCCCGCGCCCGACTCCGGTTCTGACGGGAACACATCGATCGCCGCGCCCGCCACCTTGCCCGACTTCAGACATGCGGCCAGCGCCTCATGATCGACCACGAACCCACGGCTTAGATTCAGGAAGCACGCGCCCTCTTTCATCGCCGCAAACTCATCCGCGCCAAACAGGTTCTTGTTCTGCGGCTTGCCATCGACATGCAGCGTAACCACGTCCGCCGTCTCGAGCAGCTCGCGAAAGCTCACCGAGCGTGCGTTGCCGCGCGCCAGTACATGCGCGCTATCGTAGAAGATCACGCGCATGCCCATCGCCTCCGCCAGATCCGAAAGCTGCGAACCGATTTTGCCGTATCCCACAATGCCCAGCGTAAGCCCGCGCACTTCATGCGCCCCGGCCGCCGACTTGTTCCACGCGCCGCTGTGCATCTGGGTCGAAGCCTGAAACGTACGCCGCAGCAGCAGGATGATCTCTCCCATCGCCAACTCGGCCACCGACCGAGAGTTTGAATGCGGATCGTTGAACACCGCAATCCCGTTCTCGCTCGCCGTTTTCTGATCGATCTTGTCGACGCCAATGCAGAAAGCGCCGACGCTCACCAGCGCGGATGCCGCTTCCAGCACGGCTTTCGAAACGCGCGATTTCGAACGCACGCCCAGAATCGACACGCCCCGAATTTTCTCGATCAGCTCACGCTCGTCCAGCGCGGCTTTCAATGACTCAACTTCGTATCCCGCGTCGCGAAACACCTCGACCGCGACCGCGCTGATGTTCTCCAGCAACAGTACCTTCAAGCCTCCTCCAGGATGTTCGGGATCAAACATGAATTATCTCAGACGCCGCGTGCGGTGTGTGGAGGCGCGGACGCCCTCGTCCACTCGGCGGCAGGTTCTTAGGACCGCAGTAGGTCGAAGGGCTGCAAAGTTACGCGGACTGATTCTAAAGAAGTTGTCATCTCAAAATGTTCCTGCAGGAACACGTCCATCCGAGCGCGGGTTGTGTAGAGACGGACGCATTCGTCCGTCGCCCGAAGCGAAGCGAGGGTGGAGTCGAGTCGGCTTCAGGCCCCCGGCTCAAGGTTATTTGTTCCGGGCACTATCGATCTGTCATCCCGAGCGAAGCATGACGGGGAGCAAAGCGAGCCGCCATGCGCAGTCGAAGAGCCTGTCCTGAGGTGTAGAAGGAATCCCTACCCTGTATACGGACATCCGCAGTCTCATGGAATTCTCCTGACGTCTCCGACAGCACCATGAGAATTCCCTGCATCGCCACCGCCCGATTAAGCGGGTAGGGATCCTTCGACTCCGTCCCTGGTCCGCCTTCGCGGACCAGTTCCTCCGCTCAGGATGACAGCCGGATACTGTCACTTATAACTCCTCCAACGTGCCACCTACTGGCACCATCGCGCAATTTGTGTTCATGACTCGTCGCCCCATGTGCCCGCATTGCACGTCTCGTGCTTTCGGATGTGCACTATGATTCAGTCATCGTATGCGCAGTCGAAGGCTCCCTATTCCCTTTACGGATCTCTGCAGTCTCAGGGAATTCTCCCGATCCACCCGACAGCACCATGAGAATTCTCTGCATCGGCGCGGGCGCGATGAAGCGGGTAGGGATCCTTCGACTCCGTCCCTGGTCCGCCTTCGCGGATCCACTCGCTTCGCTCGGGCGCGGACGAATGCGTCCGCCCCTACACAGACTTTGCCTGCACATTGAGAAACCTAGACATTCTGGGAGCGGTTGAGCAGATAGGGATTCCTTCGGCTACACCTCAGGACAGGCTCTTCGACTGCGCATGTGCGTTCGGTTTGCACACCCTCATGGTCCGCTCAGGATGACAAGAGTGGAGGATTGGCCCAATCACCAATCATCAGATGGCTCAATCGCTCAACTTCTTAATTGATTAAATGACTGAATGACTCAATGTCTAGATGGGTCTTCCCTTGAAGAAGTAGATCAGCTCGATTACCAGGATGATGACGACCATCAGCTCGAGCACGAAGGCGCGGGATTGGTTGAACTGCTCGATCATGAAGCGGTAGAGGTCTTCGGCGGTCTGGAGCTTTTCTTTGACCAGGTCTTTGTAGTCGGGGACTCCGACTTTTTGCGCGCACAGCTTGTATAGGCGCGCGGAGAACATGTCGCTGAGGAACTTGATGGCGTTGTCGGCGTGCTCGGTGAGTTCGGTGACGTCGAGCAGCACGGTGTGCAGCTTCGACGCGGCACGCGCGGTGCGCCAGCGCGACCAGAGGCCTGTGCCTCCGGTTTCGAGGAAGTCGTAGACGTGCTCTAATTCGCGGCTCAGCAGCTCGTCGTAATGGCGGAACTCTAACAGCTGCGAGTTGGCGTATTGCAGCAACTGGATGGCGGTCTCGGCCCCGGCTTGCGTGTCGTAGATGAAGGCGGCGTTCCATCCGATGACCGCGAGGTCCGTGGGATAGTACGAGATGCGCGAGGAGAGAATCTCCTGGCGCTCACCTTCTGAGAGCGTGGCAGTTTCTCCGCGGACGATCTGGGAGATGTGGTCTCCCTGCGCGGCGAGCAGGTCGTTCGCCGGAGTTGAGGTCGAGCCATCGATCTCGCGCACGTGGAAGATGAAATAGTCCTCTTGCAGCCAGTTCTCTTCTTTATAGGGCTTGATCAGCGCGGGAGCGGCGCGCTCCAGGCGCTGGCGGATGACACGCGAGGCCAGCTTCTCGAAAGTATTGTCGGAGGTCCAGCGGGCCGAGAGTTCGACAAGCTTGTCCCAGTCGCCGGCGAAGGGCAGCTCGAAGACCAGGCTGACGACGCCGTAGTCGAAGTACTTGATCTCTCCGGCAAGGCGCTCGCCGGAGTCCAGGACGAGCGGCTCAAGCCGATCGGCCACCGGAGGCCGCTGGTAGCGGACGTATCCTGGAGCCTGGCTGCTCTTGAAGGTAGCTTGCGCATTCCGCGCCTGCAGAAGTTGGCGGATGACATCGAGGCGGATCTCCTCACAGATGTCGTACTGGATCAGGACCAGGATGGAACCGCGGAGCGGGCAAGCAGGAGTTGCCTGGGTCGTCTCCTGCACCTTAACGGTCAGGTCCCGGGCGACTTCTGGAGTAACAATGGTTGTGACTTCGCGGTCCATGGATAGCTTGTCAGTTCTCAGTTCTCGGTGAAACGGCTGGTGACGGACGCGGCAGAGAACTAGAGCGGGAAGGCTTGCCAGCTCTGAATATATTGTCCCAGATCGGAGGGGATTGGGGTAGGGCGGGTAAGTGGTTGAGGGATAGAGGGTTGCTTGGCAGGAACGAACGTCTAAACCCCAAAACCTTGACCGCTGAGAGCGCGGAGAACGGCCGCAGAGAACGCCGAGACAAGCTCCTCCCATTTGCATTTGCGGAAGCCTGACGCCGGAAGCCCGAAGCCGGAATCTAGCGTTTGCGGGTGAAGGCCCAGGCCAGGAGGCCGACTGCGGCCAGGGCTCCAACGCCCTTTGCGGCTCGGGTCATGGAGGCACGTACTTCGGCTTCGCGCTCGCGAACCAGGTTCGATTCCGGATAGGGATCGTCTTTGTCCAAGAGCGATGGCTGAAGCGCCATCTGGAGGACCTCGGCGATGTGGAGGGCTTGGCGGCTGGTGCCTTGGGCGATCTGCTCGCGGCAACTGAATCCGTCGGCGATGATGAGCCAGTCTGGGGGGGCTTGGCGAACTGCCGGGAGAAGTTCGAGTTCTCCGATGGCTTGCGAGACATGATATTTATCACGCTCGAAGCCGAAGGAGCCGGCCATTCCGCAGCATCCAGGCGCGGGGCTGGTGAAGTCGACGCCTAGGCGGCGGAGGAGCGACTCTTCGGCGGTCATCTTCATGAGCGACTTGTGGTGGCAGTGTCCGTGGAGTAAGGCTTTGCGGGGGAGTTGCGGGAGCGGAGCTCCGTTGGCGTGGCGTTCGAGGAACTCGCTGAGTAAGAAAGTCTGGCGGCTCAGGGTCTGGGCGCGCTGGTCGTGTGGGAAGAGGTTAACGAGTTCGTCGCGGAAGACGGCGATGCAGCTCGGCTCAAGGCCGATGACCGGGATGCCAGCCTCGATCTCAGGCTCAAGTTGGTCGAGGATTTCTAGCAGCAGGCGCTCGGCGCGGTCGAGCATGCCGAAGTCGTAGAGAGGGCGTCCGCAGCAGAGGTTGGCGCGGGGAACGAGGACGCGGAATCCGGCGGTCTCGAGGACTTCGACGGCGGCGCGGGCGGTCTGCGGCAGGAAATAATTGTTGAAGGTATCGGCCCAGAGCAGGACCGCTGGGGCTAAAGCCCCTTCATCTCTCTCGCCTTGACGCGGCCCTGAAGGGCCGCTGTTCCACGGTTCGGCTAGGCTCTGCGGCACTCCTGAGTCGTGCCACGCTCGCTGTCGCTCGCGGGACGGACGAATGCGTCCGTCCCTACACGTGCGATAGAACCAATCTTTGAAAGTCCTCGGGGCGAGGGGCGGGATGCGGCGCTGCGGGGGAATGTGTCCGACTAATTTGATTATGTCGCTTATGAATGGGAGCTGCGTGGTTAGATTTACCAGGCCCGGGGCGTTCGACGCAAGGCTCGCCCAGAGGTCGATGTTGCCGAAGGCGTAGGCGTTGAGCGGGCGCGTGCGGCCTTCGTAGTAGTGCGAGAGGAATTCGGCTTTGTAGGTGGCAACATCGACGCTGACTGGGCAGTCGCTCTTGCATCCTTTGCAGGCCAGGCAGAGGTCGAGCGAGTGTTTGACTTCTTCGCTGCGCCAGCCGTCGCGGATGACGACGTCGTTGCGGTCGAGGCTCTGAGTCATCTCCCAGAGAAGATGAGCGCGGCCGCGAGTGGAGTGTTCTTCCTCGTGAGTGGCGCGCCAACTGGGACACATCACGCCGCCTTCCTCGCGGCGGCATTTGCCGACTCCGACACAGCGCAGTGCGGCGTGAGACAGGCTGCCGTGATCGAGCGGAAATTGGAAGTGCGTCTTCGGCTCCCACGGAGCGTAATCGGCGCCAAGGCGCAGGTTCGCATCGAGTTTGTTGGGTTCGATGAGTTTTCCCGGGTTCATCTTCCAGCCGGGGTCCCATGTGGTCTTGAATTTGCGGAAGGCCTCCATCAGCTCGGGGCCGAACATTTTGGGCCAGAGTTCGGCGCGGGCTTGTCCGTCGCCGTGCTCACCGGAGAGGGAGCCACCATAGCTGACGACGAGGTCGGCGGCTTCTTCGACGAACTTCCGATATTTCGCAATTCCCTCTTTTGATTGGAGATCGAAGTTGAGCCGCGTGTGGACGCAGGCATGGCCGAAGTGTCCGTAGAGCGAGCCCTTGTAGCCGAAGTCGGCCACCATCTGGCGGAGGTCGCGGAGATATCCGCCGAGCTTTTCGGGATTGACGGCGGCGTCTTCCCAACCTTCCCAGTTGAATGGCTCGCCCGGCACGTGAGACGTTGCGCCGAGACTGGACTCGCGGACTTCCCAGATACGCTTGGCTTGTGCGCCGGAGTAGAGCTGCACGTTTGGCGGAGTCGCGCTGTGGTTCAGAGCTTCGATCAATTGCAGGGCTTTCGACTCAGCTTCGGAGAGTGTCTCGCCGCCAAACTCGACCATGAGCCAACCGGCGCCTTCGGGCAGCAGCGCGAGGCCTTCGGTGTTGATGCCCTTTTTGCGCTCGTAGTAGACGAGGAGCTCGTCGAAGCCTTCGAGGCCGATGGGCTGGTGCTGCATGATTTCGGGGACGGCATCGGCGCATTGATAGATGTCGGGATAGGCAACCACTGCGAGCACGCGCTGCGGAGGGCTTTCGACCAGACGGCACGTGGCTTCGAGGACCGTGACGCAAGTTCCTTCGGAGCCGACTAGGGCGCGGGCGATGTGAAATCCGTTTTCGGGGAGCAGGTAATTTAGGTTGTAGCCGGAGACGCGGCGGGGGATATTGGGGAATTTTTGGCGGATGAGGTCGGCGTATTGGTCGGCGATTTGGTGAAGCGATTTGCGGATTTCATCTGCGCGATCAAAACCGCTGCGGCCCGATACTTCTGGGCCGCCTGGGCGGACGAATGCGTCCGCCCCTACACGAGCATCGCTGCCTCCATATGGCTCGATCAGGTCTCGGCCTACTTTCAGGCGCACGCCTTCGTAGGTGACTATTTCCAGTTCTTCTATGTTGTCGTCGGTTTTGCCCGCCATCACCGAGTGGACGCCGCAGGAGTTGTTGCCGATCATGCCGCCTAGCGTGCAGCGATCGTGGGTGGCGGGATCGGGACCGAAGGTCAGATGAAACTTTTCGGCGGCGTTGCGGAGGTGATCGAGGACGACTCCCGGCTGGACACGGGCAATGCGGCGTGCGGGATCGATCTCGAGGATGTTGGCCATGTACTTCGAGAAATCCAGGATGACCGCGACGTTGCAGCATTGTCCGGCGAGCGAGGTTCCTCCACCTCGGCAAAGAAGCGGGGCGCCGAATTCGCGACAAAGACAGATTGCGGCGAGAACATCGTCCGCGTCGCGCGGGAGCACTACGCCAATCGGGACCTGGCGATAGTTGGAGCCGTCAGTCGCATAGAGAACGCGGCTTTGGTTGTCGAAGCGCACGTCGCCGCGAAGGTTCTTTCGCAGGGACTCGGCCAGCCCCAAGGGATCGGCGAGGGAAGATTGTGGGGCTGGTGCAATGTCTTTGAGTGTGTCGTGCATGGCCCAGTTGAGTGGAACGACTATTTCTTCGCGACGGTGCTGATCTGAAATTTTGAACCGCTCCCTCTTGATTCTACGTTGATGGTGGTCACGTTAGGCGGAGCGGTCGAGACGATTGTGCAATGATTCTCTTCGGATGTGCTGACGTTTGCGTTGGGGAATCTGGCTTTGTAGAAGCTGCAGACCTTGTCAACGGAATCCGAACTCTCGAAGTTCACGCTCACCGTTCGGATGTTTCCCAATAAAGCAGAGGAGGCGCCCTCTTTCTGGACCTGGGCTCCCGGGTAGATATCGATACCCAGATTCTTGGCGGCTTGCTCGGGATCTTTTGTGCTTTCGACGGTGCCGAACGGGGTTTCGACCTTCACGCGATCGCCATCTTGGTGCATGCGACTTCTCTTGGCGATGTGTACGCCGATAAATGTGAGCGCTCCGAGGCCTAAGACTCCGATCACGATGACGGCACCGACGACAATGAGAACGACCTTGAGCGCATTACTGCCTCCCTGAGGAGCGGCTTGCGTTGGAACCGGAGTCGGATTTGGCGTCGAACAGGAAGAAGCAACGGGGGAAAAGCCTGAGGCGAGAATTGGGGCTCCGCATTTATTGCAGAATCGCGTTCCCTGCGTGATGGCGGTGCCGCACTTATTGCAGAATGCCATTTGCTACCTCACTGTCGGATTCATCCCGACGCGCGAGTATATCGCAGATAAGGGGCACAGGGCCGCTCTTCCACGATTCTGGTTAGTCACGAAATCGGAGGAAGCAGCATCGCCGCTGCATAATTCTCTGTCAAAAACTAGCTGAACGAGCGGGTACCGTAGTCGAACATCGAGAGCGCAAGCAGGATGATGAGGAAAAAGATGGTTGACGCCACCACGAGTTTGAGGAGTTTGTCGCTGGCACCTTTGAGGTGCATGAAGAAGAGAGCGACGAGCAGGGCTTTTGTCGTGGCGATGATTAGGGCCACGGCGGCGTTGAAGCGGTCGAGGTCGAGCAGTGCGGCCCAGTAGGTGAGACCTGTGCCGACCAGAAGTGCGATCCAGACGGCGAAGTAAGTTTTCAGCGGTGATGAATGTGCGTGATCAGACATTTGAGACCCTCAAGCACCCGGTTCCGATGCGCGCGAGATCCTTCGCTCCGCCTGAAAAACGGCTCCGCTCAGGATGACGCCTACATAGATATACATGAGTCAAAGACATCCTACGGGTGACGATTGATCAAGTACAACAACGGGAACAGATAAATCCAGACGATGTCGACGAAGTGCCAGTACAGTCCGCCTATTTCTAATGGCGTGTTATAGTGCGGCGTAAACAGTCCCCGCCATGCCTTGATCAGGAGCCAGGTAAAGATGCCCAGACCGATCACCATATGGAGGGCGTGCAGCCCAGTCATGATGAAATACAGGGCGAAAAAGATCTGCGCGTGTTGCGGATTTGCGTACTGATCGGGATCCCCGGGAATCGGGACATGCTCGAAGCTGAAAGACGGTCCGGGAACATGGTGTTCATCGAACTTGTCTTTGTACTCGATGCCCTTGATGCCAAGAAACGTGAGGCCGAAGAGCATGGTCAAGATCAGCATTCCGATCATCAAGCCGCGACGAGCTGTTTGCGCGGCCCAGATCGCAAGGACAACCGTCAAACTGCTGCAGATCAGAACTGCGGTGTTGGTTGCGCCGAGCGCGGCGTTGATCGATTTGCTGGCGGCTCCGAAGTCGCCGAAGTACATGCGGCGATAAATCAGATAAGCGCAGAACAATCCGCCGAAGAACATGACTTCGGTCGCGAGGAAGATCCACATGCCGAAGTTCGAGGAGTCGCGCTGCTGCTCCTCTGTGGCAAAGTGATGCAGCAGGGCCGGATTTTGGAGACCCTCGTGTTCGTGAACGGCGGCGGTGCTATCCGGCAACGTGGACCTCCTGTTTGTGGCCTGCATCGATCTCGTCGTAGTTGTAGGCTTCCCAAGTCACGACCGGCTCTTTCTCAAAATTGAATGTCGTCGGCGGAGACTGCGTCTGCCACTCGAGACCGGCGGCCTTCCATGGATTGTCCGGAGCAGGCTTGCCGTAACGCATCGACCAGAGGAAGTAGATCATCGGCAACAGGTATCCGATGCCGAGCACGGTTGCACCGGCGGTTGAGAGTACATTGAGCACCTGGAATTCCGGCGGATACTGATAATAGCGGCGTGGCATGCCGACGTATCCGAGAATGAATTGCGGGAAGAACGTCAGGTTAAAACCGACGAACACAATCAGGGCAGCCAGCCGCGCCCAGCCTTCGGGGTAAAGTTTGCCCGAAATTTTTGGCCACCAGAAATGGAGGCCGCCAAGGTATCCCATGAGCGCGCCACCGACCATGATGTAGTGGAAGTGGGCGATCACGAAATAAGTATCGGTGACGTGCACGTCGATGCCGAGTGCGGCGAGGAAGAGTCCCGTGAGGCCGCCCATGGTGAACAAGCCCAGAAACCCGAAGGCGTAAAGCATGGGAGCATCGTAGTGAATCGATCCTTTATATAAGGTAGCGGTCCAGTTGAAGACTTTGACTGCGGACGGCACAGCCACGGCGTAGCTGAGCAGCGAGAAGATCAGGGCGGCGTAGACCGAGATTCCGGCGACGAACATGTGATGCGCCCAGACGAGGAACCCGAAGACCGCGATCGCGATCGAAGAGAGCGCAACGAACATGTACCCGAAGATCCGCTTGCGCGAGAAGCAGGCGATGATTTCGGTAACGACACCCATCGACGGCAAAATCATGATGTAGACGGCGGGATGCGAGTAGAACCAGAACAAGTGCTGGAACAACAACGGGTCGCCGCCCAGTTTCGGATCGAAGACACCGAGATGCAGGGCGCGTTCCGCGACAACAAGGACAAGCGTGATCGCGATGACCGGCGTCCCAAGAATCTGGATGATGCTGGTGGCGTAGTGTGCCCAGATGAAGAGAGGCAGCCGCGACCACGTCATGCCCGGAGCGCGCATGCGGTGGATCGTCACGACGAAGTTCAGGCCGGTGAGGATCGAGGAGAATCCGGAAACAAAGATTGCGAGTCCGGCTTCGATGACCTTAGTGTTGCTGAACACGGTGCTGAAGGGCGTGTAGAAAGTCCAGCCGGTATCGACGCCACCAGTCAGCATGCAATACATCATCATGCCGCCGGCGATGATGTAGAGATACCAGCTCAGCAGGTTAATGCGAGGGAAGGCGAGATCTTTCGCCCCGATCATCATCGGCACAAGGAAATTGCCGAGCACAGCAGGGATGGACGGAATCAGAAAGAAGAACACCATCACCTGGCCGTGCATGGTGAAAAGTTTGTTGTAAGTGTCGGCCAGAACGAGGTCGCCGGCGGGCGTGAGCAGTTCGAGGCGGATGAGCAGAGCGAAGAATCCGCCGATGAAAAAGAAAAAGGTGATGGAGATCAGATAGAGAAGCGCTATGCGCTTATGGTCGGTGGTGAGCAGCCACGAACCAATCCCGTAGTGCTTATTGAGGTAATTCTCGCGCTCGACTTCTGGAACTGTTACGGTTGCCATAACTATTGCACCTGACTTCCCTTGGCCGGCATGCTATCGGGTAATGCCGCGGTTTTGACGCCGCCCAGGCCTGGCTGGCTCAACGACTTCACGTACGCGACCAGCGCGTTCAGTTGTTCTTCACTGACTAATCCTTGAAACGTCGGCATGACCGGCTTGAATCCTTTGACGATTTTCGCGCCGGGATCGAGGATCGATTCGCGGACGTAGTTTTCGTCGAAGGTCACGATGCGTCCATCTTCCAGTTGCACGAGCTTGCCGAACGCGCCCAGTAAGTTGGGGCCGCGGCCCTGCGAATCAGAGCGGTGACAAGTGGCGCAACCGAGTTCGGCGAAAATCTTCTCGCCGGAAGCAGAGAGCGGGCCAGTGCTGCCACCGCTCATCCAAGCCTCGTATTGAGCCGGTTCCTGCACGACGACGTCGCCGATCATTCCCGAGTGCTGCGTGCCGCAGTATTCCGCGCAGAAGAGGTGATAGGTCCCTGGCTTAGTGGCACGAAACCACAGCACCGTATACCGCCCCGGGAGCACATCTTGCTTCACACGGAATGCAGGGACGAAGAAACTGTGGATCACGTCCTGCGAGGTCATGATCAGTTTGACGTCGCGCCCGACGGGAACGTGCAGTTCGTTGATCTCACGCTGTCCTTCGGCGTGTTCAAGCTTCCACATCCATTGCTTGGCGACGACGTAAACTTCGGTGGAGTCACGAGGTGGAGTTCGGCTGTGGAAGTACACCACGGCGCCCCAGACGAAGATGACCAGGAAAACGCCGAGCGGAATAATCGACCAGGTAATTTCCAGCGGCGTGGAGCCTTCGATCTGTTCCGCCAGCACACCCTTGCGATGGCGGTAACGCGCAGCAAAATAAACGACAGCGGTAAAGATGAGGAGCGTCATCATTCCCGACACAATCAACAGGAAGATGAACAAGGCGTCCACATTACCCGCGGTACTCGAGGCCCTTGCAGGCCATAATGGGAAGTTATCGAACATATCGCGTGTGTTTCAGTCCTGACTGAGGCGCTTCTGATTTGTCCCAACC
>Ga0126379_10000427_pt1 | contig 23112 bp, 21 predicted proteins | sample PanSoiMetPlot_24_FD_92640 | JGI IMG/M metagenome (GOLD analysis project Ga0126379, IMG submission 92640) | Tropical forest soil microbial communities from Panama - MetaG Plot_24 | ecosystem: Environmental > Terrestrial > Soil > Tropical forest > Bulk soil | place: Panama | collected 2016-02-17
CAAGAAGACTGCATTCCGCCATCGCGCAGGACCAATCTCTAAACAGTCCCAGAACCATGCAGGTGGAATCCAGCCGATCCAGCGAAGTATCGGCGTGTAGCACGAGAGCTGACAAATGTCCGCAATTGGCGTAGCGCAGGCGACGCGCTTGATCGTCGTACACGGCAAAGAAAAGGCTGGCGTAGGCGTTGTCCGGCGTATTTTCGCAGAAGAGCTGGTTCACTGACTGCAAAAAGCGCTGCGGTTCATCGAGGGCCATGGCGTATTGGGTGCGCAGGTTGGCCTGCAGGTTGGCCATGAGGAGGGCCGCCGCAATTCCTTTTCCTGAGATGTCGCCGAGCACCAGCCCCAGCCGTCCCTGGCCGAGACTCAAGAAATCGTAGTAATCACCGCCCACCTGACGGGCTTGAATACAGATGCCCGCGTACTCCAGCGTTTCGAGCGATGGCAGGGTCTGCGGGAAGAGTCGCAGCTGCACTTCCTTTGCGATCTCCAGCTCGCGAGCAGCACGGCGCTCGGATTCCAGCTTCTCTAGAGCGGCGCGGCGCTGTTCCTCGATCGCCCGGCTGACCTCGTCGAGCGAGACCAGCGCAAAGGAGTTGTGGTCAAGATCCTCAAAGCGGGTGAACACTCCTCCCCAAATCGGCGGCTGATCTCCGAACAGTAGAGTTTGCGACTCGAGCCGGGCCGGGGCCTGCTGTTGGTACTTAATGCGCCTGAGCCGTGGTGTGTGGCCAAAGCGCACCCCGCGCTTTCTCCATTCAGCATACTTGGCGGCCACGTCGTCCGTGACAAAAACCACCTGCGTCGGCCGGCCGATGAGTTGGTACTGCTCAGATTCTGGGTCAGGCGCAATCAGCGTAAGAACTGCGGTGCCGTCCGGCGGCGATACGCCGACCCAGCGCTTGCCGGATTGCAGCAGAACGTCAAAAACCACGTGAAAGCCCAGCCGCTCGACGTAGAACTCAACGCTCCGCTCCAGGTCGTGGACGAAGATGTCCACGGACTGAATGCGAAGGTAGAGGTCGTTCCGCTCAGCTGGCGCGCCGGGGCTGCTCATGGTCCGTGATTATAAAGTCCGGCGCGCTGCTGAGGGTCGAGTGAGCCGTTTCCTCATTTCCCCGCCAAGAATTTTCCGATGGTGTCATTGAGAAACTTCGCATCCGCCGGGTTGCTGGCGGCGCCCGCAGTGTGTCCCCATAGCGATGGAATGGGCGCCAGGGTGACACCGGGAATGAACTGCGCTTCGTAGCGGGCATCACCCACTGGAAAGTAGAGATCGGTCTCCGAAGGCATGTACAGCACCGGAACCTGGATCGAGCGTAACGCTTTCTCCACGTCGCCGTTGAACCCTGGTGTAGTACCCACATCGTGCTTTTCCCAGGTCCGCATCTGCAGGATCAGGTTGTTGGCGTCGGCGCCGGTGATGAAGTGTGTACGCCGGTATTCGAACATCTGCTCAAACGTAGTCCCGGGCGTTGTCTGGCCTCGCCAAAGCTCTTTGCGCCACCATTCCTGCGAGTAGAGCCATCCCAGCCATACCGTCGCAAAAGCTTCCAGGCCCTTGGCGGGCGGAGACGAGTAATCGCCGTTCTGGAAAGCGACATCCGAGGTAAGAGCGGCGATTTGTCCTTCCAGGCGGACCACGCCGTGGGGATAGCATTTGGCCGTGCCTGACGTGGCGACAATTCGACCAGCAAATTTCGGGTAGCTCACCGCCCACTGGAAAGCCTGTTCCGCGCCCATGGAAAAGCCGACGATGGCGCGAACGTGCGTGACCTTCAATTCCTCGGTCAGCAGCCGGTGCACCGCTTCCACGTTGTCGCGGACGGTCATCACAGGAAAGCGCGGGCCGTGATATGGCTCGGGCGTGTTGCTGGGTGAAGACGACCGACCATTGCCGAACAGCTCCGTGGCCACGAGGAAGACCTGGGAAGGATCCAAAGCGCGCTCCTGCCCGATCAGCCATTCATAGCCGTGGAAGTTGGCCATGTAATGCGACGGGAGCAGGACCACGTTGTCGCGGGCGGCATTCAAATGGCCGTAGGTTCCGTACACCACCCGCGCCTGAGGCAGGGTTACACCGCTTTCCGTCTTGAAATTCGTGATCAGGAACTCATGCTGCTCGCTGGCCGGCGCCTGGGGCGCGGCATTTTGGGCAACAGCGATCGTCAGGGACAGGAGGACGAACAGGCAGACACTGCTGAGATGAATGAGTTTTTTCATGGTGATGTCCGGCGGATAACCTCGCCGGTTCGGAATTAAACCACACTCAGCAGTCGTCGCCCACGGTTACAAAGTCCTCTGCGCATTTGCTAAACGGCCCTCGAACTGGCAGCGGGCCGGCTAGGACGCTCAAATGGCACCGCGAAGCCTGATGTCCCCCGCCAGCAGGTGCGCATGCAACCGGTACTTTCCCGGGCCTTGCTGATGAAACGAGCGGAAGAGCCCGCCCGTGGAGACGCCGAATGCGGAAGACTTAATCGAGCCGGTCAGAACCGAGGCCTCACGCTGGCCATATTCCTGAGGACGCGGGATCTCGATGCTCAATTGCCCTGCCCGAATCTCGAGGTCTTTATCTCCCTCGATGTCGCCCACGTTGAGATCGCCGGCGGTCAGACGCGCCCAAAGGTTGGAGCGCCGAGGCACTTCGATGACGGCTGTGAAATTGTCGTTGGGCGTGTTACGGACGTAAACATCGGCCGTGGCGCCCATGAGTTTGATCGCTACGCGCACATTCTTGAGCTTCTCTTCCCGCCGGGCATGGCAGGTAACGACAATATTCTCCGAGTCGCCAGGGGTGATGGTATAGCCACCGGATTCGAGGTGCAGGCGAATCGTGCCTTGGGAAACGAACTTCTGTTGCACCGAGCCTTCAGGCATCGGCTGCTGGGCAGGGAGAATCGTGATTCCAAGCAACGGCAGAAAGAGAGCGAACGTATTCCTGATCACAGAAACCTCTTTGGAGTTCCATACGCCTGCTGCCGGCCGGAAGTTCCCTTTTTTGCAACGTGGGCAAGACAGGTCCTTAAAGCCAAGGACCAGACAAGGTTGTTAGCAAGGGTTCATCCCGGCTCGCCGTGATGAACGTCTGTCCCGCTAAGCGGGACCCGCGATCCCGGCACGCCAGGATCGCTAGACGCTGATACTGCTACTGGGTCAGTTTTTCGAAACTGACCCAGTACCCGCAAATCATGTAAGCTTCTTTTGAGATGACCTCGCGCCAGTTTAATGTGGAGTCGGTCGCCATCGGCGACTCATCGTTCTTCGTGATCGCCGGCCCTTGCGTGATCGAAAGCGAATCCCACGCACTGAAGATGGCGGAGGCCATTGGCGCCGTCACGCGCAAGCTGAATGTGCCCTGGATTTTCAAGGCCTCTTACGACAAAGCCAACCGGACGTCGCTCAAGAGCTTTCGCGGTCCAGGGCTGAAAGAAGGCTTACGCATCCTCAAGAAAGTGAAGGACCAGGTGAAAGTCCCGGTGCTGACGGACGTTCACCAGGCTGCCGACGTGGCTGCCGTAGCCGAAACTGTGGATGTGGTGCAGATTCCGGCGTTTCTCTGCCGCCAGACCGATCTGCTAGTGGAGGCTGCCAAGCGCGCCCGTGCCATCAATGTCAAGAAGGGACAGTTTGTCTCACCTTGGGACATGCGCCATGCCGTGGAGAAGGTGCGCGAGTCGGGTAACAGCAACATCTTCCTCACCGAGCGTGGCAGTTCGTTCGGTTACAACAATCTGGTGGTGGATATGCGGTCGCTGGCGATTATGCGCCGCTTTGCGCCGGTGGTGTTTGACGCTACGCACTCAGTGCAGTTGCCTTCCGCAGGCGCCGGCGGCGAGGCCGTTTCCGGAGGCCAGCCAGAGTTTATCCCCATGCTCTCACGCGCCGCCGTGGCCGCCGGCGTGGACGGAATCTTCATGGAAGTCCATGACAATCCGGCCCAAGCCAAGTCCGATGGCGCCAACGCGCTCGAGCTCAAGAATCTTGAGGTGGTTTTGAGGGAATTGCTGGCGATCAGGAATGCGGTCTCTGGTCCGGGTTAGTCGCGGTCCGCTCTAAAAACCAAGGGCGCGGGGACGGATCAGAATTGTTCCTTCCTCCGCGCCAACGGTTTAAGAGTCGAGCGAAGAACAGTTTCTACGGCTGTCCGAAAAGATTGAGTTCCGGTCTACCGGAGTCGGGGTTGGCCTTGCCGTACCACAACTCGAAACTCTGCACGAAGCGATCTCCCTGCAGTTTGATGGCCCGGCTGTGGCCGCCAGCGGGGATTACGGCGCGCACATGGAGTACCTCAGGTTCGCCGTCGCCGTAGTGAACCACAATGCGGTCGAACTCGATGGGCGCGTTATTAACGCGAACCTGCAGGAAGCGGTAGCGGCCGGCGGCTTTGCCCACTTCGATGTTATCGTGGTCGTGCTGGCCATCTACATGCGCCTTTCCCAGAAAGACCCAATCCGCGGCGTGGATCGCCGGGGCCAGGAAGCAAACCAACGCCAGCGCAAACAGAGGAACAAGAAATTTCTTCATTCAAAGAACCTTTCATAGAGAGAAATTTGGAAACGCGCATAGGACCACGCCAGTTCAAAAGTGGCGCAAGCTTTTTGCGATTCGTGCTGATGCAAACCCTACAGGGAACAGGAAGTTCTTCGCAAGTACCCCAGGACCGCGCTATGGGATTGACCCGAGGTAACTTAACCTCACTTGACAGGTTCTTGCCCCGCATCTTTCCGTTGGTTTTAGCATCTATCTATGCATACGAACGGAGTCAATTAGGCATATGAACGGACTCAAGACATTTTTCTTGCTGACCCTGATGACCCTGCTTGCCATCGGCATTGGGAACTACTTTGGCGGGCGGACGGGCATGCTGTACGCGTTTATCTTCGCCGGAATCATGAACTTCGTCTCCTACTTTTTCTCCGACAAGATCGCTCTGGCCATATACCGCGCGCAGCCGGTCACGCGTGAGCAGCTGCCCCGCGTCTTCGAAGTAGTCGAACGGCTCACGCAGAAGATTGGGATTCCCATGCCCAAAATCTTCGTGATCCCGACCGATTCACCCAACGCATTCGCGACAGGACGCAACCCCCGGCACGCCTCCGTCGCGGTAACGGAAGGGATCCTCCGGCTTTTGGACGACGAAGAACTGGAAGGCGTGCTGGCGCATGAGCTGGGCCACGTGCGTAACCGTGACATCCTGACCAGTTCGATCGCCGCCACGCTGGCCGGCGCCATCACCATGCTGGCCCGCTGGGGCGCCTGGGGCGCGATGTTCACGGGCTACGGTGGTGGTGATCGCGACCGCCGGGGCGGCGGGCTGGGCGCCCTGCTGATGTTGTTCCTGGCGCCACTCGCGGCTCTGCTGATCCAGTTGTGGGTCTCGCGCACCCGCGAGTATGAAGCTGATGCCAGCGGCGCCGGCTACACGCACAACCCTTATGCCCTGGCCCGCGCTTTGCAGAAGTTGGATGCCTCCTCCAAGCGCGCCCCCCTGGTGGCTTCGCCCTCCACGGCGCACTTGTTCATCGTGCAGCCGCTGGTGGGCACGAGCTTCGCCAATTTGTTCTCCACCCATCCGCCGATTTACAAGCGCATCGAACGGCTGACCGGGAGAAGTGCGGAATATCAGGATCCCTCGGCCCGGCCTAGGGCCTCGTGATTTTAGGGAAAACCATTACTTTCGGCACCCGGTCAGGAAGAATTCCAGCAATAGATTTGCTGATCTGCGTTCATACTAAGGGGACAAGTACTCCAGCGTTGGTCTGCGGTGTGCAGACCGGCGATACAATAGAACCCAGTACATGGCTTCAAGTCATACTCAATCATCATCCGTAAGCGCTCGCGCATCGGCCATAGAAGAGTCTCTGCGGAACATCATTCGCGGCAACGACGAAGTCGTGCGCCTGGCGCTGGTGGCCGTGTTGGCGCGGGGGCATCTGCTGATCGAAGGCGTTCCCGGCGTAGGCAAGACCACGCTGGCTCACGCTCTGGCTCGCGCCCTCGACTGCAATTTCCAGCGTATTCAGTTCACCAGTGACATGCTGCCTTCGGACGTGCTCGGCATTTCGGTGTATTCCTCCGCGGAGCAGCAATTCGAGTTCAAGCCTGGGCCGGTGTTCACCAACATTTTGCTGGCTGACGAGATCAACCGGACCACGCCCAAGACACAGTCTGCGCTGCTGGAAGCCATGAACGAAGGGCAAGTCACCATGGATGGGCACTCCCACCCCTTGCCGCTGCCTTTTCTCGTGGTAGCCACGCAGAACCCGCTGGAGCATCACGGCACGTACCCGCTGCCGGAATCGCAGCTTGACCGTTTCCTGCTGCGTGTGCGCATGGGATATCCGGCGCCGGCCAACGAACGCCAGATCCTGCGCTCGGAAGCCGGAGCCGCGCGCCTGGACGACGTGAAACCCGTGGCCACCGGCGCTGACGTCGTAGCCATGCAGGATGAAGTCGCGCAGGTGAAGGTGGATGACTCCCTGATCGACTACGCGCTCGAAATCGTGCGACGCACTCGCGAGTCGGAGTCACTGACGCTCGGAGTTTCTCCCCGCGGTGCTCTGGCGCTCTATCGCGCCGCGCAAGCCATGGCCTATCTTGACGGCCGCGGCTTCTGCACGCCCGCCGACTTCAAATCGCTGGCCATTCCGGCATTTTCTCACCGTGTGGTCGTCAACGTCCGCTTCTCCACCAGCCTGAAGAAAGCCGAGCAAGCAGAAACCGTTCTCGGCAACATGCTGGAGAGCGTGCCGGTGCCTTTGTGAGAGAAAGCAATTAGCAATTAGCAGTTAGCAGTTAGCAATTAGTTCCTTCCGCCATGCGGGCCCGTTTTCCGTCTGCACATTGCCCTTAGTTTCGTATGGCCCGATGATCCGATGGTCAGATGGCCCGATTTTCTCAGCACTTCGTTATACTTGACCGGCCATGTGGGCACTGCGGACCGCCATGCTTCTCGCGCTGATCGTCTGGATCGGCGGCATCATCTTCTTCGCTTTTGTTCTTGCTCCGACGTTGTTTACCGTCCTGCCTTCGCCGCAAATGGCCGGCGACGTGGTGAGCCCGGCCTTGAGCAAGCTGCATTGCATCGGACTGGTCTCCGGCGCGGTTTTTCTGATCTGTTGTCTTCTTTACGACCGGATCCGCTACGCGCGGTTTCGACTGTTTACCACCGCCAACCTGCTTATCGTTGTCATGTTGATCCTGACTGCGATCTCGCAATTTTCCATCACGCCGCGCATGCGGGAGTTGAGGTCGTCCAACATGAATTCAGCCAGTGCGCACGCCGAATTCGACAGTCTGCACGCGTGGTCCACACGCTTAGAGGGCACGGTGCTGGTTCTGGGTCTTGTCGTCGTGGTTGTGACGGCGCGACGGTTGGGAAACAGCAGTTAGATTCAGCGCTCAGCACTCAGCCAAGTTCTCTTGTCTCCGAGTCAAGGAGTCGCCTTGCTACAATCTCTTTAGCGCGACAGCAAAGGCTGAATGCTGACTGCTGATTGCTGAATGCTACTGTGAAAACCGGCATCATCGGCCTGCCTCAGGTAGGCAAGACATCGCTGTTCAAGATCCTGACCAAAGCGGACGTCTCCAGCCGCGCCTTCGCCAATCCGCGCGAGGCGCATTTGGGGATCGCCAAGGTGCCGGACGACCGCCTGGACCGCCTGGCGGCGCTCTACAATCCCAAGAAGCTGACTCATGCGGCGGTCGAATACGCGGATGTGGCCGCCATCGGGCAGGAAGCGCTGAAAGAAACCGCCTTTCTCGCCAACCTGCGCACGGTGGACGCGCTGGCTCACGTGCTGCGCGCCTTTGACGATCCTTCCATTCCCCACGTCGGTGAGATCAACCCTTTGCGCGATGCCAAGACCGTGGAGTTCGACCTGATCGTCAGCGATCTCGGCCAGGTGGAGAAGCGTCTCGAGCGCCTCGAAAAAGACTTGAAGAAGATGAAGAACGCCGAGCTCGAGCGTGAGTTCGATCTGATCCAGCGCTGCAAGGCGCATCTCGAAAAGGAATTGCCGCTGCGCGAGATGGAAATCTCCGCGGAGGATGAGAAGCGCATCCGCGGGTTCATGTTCCTCAGCCAGAAGCCGGTCCTCTACGTGCTGAACGTAAACGAATCCGCCACACTGGGCACCGATCTTGAGAACGCCGCGCAGAAATTCAATCTCCAGGAGCAGGCTTCACGCAAGAACGCCGGCGTCACCGCGATCTGCGGCAAAGTGGAAGCAGAACTCGCGGACATGAGCGACGAAGAGGCCCAGGAGTTTCTCGGGAGCTATGGCCTCAAAGAGAGCGGATTGACCCGCTTGATCCGCAAGACGTACGAACTGCTGGGCGTGATTTCATTCTTCACCATCGGCGAAGACGAATGCCGCGCCTGGACGGTGCCCCGCAATTCCCGAGCCCAGAATGCGGCCGGAGCTATCCATTCCGACCTGGAACATCACTTCATTCGCGCCGAAACCATTCACTGGGACAAACTGCTGGAGGCGGGCTCGGAAGCCAACGCCCGTGGCAAAGGCTTGCTACGCCTGGAAGGCAAGGACTATGTAGTGCAGGACGGAGACGTCATGCACATACGGCACAGCGGGTGAGTGAATCGCCGGCATCGCGCGTCATCGCCGACATCGCACGTCATCGGAGAAGGTCGCAAGCGAAAAAAGGTGGGCGCCCCAGCACAGGCTGAGCAGAGTATAACCGTCAGCGCTTTGCCCCGATGGCGGCGATGACGCGCGATCACGGCGATGGCGGCGATTTCTGTTATCCTCGCCTGTCCATGAATCCCGTTGCCATCAGCATTCTGCTCGGTTTGACAGCGGCTGCGGCCAACGCGCTGGGCGGCGCGGTGATTGTGCAGAAGCGGTGGAACCGCAAGGTCCTTCAGTATTTCATCGCGCTGGGCGGGGGCTTCATGCTGGGCACGGCGCTGCTGGAGATGCTGCCGGAGAGTTTGCATCTAGCGAGCCAAGCCGGATGGCCGGCCGCGTGGGTGCCTCTTCTGGTGCTGGCCGGCTATCTCATCGTTCACTTCTTCGAGCACACCGTGACGCCGCACTTCCACTTCGGGGAGGAGACGCACGCCGAAGAATTTGTTCTTCCGCACCGTGGATATTCCGTCCTCTTTGGATTGGTCATTCACGCGCTCTTTGACGGCATCGCCATCGCCTCTGGCTTTCTGGTGTCGAGCTGGCTGGGATGGATCATTTTTGGAGCCGTGATCCTGCACAAGATGCCGGAAGGCTTCACCGCGTCGTCGGTGATGCTGGCCAGCGGACGCAGCCGCCGCGTGGCCTGGACGGCCTCGGCGGTGCTGGGTATAGCCACGCTTGCCGGTGTGCTGGCGGTTTCTGTGTTCAGGCAAACCGTCGTCGCCGGTTTGCCGCTTTCGGCGGGCGTAACGCTCTACGTAGCCGCTTCTGACCTTATCCCCGAGGTCAACCGGGAACCGGACGTTCGTATGGCGCTCGTCGTCTTTGCAGGGGTGGGAATGTTGTTAGTGCTGGAGCGTCTTTTTCACTGAGGACATTGGGTAATTGGGTAATTTGGTAAGTGAGTAATTTCATGAATCAAGCTGAAGAGCTCCGCGAAAGAACGAAGCAGTTTGCCGTTCGGATTGTGCGGTTGTTTCGAGCTTTGCCGAAATCAACAGAGGCACAAGTTATGGGCAAGCAACTTCTGCGATGCGGCACCTCGGTCGCTAACTACCGAGCCGTTTGTCGGTCCAGATCAAAAGCCGAATTCATTGCGAGAATTGGAGTCGTTGCTGAAGAGGCTGACGAAAGCGTTCTCTGGCTAGAGTTACTGGAGACTACCGAGACATTAACTAGTAAACAGTTATCGAAGATTTATTCCGAAGCGCAAGCGTTGGCCGCAATCTTCTCGGCCTCTCATAAAACCGCTCGGGGCAAGTGAAATTACCCAATTACCAACTTACGCAATTACCCAATCTCTTCATTCGACCTGTTGCTTCGCCTTGTACCCCTCACGGGAGATGATCTGGTACTTCACTTCTTTGCCTTTTTCGTCGCGCATCTTCAGGGGACTGCCGTCCGGGCCTACGAGCTCGACCTTGATCTTGCGATAGCTGCCGTCCTGGGCTACGTTGGTGGGATGGTAGGCGATGCTGTATTGATTGCGAATGGTGTTCCCGATATCGGCAAAAGCGTCTTTGAATGAGCCCTGGAAGAGCGGCTGGTAATACTTGCCGCCTGTCATCTTGGCGAAAGTCTTCATCTGGTTATCAGCCTGGGCATACGTGCTGCTGCAACTGAAGTCGGTAATGGGGCACAAATAGCTCAGAGCGCGGCGGCTTTCCAGGTAATTGCGCAAAGCAGCGCCAGTCGAGATCGAATAGATGGCGATGTCCTTCGAGGCCTGCACCTTTTTCAGGATCTTGTCCAGCGTCAGCTTGCTGAAAGTATCGCGGCCGCTGGAGACCAGAATGACGTACTTGCGCCCTTCCACGCCCTCCAGGCGGTCCAGGGTGTCATAGAGCGCGTCAAACAGGTTGGTCTCCGACGACATGGCCATGCCGGGCTGGATTCCCCGTATGCCTTCCATGATCTCCATTTTGTTCTGGGTAAAGTCCGTCACGATCCTGGTGCGAATGTCATAGGTGATCAGCGCGATCCAGTCTTCCTTCTTGAGCGTCTGCGTAAATATGTAGGAGGCCACAAGGGAGTCGTACGCGAAGCCGTAGAAGATGTCGTTGTTGGCGAACTCTACGAGCATCACGGCGGTGATGGGGGCCTGCGTCTGATTAAAGCTGGTCACGGTCTGCGGCACACCATCTTCGAGCACCTTGAAGTATTCTTTCTTGAGTCCGGGGACGAACGTGCCGTCCTTAGTCACTACGCCTACGTCCAGCGTGACCAGGGGCACGCTTACGCGCATTGAGAAAGTGGGCATGCCTTCTATCTTCTTGGGCTGAGGCGGAGCCTCTTCCTTTTTAGGCTCCTCGACTTTCTTCCTGGGGACCGCGATGGGCCCCATATCGCCCGTGGGACCGCCGGCATCGCCGCCCGTAGGCTGCTGCCCGGCGCTGGGGGTAGGCGTTGGCGTCGGGGAGGATTGCGTCTGGGCCGTCAGGGCGGCGGCTGACAGCAGCGCCGCAATCAACGTCATGACCGCGAAAGATCTCTTACCTATGATTGCCTTAGGAAGACGGTAGGTGTGGCCCGTCCGAATTAAGAACATTTTGATCCTGCCTTTTGGAAGGTTCTACAGTAGTATAGATGCTCGAAACCCCCCAAACCAGCCCGTCATTTTTCTCGCTGAGGGAGGGGGTTTCGTTGGCGCGGGCACGCGGAACGCGCAATATGCGGTATGAAAAAAGCTGTATTCCTTTTCGCTCTCTTCGTCTTTATGGGCCTGGGGCTGATTCCAGCCTTCGCCGGCCCTGCGCCTTCACAAGCTAAACCGGCCGCCGCACCCCAGATCATGACCGTGGATGAGGTTCATCCCGGCATGAAGGGCGTGGCCTACACCGTCTTCCAGGGCACGCAGCCTGAGTCCATGGGAGTGGAGGTGCTGGGAGTACTGCGCAACCTCATCGGCCCCAAGAGTGACGTGGTGTTGATCCGCCTCACCGGCGAGAAGGCCGAGTACACCGGAGTGGTGGCCGGCATGAGCGGCAGCCCCGTCTACATCGACGGAAAGCTGCTGGGCGCGCTCTCCTACCGCATCGGTAGTTTCTCCAAAGAGCCGATTGCCGGCGTGACCCCCATCGCGCAGATGCTCGAGATCAATGAGCTCGATAAGAGCATTCCCGCGCAGGATCCCGTCTCCTCACGCAAGCCCTTTGGAGCAGAGAAGACGAGCGGTCCCGGCGTTGCGGGCGGCGAGATCTCGAGCTACGCGCAATTTCTCCAGCCGATAGACGCGCCGTTTGTGTTCAACGGATTCAGCGAGTCGGCTCTGAAACAGTTTGGTCCGCAGCTCGCGGCCGCGGGCGTGACCCCGGTGATGGGCGTGGGCTCGGCCAGCAACGAGAAGCAGCCGGAGCCGATCGTCCCTGGCTCCGCGGTGAGCGCCGTGCTGGTGCGCGGCGACATGGACGTGGCTGCGACTTGCACCGTGACGTACGCCGACAAAGACCGCCTTTTGGCTTGTGGCCATCCTCTGACCCAGTACGGCATGGTGGATCTGCCCATGACCAAGGCCAACGTGGTGGCCACTCTGGCTTCACCGCTCAACGCTTTCAAGATCGTCAACACCACCGAACCGGTGGGCGCGTTCGTGCAGGATCGGCACACCGGCATCATGGGCCGCTTTAATCGTGAGCCGCAGATGATCCCGGTGACGCTCACCATCCACGGCGCCGGCGGTCCGAAGGAATTCCACTACGAAGTCCTGAACAACCCCAAGCTGACGCCGCTGATGATGATGACCACTGTGTTCAATGCGTTGATGGGCATGAATCAGTATGGCGAAGAGACCACGTACCGTATGAACGGGCGCATCCACGTGAGCGGCTATCCTGACGTGCGCCTGAACAACATGTTCTCGCCGGTTGAGGCTTCGCCCACCGCGTACGCCGTGGCCATGACTCTGGGCGACCACTTTGGCCGCATCTATGACAATCCTTACCAGGCGCCGACGATCGGCGGCGTGAACCTGGAATTCGACCTCGAGCGCGACCGCCACTCTGCAGTGCTCGAAAACGCCCGCACGGACGTGACAGAGGCCCGCCCCGGCGACGAGATCACCATAGAAGCCGTGCTGCGGCCGTACCGCGGCGAGCGAATCGTGCGCCGCATCCCTGTCCGGGTGCCGACCTCGGTTCCCAAAGGCACGCTGCGCATCCTGGTGAGCGACGGTGAAACTCTGGATCGCACCCGCCGTGGCAGCCCCGCTGCCCGCCGAATGGATCTGGGCTCCACCATCGAGCTGCTCAACACGGAGCACCTCAACGACCACCTGTATGTCTCGCTGCTGGAGGCTAATCCCCAAGCCACAGTGGAAGACAAAGTTATGCCGGCTGTGCCGCTTTCTGTCATGAACGTGATGGAGGGCATGCGCGCGACCCAGGAGATGGTGGTGTACTCAGAGTCCGCGGTCAACGAGTCGTCGACGCCGGTGGGTTATGTGGTCAGCGGCTCGCAGGTCATCAGCCTGACCATCAAATAATTGTCGCTGCGCTCCAAACCGCCAGTGGGTTTGGCTTCGGCTCTAGTTTTTCTGCTCCTGATGCACGCGGCTCGGCGGCTTTCGGGCCTCGCCGCTTCGTATCTCTTTTACGATGCTGATTGCTGAGTGCTAACTGCTCCGCGCTAGAACCATTCTTCCAACGCCGGATTGGATTCGTACGCCACGCGGTTCTTGCGGAAAGCCGGCACGACCACGGCCTGTTCGATGGTCGGTTCGTTGAGCTTGGAGAGCCTGGCGGTCATGCGCTGGGCTTTCTCCGTGGCCCCGGACTTCTCATAAGCCACAGCCAGCGCTGCCATGGAAAGGGGATTGCGGTCGTCTTCTTCCAGTTGGGAGACGGCTTCTGCGTATTTTCCTTGAGCCACCAACATCAGTCCGGCGGCGGCGTGATGAGCCTGCTGGACATTCGCGTCCGGGCTGGCGGTGGCCATTTCTTCCAGCCGATGCAAGGCTTCCACGGCAAGATCCATTTTCCCGTCGCGGATGGCGCGATCCACTCGGGTTCTCAAGACTGAGGCGAGTTCCAGGTCCACCAGCGCCTGCGGAATCTTGTGGTTGTCCTTCACCGCAGCCTCGGCCCGGCGCAGTGCCTCGAAGGCAGCGTCGCTGTCTTTGGCATAGAGGGCCATGCTGCGATACGACTCAGCTTCCAGGTTTCCAAAATCGGCGTCGTGCGCCCTCTGGGCTACGGCTGTAAAGGCGGAATCAGCGGCGCTGAGTTTGCCTTCGCGAACGTAAGTTGCGGCCGACTGCAAGGACCAGAGGACGGCCTGCACCTTGGTCCCTTTCTGGATAGCGATTTCATACTCCGTGCGCGCCCGCGCCTGGTCGCCCATGAGGGCGTAGGTATCGCCCAGCCCGAGTTGCGACTCCAGGAACGTGGGATCGATCTTCAGTGACATGCGGTAATGGGTCAGAGCGTCTTCAAAGCGTCCCGCCATGCGGGAGATTTCAGCGAAGGAATCCTGCGGGTTAGCCTCGTTCGGCAGCAGCTCGGTGTAGTGCTGAATGCGTTGGAACGCCTGGTCCAAATCTCCCGTCCGCGCGTAGCAATAGGCGACTTCGTTCCAGGGATCGGCAAACTTCGGATCGAGTTGAATGGCCCGCTCGAACATGGGGATGGCACGCCCTGGTTGATCCTGGGCCAGCAACAGCCACCAGCCGGCCAGCCAAGCCAGGTGTCTGTCTTGTTTGTTCTCCGCCAGGGCCTGGTTCATAGCTTGGATAGCAGGCACCCACTTGGTCTGACTCGCTGAGGCGAGCCAGTCCACAATAAGCTGCTCCTCGCTTCCCGCAAGCTTGCGTGTGGCCAGTGCTTTTTCGCGCTCCGCCACTTGTTCCGTCGGGTCCGGCGAGAAATACGCCAGGAGGATGTGAGCCAGCGCAAAATTAGGGTCTTCCTGAGTGGCCTTTCGCCAGCTTGCGAGACCGGCCTGCACGTGCAAGGTCTCGACTTTGGCCAGACCGTCCTCAAATGCCGCGCGGGCCTTGGGGGACTTGGTCGTCATGCCGAGCGCGTTGCGCACGGGTTGCGCGCCGGCGGACGCCACAGCCAATGTCAACACCGCAAACTGAAGAATGCGAAGGCCCGTTTTCATGAAACTCCTTTTTCTTGTCTTTCGTCACCGCACGGTTTCAACGGAGTGGATCGACAACTCCGCCCGCAAACTTATAAGCGTCTGAAAAACGAGGCAGCCTGCCCGGCCGGCTTGGAGTCCACGACACCATGGCTTTTGCGGAATTCCGTCACCACCAGGGCCTGCTCGATGGTCGGTTCGTTAAACCCTGCCAGGTCCTGGGCTGCCAGTTTGGCTCGGTCCAGGTCACCGTTCTTCTCGTATGCGACCATGAGGTTACGCAACGCGTAAGGATCCTGGTTTCGCTCAACTTCTTCGAGATGCGCGATTGCGTCCTGGTACTTACCTTTCGCCAGCAGAATGCTGCCCGCCGCGCCGTTATACGTTCCCCGCACCATGGCGTCGTTGCTGTTGTCCGCCACGTCTTCCAATTGCTTCAGGGTGGCGGCCGCCAAGGTGAGGTTGCCGTCTTGAACGGCGCGATAGATTCGCGTGCGCAACACCAAGGCCCTCTCCTGATCGAGCAGCTCCTTGGCTACGTGATGTTCTTCCGTCAGGATGGCCGCGGCTTTGTCGAGAAGCTGATCGGCGTTGGCGCTGTCCTTCTGATACATGCCCATGATGCGGTAGGCCTGGGCTTCAAGATTTCCAAAGCCAAGTTCGTGGGCCCAGCCAGCTGTCGAGCGGAAAGCCGCGTCCGCGGCGTCAAGATTGCCTTCGCGGACAAAAGTGGCGTCAGATTGCAAGGACCACATCACGGTTTGCACTTGAGTCGCTTTGCGCAGCGCAACTTCATATTCCGCGCGGGCCTGGGGCTCATCGCCCATCAGGGCGTAGGTGTCGCCCAGACCCACCTGCGATTCGATGAAAGTAGGATCAAGTTTGAGCGAGGCCCGGTAGTGTTGCAGGGCGCTGTCATACCTGCCGGCCATACGCGAGATTTCCGCGAAGGAGTCCTGCGGGTTGGGCTCATCGGGCAGCAACTCGGTATAGCGCTGCATGGCGGAAAAAGCCTTGTCGAATTGCCGCGTGCGAGCATAAGCATAGGCCACGCTGTTCCAGGCATCAGGGAATCTGGGGTCAAGCTTGATGACCCGCTCAAACAAGATGATGGACCGTCCCCACTGCTGCTGCGCTGTCAGCCAGGTCGCCGCCAGCCACAAGACCTGTTTGTGGTCGGGATAGCGCGACTGGACTTCGTTCATGGCCTGAATCGCTTCGATCCACTGGCCCTTGCTGGTGGCGCTCAGCCAATCGACGACCAGCTGTTCTTCCGGGCTGGCGTATTTCTTTGACGCCAACGCCTTGTCGCGTTCGGAGACTTGCTCTGCTGGATCCTGGGAAAACTGGGACAGGTAAATATGAGCCAGAGCGAAATTTGGATCTTCTTGCGTAGCCTTGCGCCAGTTGGTGAAAGCATCCTGCAGGTGCAGTGTCTGGTACTTGGCAAGTCCGGCTTCAAAATGGCCCCGCGCTGCGGCCGACTTCGTGGTGATTTGCAGGTCCTTGCTTGGCTCTGGCTTCGCTCGGGCCGCCGCAGGCAAGGCCAGGGCAGATGCCACGAGCAGCATTCGCCATGCGCTATTCCAACCTTCCTGCATCAAAAAGGCTCCTTAGTTTCCTTTGAGCAAGTAGCCCTGGTCCAGAGGCAATTTGCCGTCGATTTTGAGAACGTTGACGTGGCTGGTGATGGAATACACGTCCAGGAGCCCCACAGCCCCGGGTGTAGCTTCCACCGCTTTGAGCAAAGATTCGTCTGAACTCACCATGACGTAAACGATGCGGTGGGCTGCAATGAGCGACCGGTATTCGTCCGGTTGCATATTGCAGACCTTCTGGAGCACTACCTGCATCTCGGGCTCGGACAGATCACGCACAATAACGGTGATGGTTTTGCCGTCAGGCCACTTGCGATTGTCACCTTTGAAAATCTTGGCCAGATCGGAGGTCGACAGCGCCACAGTGGCATTGGCTTTATCCACCACCACCGCGAACTGTTTTGCCTCTCCCCGTATTGTGAGAAAACCCAAGCACAAGAGCAGCAGGACAAACCCTTGTAACCTGCTGTTCATATTGGGTCATTTGATTACTGGTTGCCGAAGCGAACAAGATTACAGACGTAACCGTTGCCGCTGGGCCTTCACTTTCAGGAACATGCAGTTATCGCTTGCGTTGTCGAGAAAACGCGAGCGCGCAACTTTTTCCGGCACGCCGTGTTCGTAGAACCGGGTGCCGGAGTTCGACTCTGCGCGCCGGTTGCAGCGTGGGGGTCCTTCCTGTCGAGGACGTCGACCTGCGCCAGAAATGGGAAAAAGCGATGAGCGGCTGCGGTCCAACGCAGCCGTTCGTTTTTGCTGCAGCACGATGTGCGGCACCGGCACTCCCGCCGGTGCTTTTTGATTTCACTAGGACACTCAGCACAGGCAAGAGTGCCCTTCGACTGGCTCAGGGCAGTCTCTGTGCCACACTGCCTGGGCTTTTCGGCCAAGGTCAGCATTCGCGTGCCGAGCCTACGCGTTCATGAAAATGAGTCCGAAAAACGGCAATTTCCCCATTCTTGCACCCCGTGACCGGCGTAACGTTCTTGCTCGCGGTTCACGGAATTGACGCAAGATAAATGCACTAGAATCCCCCCATGTCCACTCCTGGACCTTTGTTTCGCCCCTTCGAGAAACTCGTGAAAATCACGGTTGCCGGCCAGGAGTTTCAGGTCCCGGAGGGCAACATGCTGCTGCGCGCTTTTCAATACCTCGCTCCTGAAGACGTTGCCTACGGGCGCTTCTGCTGGAACGAGGAATGCCAATATTGCCGCGTGAGCTTTGATCTCGGTCCCGGTACTCCGCTGCGCGTAGCCCTTTCCTGCAAACTGATGGTTCAAGAGGGAATGCGCGTCACGGAACTGGCGCCGGAAATAACCTACTGTCTGCGCGGGCTGGGAGTAAGAAAGAAATAACATAGGCCGCAGCTTTGTGGATCGTTGTTCCCACAGACTACGCCTGCCGCTGTCATCCCGACCGGAGCGCCGCGAGAATTTATCCGTCAACAGGTTTCGAGCGCGGAGTGGAGGGATCCCGAGAAAGCATCTTCCGCCATACCGGCCCAGGGAATTCTCACGATATCGCTCCCCGCACCAATCCGGGGCAGTTGAGAGAAGATGGCTGAAGCAGGAATGCCCGATTTGCTTGTGGTGCTCTGCCCCGAAGATTAGTACGTACAAGCGTGATGAGGACAAGCCACGGTTAGAAATCCCTGGAGCCGCATCGTAAAGGAGGGTTCGTCGGGGTCTCTCCACTACGCGCCCAAGGTTTTGGGGCATGCAAGAGGTTTCGTGGCGCTCCGGTCGAGATGACAGCGTGAGATTTCTTCTAATTTGACCGAAGGAAAGTATCTTAGGGCGAGAGAAGGGCGAGAGGCTTGCCTAGGAACGGGCGAGAGGCTTGTCTAAGAATTAAGGATGACGAGGTGAAGGCCGGGGTGGTTTGGGAGCCGCTTGGGCGACTCCCAATTTGGCCAGGCGATCTCTAGCTTGCATGGCCTCCGGGCTTTTTGGATAGCGAGCGATCAGGCTGCGCAATTCCTCGACGCCCTGGCTGCGCTGACCCAGCTCGAGCAACGCGAATCCCTTCTTGAGCTGCGCGGCTGCAGATTTGTTGCCGCCAGGATATTGGTCGAGCACTTTGTTGTAAGAGGCCACAGCGCCCTGCAGGTTCCCTTGGCGGTACTGAATCTCACCCAGGTAGAACTGCGCGTTTCCAGCGAGGTCGGTATTGCCGTAAACCTGAAGGTACTGCGTGAACTCCTGGGAGGCCAAATCGTTCTTGCCGGCGTTGAAGTCGCGCAATGCGTCTTCGTAGAGCGCGGAGGCTGGCGGCGCGCCGGTTGCTGCTCCGGGTGGCGCCGGCTGACCTCCAGGCGCAGGATTGCCGATGTTCTGTTGGCCGGACTGGATGTCGTCCAGCTGCTTGCTCACCTTGGCAAGGCGCGCTTTCAGCTCGTCCACGGCATCGTGCAGCGCTTGCACCTGGCCGGAGATCTGGTCGACTTTGGTAGCCGCGTCCGTGGTCTGCGTTCCCAGTGTCTTCTGCAAGTTTTGGATGGTAACGCCCATTTTGTTGACGTTGTCCGTCTGCTGGGTCAGCAGGTCTTTGATGGCGCCCATGCGTTCGTCCATCGACTGCTGCATCCGGGCCATGTTGTCCTGGAGCAGTTGCAGTTGCGTCTGGATCTGGATGAGCTGGGACTTGGTGTCCGCGGCAACTGCGGGCTGCGAACCGCAAACGGCTAGCAGGAACAAAGCGAGCAAAGCGGGAAGATGTATTTTGTTCATAAAAATCTTTAACTCGTTAGATGCAGGAACACTGGCGCTCCTAAGAAAATTTTACTTCACCGGGCGCGGGGATGCTGGCGCCACATTGCCCGTGGGCGGAGCGCCTGGCGGCGTGCCGCCAATGTTCCCCTGCGCGGATTGCATGTCATCGAGTTGCTTGGTGACCTTGGCCAGGCGCGCCTTCAACTCGTCCACGGAATCGTGCAGTGCCTGCACCTGGCTGGAAATCTGGTCGACCTTGGTTGCAGAGTCCGTGGTCTGCGCGCCCAGACTCTTTTGCAGGTCTTGGATCGTAGCGCCCATTTTGTTGACATTGGCCGTCTGCTGGGTCATCAGGTCCCGCATGGCGCCCATGCGTTCATCCATCGACTGCTGCATGCGGGCCATGCTGTCCTGGAGCAGTTGTACCGCCACCTGAACTTGGATGATTTGTTCATTGGTGCCGGCTGCCGCGGGCTGCGAAACGCACACGCCGAACAGCAGGAAGGCGAGCAAGATAAAAAGAGTTTTTTTCATGAAATCAGCTCTCTCAACGAGGCGCGAAGGGCCCCTTTTTAAAAATTCTACTTCAGGAAGCGGCGCGGCGGGAGTTAAGACGCGAGGTACGCCGGTAGGGGCCGTTACTTTTTAGATAACAGCCCCTTCCGGAAGATGGTTTAATGCACCAGCACGAAGGCATCACGCCGGTTTTTCTGCCAGCAATCCTCGTTGGATTCTGTGCAGACCGGTTTCTCCTTGCCGTAGCTGACGGTCTTGAGCTGGCTCGCGGGCACGCCGGCCTGGACCAGGGCCTGCTGCGCAGCGTTGGCGCGACGGTCGCCCAGAGCCAGGTTGTACATGCTGGAGCCGCGTTCGTCGGCGTTACCCTCAATTCGCACTTGCCAGGTGGGGTGCGCTGTGATGACGGGCGCGGCCTTGCTCAAAGCCTGTTGCGCTTCCGGACGCAGGTCCGACTTGTCGAAATCAAAGAAGATTTCGGTGAGGGCCTGGGCCAGAAGCTGGTCGTCGGTGAGCGACGGCGGCGGTGCCGGCGTCGGCGTTGGCGGCGGTGGCTCCGCTACATTGACAGTAGCGGTAGCGTCTTGCGACCCGCCCGCGCCCTTCGCGTTCAGATGATAAGTGGTGGTGTTGGTCGGGGAGACGCTTTGCGAACCGCTTGCGTCTACCTTGTTGCCGTCCAGGGTGATGTCCGACGCATTGTCGGTGCTCCAGGTGAGAGTGGCAGACTGGCCGCGCTGAATTGAGGTTGGGTTGGCCGACAGCGTGGCGGTTGGGGGTTTAGGCGGCGGTGGTGGCGGCGGCGGCGGTTGTTTCTTCTTCCCGCAACCGATGACCAGCGCGAGCAAGGATGCTAGTACGACTGCCAGGATCCACTGCTGTTTGCGGTTGTTCACCTCATGTCCTCCAAAAAAGTTCGTTAAGAACGAGAATTCGCTTCTGCTAAGGGACTTACTTGCTACTCCAGTTGGGCTGGGTGTTCTTGGCGGAACGCGTCAACTGTTGTTGGTGCGTGCCGTCAGCCAACATGCTCCAAACCTGCGCGCTGCCGCTGCGGGTCGACTCGAACACCAGATGGCGTCCGTCCGGCGACCACGATGGAAAGTCGTTGGTGCCGGCATCGTGTGTGAGCTGCACAAACTGCTTGGATACGATGTCCATCAGATAAATGTCCTGTCCACCAGGCAATCCAGGGCCATATTTCCGGTTCCAGGAAAATGCCAACAGCAAGCCGTTGGGCGACCAGCACGGCGAGACCGCATATCCCTGATCGGTGACTCTCTGCACGTTGCTACCATCGGAATCCATGATGTAAATCTGCGGCAAGCCGCTGCGCCCGCTGACCCACGCGATCTGGCCGTTGGTCTTGGGGTTGAAAACCGGCGAGACATCGGAATGTCCGCTGGTAAGACGCTTGGCGCCGGCGCCAGAAGCGTCCGCCACGAAAATCCCAGAAGTCCCTTGGCCCATGGTGGATGCAAAAGCGATTTTAGTACCGTCCGAGGACCAAGCGGGAGAATAATTATCGCCGCCAAAGCGGGGAAAGCTAACCAAACGTCCAAGGTCCATCGAGTACATCATGATCTGCCAGGAGTCCTTGCTGAGGCCGCTGAAGGCCACGCGCGAGTTGTCAGGCGAGACCTGCGGCGAGAGAGCGATCCCGCCGTGGTGGGTGAGCTGCTTCTGGTTGGCGCCGTCGTAATCCATCATCCAGACTTCCTTGGCTCCGCTGCGTGTGCTGATGAAGTAGATCTTGCTTTCCGCGATGCCGGGAATGCCCGCGCCCAAACGGGCGATGATCTCGTTGGCGAAGCGATGGGCGATCAGCCGCGCGTTGTCGACCGTCGCGTCTTCGCGGTATTCCTTGCCCAGAATCGCCGGCGACCCGGCATTCTTTACGTCGAACAGCCAGCCCTGCACATCGACCTTGCCGCCGTTTACGCCCAAGTTGCCGAAGGTCAACACCCCAGCGTTGGGCGGAGGATTGCTCCAGACGGAAGCCTGGAGCTCATTCGGCGTGCCAGGCGTCTTCAGCGGGTAGAAACTCCGTGCCACCATATCGAAGATGCCGGCGTTATCGAGGTCGCTCCACAAGGTTTCATTGAAGGCCGTATTGAGCGGGGCGGTTTGCGGATCCGCGTTCGCAGCGTGGAAATCCGGGGCGGCCAGCCGCGGACGTTGCTGGCCCATGTTGAGTTCGATCCTGATGCGGTCTTGTTGCGCTCCGGCGGTTGAAGCCAGCGCGCCCAGACCCACCACCACTGCAAACAGCATACGTTTCATCTTGTCCATGCATTCGCCTATCTAGGAGGATAGTCAAACCAAAACTCAACCGTGATCTGGCTGCCGCGGTACGCATCCGGCAGGCGGCCAAAACTGTCGACCCGCTGGATGGCGCGCAGCGCCGATAAATCGAGCGTCGGCACGCCGCTGGTCTGCACCAGGTGCACGTTGCTTGCGGAGCCGCTGCGGCTGATTTCAAACTCAATATAAGCCCGGTGCGGCGCTTTCACGCTGGGATCGATCTCATACAGCATCCAGTTGTTTGCCACCGCGCGGCGCACGCCGTCAATGTAATAGGCGAACTGGCTGCCGAAGTCGGAGTTCTGCACGCTGAAGCCGCCCTTGGTGTTGGGCGCGCTGAACGTTCCGTACGGTCCGGTGACGGGGCCGCCCTCACCGTACGGGACAGCGGTCTCCGGAGTCGGCTGCGGACGCGGCTTAACAATCTCGGGCTTGGTGATGGCCTTTTCCACTTTGGGAGTCACCTTGCCGGGAATGGTGATGCCGTCATCGGTCTCCACTGGAGGTTTCGGTTGCGGCTCGGTCTGTGTCACGCCTTTGTTTTCGTTGGCCACGATGTTTTCGGATTCCTCGTTGCGGGGAATCGGGACGGCGGCGCCGCTGACCAGCTGCGCGGTTACGGCCACGCCTTCATTGCTGCCCCAGTTGGAAACGGAGTGGGACTGAAGCACGAAGCCCAACAGGAACATGGTCAGCACCAGCAACCCGTGGAAGGCGAGCGAAAGCATCAGCGGCCCGGACCACCGCTCGCTCTCTTCAAACATATTCCTGCGGGCGTACGTCACTGCGTTCTGTCCTCTACTTCTTGGCCACTGGAATCGGCTCGGTCACGATGCTCACGTTGCTGATGCCGGCCTGCTTCACGGTGCTCATCACGGTGGCAAATGCGCCGAAGGCCACGTCCTGGTCGGCGCGGACATACACTGCCTGGCCCTGCGGATCGCGGATCTTCTTGTGCAGCAGGTCGCCAAGCTCGTCGAGCTTCACGTGGTCGTTGCCCAAGTAGACTTCCTGCCCTTTGGTGATGGTGATGACCATGCGTTCTTCGGAAATGGCTTTGACAGTCTTGGTCTTGGGCACGCTGACCTCGATGCCCGACTGCAGCACGGGCGCCGTCAGCATGAAAATGATGAGCAGCACCAGTACCACGTCCACGAACGGCGTGACGTTGATTTCCGAAAGCGACGTTTCCGTGCGGCCGATCTTGTTGGTGAAAGCCATCAGCGCACTCCTGCCCCAACCCCGGTG
>Ga0126379_10000428_pt1 | contig 23063 bp, 21 predicted proteins | sample PanSoiMetPlot_24_FD_92640 | JGI IMG/M metagenome (GOLD analysis project Ga0126379, IMG submission 92640) | Tropical forest soil microbial communities from Panama - MetaG Plot_24 | ecosystem: Environmental > Terrestrial > Soil > Tropical forest > Bulk soil | place: Panama | collected 2016-02-17
GGCATCACCTCTTGAGCCTGGCCTTTCTTTCGTGAGCCATCACCTCCTTGCGTGACTCCTATCACTGCTCTCTACTACGTAAAGCGCCACATTCTAAAGGGAGAACGAAATGCTCCGGCTGTATCAGCGCCACCGTCACTCGGTTCTGGGCGCATCTGTGACAACCTGTGTTTTCTGCCCTACCAACCGTCGTTCAATCGCACGCTCTCTTGTCCCAGTCAGCCCCGAACGCGGCATTTTCCCTAACTCCCGACTTTCTCGGCGGCTTGGCGCTCGGCATTGTCCTGGCCACCTTGTTCGCTACCTCAACTTCAACGCCTCTTTCAACTTCCTTTAGGCATCCTTCTCGGGCGAGTGAGCGTTTGCACCGCCGCGCTCATCTCGCTACAACTGAAGAGAGCGAATCACATAAAGGGGAGATTCATGCGCATTCTCGTTACCGGCGGTGCTGGATACATTGGCAGTGTCGTCGCCGACCACCTTCTTCGCGCGGGACACACTGTAGCTGTCCTCGATAACCTCATCATGGGATGGCGTGAAGCCGTTCCTGGCGCCGCTGAATTCATCCAAGCCGATACCGGTGACGAAGCCACTCTCGACCGGCTATTCGCCTCCCACAAATTCGATGGCGTGATGCACTTTGCCGCCCTGATTGAAGCCGGAGAGTCGGGTAAGATTCCCGAGCACTACTTCCAAAACAATTCGCTGAACACGCTTACGTTATTACGAACGATGCTCAAGCACAACGTTTCCCGCTTCGTGTTCTCCTCGACCGCCGCCGTTTATGGAGAGCCCAAAACTATTCCCATTCCCGAGGACCACCCGCTCTTGCCCACCAACGCCTATGGCGAGTCCAAGCTCATCGTCGAGCAGATGCTCGCCTGGCTGCACCGTGCTCACGGATTCCGTTACGCCAGCCTTCGCTACTTCAACGCCGCTGGAGCCACGCCCGCTTGCGGCGAAGCGCATCGCAGCGAGAGCCACCTCATACCGCTAGTCCTGCGTGTTCCTCTCGGTCAACGTAATGAGATCTCGATCTTCGGCACCGACTATCCCACCAAAGACGGTACCTGCGTTCGCGACTACATCCACATTGAAGACCTCGCCTCCGCCCACCTGCTTGCCTTGCAAGGTTTAGAAACCAACGAAACCTTGATCTGCAACCTGGGCAGTGGCAGCGGATTCACGGTCCGCGAAGTCATCGATATCGCCCGTCGAGTGACCGGTCACCCCATCCCCATTCGCGAGTGTCCCCGCCGTCCAGGAGACCCTGCTGTGCTCGTTGCCAGTTCCGACAAAGCGCGAACTCTACTGGGCTGGAACCCGGAGCACTCCAATTTGGCGAGCATCATCGCCAGCGCCTGGGATTGGCACAGATCTCACCCTGACGGATATCGCACGAGTTAGGGATGATTAGCTTCAGGGCCGGACCTTAGAAGCCGCGAGAGACTGTTTTGTGCGACAAAGACGAGCCGGGCACGACTTCAGTCGTGCCGTAAGACGCTGAAAAGATGTTGTGGCTTTAGCCAATGTGATCTTTGCGAACATTGCAAATGACCCCTCCGTAGCACTTCGGTTGTGCTGCTCAAATCATTTTTGTTGTCTCTCGCGGACTTTTATTCCGCGAGGGCTGACCCGTCACATCTGCAGCGTAATTCCAGCTGCTGCTGCAGCAGTCAGCACGCGCAGATTGTCGCTTATCGAGGCTCGACTTCGGTGGTGATCACCTGGTTGTGTGGGTCTTTTTCTGGGGTGAGTGTTTGGTATTGGTCCGTGCGTTCTTGTCGATTTACACTCGGTTCATGAAACCAGCTCTGTATCTCGTTCTAGTTTGCTTACCATCTCTTCTCTTCGGGCAATCCAGCTCTGGTGCTGAGCTCCGCACTTCGGGGATCGAATACGCTCGCATTTGTGGTCCCACGCCGCAAGGGCAACAGAGCCAATACGCCGCTGCTTGCAATATCTGGCTGACCGGCGTCATGGATGGGCTGCAAGCCTACAACTCCAACCTGAGGGCGATCCCGCTCTTCGATGCGTCTAACGTCACCGTGGGACAAGTCTCTAAACTCGTGCTGAAGTACATCGCCGATCACCCTGAGCACGCCAAGCTGCCCGCAGCCGCAGTTGTCCTGGGAGCCATGATGGAGAACTATCCGCACAAAGAAGCTGCCCCAGCGCCAAAGAATTAACCAAGCCAGGTGCAGTTGCGGTCTGCACGCCCACTGGAGTACCGTTCCCATCGGTTACGTATCAATTCATGGAGGTAGTCATGTCGCGGTCTCACGTGCGATGCGTCGGCGCTTTCGGAAGATTGCTGATCTCGGTTTTGGCGTCACTCCTATCCTCATTAGTTGCAGTTGCCCAGCGCGTGCCGATTGACCAAGCTCATTCCACAGTTGCGATTAAGGTGTACAAGTCAGGACTCTTTTCAGCGATGGCGCACGACCACACCATACAGGCACCCATCGTCTCCGGCAACATCGATACTGAAGCGAAATACGTCGAGCTGAGCTTCAACGCCTCCGAAATGAAGGTGCTCGATCCGGGCACGAGTGACTCGGAGCGGCAGCAAATCGACGCCACCATGAAAGGTCCGAAGGTTCTCGACGTCGTGCAATTCCCGGCAATCGCGTTCTCTTCCAGTGCTGTCACCACATCCGCCGATCACATCCAGGTCACCGGAACACTGAAGCTGCATGGCGTGAGCCGCTTGCTGACCGTGCCGGTTGCTTGGCGTGAGGGCAAGTACACCAGCACAGTCACACTGAAGCAAACCGACTTCGGCATTACTCCGGTCAAGATCGCCGGCGGAACCGTTCGCGTGAAGGACGAAATTGTCATCGAATTTATCATTGTGCCCGAATCGCCAACCACGGCTCCGGTGCACTAACCTACTCTTGCGCTCCCCGTCTCGAAGAAAAACTCACTTGGTGCCATCGTGAGCCAGGACGGCGCGTCGGGTTCCCCATGAAGTGCCGCTGTTAGGTTCCAGGGATGGCATTCGCTTCCCAGTCGAAACTCCTGTAGAAACTCGAAACTCTTTTCTCCCTTCCCACTCAAATGGCGAATGGCTGCTGTTAACAGGCTGCTACCGCCTTGCTTTGACAACGCCCTGTCCGCCGGGACAGGAGCGGGTTCACTAACCAAAAGAACAACGCTCAGCTCAAGAAGCGCGCGCGCTGTTCCAGAGTTGGGACGAAACAGCTCTTCATTCCTGACGACAGTCGACGGCGATTGCGCGCGATCAGACGATATGCCCAATTGCGCAGCGGAGGCGGAACAATCGAGCCAATTCCTCCGAGCAGCGCCCAGATTCCGCCGACGTATTTTGCGGCGTTCAGCACTGCGCCGGATTCGGTCTCGGCTTTGCCGTCGGCAATCCAGAGCATCGATTCAACGGCTTCGAGATGGAATCGGCGGCGCAAGTCTTTGCCCAGTTCCGAATCGCGAGGGACGAACCTCAGGTCGTGCCGCCGTTCGTATCGCAGAATGAACTGCACCGAGCGCGCGCAGAAACCGCAGTTGCCGTCGTAGACGAGCAGGGGAACAGTTCCGGTGTTGAGAGGATGTGCGGCCATCAAGTTATGGATGAACCACAGAGACACTGAGGCACTGAAAAGATTTGAGTACCTCAGCGTCTCGGTGCCTCTGTGGTGAAAATCTAAGTTCCATATCACTCGGCGTCCAGCGTGCTTCGACTCGCTGCGCTCGCTCAGGGGCTCGGCAGCAGGCTTCCCCTTCAACTAGCTCAAAGCCACGCCTGCTAAACGCCTCAACTTTTGTAACCTGCGGCGCGCAGCGCGTCGGCGAACTTGGACAGGAAGTCCTGCACATGGTTGCGCGTGGCCAGCGGTCCCATTACTCCGATGCGGAAGACCTTGCCCGCCAGCGGGCCGAAGCCTCCTGCGATCTCGATGCCATGGTCGTGCAGCAGCGCGGCGCGCACTTTGGCGTCATCCACACCTTCCGGCACGCGCGGCGTGTTGAGGTTCCAGATGCGGTACTCCTCAGGCACGAGCATGGTCAGACCAAGCTCTCCAATACCCTTGACGAACTCGCAGTGCGCCAGGCGATGCCGTTCCCAACGGTGCGCGAGACCTTCCTCTTCGATGAGGCTCAAGCCCTCATGAAGGGCGTAGAAAAGCGTTGCTGAGGCGGTGTGGTGATAGCGGTGCGAGACCAGCAGGTAATCGGAGATGAGCTTGATGTCGAAGTACCAGGAGCGGTTGGCCGACTTGCGTGCCTGTAGCCACTCCGCTGCGCGAGGAGAGACGGTCACGGGCGACAGTCCCGGAGGACAGCTCAGCCCCTTCTGGGTGCAACTGTAGGCGATGTCGATGTCGGTCTTGTCTATGTGAACAGGCATGGCGCCGAGCGAGGTGACGCAGTCGGCGATGACCAGCGCGCCAACCTCGTGCGCCGCCTGGCAGATAGCCTCGCCGCGCTGATAGACACCTGTGGAAGTTTCGGCCGTGACGTACATCACGACCCTGGGCTTCTCGCGGTGGATGAACTCGGCTGCTTCAGTGTCGTCGAAAGCCTCTCCCCAGGGTTTCTCGAACCGGACGACCTCGGCGCCGTTGCGCCTGGCCATCTCGCTCATGCGGTCGCAGAAGAAGCCGTTGGCAAAGACGGCGACCTTCATGCCAGGCTCGACAAAGTTGGTGATGGTGGTTTCCATGCCACCGCTGCCAGTAGCCGAGATGACGAAGGTCCACTCATTCTCGGTACCAAACACGTGGCGAAGCATGCGCTGGTTGGCCTGGCTGATCTCGAAGAAGTAAGGGTCGAGGTGTCCGACGACGGGCTGCGCCATGGCCTCATATACTCGAGGATGCACCTGCGTGGGGCCGGGGCCGAACAATAGCCTTTTTGGGGGATGGACGCTAAGTTCTTCCGCAGTAAGAGTAGGGTGTTGCTGGATCGCAGACATACGCACTCCCGTATAATGTCGTAAACAGTATAGTTACGGCCCTGCGCTATCGGAAGGAAGAACTAGCGCAGCGGTCGCGGGTTTAGTGGATGCAGGGGGCGCGAAGTCCGCCTGCCTGCCATCAGCAGTTAGGCGTGCGCTTCGGGAGTGAGGGATGACGGTTTGGTGGCTGCTGCTGCTGGTCGGGGCAGCAGGGTTATTGACGAGTACGGGGTACCTGGTGCTGGTGGCGATCGCCGCTGCCCGGTTTCGTCGCGAGAGGAAACGCGTAAGGGGCAACGACGCGTCGTTTCCGCCGGTGACGTTGCTGAAGCCAGTCTGCGGGATGGAACCCGGACTAGAAGAGCACCTCACCAGCTTCTTCGAGCAGCAATATCCCAGCTACGAGATTATTTTTGGCGCGCGACATCTGGATGACCCCGCTCTGGACGTGGTGCGGCGTGTGAGCGCGCGCTATCCCTCGGTGCCGGTAGAAATTGTGGCCGTGGGAGAACCATGGCGAGCGAATGCCAAGGTCTGTTCGTTGGTGAGAATGTATGAGTACGCCTCGCACGATTACCTGATCATCAGCGACAGCGACGTGAGTGTCGATCCCAACTACGTCGCTGAGGTCGTGCAGCCGCTTCTCGATCCGCGCAATGGATTGGTGACCTGCCTGTATCGCGGCAGGTCTACCGGAGGAGTCTGGTCGAAGCTGGAAGCGCTCGGCATGAGCGTGGAGATGACGGCCGGTGCGATCGTGGCAAACCTGCTGGAAGGAATGAAATTCGCGCTTGGGCCCACCATGGCGATCCGGCGCGATGCGCTCGAGGCGATTGGAGGCTTTCAACCGCTGGCTGATTTTTGCTCCGATGACTACATTCTGGGCAGGGAAGTAGCGAGCATCGGACAACAGGTGGTGATGTCGCATCACGTGATCGACCACGTGGTCATCAATCGCGAGTTTGCTTGCTCGGTGCAACACCAGATTCGGTGGATGAAGAGTACTCGCTGCTCTCGCCGCGCCGGACACGCCGGCACCGGACTGACGTTTGCGATGCCTTTCGGTGTGCTGGCGCTGGTCGCGGGTGGGGTATTGCATCACTGGGTGCTTGGCGTTGGGCTGTTTGCGGCGGCGTGTTTGAATCGCTGGTTGCTGTCGCTTGTGGCCGGCTGGAGTGTGGTCCGCGATAGGCAATCTGCTCGACTGGCATGGTTGTATCCGCTGCGCGACTTGATGGGATTCGTGTTCTGGTGCGCCAGCTATGCGGGGCGACGGATCAACTGGCGTGGCGAATGGTATCGGCTCGCAAATTGCGGGCGCATGGTGCCGGAGCATGTTGCCGCAACCCTGGAGCGCAGCCTGGTTGGGTCTCAGGTCGCGGCCGCGTCCACGGCGGTCGCGGACCGCTACTCGTGATGCTTGTTCCGATTTCATGACATTGGCAACGAAGGCATGGCGCGACAGCTTGGTCGTCATCGTTCTTCTGGCCGCCACATCTTCTTCGGTGATTGCGCAAACAATAAATAGAACTCCCACAGCAACCCGGTTGGATACGATCTTTCAGCCTCTGGTAGCCGGCAAATCGCCCGGTTTAGCTGTGGTCGTGCTCAAGAACGGCAAGCCTGTATTCGAGCGCGGGTACGGTCTCGCCAATCTTGAAACTGGCGCCGTGAATACGCCAACCACCGATTTTCGATTGGCATCGTTCACCAAGCAATTTACGGCGACCTGCATCATGCTGCTGGTGCATGATCACAAGCTGAGTTACGACGACACGCTCACAAAGATCTTTCCTGAGTTTCCTGCGTATGGCAGCGGGATTACCGTCGGCAACCTGCTGAATCACACCTCCGGATTGAAGGACTACGAAGATCTTTACGCAGCGCAATTTCCTGGCGCGGATGAGAAGAAGATTCCACAGATCCACGATGCGCAGATACTTGGGCTGATGAAACAGCAGACCACCACAGACTTTCAGCCGAGTACTCAATGGCGCTATAGCAATACCGGTTATGCGATGCTGGCGATGATCGTCGAGAAGGTATCGGGAAAGCCATTTGCCAAATTCCTCCACGAAAGGATCTTCGAGCCGCTGGGAATGTCGAATACACTCGCCTACGAAAAAGGGAAGAATGAAGTACCGCAGCGTGCGTTTGGATATACCTACAAGGATGGCAAATGGGTTGAAACTGACCAAAGCTCGACCTCGGCGGTGCTGGGCGACGGCGGAATCTATTCCAATCTGCGAGACCTGGCGAAGTGGGACAGCGCGCTTCGCGCGCACACACTTCTGAGCGCTGCCGAGATGCAGGCTGCCTACACTCCGGTGAACGTTCCGGGTGGAGCCAAGACCGAAGTCGGCGATGCGACGCAATACGGCTTCGGATGGTATCTCGATGCCTACAAGGGCCGGCAGCGGACCTGGCACACCGGGTCGACTACCGGCTTTCGCACGGTGATCGAACGGTTTCCTGAAGAAGGGCTGACCGTAATCATTTTGTGCAATCGAGACGACCTGCAACCGAAAAAGCTCGTGGAGCAGGTTGCGGAGTTATATCGACCTTAACCGAAGAGTAAGGATTCTGGAACGTTTGCATGGCGCGGAGTGAAGATAGAGGTAAGCCGATGCGATTACTTGCCTCAGGGGCTAAATCCTGATGTATTTGGAGCGTCTCTCGGCGCGACTGAAGTCGTCCCCTGACTCGTTGTTGTCGCGGAAGCAGGACCTATTTGCAGGGTGTCAAGTCGTCGCCTGACTCATTTTGTAATCGTACAAGAGAGTATTTCCGCAGGCTTTGACGCTTACCTTCCCCGAATCGATTTAACGAAAGGTCTTGTAAATTAAGAGCTTGAGCTGCGGTAATATCGTGACAGTCCTTTCGCGCGAGAAAACTTTCCCCATGAGTTGTTTCTTCCGCACTTTCCCGGTTGTGATGCTATCCGTCGCCGTGAGTGTGTGCGCACCAGCCAGTGCATCAGCACAGACGGAAAAGCCTGCTCAATCGGCACCGGTCACGACATCGTTGCGCGCCGATCCGCTACATCTTTTCAGCGAATCCATCCAGGAACTGACCGCCAAGGTAACGAAATCCGTGGTGCAGATTGTGGCCACGGGATACGGGCTGAAGACTGAGAAGCAGGGCAGCGATACGGCCCTATTCGAACCACAAGAGGCAATCGGTGCGGGGGTGATTCTTTCCTCCGATGGATACATTGTCACCAATGCGCATGTGGTACAAGGCGCGCGCAAGATCCGCGTGAGACTGCCAGGACTGGAGATGCGTGCCGGCGACGGTTCGCAGCCGGCCGGCCCAGTCAGTGCGACCGTCCTAGGTGTTGATCGGCAATCTGATTTGGCGGTGTTGAAGATTGACGCCAAGGATCTACCGGCGCTGGAACTCGCCGACTCAGACAAGCTGAAGCAAGGCCAGGTGGTGTTTGCCTTCGGCAGCCCGCAAGGGCTGGAGAATTCGGTGACTATGGGTGTGGTGAGCGCTACCGCGCGCCAGGTCAGCGAAGACAATCCGACGACGTTCGTTCAAACTGACGCCCCCATCAATCCGGGAAACAGCGGCGGGCCGTTGGTAGACGTGGACGGACATGTCGTCGGCATCGATACATTCATCCTTTCGGAATCGGGCGGAAGCGAGGGGCTGGGCTTCGCGATCCCCAGCAACGTGGTGCGCAATATTTACGACCAGCTTCGGACGGAAGGGCATGTGCATCGCGGGCAGATCGGTGTGTATCTGAAGACCATTACTCCCGACCTCGCCGAGGGACTGAAACTGCCGCGAAATCATGGAGTGCTGCTGGAGGACGTCATTCCAGATTCTTCGGCTGAGAAGGCGGGTCTCAAGGTTAGCGAGGTCATCACCAGTATCGGAGGCAAACCTGTAGGGGACGTGAAAGAGTTTGCCACCATCCTCTTTAGCTACAAGATCGGGCAGATGGCGCCCATCGCCATACTTCGGGATGGCCAGGAACAGACCGTCGAAGTCAGGGTGACCGAGCGCCCTGACGATCCGCAGCGCTTTGCCGATATGGTGACTGGTCCGGGCAATGTGGTCGAACGGCTTGGCATTGTGGGCATTACGATTAACGACGAGCTGAAGCAGTCGCTGCCTGATCTGCGCGTTCGTTCAGGAGTGATTGTGGCAGCGCGCACACCCAGCGCTACGCTGCTGGGCGAGGGGCCGGAGCCCGGCGACGTCATTCACTCCGTGAACACCACTCCCATTAAAGACATCGCAAGCCTGAAACAGGCACTTCAGAACGTGCATTCTGGAGACGCCATCGTTCTGCAGGTCGAACGCGAGGGCGGGCTCAGTTACCTGGTGATGGAGTCAGAGTAGCTCATCTGCCGACGCTTTCACACTGATACTGAGTTGGCGGGCGCTCCGCTCAGGATGATGCCAAGTTTTGGGACAGTCTAAATAACGGCCAGCCTGAAGCCAAGCCTTTTCAAGGCTGAGTCAGGAGATAGGTTCAGATTAGTTACCTTTAATTCTGTGTAGTGGAATCGAAAGCGAACCGCGTCGGTGCGGGGGAATTGCTCAAACTCGATAGCCGAGTTGTTCCGCCGTAGCAGTTCCGCACTTCCGTTTCCCATGCTGTGGCCAGTTGGCCGTTTTGATCGATATACGACACCGGAAAAATCTCCATCGAGAATCCACAACTGGGAGCAACATGCGAGACCGCGCCGGCCGGGTAGTCATACGTGTAGCTCCATCCTGAAGAGCGGGCCGCTGTCATGGCTGTGAAGATCATCGCCCAGGCGCTGGAAACAAACAGCACGGCTGCAATACCGAGCATGACAACCCGCAGGTGCGTATGCCTATGCCAGCGTCGGCGATAGGGGTAGCGAGCAGGCGGTGGAGTGACATGCACACGAGTTGGTCGCCGATGCCACCTGTCGTCATACTCGGCACGACGGATTGGATCACTCAGGACCTGATGGGCCTCATTGATGTCCTGAAACTGTAGGGTCGCGCCCGGTGCGTGATTGCGGTCAGGATGACAGCGCCACGCGAGCCGGCGAAAAGCCGCATTTACCTCTGCGGTACCGGCAGCAGGCGCGATTTCCAGCACCGCGTAATAATCGAGTTGAGCACGAACGACCGGCCGCATGATGTTTGCTATGTTATCGCAAAGGTGCGTAGTATCCCTTGCGATAGCGTACCTTGTACTTCTTATTATCAGCCAGAATCTGAATACTGTGATATTTACCGTTCGGCTGTAGGTCAGCCGGCTTGTAGGACAGCGCATACTGACTGCGCAGCTCGTCTTGAATCTGCGAAAATGCGTCGGATACGTCCTGAATCTTGAAGGGGAAGAACGCTCGCCCGCCGGTTTCGTCGGCGAAGTGCTCCAGCACTTTGTCACCCTTCAACTTCTGCCCACTGGTATTGGTCGAAATCGTATAGATGATGACTTCGGCCTTCTGCGCCATTTGGACCGCCTCTTCGCGCGACACCCGGCTCTGGTTGTCGTCACCGTCGCTCAATAAGATGATGGCGCGGCGGGTCTCGATATTGCCTTTGTCCTTGGCCATGATTTCGTCGCGGCAGGCGTAATAGATGGCGTCGTACATCGCCGTGCCACCGCCAGGCCGCAGCTTCCGCACTCCCTTAGCCAGCGCTTCGGTATTGTTGGTGAAATTCTGCGTGACTTCGGGCGTAGTGTCGAAACCGAGAACGAAGGCCTGGTCCTGCTGGTGAATGATCTGGTTCAGGAACTCGATGGCCGATTCCTGCTCGAACTTGAAGCGGTCCCGAATCGAGTTGCTGGCGTCAATGAGCAAGCCGACCCGTAAGGGCAGGTTGGTTTCGGCGCGGAATGAGCGAATCTGCTGCGCCGGTTTGTTGTCATCGACCACCTGGAAATCGCTCTTGGTGAGGTCGTTGATGAACTTCCCGCGCTTGTCAGTGACAGTGAAGACGACGTTCACTTCGTCTACCTGCTTGACGATGGTGGTGAGCTTCTCCTCTTGATCGCTGGGCGGCTTGGCGCCAGCTGGCGGCGTCTGCTGTGGCGGCGCAGTCTGCTGCTGGGCAGGAGTCGTCTGCTGTGGCTGTGCCACCGGCGCCGCTGCGGTAGGCGTTTGTTGAGGCGCAGGAGAGTTGCCGGTTTGCGCCGCAGGCGCGGATTGCATTGGGGTCGGCGCCGGAGGGGGTGCCGGATTGCTCGGAGAGGTCGGTCGAGTGGCTGGGTACTTGCCGGCCGAGGGTGCTGAAGGTAAAGGTTGCTGACCGGCATCCTGTGCAGGGCCGGCAAACGTAAGAGAGAAGGTCAGGAAAAGAACCGAAGCGATCCGCATCTGTCCGTTCATTATAGCTGTTGGAAAAGGGACGAGCTCTATGGCAGGTCGTGGTGATCAAGTGCGATGGCCTGTCCGTGCTTCGTTAGCCAGGATCCGACGTATTTGAAATTGGGAAGAAGTGGCCGTCGTGGAGCAATATTCTCACCAAGTTCTCTGGAAAAGAGAAACGAGTTGTGACGAAATACACGATTGGTTTCGTTGCGCTACTGCTGGCTCTTTCTTTGCCAATGGCAGTTCTTGGCTGTGGAATCGAGGCGTGGAACCTTGCAGCACCGGGAGGAATTCTGTAATGGACCAAGGGTAACTGGACATTTGGTGAAGTTTTTGTTGCCAACCAGGACATCGGAGTAAATTTCCTTGGCTGCTATGCGGCATTTTCCGCTCACGTTTCTCACTTTCCACCGAGCGGGTCTCTTTGACGCGAACGGCAATCTTCTGGCTTCCACGATCATCGACAACAGTTCGGGTACGGAGATCCATTCCGGCCAATGATCAGCCCTGGCTGGGAATGGGAAGCACTTTGCCTTCAACTGGATTCGAACGATCGCACTCCATGCCAGGCAGACTTGGGCGTAAGCGGCGCAGATCCGTACCCGTGGAATGATTCTGGTTTCCAGGTTTATGCGGCATCCCCATTACCATTCTTGGCGAGAATTGGGTCCTGGATAACGGCCTCAACTTCATGCACACTATCGAATCAATCACGTCGCTTTATGGGTATTGGGGGCCGAACTTCGGGGTTTCTCCCAAGCCAGGAACGTTGCTTTTGTTGAGCAGTGGAGTGCTGGGGATAGTCGGAGTGTTGTGCGGCAAATTCGAATTTTTGACTTCCTGGCTGATATGCGTACGGCTTGCAAGGGGAGGGCCATTTTTCGCGTCCTGAGGCTATTTTCGCATCCTGAACCGCAGCAAACCGAGAAATTCCTCCAGTTCTGCAGGCAGCGGCGTTTCGAATGAGAGGGTGTCGCCGCTGCGCGGATGCCGGAATTCGATGCGTGCCGCATGAAGGAAGTTGCGATTCAGGCTGAACTCCGGTGTCTGTTTCTGGGCGGGCGATTTGCGATCCGCTCTGCCTACTGGGGCAGCGGGCTGCAGCATGGCTGGCGCACCGTAGAGCGTGTCTCCGACGACCGGATGGCCAATTGATGCCAAGTGCACGCGGATCTGGTGTGTGCGCCCGGTTTCGATGTCTACATCGAGCAGGGTGAACTTGCCGTATGCGGTTTCGAGCTGCTCCCGAACCTCGTAGTGTGTGATTGCAGTGCGTCCACCGCTGCCCCGAGTGGTCATGCGGGTGCGGCGGATGGTGTCGCGGCTGATGGGCGCGTTAATGGTGCCACGCTGTTTCGAGGGCCAGCCGTGAACGAGCCCGACGTAGCGCTTTTTCACCGCGCGTCCGGCAAACTGGCGCGCAAGGTTGCGGTGTGCGACATCATTGCGTGCAATAAGGATGATGCCGCTGGTTTCCTTGTCGAGCCGGTGTACGATGCCCGGACGAGTTTCTCCCCCTACAGCAGAGAGTTGTTGGAACCGGTGCAAGAGCGCATTCACCAGCGTGCCGCGATTGCGCTCGGAGTCGGTGGCGCCCGCGCCAGCGTGCACCATCATGCCGGCAGGCTTGTCGATGACCGCGAGATCTGCGTCTTCGTAAAGTACCTCGAGCGGAATGTCTTCCGCCATAGCCCGGAGCGGGGGGAGCTGCGGGTCAGCCAGCACTGTGATGGTTTCACCGCCACGCAATTTCATCGAGGGCTTCGCGGCCAGGCCATTCAGCAGTGCCTTCTCTTCTTTCAGCAATTGCTGTACCCGCCCGCGGCTGGTGTCGGGCAGTTGCGCGGTCAGGAACTGATCCAGGCGCTGTCCGGCAATTTCGGCAGGAACCGCAATGGTGATAGGGAAGCGTGACTTCGGCATGAAAGAATTAGTTTCAAGTTTCAAGTTTCGAGTTTCAAGTGGGAAACAGAGTGGCAGCACATCTGCCCGATGAGCCGCCGATTGCCAACGGTCTTAGCAATTTTGCCCGATGGCGGGCTTCAATGCGAAAATCATCTCTATGCGAAATCAATTCCGTGCGGCTATTTGTGTGCTCGCCGCAAGCGTTCTTTCTCTGGGCAGCGGCATGGCTCAGCAGACCCCATCCACAACGACAAAACCGGCTACAACCACCAAGCCACCGACCACCACCTCCAAGCCCAAGACAGCATCTTCGAGCGCGACTCAGCAGCCCCTGAAGCTGACCACACAAAAAGAGAAGCTAAGCTATGCCATCGGCATGAACATCGGCCAGAGCATGAAGAAAGACGCACTCGATATTGACCCAGCCATTCTTACGCGCGCGCTGAAGGACGCTCTGGCGGGCAGCAAGCCACAGATGACGGAGGAAGAAGCCAAGGCTGTCATTACCACCTTCCGCAACGAAATGATCGCCAAGAAACAAGCGGAGGAAAAGAAGATCAGCGACGCGAACAAGCAGGCAGGTGAGCAGTTCCTTGCCACGAACAAAACCAGGGAGGGCGTGGTCACCCTGCCTAGCGGCCTGCAATACAAGGTCATCAAACAGGGAGACGGTCCCAAGCCCACGGCAACCGACACCGTGGAGACGAATTACCGGGGGACCCTGATCAATGGTACCGAATTCGACAGTTCGTACAAGCGCGGCGAGCCAGCGACTTTCCCGGTGAATCAAGTGATCAAGGGCTGGACTGAAGCGTTGCAGCTCATGCCAGTAGGATCGAAGTGGCAGCTCTTCATTCCCGCCGATCTGGCTTACGGGCCGCGCAGTCCAAGTCCGGAGATCGGACCGAATTCGGCGCTGATCTTTGATATCGAATTGCTGTCGATCAAAAAGAAAGAAGAGCCCAAAGACAAGCCGCAGGCACAAGCTCCAGAAACGCCTCAGACTCAGCCTGAAAAGGACAAACAGCAGTCTCCGCAATAAGGCCGCGTAATAAACACAGAGAGGGACATGGATTATGTGCGCTCCGTGTCCCCTTCTAGCTTTTACCGGGCTGAGGCCAGTTTCGGTGTTTCCCGCAACGGCATGCGGCGGAGCCAGAGCAGGCCTCCCGCTATGACCAGCAAGAGGGCAATTCCCTGCGTGTCCGTCATGAAGCCGAATAGCTCGCCGCGTCCCGGGTCACCACGGAAGAACTCGATGAAGTAACGGCCAATGCCGTAGATGATCAGGTATGCGCCGATGATCGCCCCTTCGAACTTTTTGCGACGCAGTAGCCAGACCAGAAAGATGCAGTTCGCCAGCTCTAAGACGAACTCGTAAAGCTGCGTGGGATGCAGAGGTATACCGAGAGGCGTGCCGACAATCTGAGCGGCCAGCGGGTTACGGAAGGTTACAGCCCATGGGACATGAGTTTCGCGTCCCCAGCAACAGCCCGCGGCGAAGCAGCCAATGCGGCCGAAGGCGTGTCCCAAGGCAAGACCTGGAGCGAAGACGTCGCAGCTCGCCAGCACCGGCATCTGGTTGCGTCGCATGTACCAAATACACATTAGCAGTGCCAGCACCAGCCCGCCGGACCAGACGCCCCCCGCCTGCAACGTAGAGAGTGCGAAAATCTCGCTGGGATGATCTGCGTAGTAACTGAAGTCAACCAGGATCATCAGCAGCTTGGAGCCGATGACGCCCGATACGATGGCTACGATACCCAGGTTCCACAGCTTGTCGGGATCGAGTCCCTGTTCACGGCCCAGCTTAACGATCAGCAACAAGCCGAAGATCAGGCCCAGGGCGGCCATGACGCCGTACGTGGCCAGATTGAAGTTGCCTATATGAATCAGACGGGGAAACACACTTCTATTGTAGATGCTGGAGGAGATCCGGTGGATTTTCAGAAGCTCCAGCCGACTTCGAGGGTCACGGTCGTGCTGTTCGATCCCGGATCGAAGATATAGGTGGTGAATTCGACCTTCTGTTTGTGATCAGGGCCCACTTTCTTATGGAATCCCACAAAGAAACCCCGTTGCACGTCGATCTCCGTTTGGAAACCCTTTGTACGCTGGGCGACGCCGCCGAAGTGAAACCAATCCACCAGCGCGATGGTGAGTTGCGGCCAAGCGTAATAAAAATTACCCGACTTGGATGTAGTATCGAAGACGTACTCGTTATCGATGGAGAGCGTCAGCTTCTTCCAACTCAGCGAGGCTTCGCAGCCGGGAGCGATGCCATTAGTTCGCCCGAAGACGCCGCCAATCATCGGCGTCAGTTCGAATTGCCAGGTTTTTCCCCAACTGAAGTTATAGCCTGCCCACAAAGAACCGGTGCGAAGGTTTTCGTAGTTATAGCGGGCCTCCAGGTGCAGCCAATTATGGTCTGCTGTGAAGGTGGGTTGAGCGAGGCCGTCCTCCCCCTCGATCACGTAGCCATCGACAGTCAGCGAATACTCCCACGGTTCTTTGTCGGGTGTGTTTGGCTGCACCACTGGGCTGTGTGGCTGCGGCTTCGACGGCGCCTGGCCGTAAGCGCATGCCACGATGAGAAGGAACGCAGCGGGCAGGAAGCGGCGGCCCACTGTCATCCTCCCAGTGCAATCGTGAGGCCCACCATGCATGCCCCAACGACCACCATGAGCGCACCGACACGCCACGGGCGACCGCCTGCGAACTTGCCGTAAGCCATCCCGGTAAGAAACAACATGATGACCGCAATCAGGTTCGAAACGCGCAACGAACGCGTGGGATGAACCATAAAGACGAACGGCAACACGACCGGAAGAGTCGAGAGAAAGACCAACAGAAATACTCCGGCGGCAGCCATTAAATCATCGCTATGCAGGCGGAGATGGGCTCGGCCTCTCGGCAACTGCAAGAACCGTTGGCGAAGCGATTCGATTTCAGCATCTGTGAGTAGTTTCGCTACATCATCAGACATGGCGTCCAAGATGAACCGTCGCCCTTCTTCGGGCGATGCGGTTTGGATAGAGCGCAACAGCATCAAGTTATGCCCGCGCTGGCTCAGTGTCCCCATCAGATACATCACCGCATCGATGATGCCCCAGGCGAGATTGCATCCGAGCGCAGCTACGAGCATGCGCTTCACGTCATCGTGGTCCGCACCTAGAGCGCGAAACGATCCTGTAAACGTGAGCACCATGATCAGCCCAAACAGTATTTCCGAGCTGCGCTCGATGGGGTCGAGCAGTCGTTGACGCGCGCTGGAAGTCGGGTCGGCCATGGCGAGAGCTACCAACGTTTTCGGCAGTTGAAATGCGGTGTACACAGCAGTAGAACAGACCCAGAATCCGCTCGTAAACCAAAATCCCCATTCTAACCACCTCGCCTACAGTTAGTTGCCTGCCCGTATGTTCTTTCTAGCTTGAAGATGAGTTTGGAGTACAGTTTCGCACGGCCAAAAATTTTGACGGAACCTGGAAAGTGGCTCGCAGCAAAACGAAGCTCCCAAAGAAGCCGGATAACTACTTGTTGAAAGATGGCATGTATGAGTGCAAGACCTGTAAACCGGAAATCAAGGTGAAAGCGGACGGGCAGATGCAGCCGGTCACCGGCGAGCGGTACTTCGACATGCTTGTGAATAAAGTTGTGGATGATAAGGCGGTTGAGTGGGCGCCAACCAAGGGAGGTAAGGACTCCGTCAAGTCGAAAGTGACGGTCTTCAGCCGACGGTAACACCCTGACGACCAACTAGACGTACTTGAGTCCGAGTGGCGGCCCAGCCACCGGCACGGACAGCCAGACTCGAGTGGGAAAAACGCCAGCAGGTACACATGCGATTTCGGATTCCTGGCGGGAAGCCAAGCAGGACGTCACCCCCACGAAGTGCTGATTTTCAGCTACAAGACCTCAGGTGGCGGCTCTCTGAACATGACGACTCCGACCGGCAAGTCTTACACTGCGAAGCTCGACGGTATGGAAGTTCCATACGTAGGCGACCCTGGAATTACGACTGTGTCGCTCAAGCGCATAGGAGAATGCTAGAGGAGACTGATTACCCCGACGGTAAACCGATCACGGTTAGCAAAATGACCGTCTCATCGCATGGCAAGACGATGACCATCGACATAGACGACAAGCTGCGTGAAACCAAGGCGACTTACTAGGCGACCACGCAGTAAGGAAGAATAGAAGGGAAAGGAAAAACGAGCCGACCCGCGGGGCCGTGTCCTGGTGGGCCGTCAATGAACCCGTTTCCACGGTGGGAACCCTCCGCGGCTCTTTAGGCATCTCCGCATGGCGGAGCATCGCTCACCGAACCGTAAACGAGTCGGGCTCCCTGTTCATTGAATGTTGGTTCAAAAAACGGTTACCACCAACACCAACTTTGCAGGCCGGCTATCTGAGCGGATACTACGAGAAACGGCGCACGATAGCAAGCGCTCAGCGAGGAAAATCGCAAACAAAATCGCAATTCGGAAAATAAAAAATTTGAATCAAATTCGGATAAAGGGCTCTGTACATGAAGGACAGCATTGAAAAGGAGATTGAACTGTGCGCGCCAATTTCGCGCGCGTGTGGCGTGCCATCACCGACTACCGGCAGTTCGGGGAATGGTTCGGCGTAAAGCTCGACGGCCCGTTTAGGAAGGCTCAGGTCTCGCAAGGGAACACAATCTATTCCGGCTACGAATATGTGAAGTGGGAAGCAGCTGTGCAGAAGATGGAACCCCAGCGGCTTCTCTCGATCACCTGGGCGTATCCCAAATCGCTGGGTCGCGCAACCTACTCGCCGGACCATTCCAATGATGCAAAAACGCTTGTAGAGTTTCGGCTGGAACCAATACCCGCAGGCACGCTGCTGCGTATCACCGCGAGCAGGTGAAAAATATCGAGAACTACCTTGCCAAACAATAAAAAGCAGGAGCGGCGTGCGCTCTGGCTGCTCGGATTCTGAATTTCGAATCAGATGTTCAGTTTGCGGCGAACCAGGGCCGCAAGTCCCGGAATGCCCGGTCCCATCAAGATTAGTGAGCCATGCTCAGGGACCCGACAAAAGACTCATCGGGATGCCTCTACGACGGATCCTGCCGGAAAACGAAGTCGCTCTCGTTCGCTCTAGTATACCCAGTACTTTGTCTCGTTCGGTGCTTCCACCAAATGAGTCAGAGCGCCATCGCTGTCGACGGGACCCAGATAGGCGGCATAGTTCCCCGAGTGTGGAAATCTATCCACCCCTGTGAGTCCGGTATTGCCATTCCGTATCTCCTGTGAAATCGCTCGTTTCAAAACCGCAGTCGACGAACCGGTTGCCCGGCCTGCCGACACCTTAGTGGTGTGTTTGGCGGAACTTCGCTGAAGCGCAGAAGTTAGCTAGCTAGGCGCGCTTCTTCCAGGACTTCATCCAACGCCCCCGCTAACTGCTCGGCGCGGGAGCGATAGTCGCTGGCGATTGAATCGTACTTGCGCTTCAGCACAAGATATTCGTCGGCGATGTTCAGTGCGGCCAGCACTGCGACGCGGAGCGAGTCCACGGTAGATGCCTGCTGCGCGACGATTCTCATCTTGGTGTCCACATAGTCGGCTAGCTGGTTGATGTACTGCGGATCGGAACCGCGAAGCTGATACGTCTGGTCGTAGATTTCGACACGCACGCTGCCGTTGGATTGTGACAAGCTAGCCTCCTGCACTTGCGCGTTAAGCGGACGGCGCCCTTGACTCGCAGTTCGCTTCAGCGATTATCACGCCTACTCTTCGGCGGTCAAAGTCTCAATTTGATCAAGCATCTTTTCTACTCTGGTTCGTACCTCTTCCCGCTCCCGGCGTAGCCCCACGAGCTCGGTGCGGAGTGCGTCGAGTTCCTCCTCGCGCTCGGTCAATTGCTCGCGCAGGCGCGCGGCAGCCTTCTCGGCTGTCGCCTTGGCGGCGCGTTCGACCTTCAGCAACTCAATCGTCTTGAGAATTTTTGTTTCCAGAGAATGAAAATCGGCGTTGGACTGCATGGCAGGAGCTTCCAGAGTATCCGTTGACATACGAAAGATTGACCTCGAGGTAGAGAATTGAGCGCAGTATAAATCAGATGCCTGTGCATCCTCGCGGCCTTGCCACTTCTCAGTTGTGTGAATTTGCCGACCGGAACCGGACTGTGCAACATGCATAGTGCCTTGTCCCCATCCTGTATAGAATCAATGCGGCTGCTAGCCATGAAGCTGGAATACACCACGGACCAATACGTCGCAGAACTTCAACGCCAAGGCGAAGAGGCCCAGGCGCTGGTTGGCGGACTGGAGACATCTGCGCTGAACTGGCGTCCCGATGGGCGTTCGTGGAGCGTTGCGCAGTGCATTGATCACCTGGCGAGGACAAATTCGCTTTACCTTGAGGTAATACGCGAAGCGGTGGAGCGCAATGAAGATCAGATATCGCCGGGCTCGAGTGTCTACCGTCCGGCAGGCTGGCCGTCACGTAAATTCATCGAGTCGATGGAGCCGCCGCCCAGGCGAAGGTTTCGCGCATTTCGAAGAATCATTCCCGCGCAAGGCGGCTACCGGAGCGACGAGGTTTTGCCGCCGTTCCTGACAGCACAAAAGGAGCTAGCCGAACTCGTGCAGAAATGCCGCGAGATGGACTTGGGGAGCATACGCTTTCACAATCCCTTCCTGAAGGGCATTCGTATGACCATTAGCAGCGGACTGCTGCTCATCGGCGCGCACAACCGTCGGCACTTGTGGCAGGCGGAGAGGGTGAAGGAGCGTGCGGGGTTCCCGGGGTGAACATAATTCGATGATAATCACACCGTTAACGGAGTTGAATCACCGCATCCGTTGCCTTGACAAAACTCTATTGCGTTCGCAGTACCCCGCCCAGTCCTCCCAGGGCCTCGACGATCTGCGTTGACCACTGCGCGACTTCGTCGTCTCGCAGCGTGCGCTCCTGCGACTGGAACTCGGCACGGAGCAAGATTGAGTACTTGCCGGCTGCCCCGGTGGGGCCGGTTTTGCCCGCTTGGCCCTTTTCGCCGCGATAGATCTCGACCGCAACAAAAGACTGCAGCTCCACGATACCCAGCGCGTCGACGGTAGACTGAATTCGTTCGAAGGTAACCGAGTCCTCGAAGAAGAACGAGAAGTCGCGCCCGACGGCAGGGAACTTTGAGAAGCGCTGATACTTCGGCTCGCGCAGTGGGCGCTGGTACAACCGCTCCAGCATAACTTCGGCGAGGAAGACGTCCTGTCGCAGCTTGCGCTGGGCTGCGACCTCGGGATGCAACTGCCCGAAGCGCGCCACTGTTTCACCGTCGAGCACCGCTCGCGCCGAGCGTCCGGGATGGAAGTAACCCGGTGTTTTGTCGTCGAAGTACAGGCTCTTATGCTCGAAGCCCGACAGCAATTGCTCGACGTCGCCCTTAATGTGGAAAAAGGTTGTAGGCTGCGCGCCACTATGCACGCTGTGCGGCGCGAGATTGCCGATAGCAGCAAAAGCTAGCCGGCGATGTTCGTGGTGACGATCGCCGAGTTGCTCAAAAACTTCTCCAGCCTCGAACAAGCACACGTCGCTCGAGCCGCGGTTCAGGTTGTAGCTGACCATGTTGAGCAAGCCAGGCACAAGCGAATTGCGCATGTAGCCAGCCTCTTCGCTCAGGGGATTGGCCAGTGCTAAAGGCTCTCCGCCTCCAAATGTCTTCGCGTCTTCGGCTGAGATGAACGTAATCGAGATCGCCTCGTCGTAACCGAGCGAGAGCATCGTCTGGCGGACACGCGCATCTTTGGCCTCATCGGGCAGAGCAACCACGGCGCCGGTGAAGGTCGGAAGCGTGTTGGGGAATTTGTTGTAACCGTAAATGCGCGCCAGCTCTTCCAGCAGATCAACTTCGCGCTCGACATCGAGCCGCCACGTGGGAATCGTCACGCTGCACTCGCCATTGACACGCGCGACACCAAAACCAAGCTGGCTGAGAATTCGATCGATCTCGGGGTTGCTGATCTCGATGCCGAGAATACGCTTCACCTCGGAGCGCCGCAGCGCAATCGGCGCCCGCTCGATCACGCGCGCAACGGCATCGATGCGTCCACCCCCCAGCTCTCCTCCTGCCGTTTCGAGAACCAGTTCAGCTACGCGATCACAAGCCACTGGCGTGATGCCCCAGTCCGCTCCGCGCTCGAAGCGATGCGAGGCGTCGGTATGCATGCCGTGACGTTTCGCCATGCTGCGGACCGTCGCCGGATCGAACCACGCCGACTCGATCAGCACGTTCTTGGTCTTCTCGGTGATCATCGAGTCGAAGCCGCCCATGACTCCAGCCAGAGCGACTGGTTTCTCCGCATCGGCGATGACCAAATCGTCCGAAGTCAAAGTGCGACCGACACCGTCGAGTGTCTTAAGAAACTCCCCATCTTTAGACCGCCGCACAATGATCTTGCCGCCGTCCAGTAAATCGAGGTCGAAGGCGTGGGTGGGATGCCCGAGCTCATTGATGGCGTAATTTGTGGCGTCAGCGACATTGTTGATGCCGCGCGAGCCCAGCAGCTCCAGCCGCTTTGTTATGTACTGGGGCGACGGCCCGATCTTCACCTCGCGAACGATACGCGCCGTGTATCGCGCACAACCTTCCCGATCTTCGATGACGATCGGAAATACCCCCTCTGTTGTCATCCCGAGCGAAGGCGACCCGATTTTGGTCGAAGTCGCGTGATCCCTGCCCTGCGCTGGCACATTAGGCTCAAACTTCTTCAGCTCTACTCCATAAATTGCCGACGCCTCGCGCGCCACACCGTAGTGGTTCATAGCGTCCACGCGGTTAGTGGTCAGGTCCATCTCATACACGCTTTCGCCGTGCTCTTCGCTAATGGACTCAACAGCGATCCCGGCGGAGGTCAGGTCTTCGGCGAGTTGGCGGTCGTCGGCTGCGACGTTGACGAACTCACGCAGCCATGCAGGTAGGATTCTCATGCGAACTGCTCCAAAAACCGCAGGTCGCCTTCGTAGAACAACTGGATCTCCTCGACCTCGTACTTCAGCATGGTGATGCGCTCCACGCCCATGCCGAAGGCGAAGCCGGAAATCTTCGCGGGGTCATAGCCGTTGTGCTTCACGAACTCGAATACGTTGGGATCGACCATGCCACAGCCCAGCAACTCGATCCAGCCGCCGAACTTGCACTTGCGGCAGCCCTTGCCGCCGCAGAAGATGCAGCTCACCTGCATGTCGGCGCTCGGCTCGGTGAACGGGAAGAAAGACGGGTAGAAGCGCGTCTTCACCGAGGAGCCGAATAGCGCCTTCATAGCGTGGTCGAGCGTGCCCTTCAGGTCGCAAAAGGTGATATTGGTATCGACCGCCAACCCCTCGACCTGGTGAAATACCGGCGAGTGCGTGGCATCGAGCGGATCGTTGCGGTGCACCTTGCCGGGAATGACGATGCGCACCGGCGGCACCAGCCTTTCCATGGTGCGGATCTGCACCGGCGAGGTGTGCGTGCGCAGCAGCAGCCGGTTGCGCGCGGGCTTGCGCTCCTGGTCGGCGATGAAAATCGTGTCCTGCGTATCGCGCGCCGGATGGTTGGGCGGAAAATTCAGCGCCTCAAAGTTGTAGTAGTCGGTTTCGACCTCGGGGCCTTCTCCCACCGAGTAGCCCATCGCCTTGAAGACGGCGACAATCTCGTCCATCACGCGCAGGACAGGATGCTTTACGCCGATTGGCCGGTGAATGCCGGGAAGCGTGATGTCGAGGCGCTCAAGTTCCCATGACTGGAAACCGCGGTCTTGAAGGATTATTTTGGGCGTCTCGAATTGGGAAGTGACAATTCGCTTAATATCGTTGACCAGCTGGCCAACTTGCCGCCGCGATTCGGGCGGCGCGGACTTCAACCACACGTCATTGATCTGCGTTAGAAGACCGTTCTTGCGCGCCATCCACTTGTCGCGGTAAACC
>Ga0126379_10000429_pt1 | contig 23055 bp, 19 predicted proteins | sample PanSoiMetPlot_24_FD_92640 | JGI IMG/M metagenome (GOLD analysis project Ga0126379, IMG submission 92640) | Tropical forest soil microbial communities from Panama - MetaG Plot_24 | ecosystem: Environmental > Terrestrial > Soil > Tropical forest > Bulk soil | place: Panama | collected 2016-02-17
CAATGATGATCCGCGCCCAAAATACTACGTGCTGGAGATGTTTCCGTACCCAAGCGGGCGCATCCATATGGGTCACGTGCGCAACTACACCATGGGCGACGTGGTCGCGCGCTTCAAACGCGCCATGGACCTCAACGTGCTGCATCCCATGGGCTGGGACGCGTTCGGCATGCCGGCGGAGAACGCCGCCATGGAACGCCAGGTCCATCCCAAGGCCTGGACCTATCAGAACATCGCCGCGATGAAGGCGCAGCTCAAATCAATGGGGCTTTCGCTCGACTGGGCGCGCGAGGTGGCGACCTGCGATCCCGCCTACTACAAGCACCAGCAAAAGATGTTTCTCGACTTTCTCCGCGCAGATCTGGTCGAGCGCAAGCTGGGCAAGGTGAATTGGGATCCGGTCGACCAGACTGTGCTCGCCAACGAGCAAGTGATCGACGGCCGCGGCTGGCGTTCCGGCGCAGTGGTCGAGCAGCGCGAAATGCCGCAATGGTATTTCCGCATCACGGAATTTTCCGAGGATTTGCTGCAGGCCCTCGACCGGCTCGACCGCTGGCCCGAGAAGGTTCGCGTGATGCAGCGCAATTGGATCGGCCGCTCCGAGGGGCTTCTCATCCGCTTTGCGCTCGATCCCAGCACAACGCCGAATGCGGAAGACGCACTCGAAATCTTCACCACGCGGCATGATACGCTCTTCGGCGCCAAGTTCATGGCGCTTTCGCCCGACCATCCCCTCGCCGCCGCTGCGGCAGCCAAGAACCCCGCGCTTGCGGCATTCATCGCGGAGTGCAGACGCCACGGCACGGCACAGCAGTTGATAGATACCGCCGAGAAGAAGGGTTTCGACACCGGGATGAAGGCTCTCCATCCCTTCGATCCAAACTGGAAGCTTCCGGTCTATGTCGCCAACTTCGTCGTGATGGACTACGGCACGGGCGCGATCTTCGGCTGCCCGGCACACGACCAGCGCGACCTCGACTTCGCCAACAAATATGGGCTCGGCAATACGCCGGTGGTGTGCCCGCCGGGACAGGAGGCCAACACCTTCGTCATCACCGACACCGCATATGACGGTGACGGACGATTGATCAATTCGCGCTTTCTCGACGGCATGAGCGTGGAGCAAGCGAAGGAAGAGATCGCGCGACGGCTCGAGCGCGCATCGCACGGCAATTCTCCCATCGGCATCCGCCAGGTCAATTTCCGCCTGCGCGACTGGGGCATTTCGCGCCAGCGCTACTGGGGCTGCCCGATTCCTGTGATCCACTGCGAGCGCTGCGGGATCGTGCCGGTATCGGAACGCGATCTGCCAATCACTTTGCCGGACGATGTGACTTTCGATCGACCCGGCAATCCACTCGACCACCATCCGACTTGGAAAAACGTGACGTGCCCGGAATGCGGAGCGGCGGCCCGGCGCGAAACGGATACCATGGACACGTTCGTCGACTCCTCCTGGTACTTCATTCGCTTCACCGATCCTTGGACGAGCTATCCAACGAATCGCGCCGTCGCCGACTGGATGATGCCCGTCGATCAATATATCGGCGGCATCGAGCACGCCATTCTGCACCTGCTCTACAGCCGCTTCTTCACGCGCGCGATGCGCGCGACCGGGCACATCGACCTCGATGAGCCGTTCACAGGTCTGTTCACCCAGGGCATGGTCGTACACGAAACCTATCAGGCCGCGAACGGCGAATGGGTCATGCCCGCGGAGGTGAGAGTCGAAGGCGCGGGCGAAGAACGTAAAGCCAAACTGCTCGCAACCGGTGACGCGGTCGCGATCGGTCCCATTGAGAAGATGTCGAAGTCGAAGCGCAACACGGTCGACCCCGATGACATCATCGCCAGCTACGGCGCCGACACCGCGCGCTGGTTCATGCTTTCCGATTCGCCTCCCGAACGCGATGTGATCTGGACCGAGGAGGGCGTGCAGGGCGCGTGGCGCTTCGTACAACGGCTCTGGCGGCTCGTGCACGAGACCGCAGAGGTGGCCGCACCGTCCGATCTTGCCCGCCCTGCCCACTTCGGCGAGGCCGCGCTCGCTTTGCGTAAAGCCGCCCATCGCGCGCTCGCGCGCGTCTCGGAGGATATCGAGCGGCTACGTTTCAACGTGTGCGTCGCGCATATCTACGAGCTGGCCAACGCGTTCCAGAGCTCGCTGGCCGAGCTCGAGGCTGAGCCGACGGCGGATTACCGCTGGGCGGTGCGGGAGGCGGCCGACATCCTGGTGCGGCTGTTTCACCCGATGATGCCGCATCTGGCGGAAGAGTGCTGGGCCGCGCTCGGCCACAAAACCCTTGTTGCTTCAGAGACTTGGCCCCAGCTCGAGGCGGATCTTCTGGTCGAGAACACGATCACACTTCCGGTCCAAATCAATGGTAGGAAGCGCGGCGATGTCACAGTCGCTCGCAATGCTGCCAATTCCGAGATCGAGTCCGCTGTTTTGGCCCTCGATGCGGTAAAAAGGGCGCTCGATGGCAAGCCGCCCAAGAAAGTGATCGTCGTTCCGCAAAGGATCGTCAATGTGGTGGCATGACAAGGGTACGGCTCTACTCGGCTCTTGCGCCCGATGGCGCGCGGGGCCGAAGCAGGCCGCGCCTTGCTCGACCGTCTCCGCGCGGGCGAAGCTGATGCGCGCCTTCGGCGCGCTGGCGCTCGCCGCGTTGAGTGCCGGGTGCTTCCAACCGCTTTACGGCGACCAATCGCCAACCGGGGGGCCGGTGTTGCGCGACCAGCTCGCCGCGGTGAACGTCGAGCAGATTTTTGCGCCAAAAGGAACCGACGAGGCGCGGATCGCGGTCGAAATCCGCAATGCGCTGCTCTTTGACTTCACCGGTGGCGGCTACGCGGCGCCACCCCTTCATCGGCTGAAGATCTCCATCACCTCCACACGTGCATCGATCATCGTCGACGTGAACACCTCGCGCCCCGATGTGGAGAACTACGGCATCAATGCCACGTACACCTTGACCGAAATCGCAACTGGCAAGGTAGTGGTAACCGGCACGACCTTCTCCCGCGTGTCCTATGACGTTCCAGGCCAGGAGCAACGGTTTGCACGCGTGCGCGGATTGCGGGATGCCGAGCAGCGCGCGGCGAAAGTGATCGCCGACAATATCAGGTCGCGGCTTACATCCTATTTCATTGCTGGAACGTAAGAGCGCTCCTGCCAATCGTCATTGAACAGACCTCGCGGAAGCGCCCTCCCGATTTGAAGCGGGCAGAACACTTGTTGCTGCAGCTGCCTCGGCATGACGCGGGAGATCGGGAGATCTCATGGTTGCGCTGAAAGCCTCCGAGGTCGCGAGCTTCCTCGCGCGGCCGAATCGGCCGATCGTGCTCATTTTCGGCCCGGACGCGGGCCTGGTGCGCGAGCGCGCGGAAGCGCTCGTGCGCAAATCGGTTGACGATCCGAAGGATCCATTTCAACTCGCGCGAATGGACGGCGACGAACTCAGCAGCGAGCCTGCGCGCCTCCTCGAGGAGGCCAACACGGTTCCGCTGTTCGGCGGTCGTCGCGCGGTCTGGATAAAAGCCGGTGCGCGCAATTTTGCTCCCGCGCTTGAAGCTCTCGTCGCAGCGCCGCCGCCGAATTGCCGCATCGTGATCGAGGCCGGGGACCTCAAGCGCAATGCGCCTCTGCGCGCCGTTTGCGAGCGTGCGAAGAACGCCGCTGTCCTGCCTTGCTACCCAGACGCGGCAAAAGATTTGACTCGTCTCATCGATGAGGAGATGGGCGAGGCCGGTCTTGCCATATCGGGCGAGGCGCGCGCCGCTCTCATTCCTTTGCTTGGGGGCGATCGCCTCGCCTCGCGCCATGAAATTCGCAAGGTGGCACTGTTTGCGCGCGGCAAGCAGCGCGTTGGGCTCGAAGACGTGGCGGCGGTGGTCGCCGACGCCTCGACGCTCGCGCTCGATGATTTGATCGACGCCGCGTTTGCCGGCCGCACCGGCGACGTCGATGTCCAGTTCGACAAGGCGCGCACCTCTGGAACGACGCCGGGCGCGATTCTATCGGCCGCGCTGCGACATGTGGCACAGCTGCATAAGGCGAGGCTATCCGTCGACCAAGGCGACTCGATCAGCCAGGCCGTCGAAGGCATCCAGCCATTCGTTCGTTTCAATCGCAAGTCTGTGGTCGAAACCGCGCTGAGGGCTTGGACATCAGTCCGGCTACAGCGCGCGATGGCGCGACTCGGCGAGGCTGCGCTCGACGCACGCCGACAGTCGGCAATGGCCGAACCGATTGCGCGGGGCGCGCTACTGACGCTCGCGCTTGACGCGCGCCGGAAGCAATAACCGCAGAGCTAGTGCGCATCGCCGCAGTGCCAACGGCCAGAGCGCATTAGCGACTGCCCGGATCAATTCTTCTCAAGGCGCCGCAGGAGGTCGTCGAGCTGATCGAGGCTGCGATAATGGATCCGCAGCACGCCACGTTCGCCGCGGTGATCGATCGCGACTGCAAGGCCAAGCGCGTCCGACACCCGCCGCTCGAGTGCAATCGTATCGGCGTTCTTCACCGCGCGATTTTTACTCGCGTTTCCTGTGCTTGATGCGCGCTCCTTCGCCAGCGCCTCCACCTGGCGAACATTGAGGCCCCGGTCGACGATCTCGCGCGCCATCTCTTCCGGATCGGGCGCGCCGACGAGCATGCGCGCCGCGCCAGCCGTAATCTTGCCGGCATGAATATAAGCCTTGACGGGCTCCGGCAGCTTCAACAGGCGCAGTGTATTGCTGACATGACTGCGACTCTTGCCGACGACTTTGGCGATATCGTCATGACTGCGCTGGTACTCGCTCGCGAGCGCCTGATATCCGGCCGCTTCCTCCAGAGGATTGAGATCAGTGCGCTGCACGTTCTCGATGATCGCAAGCTCGAGCGCCTCGCTGTCGCTTGCTTCGATCGGCACGATTGGAATTTCGTGCAGAGCAGCGCGCTGAGCTGCCCGCCAGCGCCGCTCGCCAGCTATGATTTCGTAGACATCTTTCGCACCGTGTAGCGAACGCACAATGACCGGTTGGATGATGCCGTGCTCCTTTATCGACGCCGCAAGCTCATCGAGCTCGGTTTCCGGATAGTTGCGCCGGGGATTGCGCGGATTGGGCTTGAGAAACTCGATCGGAACGCGACGTTGATTGCGCGCGCGCTCGGGTGCGCTCGTCGTTTCGATACCAACGTCGCCCATCAGCGCGGCAAGACCGCGCCCCAGTCGCGATCGGCCCTCATCTGCCATGGCCGCGCCTCCTCAATCTTATTGTGTCACGCGGCACCGTGCCGCTGATCGGAGTCGATTACGTTCTCGGCGGGCGGCGAGTTCGCCGTCAATTCTTTCTCACGCTGAATGATCTCGGTCGCCAGCCGCAAATAGGCTTCGCTCCCAACGCATTTGAGATCGTAGACGAGCACCGGTTTACCGTAGGACGGCGCCTCCGATACTCGCACGTTGCGCGGAATGACGGTGTCGTAGACTTTCTGTTTGCTGTTCGCCCGCACGTCGGCCACGACCTGGTTCGAGAGATTGTTGCGTGCGTCATGCATCGTGAGCACGATGCCGTGAATGGCGAGCTCGGGGTTGAGCTGGGATTTCACGGTATCAACGGTCTGCAGGAGCTGCGACAATCCTTCCAGCGCGAAGAATTCGCACTGCAGCGGAACTAGAACCGCATCTGCCGCCGCCAAAGCGTTGACGGTGAGCAGGTTGAGAGACGGCGGACAATCGATCAGCATGTAGCTGAAATCGCTCACCCGCGCAGTCGCCTCGCGCATTGGCGCAAGTGCTTGACGCAGCCGGAAAGCTCGATCGCGTTCTTGGCTCACCTCGAGTTCGAGGCCGGAGAGATCGAGCGTCGAAGGCACGATCGACAGGCGCGGCACCGCGGTTGCCAGCACGGCATCCGACAAACTCGCCGATCCCATCAACACATCGTAAGTCGAGTGGCGACGGTTGCGACGATCAATCCCGAGGCCGGTCGACGCATTGCCCTGCGGATCAAGATCGACGATCAGCACTCGCTCGCCGATGGCGGCCAGCGCGGTGCCGAGATTGATCGCGGTCGTGGTCTTGCCGACCCCGCCTTTCTGGTTGGCAATCGCAATCACGCGCAGCAGCGCGGGGTTGGCAATGCGGCTTGCAAGCGGGACAACGGACGGCGTTTGGACCGGCGACGGCGCCGGCAAATCCGCATGCTCAGTCATGGCATTGCGTCTCGCGTCAAAGGGCCTCGGTCGCGAATCAGGTGAAATGTTATGGCCTTACATTGCGCCGCTCCACATCGCGGATGACGACAATGTGCCCCGCAGGTTCAATGCGGCTGAGCACCAGCGCGGCCGCCATGATCCACCCCTCACTGGCGGCCGACTCACGCGCGTCTTTAAGCTCAAGCTCTGCATGTCGCCCCTTCGGGAACAAGCCCACCGCGCCGCTTTTCCCCAGAAGCGGAAAGCATTGGTCCAGCAATGACTTGAGTGGAGCAACGGCGCGGGCGGTGACGACATCCGGCCCGCCTTCGAAGCTCGCCACGAATTCCTCCAGGCGCGTGGCATGCACGCTCGCTGGCGCTGCGGTCAGGCGTTGGGCTTCACGGAGGAATGCCGCTTTTTTGTTATTGCTTTCAATAAGATGCACGTGAGCGCCGGGCCTGTCCGCAAGCGCACAAGCAATCACCAAGCCGGGGAAACCGCCCCCCGCCCCCAGATCGACCCAAATCCGCGCATTTGGCGCGAGGTTTAACAGCTGTAGCGAGTCGGCGATGTGCCGTGTCCACAGGTCTGAAACCGTGGATGGCGCAATCAGATTTGTGGTCTGCTGCCACGTCAGCAGAAGCTCGACGAAGCGATCGAGGTGTTCCAATGTTTCACGTGAAACGGGCGTGAGCTTAAGCGCGCGCGCACGGTCTGCAGCTGCAGGCGCAAGAGGTGCCCTTCGCCCGCTTCCCCGGCTCCTCTGCTCCGGATTGGAAGGGGGCCGGCGGCGGCGCGGCGACATCAGCTTGCGGCGGCCGCAGCTTTAGGACGTTGGCCAATCCGTTTCAGGTGCGCAACGAGAAGGGTGAGCGCCGCTGGCGTAATCCCGTCCATCTGTGCGGCCTGACCGATGGTGCGGGGACGCGCGGAATTGAGCTTTTGACAAACTTCAGTTGAGAGCCCGGGCAACGCCGAATAATCGAGTCCTTCTGGCAGTCGCAGGCTTTCGTCTCGGCGATAGGCAGCGATGTCCGCCGCCTGGCGTGACAGATAGACCGCATATTTTGCGTCGATTTCGAGCTGCTCTGCGATTTTCGCCGGAAGATCGGCGAAGTGGGGCCAGATCTTTGCGAGTTCTGCCACGCCGATGTTCGGGTGCGACAGCAGGTCAAAGGCCGTACGGCGCTGGCCGTCCCTGTTGAGGGCAAGCCCATGCCGATGCGCCCCGCTCGGGGTGAGTGAAACCGAGCGGGCGAAATCGCGTGCCGCAGCAAGGGCCGCCATCTTTGATTCGTGGTGGGAGCGGCGCTTTGCACCCACGCAGCCAATGACGATGCCTTGCCCGGTGAGGCGCTGGTCGGCATTGTCGGCACGCAGGGTGAGCCGGTATTCCGCGCGCGAGGTGAACATCCGATACGGCTCGCTCACGCCCCGCGTCACCAAATCGTCAATCATTACAGCGAGATACGCCTCGGCGCGATCGAAGGTAATGGCGCCTCCCCCACCCGCGCGCGACGCCGCATTAAGGCCTGCAACCAAGCCCTGAGCTGCCGCCTCCTCGTAGCCGGTGGTCCCATTGATTTGTCCGGCCAGGAACAGCCCCGGCAGCCGCTTGGTCTCCAATTTGGGATGAAGCTCGCGCGGATCGACATGGTCGTATTCGATGGCGTAGCCGGGGCGGATCACGCGTGCCTCCCCGAGCCCTGGGATGGTCGCGATCAGCGCGGTTTGCACTTCCTCCGGCAACGAGGTGGAGATGCCGTTGGGGTAGACGGTGCAGTCATCGAGCCCCTCAGGCTCGAGGAAAATCTGGTGCCCATCACGCTCGCCAAAGCGGACGATCTTGTCCTCGATCGAGGGGCAATAGCGTGGCCCTTTGCTCCGAATTTGCCCGGAATACATGGGCGAGCGGTGAATGTTGTCGCGGATAATGCGATGGGTCGCTGCGGTCGTGCGGGTGATGCCGCACTGGATCTGCGGATTCTCGATGCGCTCGGTCAGGGTCGAAAACGGCTCAGGCGGCTCATCGCCCGGCTGCATGTCCACGGCAGCCCAATCGATGGTGCGGCCGTCGAGCCGTGGCGGTGTCCCCGTCTTGAGCCTGCCAAGCGCAAATCCAAGACGCTCCAGCGTCAAAGCAAGACCAACCGCAGGCGCCTCGCCGACACGGCCCGCCGGCGTCGTTCGCTCCCCCACGTGAATGAGGCCCCGCAAAAAGGTCCCGGTTGTCAATACGACGGCCGCTGCCCGGAGCTCGCGCCCATCCGCGAGCTTGATGCCAGCGCTTTGGTTGTCCCGGATAATGAGGTCGTCCGCCTCGGCTTCGATGATGGTGAGATTGGGGATCGCAGAGATCGCCGCTTGCATGGCGCGGGCATAGAGCCTGCGATCCGCCTGCGCGCGTGGTCCACGCACCGCCGGCCCCTTGCGCCGGTTGAGGACACGGAACTGGATGCCGCCAAGATCGGCCGTCCGCCCCATCAGGCCGTCCAAGGCATCGATCTCGCGGACAAGGTGGCCTTTGCCAAGGCCCCCGACCGCTGGATTGCACGACATTGCGCCTATGGTCGCGAAGCGGTGGGTAACGAGCGCAGCCTTGGCGCCCATACGCGCGGCGGCCGCGGCCGCCTCACAGCCGGCATGGCCGCCGCCCACCACGATCACGTCGTATTGCGCATCCATTCCGTACCAACCTTCGAGCGCGGAGCTTCTATCTAACTCGGTAACGATCGTCTATTTAGCCCCGCCCCGCGTCGTCCCGCAGCGGCACGTTTCACGTGAAACATGGCGCCAAGATATCGGGAGAGCCCGGGCATGGCTCAAAGTCAGTCTGGCCGCCCCTTATTTCCCGATACAGAAATCTCGGAAGATCACATCCAGGACGTGCTCCACGTCGACTCGGCCCAAAAGCTTGCCCAATGCCCGGGCCGCCAGGCGAAGGTGTTCCGCCATGATTTCCTCGCGGCCCTCCTGGGCTGCGCCTCGCGCACGCTCGAGCGCAAGAGCGGTTTCTCTCAAATGCGAGCGCTGGCGCTCCCGCGTGACCAACGCAGGCTCCGATGTGAAGAAGCGCGCTGCAAATACCGAAAGTTGATTCATTAGTTCATCGACACCGAGCCCAGTCGTGCTGGAAATGCAGTTATCTTGGTCGAATACGGATTCAAACTTTCGCTTCTCCTTCTCCGTCAGTAGGTCCATCTTGTTGACCACCAGCCAAGTGACTGCATTCGGTGCGGATTGGCCCGCAGAGGAGGACGAAAAATCGGGTGTCTCCATGCCAGTGGCCTCGGTCACCCACAGCACGAGATCGGCGTTGGCCGCCTGTTCGCTCGCCCGCCGGACTCCTTCGCGTTCGACGGGATCGCTCGTCGGGCGAATGCCAGCCGTATCAAGGATCGTGACCGGATAGCCGCCAAGGTCGAGATGCAGTTCGAGCACGTCCCGCGTGGTTCCGGGGAAGGGTGATACGATTGCGGCCTCGCGGCGCGCCAGCCGGTTGAACAGGGTCGACTTGCCGGCATTCGGCGGTCCCGCGATGGCAACGCGCAGCCCCTCGCGCAAGCGCTCGCCGTGGCCTGCGGCCGCCTTGCTGATCTCCTCACCAAGTGGACGAATGAGCTCTAAAGCACGCGACATCATGTCCTTGGGGACGTCCTCCTCGTCGGAGAAATCAATGCCGGCCTCGACCAGCGCCAAAGCCTCGATCAGCCGCTGCCGCCAGCTCTCGGCGCGATCGCCAAGCAGACCTCTGAGTTGCTGGTACGCCTGCCGACGTTGTGCCTCGGTTTCAGCTGCCACCAAGTCGGCGAGCCCCTCGACTGCGGTCAAATCCATGCGCCCGTTTTCGAAGGCGCGGCGCGTGAACTCCCCTGCTTCCGCAGGGCGCAACCCGGAGAGCTTCGCCAGCGCCGAAAGAACCGCCGCGATCACTGCGCGGCCGCCGTGCACGTGCAGCTCGGCGACGTCCTCGCCGGTCTCGCTGTTGGGAGCGGGGAACCACAAGGCAAGCCCTTCGTCGATGACGTCATGGGTCGCCGGATCGCGCACCTGCGCAAGCGACGCGCGGCGCGGCTGCGGCACGCGACCGATCAGCCGTTCGAGCGCCTCGCTCGCGCGGGATCCGGAGATGCGAATAACTGCGATTGCCGCCGGCGGTCTTCCGGAGGAGAGAGCAAAGATCGTGTCGCGGTCGCTGCTCATGGCGTGGCGTACTCGAACGTCCTCAGCTTGCAGGTCATATCGCAGCGACATAGCTTACACGTAGCTCGAAAGCCCATTTATTGATGCTTAGCCAGGTCTCGCGCGCCGAACCAACTGCGTCGGCGGGCATTGTCAGTAGATGTCATCCCATTCGGTCGCAACGTCCCACGAGAACCGTCTCGCGCACGAGACGAGCCCCTACCTGCTGCAACACAAGCACAACCCCGTCGATTGGTGGCCCTGGGGACCCGAAGCGCTAGCCGAGGCAAAGCGCGCCAACAAGCCGATTCTGCTCTCGGTCGGGTATGCGGCCTGCCATTGGTGTCATGTCATGGCGCATGAGAGTTTCGAGGACGCGGCCACCGCGCAGGTCATGAACGATCTGTTTGTCAACATCAAAGTGGATCGCGAAGAACGCCCCGACATCGACCAGATCTACATGTCGGCTTTGCACCACCTCGGTGAGCACGGCGGCTGGCCGCTGACGATGTTCCTCACCCCTGACGCTGAGCCGTTCTGGGGCGGCACTTACTTTCCCAATACGGCCCGTTACGGGAAGCCGGCGTTCGTCGACCTCTTGCGTGAGATCGAGCGCGTGTTCCGCGAGAACCCCAAAAGCGTGGAGCAGAACCGCAGCGCGCTGATGACGCAGCTGATGGCAAGCGCCAAGCCCAAGGGCCGCGTCGTGATTGGGGCAGGCGACCTCGATCGCGCTGCTGATCAACTCTTGGGCGTAATCGACCCCGTCAACGGCGGCATACGCGGTGCGCCGAAATTTCCGCAGTCAATGATGCTGGAATTTTTGTGGCGCGCGGGCGAACGCACGAACAACAACCGCTGTTTCGCGGCGGTGGAGCTCACGCTCGCTCGCATTTGCGAGGGGGGCATCTACGATCATCTCGGTGGCGGCTTCTCGCGCTATTCGGTTGACGAGCGCTGGCTCGTGCCGCATTTCGAAAAGATGCTTTACGACAACGCGCTCCTGCTCGAATTGCTCGCGCTCGCCTACCTGCGCTCGAGCAACGACTTGTTCGCCCGTCGCGCGCGCGAGACGGTGGCTTGGCTCGCGCGAGAAATGACGACACCGGAGGGAGCGTTTTGCGCGTCGCTGGACGCCGACTCCGAAGGTGAAGAGGGCAAGTTCTACGTATGGTCGTTGGACGAGGTGAGAAGCGTATTAAGTAACGACGATGCCGACTTTTTCGCCGCCCACTACGACGTCACCGCCGAAGGCAATTTCGAAGGCCACAACATTCTCAATCGCCTCAAGCATATGCCGCGCAGTTTGGAGGATGAGCACAGGCTCGCGCCGCTGCGCGACAAATTGCTGAGCGTGCGTGCAAAGCGAGTGCGCCCGGGCCTGGATGACAAAGTGCTGGCAGACTGGAACGGTTTGATGATTGCCGCGCTCGTCAATGCCGCCCTCGCGCTAAGCGAGCCACTATGGGTGGAAATGGCCGCGCGCACCTTCCTCTTCGTTGACGCCAAGATGGCGCGGGGCGACCGCCTCGGTCATTCTTGGCGCGCGGGCAAGCTGCTCGTGCCGGGTCTCGCCTCCGATCACGCTTCAATGATTCGGGCAGCGCTCGCGCTTCACGAAGCCACCGGCGAGCAAGCTTATCTGGAGCGCGCACTCGCCTGGCAGGCGACGTTCGACCGGCATTACGCCAATGCGGAGAACGGCGGCTATTTCCTCACTGCCGATGATGCCGTGGGCTTGGTCGTGCGACCCAACTCCACCAGCGATGATGCGACACCGAATCCCAACGGTCTGGCGGCGCAGAACCTGGTCCGCCTCGCGTTCTTCACCGGTCAGCACGCCTGGCGCGACAAGGCTGATCGACTATTCGAAGGCATAGCCGCGAGCGCAGCCGAAAATGTCTTTGCGCATCTCTCGTTTCTCAACGCGCTGGACCTGCGCCTGCGCGCAGCCGAGATCGTGGTGGTAGGAGAGGATGAGCGCGCCAACGAACTCCTCGCCGCCGCGCGCAGGCTTTCTTTCCTCGACCGCGTGGTCTTGCGCGCGTCGCCGGCGCTGCCGCCCGGCCATCCCGCCTACGACAAGATCAATGCAGCCGCGCAGAGCGCAGCCTTCGTCTGCGTCGGCGAGACTTGCTCGCTGCCTGTGAGTGAGCCCGATGCGATGGCCGAAGCCGCGCGTGCGGCGCGGCACTGATCACGCGTTCATCGACTCGAAGAAGTCGCCATTCGTCTTGGTGTTGCGCAGCTTGTCGAGCAGAAAGTCGATCCCATCCATGGTTCCCATGGGATTGAGGATGCGGCGCAGGATGTACATCTTCTTGAGCTGATCGGGCGGCACCAGCAGTTCCTCCTTGCGCGTGCCCGAGCGCGTGATGTCCATGGCCGGGAAGGTGCGTTTGTCGGCCACTTTGCGGTCGAGAATTATTTCCGAATTGCCAGTGCCCTTGAACTCCTCGAAGATCACCTCGTCCATACGACTGCCTGTATCGATCAGCGCGGTCGCGATGATGGTGAGCGAGCCGCCTTCTTCGATGTTGCGCGCCGCGCCGAAGAAGCGCTTCGGCCGCTGCAGCGCGTTGGCGTCGACACCGCCGGTGAGCACCTTACCGGAGGACGGCACCACCGTGTTGTAGGCACGCCCAAGCCGAGTAATGGAATCGAGTAGAATGACCACATCGCGGCTGTGCTCGACCAGGCGCTTGGCCTTTTCGATCACCATTTCGGCGACCTGAACATGGCGCGATGCCGGCTCGTCGAAGGTCGAGGATACGACCTCGCCCTTCACCGAACGCTGCATGTCGGTCACCTCCTCCGGCCGCTCGTCGATTAGCAGCACGATCAGGTAGCATTCCGGATGGTTCGACGTGATGGCGTGGGCGATGTTCTGCAACAGCACGGTCTTGCCCGTGCGCGGCGGCGACACGATCAATGCGCGCTGGCCTTTGCCGATCGGCGCAACGATATCGATCACCCGGGGAGAAAGGTCCTTCTTGGTCGAATCCTCGTGCTCCATGCGTAACCGCTCCTCGGGATAGAGCGGCGTGAGATTGTCGAAATTGACCTTGTGGCGCGCCTTCTCCGGATCCTCAAAGTTGATCGTGTTGACCTTGAGCAGCGCAAAATAGCGCTCGCCTTCCTTGGGCGAGCGGATATGGCCATCGATCGTGTCACCGGTGCGCAGCCCGAACCGTCGGATCTGCGACGGCGAGACGTAGATGTCGTCGGGCCCAGGCAGGTAATTTGCTTCCGGCGAGCGTAGGAAGCCGAAGCCGTCGGAGAGCACCTCGACCACGCCTTCACCGATGATGTCGGTCTCGCGCATGGAGAGCTGTTTGAGAATACCGAACATCAGCTCCTGCTTGCGCATGGTGCTGGCATTTTCGACCTCGAGCTCCTCGGCGAACGAGACGAGCTCGGCCGGCGTTTTGGCCTTGAGGTCCTGGAGTTTCATTTCCCGCATAGGGGGTAGTCCTGTGGAGGGGATCGGTGACTAAAAAAGCTGCCGATCGATACGGAAGGGGAGAATCGCAGGTCTTAACCGAGGACTTTAAGCCCGATACTCGGTCCGGCTCCCGCACTTGGGCCGGTAACTAAATGCATCTGCCTGCGTTCGGGGAGATGAACCGAAGATATGTAAAGACGGTTCCATGCGCAAGTGCCGCGCGTGGTCGCCTTCATTCTGTTGTGGGTTCATCAGAACGGCTTGACGACGGCGAGGATAACGATTCCGATCAAGAGCACCGTCGATACCTCATTGATAATTCGATAGAATCTCTGAGAGTGTCGATTCTGGTCATGGGCGAAATCGCGCACGCAGCGCACAAAGAATCCATGCAAGGCGGAGAGGGCGAGAACCAAGACGACCTTCGCCTGCAGCCAGCCGGTGACGTAGGCGCCGCCGGTCCACGCAAGCCACAAGCCAAGCACCCAGCTTACCGCCATGGCGGGTGTGGCGATCACGTTGAGGAGCCGCCGCTCCATGAGCTTGAACGTTTCAGACTGCCTGGAGTGGGGCTCGGCCTCGCAATGATAGACGATTAGGCGGGGCAGATAGAGCATTCCCGCCATCCACGCGATGATCGCGATCACGTGGAATGCTTTCAGCCACACATACATGGCTCACTCCGCTGATCACGTAGGTGCAACTGCGCGCACGCGGGCAAGCATCTGCTCCACATGCGCAATTGGCGTTTGCGGCAGAATGCCGTGTCCGAGATTGAAGATGAACGGGCGCCCGGAGAACGCTTTCAGTATTGTCTCGACGGAGCGGTCCAGTGCAGTGCCACCAGCGAGCAGCACCAGCGGGTCGAGATTTCCCTGCACTGGCAGGTGTGGCTGAATGTGCTCCCGCGCGAAGGTGGGATCGACCGTCCAATCGAGGCTAATGGCGTCTACCGGCACGTCTTTCACATAGCGCAACAGTGCGGTGCCGGCACCTCGGGGAAATCCAATGACTTTTGCGTTCGCGACGTGATGGCGGACCTTGGCGATAATCCTCTGGGTAGGCTCGATGCACCACTGATGGAACTCTTGTGCCGGCAGTACACCGGCCCAGGTATCGAAAATCTGGACCGCATCGACCCCCGCCTTCAGCTGCCGAACGAGGTAGCTGGCAGACGCCTCGACCAGCTTTTCGATCAGCGTGCTAAATCCCTCGGGATCTCGATAGGCAAAGCGCCGCGCAGGCTCCTGCTCCGATGTGCCAACGCCTGCGACCATGTAGCTTGCCACCGTCCACGGCGCGCCGCAAAACCCAAGCAATGAAACGTTCGCTGGAAGATCTTTTTTCACCCGCTCGATCGCCTCGTAAATCGGTGCGAGCACACCGTGGTCAAGTTTGGTCTTCAGCCGTGTCACGCCTGGGCGATCCACAATTGCATCGAGCTGCGGTCCCTCGTTCGGCGTAAAGCGTACAGACTGTCCAAGTGCATATGGCACGACCAGGATATCGGAAAACAGAATTGCAGCGTCGAAACCAAATCGACGAACTGGTTGAAGCGTCGCTTCCGCCGCGAACTCAGGCGTGAAGCAGAGTTCAAAAAAATCTCCAGCTTTCTCACGCAGCATTCGATATTCCGGCAGATAGCGACCAGCTTGCCGCATCAACCAGATCGGTGGTGGACTGCAACGTCGACGATTAAGAACTTCGAGAATCAGCTTTGTCACACGCGATATTCCATCATGGAGCTTCCTCTAAACATAGAACTTAAGAATCTTTGTTGTGATTGTTGGGATGTTGATTTGACTCGTACATCTCCGTCCACATGGTATCCACGTCGAGAAAGTTATGCTGGCCCTGTGGAGTAAATTGTGATCCATGTGATGCAATTCGAAAGTCTAAGCTTTATCGCTTGTTTCATCGGGTCTTCTGATTCGTCATCCAGATCTGATTCACATTTACCCAGTGCGTTGGCCGATAATTGCCAACGGTCTCCTCACATTTATAGTGGGGAACGTCCGAGGGGTTTAGCCCATCGTGGGCTTGCACTTGGGTGCCACTCGTGGCTTTCTCACCGACAATCCACAGTTAGTCCTCTGCACCATGCCGCAGCGTACCGCTAGCTATTTCCATCTTCATCTCGTGTCTGATGCGACCGGGGAGACGTTGACCACCTTACCTCGTGCGGCGACAGCGCAAGACACAAAAGTCTCGACGGTGGAGCATATCTATCCCTTGGTCCGGACACAGAAACAACTCGATCGTGTACTGGCTGAGATCGAAGAGTCGCCTGGTATCGTCCTTTACACCCTGCTTGACGATATACTGCTGCAACGACTCGAAAATCATTGCCGCGAACTGAGTCTGCCCTGCTTGTCGATTCTGGGACCGGTCCTACAGCTGCTTCAATCCTATCTTGGAACCGAAACCTTGCATCGTGTGGGGGCGCAACACACCCTGAACGCTGATTATTTCAAGCGGATCGACGCCCTTAACTACTCAATGTTGCACGATGATGGCCAGCATCTCGAGGACTTGGAAGAAGCTGATGTGGTGCTCGTCGGGGTATCGCGTACGTCGAAGACGCCCACCTCGATTTACTTGGCGAACCGCGGCGTAAAGACCGGCAACGTACCGGTTGTGCCAGGGGTCGCGATCTCGAGGCATGTCGAGCAGCTCTCACGACCGCTTGTCGTCGGGCTCTACGCAAGCCCGGAGCGGATCGTGCAAATCCGACAAAATCGGTTGCTCGGCCTCAGGGCGCATAACGACGGGGACCAATATATCGATCGCAAGGCGGTTGCCGAGGAGGTCGCGTTCTCGCGCAAGCTCTGTGCCAGGCACAACTGGCCGAGCATTGACGTAACCCGGCGCTCGATCGAAGAGACCGCCGCCGCAGTAATGAGCTTTCTAGCCGAACGCCGCCGCCAACCGCTCGCTTGAGCGATGCCACTTTGGCTCGCCCACGAACCGCTGGTCCTCGCGTCCAAGAGCGAGATCCGGCATGCCATCCTACGCCATGCCTGCGTCCCGATCGAGATTCAGGCTGCCGATATCGACGAGCGCGCGATCGAACAAAGCAGCACGGGCCAGGATGCGGGCGAAATCGCGGCGCTGCTCGCGCGTGAGAAAGCACGAGCGGTGGCCGCTCGCTTTCCCAGCCGGCTGGTGTTGGGCGCGGATCAGACGCTAGCGCTTGGCAACCGGCGATTCTCGAAGCCCAGCGATCGCGCCGGTGCGCGCAATCAACTCGAAGCCCTGCGCGGTCGAACGCACGAGCTTCATAGTGCGATCGCCCTGGCGCAAGGCAGCTCCATTCTGTGGGAACACCGTGAGCTTGCACGGCTCACCATGCGCGCCTTTTCAGATCAGTTCCTCGAAGCCTATCTTGATGCCGCGGGACCCGCTCTCACGGCAAGCGTCGGCGGCTACCAACTCGAGCGGCTCGGCATCCATCTTTTCGAGCGCATCGAAGGCGACCATTTCGTCATTCTTGGGCTGCCGCTCATGGCGCTCCTACAATATTTCCGTCAGGCCGGCTGGGTGGCTGGGTGAATTGTCAGACAGCTTGGGCTATGGGGGCGGCATGTTCATTCTCGGTCTCACCGGCTCCCTCGGCATGGGAAAATCGACGACGGCACGGTTCTTTGCCGAGGAAGGCGTGCCGGTGCACGACGCCGACGCGGTCGTCTATCGCCTGTACGAAGGAGAGGCTGCCGCCGCGATCGAGGCGGCATTTCCCGGCACAACCGCGGGCGGCAAGGTCGACCGCGCGGAGCTGGCCGCGCGGGTCCTGGGCGACAGCGGGGCACTCAAACGGCTCGAAACAATCATTCATCCCCTGGTGCAAGAGGCCGAGCGACGCCTTTTGGCCGAAGCCGACGCGCGCGGCGAGGAGGTCGCGGTTCTCGATATTCCACTCTTATTCGAGACCGGCGGCGAGGAACGGGTCGATGCCGTGGTCGTGGTATCCGCGCCACCGGAGGTGCAACGCTCGCGCGCGCTCGAACGCCCCGGCATGACGGTGGACAAACTCGACGCCATCCTCGCGAAGCAGATGCCGGATGCTGAGAAGCGGCGGCGGGCCGATTTCGTCGTGGATACATCGCACGGCCTCGAGGCGGCGCGCGCGCAGGTGCGTGCGATCCTCAAGGCGATTGCTAGAATGCCGAGGCGGCGCAAGTGATTCGTCAGCTGCGGGCATCAAGATGGAAACGTTGCCGTGCGCGAAATCGTACTCGATACCGAGACCACGGGACTCGATCCCTTTCAAGGCCACCGGGTGGTAGAGATCGGCTGCATCGAGCTCGTCAACCGCATCCCGACGGGGCAGAGCTTTCATCGCTATCTCAATCCTGAGCGCGAGGTGCCGTCCGAAGCCGTTGCGATCCACGGCCTGTCGACCGAGTTTCTCAAGGACAAGCCGTTCTTCGCCGAGATCGTCGAGGACTTGATCGCATTCATCGGCGATGCGCCGCTTATTGCGCACAACGCGGTGTTTGATCTCGCCTTTCTCAATGCCGAACTCGAGCGTGCCGGCAAACTGCTCCTCGCGCGCGAGCGGGTGCTCGATACGCTGCTGCTGGCGCGCCGCAAATACCCGGGAGCGCCAAACCGCCTCGACGACCTTTGCGCGCGGTTTGCAATTGATAATTCACATCGCACCAAGCACGGCGCGCTGCTCGACGCCGAACTTCTCGCGGACGTCTATCTCGAGCTGATTGGGGCCCGGCAGGCGCAGCTTGTCCTCGTGGAGATGGGAGTGGGCGCGACGGTCGCGACGGCCGGTCCAGCCGCCGTGGTCCGTCCCGAGGCGCTCGTGGTGCGGTTGAGCGAGGAGGAGCGCAAGGCGCATCTCGCCTTTATCGCAACGCTTGGAGAAAGTGTGATCTGGCGCGACTATCTCAGCCTGCCGGCCGCAGCCGCCTGAAATTTGCAGCGAGCTCGATCCCTAATCATAGCGGTACCGCAAATCGCGTGGGCCCGCTCAGGATCTTCTAGCTCGACGGCGTGGTTGCTTGCGCGGCCTGCATTTGCGTCGCCCGCTGCTGATACAGCGCGACGAAATCGACAGGGTCGAGCAACAGCGGGGGAAAACCGCCATTGCGCACCGACGTTGCGACGATCTCGCGCGCGAATGGGAACAACAAGCGTGGACACTCGATCATGACGAGCGGCTGCAGCGTCTCGGCCGGTACGTTCTGGATTCGGAAAACGCCTGCGAACGTCAGATCGAATGCGAACAGCACCGTTCCCGCGCTCTCGGCCTTGCCTTCGAGTTTAAGCGAGATTTCGTAGTCCGTCTGCGCGAGTTGTTGGGCGCCGACATTGATTTGAATGTTGATCGCAGGCTGCGTTTGCGGCGGCGTCAACGAGCGAGGCGCGTTGGGATTCTCGAACGAGAAGTCCTTGATATACTGGCCGAGCACCGTGAGCTGCGCTTGGGTTTGCTGAGCGCTTGGGCTCGGCGCGGGTCCGCCATTGCCGGTGGTCGCCATCGACTGTCCCCTCTCACTGCACACAAATGAACGCAGTCGGCGGCGTGGCTAACACAGGCGCTCCAGTCGGACAAGGATTTCACATCCCTGGGCGCGGACTTGCGCGCCCCGCCCGCGGCCCTTTCAAATGCCCGGAAATATCAGACGGAATCTGGTGATGCGGTCCCCTGCCGTTTCGCGATGCCCGTCCCAAGCGGGTGTAAAGCGCGACTTCGCTGCTCGAGATTGACGCGGGCGGACCTTCTAGAACCTGCGTTTGAGGTGGCGGTGAAAGGCTCGCCCCGCTGTGTCCGGCCCAACCATGGCGCGAGGATGAAGCCCCTCGCTGCGCGACTGAAAGATGAGCAATCCGATTAATCTCCATTTAACCAAGGACATCGGGCTATTCCTGCGGCGGCTTTTAGGTCACAAGCCTTGTTGGCGCCATGGTTCGGATCGTCTATGGTCGCGCCGGTGCGGCGCATGCACCGGGCTCGGGCAACAGGCCTCTGGATCAGCGCGGTCGCGCACTTACATAACTGATGCGGGAACCGCCTCTGCTTCTGCAGATTTCCTGTCTGCCTTGCCAGTGATCCCCCGGTTCCCTCACGGCGGTCGAGAGCGTGCGAGACGTGTTCGACATCTACACCATCATCTTCTTGGCGCTGGCAGTGTTCATCTTCCTGCGCCTGCGAAGCGTGTTGGGCCAGCGCACGGGCCGCGAGCGGCCCCCTTACGACCCGTATTCCCCCCGCGATGCCATGCGCGGAGCGACCAACGATAATGTGGTCACGCTGCCCGGCCGCGCCGGTGATACCGCGCAAAAGCCGGTCGAGCCCGTCGACCCGGCCGAGCGCTGGAAGGGCATCGCCGAAACCGGATCAGCGCTGGCGGCTGGGCTCGATTCGATTGCCCGGGAAGACAAGACTTTCGACGTCAAACATTTCATTGCCGGCGCGCGTGCCGCCTATGAAATGGTTGTCTTGGCTTACGCCGAAGGCGACCGCCGCACGCTCAAAAATCTGCTCGCGCGCGAGGTCTATGATGGATTCGAAGCGGCCATCAGGGAGCGCGAGAACAAAGGCGAGACCGTCGAGTCCCGTTTCGTCGCCATCGACAAGTCCGACATCGCCGGCGTCGAACTGCGCGGCCGCACGGCGCAAATCACGGTGCGCTTCGTCTCGCAGCTGATTTCGGTGACCCGCGACAAGGCCGGCAATGCGATCGAGGGCAATCCGGACAAGGTGACCGACGTCACCGACGTGTGGACCTTCGCGCGCGACCTCTCCTCGCGCGACCCCAATTGGAAGCTCGTCGCCACAGAAGCCGGGCAGTAACCGGGGCGGAACGCCATGCCGGCGCGCTTGTGCGTCTTCCTCGGAAGCATCGCCGTCGTGGCATTCTGGCTCGCCGGCCCGCTTTGCGCGCAATCGGCCGACGAGCCGTTCAAGCTCGCCGATAGTCAGCTCGAGCCGGTCAAGTGGGCCGACGTCGTCGGCTGGGCAGCGGATGATCACCTCGCGGCTTTTGCGGCTTTCAAGGCCAGCTGCCAGACCTTTCGCAACATCAAGCAGCCTTCCGATGAGCGGCCGATGTTCAACGCGCTCGGGGACGTCTGCCGGCGGGCGGCAGGCGTGCGGCCGGCCGATAAAGCGGCCGCGCGCCGTTTCTTCGAGGATAATTTCCGGCCGATTGAGATCGTGCGGCTCGGCGAGACGCAGGGTTTTTTGACCGGTTATTACGAGCCGATCGTCGAGGGCTCGCGCTTTCCCAATCCCGAATTCCACGTCCCGCTCTATCGCCGTCCGCAGGATCTCACCGCGGCCGGCTTAAAGCCCGGGGCCGAATTTCCCAACAAGGGTGTGCTCGTCGGCCGGCGCAATGAAAAGAACGAGATCGTGCCTTATCACGATCGCGGCGCAATCGAGGCCGGCGCGCTCGATGGACAAAAGCTCGAAATCTGCTGGCTCCGCGATCCATTCGAGGCGCTGGCGATTCAGATCCAAGGCTCGGCACGCGTGATCCTCGAAGACGGCACGCCGCTGCGCATCAATTACGATTCCCACAACGGTTACCCCTATACCGCCGTCGGACGCGTACTCATCGAGCGCAATCTCGTTCCGCGCGAGGAAATGTCGATGCAGCGCATCCGCGACTGGATGGCCGCCAACCCCGACGACGCGCCGAAAGTGCGTGCGACCAACCGCTCCTACATATTCTTTCGCATCACCGGGCTGTCGAACGAAGGCGAACCCGTCGGCGCGGGGGGTGTTCCGCTCGTGCCCGGGCGCTCGATCGCGGTCGACAAGATTCACGTCTACGGCACGCCGTTCTTCATCGACGCGAGCTTGCCGATCGAGAGCGCGAAACCGACGACCCCCTTTCGTCGGCTGATGATCGCGCAGGATACCGGCTCGGCGATCGTCGGGCCGGCGCGCGCCGACCTCTATTGGGGGGCCGGCGATGATGCCGCCCGGATCGCCGGCCGCATTCGCCACGCCGGCCGCTTCGTCATGCTGCTCCCGCGCGAGCTCGACATGGTCGAAGCGGGAAAACACATGCCGCTCCCGGTGCCGAAGCCGCCGATCCCCGAGGTCGAAGTCAAACGGGAGCAGAGCAAGTCCAAGCAGGCCTCCAGCAAGGGCGAGGAGGAAAGCCGGGGAAAGAAATTGCGCCGCCAAGTTGGCCCCGTGCGATGGCGGCCGCGAACATGAGCGAAGCCAAGCGCGGCTCGCGGCGGCTCAATCCCGAGGAGCGCAAGCTCTGGGGCGAGATCACCCGCTCGGTCGCGCCTATGCGGCGCGTGCCGGCCGAGCGGACGTCTATGGACGCGGGTGGCAAAGCGGCGCCTTCGAGCAAGGCTGCGCCGCGCGTCGCGCCGGCCATCACCAAGTCCGCGCCGCGCCTCGAGCCGTTCGACCGGCGGCTCAAGGCGCGCCTCGCGCGCGGTAACGAACCGCTCGATGGCCGCATCGATCTTCACGGCAAGACGCAGACCGAAGCTTATGCGGCATTGCTCGCGTTTGTGCAGCGAGCGCAAGAGGGCGGTGCCAAATTCGTCCTGGTGATTACCGGCAAGGGCCGCGCGCACGACGAGTTAAGCGAGCGCGGCGTGCTCAAGCGCCAAGTCCCACAGTGGTTGCGACTGCCGCAATTCCGCGCCTACGTTTCGGGCGTGGAGGACGCCCATGTCGGCCACGGCGGCGCCGGGGCGCTCTACGTGCGCATCAGGGGTCAGAGACCAGGAACCGGGAAATCTCCCGGCTCCTGACCCCTTGTTTCCTTAAAGCCTGCTTTCAGCGGGTGACGACCACCGTCGTGCCCCAGCCGACCCGGTTATAGAGGTCGAGCACGTCCGCATTGTGCATGCGAATGCAGCCGTAGGAGACGAACCCGCCGATCGAGCCCGGGTTATTCGTGCCATGGATGGCATACTCTCCCCCGCCGCTGAGCGTCAGCGCGGCCGCCCCCATGGGATTGCTCGGACTTCCGCCTGGGATCACGTTCGGCAGCGAAGGCTTGTCGCGCTTGACCTCGGCGGGTGGCGACCAGGCCGGGCGCAATTGCTTGCTGCTGATATAGGCCGTGCCCGTCCACTGCTTGCCGACCCGGCCGACGCCGACCGGATAGCGCACGGCCTTGCTGTTGCCGAGCACGTAATAGAGCGCCCGCTCGTTGGTTTTCACCACGACGGTGCCGCTCGAATACGAGCCCGAAAATCCGACGATTTCGCGTGCCTGCGCCAACTGCGGCATGGTCGCAGCCAG
>Ga0126379_10000431_pt1 | contig 23050 bp, 32 predicted proteins | sample PanSoiMetPlot_24_FD_92640 | JGI IMG/M metagenome (GOLD analysis project Ga0126379, IMG submission 92640) | Tropical forest soil microbial communities from Panama - MetaG Plot_24 | ecosystem: Environmental > Terrestrial > Soil > Tropical forest > Bulk soil | place: Panama | collected 2016-02-17
ACGTCCCGACGAACTGGCAGAACATCATCTCCTCCGATCCCGACTACATGCAGTGGTCGCTCGGAGCGGGACAACGCGCGAGTGACGCGGCGACACAGCGGCAGGCGGCGATGAAGGCACTAGCGATCCGCTTCGGCGGGCTGCCCTCGAACTTCTCTGACGTCTATGGCGACATCGACCCGACCACGCTGCAGACCTCCGCCAACAACCCGGAGTCGGAGTCGAACCGGCTGTTGCGCACCTACCAGCAGAACGTCGACGACACCCGCCGCCAGCTGGCCGCGCGCGGGATGCTGCAGTCGGGCGAGTTGGGCTACGGCCAGAACCAGCTGGATCTCGCGCGCCAGTCAGATCTCTACGACCTGAACAACCAGTTCCTCGATGCGGCGCAAGGCAACATCAACGACTACGCCTCGGTCGTGGCCGGGCTGAACTCGGAGCAGATCGACCAGATCCGGGCGGCTGCCGACAGGATCGCCGCCTCCGGCCTCTACGGGCCGACCGGCACTAGTGGCGGTGGTGGTGGTGGCGGCGGTGGTGGTGGCGGAGGCGGCGGCGGTGGTGGTGGCGGAGGCACGACCACCTACAGCGGCTCAACCTCATTCGGTGGTCAGACGATCGACCAGACGACCCAGGCGCTGATCAACGCCGGATACAGCGCCTCGGATGCCGCCACGCTCGCCCAGACCTGGGGCGGCTACATGGGCACACCCGACACCTACGACCCGACGATCGCCTACTCGGTGCCGGGAGTGAAGAGGTAGACGATGGCTCAGTTCGTTCCAGCCAAGGTCATCCAGGTTCAGGACAAGGGCTTCGTCCAGAACAAGTGGCAGCCCGCGCACTGGGCGGACGCTCGTGGCAATTGGGTTCCGGCGCCGACCCGCGGCAGGGCGGCGGCAACGTCGACTCGTCGTGGTGTCCTGATGGATACGCGCAGCCAGCTGACCTCGGAAGGCTACGGCGGCTTCGGCAACGGTGGCTACCAGCCGTGGTCGGATGCCGACATCGAGGCCCGCGCGAATGCGATGGCGGACGCCCAGATGGGAGCAGAGACGGCGGCGATCCAGCGAGCACAGGCTGCCGCACAGGCAGCCGCTCAGCGGGACGTCCAGACCTACCAGGGCCTGGGACAGGCACAGATGTCGATGATCGGCCAGATCCCGTCGAACATCCAGGCGATCCGGGACACCGCCGCCCAGGCGTTGGCCTCCACGGCGGGACAAGTCACCGGGGCGCAGCAGCAGCAGCAGCAGGGTGAGCTTGCGCAGAACGCTGCTTTCACCGCCTCGCAGGTTGGGGATACGGCGCAGGCGGCACCGACACCGACCGGCATCAACCCCGCCGGGACAGCCGCGGCGGAACAGGCGATGGGTGGGACGATCCCGGCGGCAGCGCAGATCAACACGGGCGAGTCGGGTGCGATCTACGCGGCCGGGATGCCCGCGGTCGTCGCTCGTGCCACCCAGGAACAGATCGCCCAACGGATGGCGCAGGCGGCAACCCAGGATGCTGATTACCGCCAGCAGTTGATCGATGCTGCGGCGAAGCGTGGCGGCGCCTACGCGGACGCGGTCAACCAGCTGTACGACATCGAGTCGAAGCGCTTTGGCGAGTACCAGGCGCAGCAGAACGCGGTGCTCGACCAGCAGAAGTACGAGCTTCAGTACCGCGCCGAGCTTGCGAACGAGGTCGCGATGGGGATCAAGACGAAGGCGCAGGCCCAGAAGGATCTGCGCAACTATCAGCTGGCAAAGCAGCGGGTCGGGATCGCCCAGCAGAACGCCACCACGGCAGCGGGTCGTGCGGCGACTGCGAAGGCGACAGCGCAGACGAAGGCGCAGCAGTCTGCGGCGAACTACTACACGGATGGGCAAGGCCGTCTCGTGCCGAAGGGCTATGTCTACAACGCCCAGAACCAGCTGGTGAAGCAGGCGACGCCGAAGTCGGCGAAGGCTGCGAAGGGTGGTGTCGCGAAGGCGAATTCGCTGGCGGCACAGATGCGCGGGACACCGGACGCGGTCGGCTACGACAAGAAGGGGAACAAGGTGCCGATCCCGCACAGGCCGAAGGTGGCCTACAACTCGGCGATCGGCCAGATCAAGTCGGCGCTCGTCGACATGGGCTATCCGCCAGCACAGGCGACGTCGATCGCGACGAACGCCGTCAACGCCCATTACGGCCCCCAGTACAGGCCGTAGATGCCGCGGTACACCTCAGGCCCCGGGTCGCAGGCGAGCCGGGCGGCGCAGGCTGACCAGGTTCACCGCCGCTCGGTGATGCCCTCGCCTGCGACCGCGACGATCAAGAACACCCGCCAGCTGAACGAGCGGGTGTTTTCGTCTCCGGTGCGAGCCGCGACTCCGCCGACGCGGGGACAGCAGACGATCGCCCGCTCGATCGGCAGGGCTACCGCCAGGGGCCGACAGGGCCAGGCTCCGACGACGATGGCTGACGTCCAGCGCTTCGGCTTCCAGGGCGCGAGCGCGCTGGACACGGGCGTCCGCAGCGACGTCGCGGCGCAGAAGCGCCAGCAGAAGCTCGACGGTCTGATCAACAAGGCCGCGATGGGTGCTCACCCGAGCCAGTTCATGCCGCAGATGAAGGCGATGAAGCTGACGCCTGCGGAGAAGGCGTATGCCGCAAGCGAGACGGGCCGCCGCGGCAACATCAACATCGCTGCCGCCGACCCCTTCGGGCAGGGATTGGCAAACGCCGCCAGCAGCTTCATGGTTCACCACAACGCGATCGCCGAGGGCTTGAACATCCTCCACCACGGCCCAGCTGGCGCGGCTGAGAACCTGCGCGGCGAGGTCAAGACGATGTCGGGCATCGACCCGTATCACCCGCTGAGTGGTCACGTTCTCGGCACGCGTGGGGGTGCGGCGCTGGCGTTGAACGCTGCCCTGCTTGTCCCCGATGCGGCTGCGCGCATCGTCGGCCGCGGAGTCGTCGCCGGGACACGGGTGGTGCGCGCGGCGCAAGCGGCACGCGCTACCGAGGCGGGTGCGATCGGCCGTGTGACCGCGAAGAGCTTGCGTGAGGCGGCGCTGCCGGGAGCAGTCGGCGCTGTCGATCTAAGCAAGGGGCCGGTCGACAAGGCCACCTACGCCGCCGTCAAGAGCGCGCTCAAGGGCACCAACCTTCAGGTCTTCCGTGAGCATGGGATCGACCCGAAGGTGCTGGCGCGTGCGATCAAGGTGGGTGAGCCGGGCCGTTACTGGTACGAGGACTCGGCCAAGGAGATGCTGCGGCTCGCGGGCGGCGACAAGCAGCTGGCGGACAAGTACGCGCAATTGGTCTCGGTCTACTCCTCGCAGCGTGAGCCGATCCCGAACATCCAGCTGGCGACGAACGCGATCCGTGAGTACCAGGCGGGCCGTCCGATCTCGGTCGGCACCGCGGTACAGGCGAACAAGGCGAACGCGATCATGCGCGGCGAGGGCTTCCAGGGACTGAAGACCGACCGCTTCTACAAGAACCACCTGGAGGAGATTGACCCGGCGAAGTACAAGAAGCTCTTCGGCGGCGCAGAGTCGACACATGACATCTGGATGGCGCGCCTGTTCGGTCTGAAGACCGACGCACCAACACCGCGCGAGTATTCCGCGATGGAGAGCACGCTCAAGCAGATCGGCGACAAGACGGGCTGGAAGCCGAAGCAGATCCAGGCGGCAATGTGGATCGCGAAGAAGGCCCACGACGAGGGCACTTCGATCGCTGAGGCGGGGCTGTCGTTTGCCGATGCGCTCCGCCACGAGTCCGGCGTCGTTCCGTTCGAGGCGGCGCCGGGGAGGGTGGCTGAGCCTGCGCTGTACGAGCGCTACGCGGCCTTGACCCCGGCAAAGCAGGTGGCCTATACACGCCAGAAGGCGCAGCTGCTGAACCAGTTCTTCCGCGAGACGGGGATCCTCGGGCGGCTTGGCAACGAAGGGCCGGGAGTGTTCGAGGGCCAGGTCAACCCGGGCTGGTCGGCGTACGTCGCCGCCTCGCGCGGCAAAGGCCCCGCGATGGCGCTGAAGGTGACCAACGAGAGTAGGGCGGCGCTCGACTACGTCGCCTCGGCAATCGGTCACGCTTTCAACCAGGACGCCGCTGCTTGGTTCAAGCCGTTCTACCGGACGAATGTCGCCAAGAAGGACGCGAACGGTCTCCTGCTCAACCTCGGCCACACCATCAACGCCGACGAGGCGAAGGCGCTCGACGGCGCTTTTCGTGCTACGGGCCAGGACATCGCGATCGTTCATTCGCCCGAGGGCGCCTATTTGCTCAACTTCAGCAAGCTCTCGAATCCCGAGTTCCACAACGTCGTGGCGGACACCCTCAGTCGGGTGATGCCGGGTGACCACGAGCTTGGTACGTTTGCCTTCGACGGGAATTACATCGAGCGAGGGAGCTATGCCGATCACCTTCAAGCCACTACCGCCGGATCACCCGATCTTCTCGGTCGGGCCGTCACTCGTCTTCAAGAGCGATCTGCAGCCCTCGACGTCCGATATCTCTCCCGCCAACCAGGAGCAGTCGGGCGCGCCGCCCGCGCAGTCGGAGGAACAGGAGCCGACGCCCTAAGCATGGGTCTGCCCTTCGGCCGCAACGTCGCGGCTGAAGGTGAGCACGGCCTGATCCCAGCGGCGCTCAGTCGCCTGCGTGGTGGTGCGCGTGCGGCCGAGGTAGCGCCGGAGGTCGAGGGCGCTGTTCATGGCCCGCAGACGCTGGGGCAGGCGGCAGGTGAGGCTGTCCAGGAGGCGAAGCCGGTACGTGCCGCACAGGAGCGGGGCTACACGGCCGAGCGGGGCAAGCGGATCGCGGCTCAGGAGGAGCGCTACCACCTTGCTGGTGGTGGGATCGAGGGTCATCTACGTGCACGCCAGGAGCTTGCGGGCGAACTGCCGAAGCTGCACTTCTCCGGGATGGAGCACCTAGGCGGGACGGCCGAAGCCGACGCGCTCGTGCGCAAGATCTACGCCAGTCCGCAGCTGGACAGATGGCAGAGGAACACCGCGGCGCAGGCCCTGCTCGACGGCATCCACGGGAAGCCGCCGACGAACTCGGAGATCGCCCAGCTGGAGAAGGTGTTCCCGCCCGCCGACGTCGCCAAGCTCGTCGATCACTCGAAGGCGGAGGAATCGAAGCTCAAGTCCCTGATGAGCGACATCCTCCAGATCCCGCGCACGATGCAGTCGTCTGCGGACGTCTCGGCGCTGATGCGTCAGGCACTGCCGGTGTTGACGCGTCACCCGGGTCTGTGGTCGAAGTCGCTCGGCCCCTCGTTCGCTGCCACGCTGACGCGAGGCGAGGGTGTCAAGGGCGCGCTCTTCTCGGAGACGGCCTTCAAGGACTTCATGCAGAAGATGGTCGACGACCCGGCCTACCAGCAGTTCAAGGACGCCGGAGGCCAGATCACCGACGTCGGTCACCACCGCTTCCAGGGTGGGCAGAACGTCGAGGAGGCATTCGGCTCGGGCCTTGCCGAGAAGCTGCCGGTGATCGGCCACTCCGCCCGCCAGTACACCGCGTTCCTCGACGACCTGCGCCTACGCATGTGGAAGCACCTGCTGCCGAAGACGGAGGCGCTCGCGACCAAGCAGGCATTCAAGAAGGGGCTGGGGCCACAGGAGACCGAGCAGGCGCTGACCAAGGCGCACAAGGATCTGGCTCGCTACGTCAACACGATGACCGGCCGCGGCCCGCTGCCGGGGAAGATGAACATGGCGGCGCCGTTTCTGAACGGACTGTTCTTCTCGCCGCGTCTGCTCGCCTCGCGGATCGATCTGCTGATGTCCCCGGTGAGCTACATGCGGGCGACGCCGTACGTGCGCCGTCAGGCGGTGCGCTCGATGCTGCAGACAGCGGGCGTCGGCACCGCCGTGCTCTACGCTGCCTCGCATATCCCCGGCGTCAAGGTGGGATTGAACCCACTCTCCTCCGACTTCGGCCGGATCAGGATCGGTAACACCCGCATCGACATCTGGGGCGGCTTCCAGCCGATCGTGCGCCTGGCGGCGCAGCTGATCACTGGCAAGTACGTCTCCTCGACGACCGGCAAGGAGACGAACCTGAAGGCGCTCGGCTACGGCCAGTCGACGCGGCTGAGTCTGCTGGAGAAGTTCCTGCGCGAGAAGTTCTCGCCGAACGCCTCCTTCATCACCGACGCGCTGGAGGGTCGTGACGTGGTCGGTAACAAGTTCCAGTGGTCGCAGCAGTACAAGCGCCTGATGCCGATGCTGATCGGTGACATTCAGGACGTGCTCGGACAGGGTGGCGGCGTTGCCGGTGCTGCCGGTGTCACGGCGGCTTCAACGCTCGGTCTCGGCGTCACCTCCTACAGCCAGAAGAAGAAGGCCGGACGTGGCGTGACCTCGACACCGCCGGGCGTCCGCCTCAGCCCGCTACCGCCAGGCGTCAGCCTGTCTCCGCCCTAATGGCGCTCACCGACGCGCAATGGTCGACGATCGAGCAGCGCTCGGGCGTCCCCCGGCATGTGATGCAGGTGCTGCTGAACAAGGGCGAGCGCTCGGCGCAATCCTCGGTGTCTCCGGCGGGTGCGTTCGGCCGCGCCCAGCTGATGCCCGCGACGGCGGCCTCGCTCTCGCGCCAGTACGGCGTCAACCCGAACACCGAATTCGGCAACGTGCTGCTCGGGGCGATGTACCTCGGCTCGCAGAAGCGCACGTTCGGCAACTGGAAGCTCGCCTTCGCCGCCTACAACGCCGGAGGCGGAGCGGTCAAGCGCTATGGCGGCGTGCCGCCGTTCAAGGAGACACAGGATTACGTCCGCCGTACGATGGCAGCGCTCGGACAGGGCGGGGGCGCTCAACCACCTCAGACCCCGGGTGTCCCCGCCCAGCCACTTCCGGCCAAGGTGAACCAGCGTCTGCAGGTGCAGCCACTGCCGGTCGCCCAGTTCGCGCGCCAGCAGATGCAGCAGTTCGCCGAAGGCGGCGAGTTTGATCCGATGGCGTTGCAACAGGAGATCGTCCAGACGATGCGCTCTCAGCGCCCGGTGGCGGTGGGACAGAACCCGCAGGGGCGTCCGGTGCCGATCACCAAGCAGGGCGGCCCGATGACGGTGCTCGACCGCAAGGCGCTGAACCTGGTGCAGGGTGCGATGGGGACGCCGTACGTCTGGGGCGGCTCCAAGCCGGGCGGCTTCGACTGCTCCGGCTTGTTGCAGTGGGCCTGGGGCAAAGTCGGCGTTTCGATCCCACGCACCACCTACCAGCAGTGGAGCGCTGGCACGCCGGTCGGACGTGGGCAGCTACGCGCAGGCGACGCGGTCTTCTTCCGCGGCTCTGACGCACGTGGCAACCTGCCGGGTCACGTCGGCATGTACATCGGTAACGGCAAGTTCATCGAGGCGCCGCACACGGGTGCGGTGGTGCGGATCTCGAAGCTGGCGGGACGTACCGACTTCCAGGGGGCGCGCAGGTTCGCTTGAGATGCTGGCCGACACCTCGACGACCGAGAGCAGTCTGTTCGGGATTGCCGCGATCATCACGGCGATCGGCGGCGTGATCACCACGATCGTCGCGCACAGGAAGTCGTCGAAGGAGGCGACTGCCAAGGCCGAGCAGGAGTGCCACGACCGCGTACTGGCACTGCAGAAGGAGTCGGAGGGCCTGGCGGAGGAGCTTCATACGCTGAAGATGGAGCGCTTCACATGAAGTCGTCCCGTTGGCTCGCGATCGGCCTGGCGCTACTCTTGCTCGCGGGGGTGCTGGCGGCTCTGGCGACCTCGTCACGCACCCTCGATACCGCGACCACCACGGTCACGACCTTGGGGAAGACGGTGACGGCGACCGAGGTGAAGGTGCAGCCAGGCGCGCACCTGCCAGCGCGTGTGGTCACGAGAGCAATCGTGCGGACGCTGACCTCCCCCGGCGCTGTCGTGACCTCACAGGGGCTTACACGGACGCAGACGGTGCGGCGCACGGAGACGGTCGTCAGGACGGTGACGACCCGAGGGCCTGTCCGGACGGTCACGTCCACGGCGACAGTGACGTTGCGTGGGTCGACCGTGACCGTCCAGGCCCCTCCGGTAACGGTCACGGTCAAGAACGGGAACGGGCCTCCGGCGTGTACGCCGCCCCCGAAATGCTGATGCCCGCGGTCGCGATCGACTACGACGGGACGCTCGTCGACAAGCACGGGGTGATCAACTCGGGCGGCCTGACGGCGCTGAAGGCGTTCCGGCGGATGGGCTTGACGATCATCGTCTACTCGTCACGCGCCAGTCATCCGGAGGGGCGCGAGAAGATCGTCCAGACGCTGGAGCGGCGTGGCTTCCCCGAGTCTGAGAAGCTCCGGATCGAGCCGAAGCCGGAGGCGCTGATCTACATCGACGACCGCGGACATCGCTTCGTGGGCTGGAGCGACGCGATCAGAGCAACTGTGCGGGCGCACGAAGAGCACAAGCGACGCAGGAGGTGAGCGTGGCGGGAACACCGAAGGCACGGAACCTCGTCATCACCTCGCCGCTGATGAGCGGCAAGGACGTGACGATCGCCCAGCAGCACCTGCAGAAGAACGTCTTCAAGCAGGACTTCATGCAGGGGTTCGCGATCGACGGCCAGTTCGGCCCCGACACCGGCAGGGCCTGCAAGCGCGCCAAGTACTGGCTGGGCTATGCGCTCAAGGATCAGCAGCCGACCTACGGGCCGTACCTGGCCAAGTTCCTGATCGGCTCGGTCAAGCTGCCGCCGGATCAGCAGAAGCTGCGTGACCAGCGCCTGAAGCAGCAGACGGCGAAGCCACTGCGCGAGAAGGCCTTCGACAAGGCGGTGGCCGATCTGGGCATGAAGGAGTCGCCGCCGAACTCGAACCGCTGTCCGATCTCGAACGCCTGGGGGATGGCAGGCCCGTGGTGCGCGATGGCGGTCTCGACCTGGTACCTGGAAGCTGGCTCGAAGGCGTTCAAGCTGAAGGTGAATTACGCCTACGTTCCCTACCTGCTGGCGGACGGGATCGAGGGCAAGAACGGCCTCGCCGCCTCCGTCGCCGCCAACGTCAAGCACGGGGACATCGTCTGCTTCGACTGGGAGCAGAACGGCGTCGCAGACCATGTCGGCCTGTTCGACGCCTGGATCAAGCAGGGACAGAGCTTCAAGACGATCGAGGGCAACACTTCGGTCGGTAACGACTCGAACGGGGGACAGGTGATGCGCCGGGACAGGAGCGTGTCCCAGGTCGCCCGTTACCGAGGGCGTCTCGGCTTCATCCACGTCGGCCGATGACTGCCCGAAAGGGGGACAACACGAGCACGGCAGGCTGCTAGATTGCGCTTCAGTCGTTACCTCATGGTTGCCGACGAGATTGGTCTCTCCTCGGCTTGGTCAGGCGGTCTCTTCGGGGGCCGCCTTTCCTTTTTCGTAGGCGATCACACGGCCGTACTGCGCCTGCTTGCCGTAGCCGTTCTTGAGCGTCCGCTCAGCGGCTTCCTTGTCGTCGAAGACGATCGCCGTGTCGACGAAGGCCGCCCAGCCGAGTGCCCCCTTGTACATGCCCGCATAGGCGGGGTCGGCGAACTCGGGATAATCGAACTCGATCACCCAGCGCTCACTCACGGGGTCACCACGACCCAGACGTCCTTGCCGTCGTAGTCGGGATGCTCGGCGATGTGCTTCACCGCTCCCGGCCACAGGTAGCCGAAGTCGTAGCCCTGCTCGAACATGCGATCGCGTTGCTTCGCTGCGCTTTCGCTACGGGCCAACGCCTCGGCTTCGTTGTCGTACGTCTCCCATCCGACCTTGCAGCCGAACTTCTGGTCGATCATGGACATCGGTCTCTCCGATCCGCCCACCGTGCTCGGTTGTCAAGGTGCGATCAGGACTGGCCTGATGTACACATTCTAGTCGATGGGCTTCGGGAGCCTCTCGGAGAAGCCGGATTTTTGCAGGGGTTTTCACGAAAAGCCCCTGCTCACAAATCCTTACATTCAGGTTTGAAACTCAGGAGAGCCTGCGGGCAGAGCGAGCGGCTCGGGCACCGGATCGTTGTGGAAGCAGCTGGCTGCGTTACGCAGCCTGCGCCCAATCATCTTCAGGTCGGCATCGGTCAGCGCCCCACGCTCCAGAAGCTCCCCGGCGGCGTCAGCGGACTCGACGAGTCGACCAACGAGGAACGGGTCGTAGGGGGGCGCCTTAAGCCTCACGCCGTCCACGGCTGTCGCGCCAGCGCCCGTAGCGGTCGAGGTACCAGCCCCGCTCCATCATCTGCTCGGGCGTCAGACACTCGGTGTGCCGAGAGTGGTAGCGCTCCGAACGCTTGAAGCGGCGGTGGCGCTCCCACATGACCTTGCCACCGAAGTCCTGCAGGCAGTGCGGGCAGGGATGCAAGTACGGCATTCCACAGATGTTCGATTCTCGTTCAGTCGTTGCCATGTCCACGCCAAGCCTGGCCGCGCCGGGCCATGCCCCGCCTCGCCCAGAAGGGTGATGTGTACCACGCCAGGGATGTGAGAAGGTGCAGGTCGGGGAGATAAGGGAGTAGCGCCGGGACGATGACCTGCGGCCAGTTCATTCGTCCTCACCACGGTCGGCCTCTAGGGAGAGCAGGTTGGCCGCGGGCGCGCTACTCCCGTCTATGAGCGTACTCCTTAGAGCAAGCCGCAGTAGCGCGCCGTATTCGGCCAGGGATAGAAGCCGCGTGAGCGCCAGGCCCGTTCCGCGGCCCACATCTGCTCCAGTGGCGTCCAGTGGTCGGCTGTCCCTTTGCGGGCGAGCAGGCCAGCCCCGTAGGCGCGCATGAACGACATGTCCATCTGCAGGCCGCCCCAGTACGGCGCACCTGAGTCAGTCCACGATCCCTCGAAGCGGTGGATACAGAGCCACGCCGAGTAGTGCGGCGGGCGTTTCATTCGTGTCTGCGCGATCGAGGCCGCGACGAGCGCGCACAGCAACGCGCAAGCCACGGCCACTAGTAGCCGGTGCATCGACGCCTCCTGATTGCAACGGAGCCGCCGACCGGCAAACTATGGGTGTCACCTCAGCCGGGAGTAGCGACTCCTGGTTGTGTGATCGGGGGAGGCTATCACTAGCCTCCCCCGTTCTCGTCACCCTTTAGGGGTCGACGACGATCGTGCAGGTGTACGTGCCCGGCTTCAAGCCGTTGGCCGCCACCGCAGGATTCTCGCCCGACTGCGGCGAGTTGCCCTGCTCTGCGTTCAGCGAGTCGACGCAGTGGATCGAGGAGGACGTCCCGCCCGGAGCTTCAGAGTGGGCCGTGGCGGTGATGTCCGTCAGCGGCGTGTCGGAGAACATCAGGTCGAGCGGTGTGACCGCCGACGCGCAGGTCTGGTTCTGGTTCACCAGCACACTGTGGACGGACGAGTCGTCGATCGAGTAGCCGCTCGGCGCTGCGGTCTCCTGCACGCTGTAGGAGCCGAAGTTGAGGTGGTCGACGCAGGCATCCCCGTTCGCGTCGGTGGTCACGCTCTGGCCTGCGATCGAGAAGGTGGCACCCGCGAGCGCCTGCCCCTTGATCGAGGCCTTGTGCACCTTGATCGCCCCCTGCTGCAGGGTGTTCGTGTAGGTGCAGTCGATCGTGTCACCCGGCTTCAGCGAGATCGCGATCGAGCGGTTCGCCAGGTCGGGTGTCGCCGTCGAGCCTCCGCTGGTGGAGCTAGCGGAGCAGTCGATCGCCGAGTTGACGAAGTTCGGGCCTGGGTCGGCCTCGGTGACCGAGTAGCTGCCCTGGGCCTGGTTCGTGTACGTCTGGTTGCCGCCGTTCGCGAGCGAGAAGCCCGCAGGCGACAGTCCGCCCGTCGTCGAATAGCTGAACGACGTTGAGGTCGGATCCGGCGAAGGCACGGTGACCTTGCGGATGATGATGCCGCCGCAGTTCTTGATCGAGACGGGAACCGGGGCGATGAAATCCTTGATCTCCGATGTGAACGACGTCGAGGAGCGGGACTTCACGTAGGCGGAGGCGAAGGACTCGCACGGGTTCGTGAACAGCCCCGCGGCCTCCATGTTGATTGCCGCCTCACCGAATTGCTGTGCCGGACGAGTAACGGCCGGGTTGCCCCCGAGCGTGTCCGAGACCGGCGAGCCGTTGGTGGCACCCTCGAACGCGTTTGCGTTGAGCGCGGTCAGCGGCCCCCAGGCAGATCCCTGCCAGAGCGCCTTCGAAATGACGACGCTGTTCGAGCCGCCCTGGAAGGCGTAGTTGAGCAGGACGTCACCGACGGTGCGGTTGAGCGTCTTCTGCCCCGGCGTGGTCAGGTCAGGCTGCGCCTTCTGGTTGATCTCGAAGTCGAAGTTGACCGTGCCGGACTGGTTCTCCCGCGACCAGGCCAGGTAGAGGAAGTGCGTCCCTCCGACCTGCTCCGAGGCAATACCAAAGCGAGCGAGGTCTGCCTTGGAGTTAGGGATCGAACCGGCAACGACCGTTGGTGTGTTGTCGTCTTCCTTGGTGCCCTGTCCGAACGAGTTGTCGGTCTGTCCCGTCGGCAGATCGACACCGACGTGGAGGTTGGGTGCGTTCACCCAGTCCTCGTTCCCCGCTGTGTTGACGACGAGGTTGCCGTCGCTCCCTTCGAACGGCGACCCGGTGAGATTCGCGCCCGACGCCCCGACGAAGATCGCGGCGAAGAGCGCGGCGGTAGTCAGCGCCAGGGCTGTGAGCAGCCATGGACGCCTTTTCCTTGCAGGCATTCAGCCTCCCTTTGTCCCCCCCTGAGTGGCCGCAGCCCGGGCATCTGGCCGCGGTTCTGACGGCCGGGAGCCTAAAGCGAGCGGCAGGATTTTTCAACCCTGCCGCTCATCCTTTGCCCTGCCAAGCCTTGACCCGCCTCGCCTTGCCCCGCCTCGCCAAGCCGTGTCCGCGTCCATGCCTTGCCAAGCCTGGGAATGCCCCGCCCCGCCTAGCCTAGATCCCGCCTTGCCCCGCCGTGCCTTGTCCCTGCCCTGCCGTGCCAAGCCCCGCCTCGCCCTGCCCAGCCTCGTCCCTGCCCTGCCCTACCGTGCCTTGCCAGGCCGTACCTCCCCATGCCATGCCTTGTCCAAGCCACGCCAAGCCTCGCCGCGCCTCGCCGCGCCAGGCCCCGCCTAGCCAAGCCGCGACCATGCCGCGCCATGCCGCGCCTAGCCTAGACCCGCCCCGCCCCGCCCGGCCATGCCACGCCCGGCCCGGCCACGCCTGGCCAAGATCTAGCTTTCATCTTCCTCCAGCTTTTCGACACGCTTGGAGAGGCTCTCGATCGCCGCGTCGTGCCGCTTCAATCGTCGGCTGTGCGCATGCAGTTGCGCGTACGCCCCGATCATCAGCACCTGTAACGGAGCGATCGCCTCTCGCACCACCTCGCTCATCTCCTCGTACGGGGCGCCCTCCAGCACCTCGACACCACGGTTCAACTGCATCGACGCGCGATCACGCCGGACGAGCGTGAGGCCGTGGAAGTCGTCGGGATAGGAAACGCGGTAACCCTTTCCGCGCACCGGCACGAGCGCCTTTTTGCTGTTCTTGATCAGCCAGCGTGATGCCGCGCCAGCAGCGCGGTAGACGTGGCTGCGGTCGAACTCGCGGTCACTGTCTTCCTGCAGGGCATGCAGGATGTCATCGTGCGTGAGCAGGTCGCCCGCCTCTGCCATCTCGACCATGTCGATGACGATCTGGCGGTCGCTGCGACCGTCCTCGCGGCTGGGCTGGAAGAGGCTGCTCATGACAGCCTCTTCACGTTCGCCGCGAACCGCCCGTAGCCGTTCGTGCGGTTGTCGCCCAGCCCGATCGTGATACCCGCTCGCTCGACGACGCTCTTGAAGACGTCGAAGTCCATCGCCTCCTCGAACAGGAATGCCTGGAAGCTCAGCCCCCACGGTAGGAACTGAGGCCGGACACGCATCGTCCGCGCTTTGCCGATCCCGACTGCCATTCGGCTGGTGAACTTGCCCGACTCGTACATCACGTCTACGGAGCCGTTGCCAGAGTGGACGAGTGGGACATCCAGCGCGGTGAAGCTAAGCGCGCGAGAGACGTTCTTGCCATCGCGGGTGATGACGCCGCTGTCGATGAAGCACTTCTTCAGGTTGCGCGTCGGGACGACCAGCTGCCCCTCGGCGTCTTGATACAGCCCCGAGTGCCATTCCAGCCGCTCGACCTGGCGGCGGTCGTCCTCGGTCATCTTGCTCTTCTTGGCGGTGATCGCCTTGATCTCCCGGGTGATCGGGAGGTCTGGGTCGACGCCCTGGATGTTGTGCATCAAGTAGGGAGTCGTCCCGGTGATTTCGATCTGTAGATCCATCGTGTTCTCCTTAAGTAGATGTGTCCATGCCTTGCCCTGCCTCGCCCCGCACCGCCTAGCCCTGCCAAGCCGCGTCCATGCCTCGTCCTCGCCTGGCCCAGCCAAGCCCAGCCCCGCCTCGCAACGCCAAGCAACGCCGTGCCACGCCCTGTCCGTGGACGTAACCTCCTTCCTTGGGCTGCCCGGCTCCGTCGTGGGATACGTCCGTGGCCGGGTGGCCCTTTTCTCCGCGGAAGTATCCGTGATCTACCGCGGAGAATCAAGTCCCTCCGTTGGGGGATCTACGCCAGCGTCAGCTGTCCCTCGGTAACGCCGGATTCTCGTTTCGTAACGCAGGTGGGACACATCAACCGTCCCGTGGGTTCAGGCCAACGTGTGTGATTCGTTCCACCTTGCTTGCGGGGTGTGGCCCAGCACAGAAGTTCGTACGTCGTGTTACGAGTCGGCTCGAAGGTTTTCTCGCAAATTGCGCACTTCACTCCCAGCCTCCTCCCTCGTTGTCAGGGAATAGCTCTGACACGTCATGCAGTGGGTCGTCTCCATTTGTGCCCATTTGCAGGGAAGTCATAGAATCATGGATGTCAGGGACTTCTGGAGGGGGTAGAAGCCTCCGGAAGACGTCTTGGAACTGCTCCCGCTTGTAGCCCTGCCCGCGCCCAAGACCTGTCCGCACCGTCATCGACTTGATCCGATAGGGCCGCAACAACTTCGCGAGTCCTCGTGGGCCACCCCTCTCCTTCCACCATTCACCCCACGGATGTTCTTCGACGGCGCACAACCAGTCGATCAACTCGCTGGTGAGGATGCGCTCTCGCTGCTGCTCATCGAGGATCCGGCGGATGTCCTCTAGCAGCTGGATGCCGAGGCTCGGCTCGGTGCCAGCCTTCGCCAATTCGGTCGCGCTGTCACGCGCACGTCCTTCCCAGGAGTCCCCCCCTAGGGAGGAGATAGCGAGCAGGCTTCGCCAGACCTCCACCTGACGATCGCGAAGACCGTGTACACGCTGAGGCCGTAGCGAGGCGAGATTCTCCACTGAGCGCTCTCTCCATGTCAAGAGCTTCTCTCGTAACGCTTCAGTCTCGACCTCCAAGTCCTGTCTGATGAAGTCCTCGACCGGCTCATCGGAGGCACGTCGCTGCATCTCGATCCTGACCGAGCGCGAGGCGAGTGTCCGCGGCAAATCACCAAGGCCCGCGAGTGCCTTCGGGCAGAAGACCTCGAAGCTGTCGAGGCCTGTCGCACCGTTCTGTTTGGCGCGGTAGACCCGGATGCCTCTTCTGTAGCCCGCGTTCAGCAGCGAGCGGAAGACGTCCTTGTTCTCGGCGGTCTTCTTCTTGGAGAAGACTGCGTCGACTTCGTCGAGGAAGAGCGTCGGCGCCAGTTCGTCGATCACCCGGTAGAGCGCCGCCTCGGTGATGTCGGCGGCGAGGATCGGCTCGGGCACGAGAAGCTCCAGCACCTCCAGCAGCCGCGTCTTGCCGGACTCTTCCTCAGCGCTCGTGACATGCAGGTAGGGCGTCGAGTAGGCAGCGTCAACGGCCCAGCAATGCGCGACCCAGAGCGTGACGGCGCAGGCCTGTTCGTCGGTGAGCACGACAAAGCGCCGGACGAACGCCTCGACCTGTCCCAGCAGGTCAGCGAGGCCCCCGACGGGGATCAGGTCGCCAACGGCCTTCCCGGCCTGCAGGTGGTCGTAGACGTCCTTGCCGTTCGCGGACTCGACGATCTCGTACTCGGTGCGTCCGGCGAGCGAGAAGGCGACGGTGGAGGCCTGCTCCAGGCCGCCCTCTTCGCGGTCGGCGACGATCACCACCTTGGGCGCCTGCGCGAGCAGGTCGCCGTACTCGGCGCGCCACTTGCCCGATCCCATCGGGTCGCAGGTGGCGGGACAGCCGACCTCCCAGAGCGAATTCGCATCCTTCTCGCCGTCCACCACGTAGACGGTCTTGTGCTCGTGGATCGCCTGCACAAGCTCCGGCAGCCGGTAGAGGACACGACGGGTGTCTTTGAGGCCGTGCGCCCAGCCGGACTCGGTGTGGCGTTGGATCCGGAACGTCTTGCCGGAGGCGGTGGCGTAGCGGTTCTTGCGGAAGAGCGGGTTGCCCCACTCGTCCCGGTACTCGTAGACGGCGATCGGCGCACCGAGCGAGGGGCCTACGACCTCGCTCTTGTCGGTGTAGAGATCAGCCTTGGAGATGTCCATCGCCGCGCAGATCGCCTCCACGGTGCAGGGGGGTGAGGCGTGGCAGTGGACGAGGATCTTCCCGTTACGCTCGGTGACCGAGAGCGAGGGATCCTTGTCGTCGTGGGCGGGGCAGCGGGCGCTCCAGCCGTCGCTTGAGCGCGTGACCTTCTGTAGGCGTTGCAGGAACGCTTGGACGTCCAATCAAACTCACCCCCGGCTGTCGACGGAACCTCGTGGTCTACACCCGCTGCGGCGGTGCCGCAAGACCCTCCCCAGGTGAACTTTCCGCTAGGAGGGGCCGGTGTAGATCTCGCTCATGTCGACCTTCTTCTCGTAGATGCGCCCGCAGCCGCCGCACTCCCAGCGCATCACCAGGCCGTAGTTCTCCGGCGGCGGCCACGGCCCGCGCAGGTTGCGCGCGTCGAGTTTGGCGCAGTCCCTGCCGAAGTGGCAGACGATCATCCAGCGCAGCCACTTCACCCGTCCCAGCCCCCGGGATGAACCTCGGCTGGCTCGTCGAAGTCGTCGAGCACGAACTCCCGGACTCGTGGCGACCAGCGCTCCGCCTTGCCGCCGCGTTTCACCTTCACCTTGCGCCAGCCCCACAGTTCCAGCTTCGTCCCCGGCGTCGAGAGCCAGTCGATGCACTCCTGCCGCCGCTCGTCGAAGAACTTGCGCTCGTGCTCGGCGAAGCTGGAGCCACAGGACTGGACGCCGACGACGCCGCGCTCGGGGTCGAGCGCGATCACATCGATGATCCCGAACAGGTCTTGGCGGACGCCGTGTGGGCCGACGAACGCGTTCCACTTCTCGACGATCGCGCAGACACGGCCCTGGTTGCGTAGCTCCCGGATCGTGCGCTGCGTCGGCGTGGTGCTCACGTCACTTTCTCGACGTTGCCGAGGATGACCGCGTTCAGCGAGTCGATGATCGTGTAGTAGGGCGAGCGCGGACTCTCGGGCGAGAGGTACTCCTCGGCCTGCTCGATCGCGTCATCGAGCAATCCGGCACCGTCCTCGTCGGCGTCGGCGGGGACGCGCAGCGAGATCGTCTTGCGCTGGCGCCGCTCGGCGCCGCTCTTGCGCGGGCGTGGCGCCGAGCGTTTCGGCTTGGCATCCCCGCCGGGGGGCTGGGGATTCAGCGCCCCCCGGCGAAGCCAGTCGTCCTCCTTGCGCGTGTACCAGACGAAGATCCCATCCTCCAGCTTCACCCAGGCGTCATGGGTCTCCAGCATGTCGTGATGCCCGCGGCAGAGGCCGGTGACGTGCGGGATCACTTCTTCGGTGCCAGGCGCCTGCTCGTCATGTGCGATCGCGACGAACCAACTGTTGTTCCCCAGCAGGCTGCGCGGAAAGAGGTGATGGGGATCGACCGCGATCTCCTTGCAGCTGGGATGCGCGCAGTGCTTGTTCAGCGGGTAACGCTCAGCCGCGACCCCACGGACACGTCTGTTCTCCAATGGCTTCAGGGCGGTCATTTGGTCTGCTCGCTCGGCGGCACGGCTGTGGCGACAGTGAGGGCCTGCTGCAGGATCGTGTCGAGGCGCTCGTCCCTGAACACCTCGATGCTCTGCTCGACGGCCTGGACGAGGTTGGCCCACTGCTCCAGCGGCAACCAGATGATCCAATCCCGGCCCTCCAGGGGGAGGTCAAGCTTGTCGGGGTGCGGCATCGAAGTCTCCCTCCCATTCGATATCCCAGATGTCGAGCGGGTCGACGATCCGCGTCACTCCGCCGTGCGCCATGTAGCTCTTCTGCAGGATCGTGCCGTCCTCGTGCGTCCAGACGACCTGGCGCTCGCTCTCGAAGTCTTGCCGCCGGTTGACGACCTCGACGAGGCCCGACCGGTAGACGTAGAGATCATCGGCGCTTGGTGCCATATGCGAACTCCCTCCTCAGCATCGTGGCGAGCATCGGATCGCCGTGGTGGTAGCGCGAGGTGATGTAGGCCATCGCCTCGATCATCGACTCGTCCGGCAGCGCTGAGAGCGCGCTCGCCTGCGCAGCCTTCAGCTTCGCCTGCACGACGCGGACGCCTCCGGGCGTGAGATCCCACCAGCCCTGCTCGTCGCGCTCAACCATGCCGAAGCGCCGCATCCAGCCCAGTCTCGTTCCCACGGGCGCGATGTCTTTGCCGAAGCCGAGATCCTTGGCGAGGTCGTCGGTCTGGACGGCCTCCTGCGCGATCCTGAGCATCAGGTCGAGGTCGCGGAAGTCGTACAGCGTGGCGTGTCGCTGACGTCCGTTAGCCGCCATCCTCTTCCTCCTCCGGCTTCGGCTGTAGCTCCCACATCCGCAGCTGGTAGTCGTTCGCCTCTTCTTCGACGATCCAGATCTGCCTGATGTCGCCTTCGTCGTCGCGGCATTCGATCGTCACGCGCAGGTCTTCGTTGCGCTTGGGGTGGCGTGTCACGGTGACGGTGATCACTTCGCCTTCTCCTTCAGCCACGGCGGCTTCTGCTCGCCGTTCTTGTCACGCTGGAGCGTGTGTGGGTGCCGACCGTGATCGTTGGTGAGCCAGTAGACGATCCCGATCTGCAGCATCAGCAGATCCATCGCTGCGCGGCAGACGTCGGTGCCGTCGTCGCCGATCTCGGCGGACGCGACCTCGCCGTACTGCGCCATCTGGGACAGGCAGTCCTGCACCTTCGACAAGTTCATGCGGCCCTCCTGGAAGGTTTTGACGATCCGATTGTCAGTGTTCACGCCCGTACGAGCCGGTAGTTCTTGCGCCGACTCGACTGGTTGCCGCCGAGCGATTCGAGCGTGATCACGCCGCGCTCGTGTAGCACATCGAGTGCTGCACGCAGCGTCGGCTCGCTCATCAGGTCGAAGCTCTCGCTGGCGAGGATCTCCGGCCCGGAGAACGTCTGCTTTTCCAGCAATCCGTCTGTCAGCCAAGCGAGCAGCGCCTCGACCTTCTCCTCGGAGACGCTGACGCCCTTGCCGTTCTTGGTGCGGTCGCGCTTGCTCTTCGGCTTCGCGTCGGGGTCGAGGACATAGAGGATCTTGCGCGCCTCACCGAGCGCCTTCTCCAGGTCGGCAAGCTCGGTGCGCTTGCGCGAGATCTCCATCTCGATCGCCTCGATGCCTGTGGCGGCGCGCTGCTTCACGCCCTGCATCGACTCGTAGAACTTCTCGATCGCCGGGTTCGTCACGGTCTCTCCTAGCGGTAGGGGATTTTCAGGGCTTCGTCGACGCGCCCGTAAGCGAGCCAGGCCTCACGGATCGCGAGGAAGTCCTCGAACGTGGCACGCGAGCGGCGCGCCTGGTAGCGGCCGTCGTTGCCCAGCTGGATCACGATCTGTGCGTCGGTCGGGTCGTGCCCACACTCGATCGAGCAGCCCTCGTAGCCACCCAGCTGCAGCGAGTGCTCGGGGAAGACGTCGACGGATGTCTTCAAGTCCCACAGGAATCTGCCCGGCGGGATCACGGTCGTCTTCGCTGGTGCGGTCGGATAGACCTTGGTGACGACCTTGTGCGGCTTGGTCGTCCGCCCGCGCAGGTCGTAGCGCCCGGCGAAGTCGTACTCCTCCGAGGCCACCATCAGTTCGGCCGACTCCGGCTGCAGCGACGGGACGTCGTAGAGGAAGGCGATCAGCGCGATTACGTAGCCCTGCTCGGACTCCGGATACTCGTAGGGATCGGGGAACAGTCCGTCGGTGGCGTAGCGCTGGAGTGCGTCGTGCACGCTCTTGCCGCGTGTCCCGGCCTTGTCCCTGACCTGGTTGGTGGTCAGCTTCGCGTCGTTCAGCGGCCCGGAGGCGAACAGCTTCGCGTAGTCGTACCACTCCAGGTCGGCGGGCTTCCCCGCGATCAGTCCGTCGATGTCGTAGCCCATCGAGCGCAGCTGCATCAGCCCAGAGATGCCGATGCACTGTCCCCACCACGACAGCGCAGGCTTGTCGAGCACCTTCAGGATCTCGGTGATCGAGGCGGCCACGGGCCTGCCGTTGACGAGGTAGCGCCGTTTCGGCTTCGGCTCGTAGGTGATCGTCCAGCCGTTCGGCGCCGTCTGCTCGCCCTTGACCTCTTCGCCGTTCCAGTCTGAGGTCAAGCGACGTGCTCCAGCGTGTACTCGGCGATCAGATACTCGGAGGTCTTCTTGTCGAGCGCGCGGATCCAGTGCTCGTTGAGTGCGTGATCGGCCAGCAGTGGATCGCCGCTGCGCCAGCGATCGCGAAGCCAGGCCCGGAACGTCTTCGGCGAGATGCCGAGTTCGCGTGCGATCTCATTCGGGGTCATCGGTCTCTCCTTGTCGGTCGAGGTAGGCGTCTAGCTCTTCGTCGGAGAAGCCCGGCGGCTTCGGTGGCTCCTGTTCGTCAATCCGCCGGATCAGCCCACGGCCATAGGGATCTTGGATCGAGACGAGCGCATCGTCGAAGTGGTCGAGGCGCAGCAGCCGCACGTCCGAGTCGGGCGACTCGGGGCCGAGATCATCGGCGGTGTCGCCCTTGTTCCACAGTTCGGCCGGGTCGTCGTCGACGAAGTAGACGCGGATGGGATCGCTCAGGGGTTGCCCCAGTCGATGTCGCCGCCTTCTGCGTTCTCCGCAGAAGCCTGCCCAGGCGTGTACTCGGGCGTCACAGGGACTTCGACAGTGCCCGGCAGGGCCTGCACCTCCGCCAGGATTTGCTGCTCGTGAGCGAGGCTCTCAGCGCGTCCTGGGGCCGCCATCTCGACGCCCGGCACCCAGCCCTCGTGCGCACGATGGGTGATGAACTTCGAGATCGCCTCCGCTGCCAGCCAGAAGCGCTGCCAGTCGAAGTTGCCCTCGGGATCGGAGAAATCCGGCGCAAAGGCGACGGCCAGCTGTGTCGCCGCCTCGGAGGCAGTCGAGCGCGCCATGCGCGTGATGTCCGCGTCGGAGAAGTTGCCGCCTTGTCCCATCGTCTTCGCCGGGCCTGAAGGCAGCGGCCCCGACGGTTGAGGCATCGGCTGCGTCTGAGGCATCTGCGCTTGTGCTGGCATCGCCTGTGTTGGCATCGGCATGTAGCCAGGTACCTGCTGCGGCTGGAAGCCGGGCATCTGCTGCGGCTGCAGCTGAACCTGCTGCTCTGCGCCTGCCGGTGTCGGCGTGGCACCCATCGGCGCCGGGGAGCACGCGCGCAGCGAGTAGTTGATCCCGTACTGCGGATCGCGCGCCTGCGAGATGCGGACGCCCAGCTGCATCAGCATGCCGGTGCCCGCCGCGTTGTTCGCAGCTACGGCGGCGTTTGGCTCCCAGCACGTCCACTCGAAGTTCGTGTCGTCGCGGACTTTCCAGTAGGAGCGGTTGTTCTGGGACTGCCGTACTTCGACCGCCGCGATGCCGCGGTAGATGGTGAGATCAGCCATCGATTGTCCTCCTTCTCGGGATAGACGTCGGAGTGTACACAGCTAGTCGGATGCTGTCATTCACTTTCAGGCAGGATGCTCGGACGTGGCCGCAGACCCTCTCAGGCTGCTCCACCGGCATAGCGCACACGGCTACACCGACCGCTTGGACAAGGCCATGCATAACGAACCGGAGGCAGTCTCAGCAGAGACGCAGGCGCAGCTGTCGAGCGAGGCGCGCCAGAAGGCGCTGGGTGAGTTCAAGCAGCGCCTGGCGATCGAACGCGGCCGGATTGAGGCCTCGCTGCAGAACTTGGAGGCGCACCCCGACGCGCGCCGCTTCCGCCAGGACATCGGTGCCGTGCGTGCAGCGCTAGACCGCATTCGCCGGGCGCTGTAAGCTCGCAGCGCGTCCTTGGATCCGGCCACATAGCCGCCGTTGAACCGAGAGATGGCGCGTACTTCATCCTGCTCCAAGGAGGCCCATGGCCAGTCCCAGCGGGATCCACATCAAGAAGTCGAAGCGCGGCACGTTCACACGCATGGCCAAGAGCCGAGGCCTGAGCGTGCAGGCTGCTGCCGCGAAGATCCTCGCTGACCCGAACGCCTCGCCAGCAGCCAAGCGTAAGGCGAATTTCGCAAGAAATGCTGCGAAGTGGAAGCACTAGCTGTACACTCCCGCGGCCGGGAATTAGCTGATCCCTAGTCTCCGGCACGGTGTGACCGACCCGAAGGCGACGGGTGCGCCTGATCCGGCCCCGAGCAGGTAGGGAAGGTGTTGGCGAGCACGGAGTGAAGGGCAGACCGCAGGCGTGTAGCTAGCGCTCGGCGGAGGCCTCGGCCCCCGGATGACGGGGGGGTACATCGTGCGACGGGATCCGTTGTCCGCCCGAGAGCCGAGCAGCCCGATACGGCCTCCGCGAAAAGGAGCCACGGATCTAGGGCTTGCAGGTAGGCAATCCTGCCACCGGCTTCATTCGCCCCCCTCGGGGGGCGTTTGGAGTGCGCTGAGCGGAACGAACCCCCCCCGGGACACCCCAATCTCTCAGCCGTGGCGCATTCCACAACGTTCGCAGCGCCCGGTCTCTCTGCTGTAGAGGAATCCGCAGGAGCAATCGCCCCAGCGGGTGCGGATGTCTTCGGCGAACATCTCGCGACGGATGTTCTCGTCGATCCGCTCGTCCATCGTCTTCGGTTTCGGTCGCCGATCGGGCAAGAACACTCCGACGACGATCGCGGCGAAGGAGACGATGGCGGCGAGGTAGATCGCCTGCATGATCATCAGTCCACCTCGTCGTGGTCGTAGCGGTG
>Ga0126379_10000432_pt1 | contig 23041 bp, 22 predicted proteins | sample PanSoiMetPlot_24_FD_92640 | JGI IMG/M metagenome (GOLD analysis project Ga0126379, IMG submission 92640) | Tropical forest soil microbial communities from Panama - MetaG Plot_24 | ecosystem: Environmental > Terrestrial > Soil > Tropical forest > Bulk soil | place: Panama | collected 2016-02-17
ATGAGCCACTGGGCCGAATACGATTACGTGATCGTCAACCGCGACCTCGACCATGCCTTCGCGGAGCTGCGCGCGATCCTCGCCGCCGAACGGCTCAAGCGCGAGCGGCAGATCGGCCTGTCGGATTTCGTCCGCGGCGTGCAGCGGGAACTGTGAGCGGTGCGCCGATCACGCGCTCATCCTCCGCCCGCGAGCGCGATCGCCTCGACCTCGATCTTGAATCCATAGTGCAGCTGCGGCACCGGCACCACGGCGCGCGCCGGGCGGGCGGCGCCCGCCCAGGCCGCATAGAGCGCATTGAACGCCGGCCAGGCGCCGATGTCGGTCACATAGACCCGCACCTGCACCAGGCGGTCGATGCCGCTGCCCGCGTCCGCCAGCGCGTGCGCGACGTTGTCGAGCACCTGGCGCGCCTGCTCGTCGAACGGCGCGTCGTTGAGCCTGCGGCCGTCCGGCGTGATCGGCAGCTGACCGGAGACGAAGACCAGCCCGCCGGCGGCGACCGCATGGCTGTAGTGGCCGCCAGGCGCCGCCATCCGGGTCGGGTTGATCAACGCGATGTCACCAGCCATGAAATCGTCTCCAGATCTGCAAGGTGCCGTCTGGCGCGACCGCGTGGTAGCAGGGGAACTGCGCGCCGGTCGCGCAGGCGTGATTGGGAAGGATGCGCAGCCGCGTGCCGATCGGGAAACGCTCGGCGATGGCGGGGTCGATGGCGCCGTCGGCGCGGGCGAGGATGCCGTGCTCCTGATTTGCCGCGGACAGCACGAAGCCGTCGAGGATGTTGCCGTCGGCGTCGCACACGGCGCCGTAACCGTAGTCGACCTTCTGGCGTTGCGTGCCGCGATCGCGGCTCATCGCCATCCAGCCCGCATCGACGATCGCCCAGCCCTTGTCGGGCTGGTGCCCGATGACCGTGGTGAGCACCGACAACGCGGCCTCGTGCGGCGTGCAGACGCCGACATTGGCCATCACGAGATCGAAGAAGACGTAGACGCCGGCGCGCACCTCGGTGACGCCGGCAAGGCTTTGCGCCGACAGCGCGGTCGGCGTCGAGCCGACGCTGACCTCGACGCACGGCAGGCCGGCGCCACGCAGGCGCTCGGCCGCGCGCACACAGCCGGCGCGCTCCTGCTCGGCGAGCCGCGCGAGCGCCGCTGGCGTATCGAGATCATACGAGCTTCCCGCATGCGTCAGCACGCCCTTGAGCGCCGCGCCGCGGCCTTGCAGCGCGCGGGCGATCTCGACCAGCGCCGCGGCGTCGGGCTTGACGCCCGAGCGATGTCCATCGGTGTCGATCTCGATCATCACGTCGAAGACATGACCATCGGCGGCGCCCTTGGCGTCGACCGCCCGGGCCGCCGCCGCGTCGTCGACCAGGATGGTCAGCGCGCAGCCGCGGCGCCGCAACGCCAATGCGCGATCGAGCTTCTGCGGCGCGATGCACACGGCGTAGAGCACGTCGGCGAAGCCAGCGGCGAAGAATTCCTCGGCCTCCTTGAGCGTCGAGACCGTGATGCCGGATGCGCCGGCGGCCCGCTGCCGCCGCGCCACCTCGATGCATTTCGGCGTCTTGACGTGGGGACGAAGCCGCACGCCGAGCGCCTGCATGCGCTCCTGCATGCGCGCGATGTTGCGCGTCATGCGAGCCTCGTCGACCAGCGCCGCCGGAGTCTCGATGTCGGGAAGGCGCAAGCTCGTGGACGCGTCTTGGACTGGACGCGTCTCGGATCTCGTTGTGGTCGTCACGGCATGGCTCCTTCCAGCCACGGCACCAGGCGGTCGAGCGTCGGCGACTCGCAGGCGGGCGCCGGCGCCCCGGCGGGGCGCGCAAGGCCGATGCGATTGTGCCAATAGGTGCGCAGGCCGACCTTGGCGGTGCCGATGAGATCGTAACCCGAGCCGGCGACGAACGCCGCGTCCCGCGGCGCGACGTCGAGCGTGGCGAGCGCAAGCCGATAGGGGTGCGGGTCCGGCTTGTAGTAGCCCGCCTGCTCCGCGGTCACGACACAGTGCCAGGGCGTGGTGAGCCGCGCCGCCGCGAGCGCGCCGAGCCGCGCCGAGCAATTGGTGACGACGGCGAGCTTGGCGCGGCCCGCCAGCGCGTCGAGCGCCTCCTGGGCGCCGCTCCAGACCGGAAGGTCCGGCCACAGGCGCTCAAGCGCGGCGGAAGCGCTGTCCGGAAGACCGGTCGCGCGGGCGGCGAGGCGGACCAGGTGCTCGTAAGGCACATAGGGCCCGCAGCCATAGGTGAGTCGCAGATATTCGGTGCGCCAGGCGCGGCCTTGCGGCGCGGAGCCAGCAGCCGCGTTCCATGCCGTCCATGAATCGAGGAGGGCGGTCAGCAGGTCGAACAGCACCGCGCGGGGAAAGCTCGCTCCCGTCATGAGGCCACGGGCGTCAAACGCAAGACGCGCGTCATGACTTCTTGCTGCTGAGGGTCTTGAGCAGTGCCGGCAGCTCCGGGAAAGGCTGATAGGCCGCCTTGCCGCATTGCTCGGGCGTCGCATCGACGAACTGGTTGATCGCGCCGCCGTAGAAGATGATCGCCTTCTCCTTGCGCCAGTCCGGCCCGACTGCGCGCAGGCAGGCGACGTAACGGTTGTCGGTGCCGAACGGCCTGAGCTCCGGCTCCGACAGCGAGGCTTCGCGCGCGCCCACCAGGCCATAGGGATTGGTCTGCAGGAACGACATCACGGTGGCCTTGGGGTTGGACGGCATGAGATTGGGGTCGACGACTGGCTGCTCGTTCTGCCCGAAGCCGAACGAGGAGCAGCCCGCCAGCACGGCGGCGAGCAGGATTGCACCGTACGCCCGCCACGGTGCCGCGTACGCGAGCTGCCGCGCGCGCGACCCGGTGATCGCTATCTCGGATCTGCACATGTCTTCACCCCGGCTCAGGCGGCGTCGTCCCTCATCCACATGATACCAGAGAGCTTCGCGGCACTGCAGCGCCCGCCTCTGCGCAGGCGGCCGCGCTGGTCCGCGGGTGGAGCCTCAGTAGCGGGGACGTACCGGCCGCACGAAGGTTCGCACCGTGACGCGGCCGATATAGCGTCGCGACGAGGAAACAAGGTAAGGCGAGCAGTCGCCGCTCGGTCCGCAGTAGGGGTAGGCGAAAAGGCCCGGCCGCACGTAGGTAAAGTCATGCGGCCCGTAGTAGTGCGTGAAATCGCAATAGGGCGCGCAACCGACCTCAGCAGCGGCGGGTCCGCCGGCGAACAAGGCCAGGGCAGCGGCGGCGGCAACGATCGCGATGGTTCTCGACATTGGGCGTCCCTGGAATGCCACGGAAATCTCTCGGCAGACGTGTCCGCACATGCTTGGCGCGTGCCAGTTTGCGCTTCCACGGCAGCGCTCGCAATGTCAAATCGTTGTGATACGCGCTCCTGCGCTCACGGGCCGCAAGCGCATTGAACCGGGTACAATTTCTAGGTATATTTTGGCGGATCGAAGTTTCGGCGGATACTTGTCTCAACGGCCGGGTTTCCACCCGGCACCTGAATGACGAGCTCTTTCCAAACATCGACAACTGCCCCGGGTTTCCGGGGTTCATTAATCGCTCGTCATCGGGGGACATCCGCATGAGCACTGGAACCGTGAAGTGGTTCAACGCCCAAAAAGGCTATGGCTTCATTCAGCCGGACGAGGGCGGGAAGGACGTTTTCGTCCATATCAGCGCGGTGGAGCGCGCTGGTCTGCAAACACTGCGTGAAGGCCAGAAGATTTCCTACGAGCTGGCGCAGGATCGGCGTACCGGCAAAACCTCGGCCGATCGTCTCGCATCGCTTTAGCGCTCGTCGCGGCAGCAGGTATCCGGTTCTCCGACCAAGGCACGCGCCGACGCTCGAAGGCGCCGGGAAATCGAGTTTGCGAATCGATTGGCGAAACGGAACTTGCGAATCGAATCTGCGAATCGCGTTTGCGAAAACGAAGAGAGCCCGCCATCGGCGGGCTCTTTTGAGTCTCGGATGGATTTCTCTTGCTGAATCAAGTTTGGAGAAGATGACTGGCGCCTAGCCGGCTTCCGCCGGCTTCTTCACGCGCCAGAGCTGGAAGCCCTGGCCGCGGATCGCCTTTTCGATGGCGCGGCGCGGAAGATTGTGCGGCGGAGCGCGGTCGGGCCGAATCACGCCGGTCGCCCGCCACGGGCCGTACCGGGCCGGCAACTTGCTGCCGGACGAGTCGCCCGCGAAGGCGCGCAAGTCGTCCTTGGCTTCCGACTTGAACATGAAGATGTGCATCACAGGGGTGTCCTTTCGGTACGCAACATGACGCCCTCCCTGGTTTCGGTCGTTGTCGTGCGGGCGCCGTCTTGGCGGTGTCCGCGAACGATGCCCGGCTTATGGTTGGAGCACGATCTCATGCTTCTTGTTGGCGCATTCCTTGTCGGCGAACCGGCATCCAACTTCGCCGGGATATGTACTAGCGTCGCCGGAACTGCTGCCGCTGCGGCGGCCGGGCCGCGGCGGTTGATCGTTCGTCCTTGTGGCGGAAGATCAGCCGGCCCTTCTCCAGGTCGTAAGGCGACATCTCGACCGTAACGCGGTCGCCCGCGAGCGTCTTGATGCGGTTCTTTTTCATCTTGCCGGCCGTATAGGCGATGATGACCTGTCCGGCGTCGAGTTGGACGCGGTAACGCGCGTCCGGCAGGATTTCGGTAACGAGACCTTCAAGTTGGATCAGCTCTTCCTTTGCCATTGCGGTTTTCCTGGGTTTCCGATCTCGCCGACATATTACCGCGGCGGGCGGCCCACGTCATCGCGCCGGGCGGCACGTCGCATGAACCGGACCGTCGCAATGCCGAGGTCGTCCGCCTTGCGAGCGTGAGTGGCGGGGTGCTGCGCGCGCCCGTGATCGCGCCCAGCCCGCGGCTTTTGCACAGGAGCGCCATAGGTAACGTGATGCGCCTGGTCGCGGGTGGGCTCGGCCGGGTGTCCAGCCTCGCTGCGCCGCGCGCGGACGCCATGCCGGTTGCGGGCCTGGCCGTTGTGGACATGTCCGTTTCGGCTCGGGCGGTCGCCGCCCTGGCGGTCGGCGTGTCCCTTGCCGCGAGCTCCGGGGGCGCCCTGGCGCTGGCCGCCGTCCGCATGGGCGTCGCCGGCGTGCCTGCCCTTGCGGCCCCCACGCGCTTGATGGTGGTGCGGCCGGCCGCCATTCGCAGGCGGCTGCGGGCGCGGCGTGCCGGCGCGATAGCCTTCCGACGGAATGGTCAATCGGATGAGTTTTTCGATCGCGCGCAAAGAGGGCGCTTCCTCAGCGCCGCACAGCGAGATCGCAATGCCAGCGGCGCCCGCACGGGCGGTGCGGCCGATGCGATGCACATAGGTCTCGGGTTCGTTCGGCAGGTCGTAATTCACCACATGGCTGACGCCGTCGACGTCGATGCCGCGCGCCGCGATGTCGGTCGCGACCAGTGTGCGAATGCGGCCGGCGCGGAACTCGCCGAGCACGCGCTCGCGCTGGTTCTGCGATTTGTTGCCGTGGATCGCCTGGGCCGCGATGCCGCTCCTGAGGAGGCCGCGCACGACCTTGTCGGCGCCATGCTTGGTGCGGGTGAACACCAGAGCGCGGTCGATCGGCTCGCGGCGCAGGATGTCGGCGAGCATTGCGGATTTTCCGGTGCGGTCGACATGAATGACGCGCTGCTCGACCCGTTCGACCGTGGTGGCGGCGGGCGTGACCGCGACCCGCACCGGATCGCGCAGCATCGTGTGGGCGAGATCGGCGATCTGCTGCGGCATGGTGGCGGAGAAGAACAGCGTCTGCCGCTCGCGCGGCAGCCGCGCGACGATCTGCCGGATGTCGTGGATGAATCCCATGTCGAGCATCCGATCGGCCTCGTCGAGCACCAGGACGCCGACTTGGGCGAGGCGCAGTGCGTTGCCGCGTACGAGGTCGAGCAGCCGGCCGGGCGTCGCCACCAGCACGTCGACGCCGCCGAGCAGGGCGCGCACCTGGCGCCCCATCGGCACGCCGCCGATGGCGAGCGTGGCGGTCAGGCCGAGATGCCGGCCATAGGTATTGAAGCTGTCGAGGATTTGACCCGACAGTTCGCGCGTCGGCGAAAGCACCAGCGCGCGGCAGCTCTTGCGCTCGGCGCGTTGCGGCATGGCGGCGAGCCGGTGCAGGATCGGCAGCGCGAACGCCGCGGTCTTGCCGGTGCCGGTCTGCGCGATCCCGACCACGTCGCGTCCGCCGAGCGCGGACGGAATGGTCTGGGCCTGGATGGGCGTGGGGGTGACGTATTTCTCCTGGGCGAGGGCGCGCAGGATCGGCGCTGTGAGGCCGAATTCATCGAATGAGCTCAACAAACGGATCTTTCCATGAGGCGACACGCGCGGAGCACTTTCGCGCACCGGCGCACATCGCGGTGATCGAGAGCATCCCGCGTGGTCTGGGTTGCCGGTCGAAAAAAGCGTCGAAACGGGCCGAAAACCTTAAGTTGTTAAGGAAGTTCGTTCACGCGGCCCAAGGCGGACATCTCGCGGATCTGTCCCAACGGCAATCGTCAAGGATGCCTTAACCAATGCCCTAATGCTGGATCCTGCGGAAACATCGTCCGATGCGGAACATATAGCGGTTTGATGCGGCTGTTTCAAGGCCGCGCGACGGACGCCGTTGCGTCGCCTCATTCGCCGTGAAACACCGACAGCGTCGGTGGCCTGCCGTCGAGCCCGAATTCCTGCCAGCGCCGGGTAACCGATTCATAGACCGATCTGCGCAGCAGCGTGCGCGGCGGAAACTCGCTGAGATGACGGTGCGGCTTGCATGCATCGATCAAGGCTTTCGAGCCATACGGCCGCTCCGCGACCACGACCTTGCTGGGATCGAGGCCAGTCGACCACGTCTTGCGCAAGAGATCGATATCGTCGCTCGGATTGCAGCGCGTCGACAGCGCCCACATCACCTGATTGAAATCCGTCGGATCGACGTCGTCGTCCACCGCGATGACCCACTTCGTGTAGTAGGCCGCGGCCGGGCACTGCGCCGCAAGTGCCAAGACCTGCGCGACGTGTCCGGCGTAAAGCTGGCGCAGCGCGACCACCACCATCCCCCAGCCGGAGGCCGCGGCGGGATGCGCATAGACGCCGGTGATTCCGGGAACGCCGATGGCCTCGAGATCGTCCCAGATGCGCGCCGAGCGCATGATCGCGTAGTAGGCGCCGATCTCGCAGGACGGATAGGTGGCCATCAAGGCGGCCGTGAGGATCGGATCGCGGCGGTGATGAACCGCCTTCACCTCGATCACGGGCTGCGGCCCGCGCGTACCCCCATAGTAACCCGTGAACTCGCCGAGCGGACCTTCGGTCTCGAACTCGCCCGGACGCAGCACCCCTTCGATCGCGATCTCGCAGTGGGCCGGAATGGGCAGGTCGACGAATTCGGCTTCGGTCAGTTCGACCGCACGGCCCATGATTCCGCCCGCGCAGTCGAGCTCGCTTTCGCTGGCGCCGAAAACCTGCGCGGCGACCATGAACAGCACGGGATCGACGCCATAGGCCGCGACCACCTCGCAGGGCTCACCACGCCGCCACCACGCCTCGCGGTCGAGCCGTCCGTGCTTGCCGGGTGAGCAATAGAGACCGACGCGGTCGCGGGCGTGAACCATCTGGCGATAGCATCCGACGTTGATCCGTCCGGTTTGTGGGTCGCGCGTGAATGTAATATCGCCCGTGCCGATATAGCGTCCGCCGTCGCCCGGCCAAAACTTCGGGGATGGAAAGCCGGTGACGTCGACGTCGGCGCCGGTGCGCACGAACTCGTTGACGGGCGCCTCGGCCTTGGGAATGAACGTCGGCGCGATACGCCGCCGCATTAGGGCACGCGTCGCTGCGATCATTGCGGCGGTCGAAAGGTTTGCATCCAAGCCCATGGCGATGGCGTAACGGCCGGCCGATGCGCCCAGCATGTTTGTCAGTACGCGCATTCCAGGGGCGGCGCCCTTGAGGCTCTCGAACAGGAGCGCGGGCGCCGTTTCCGAGCGACTTATCATGAAGGTAATGGCGGAAAGCTCCTCTTCGGGGTCAACAGGTAGACGGATGTGCTTAAGCAAGCCGCAGGCATCGACCTGTCGGAGCCACTCGCGCAGATCTTTCCACGGAACTGGGCTGCTAGATTCAACGTTTCCTGGGGCCGTATTCGCGGGATAAGCTATCTGTTCCATATAAGTTTACCTCTAGGCGCAGCTATCGCGCCGGCATACACCTCTAATTGTATTCCGTGCGTCGGTTGCGTACCCTTTCGAGCGTAACATACATGGCCGGAAGCGGCGCCTGTGACCGAGAAAGTATCCGGTTGGTAAAGAAAACCGCGAGGGTTGTACGGCCTCTCGATTCCCGTATTTTCTACTATTGCCGTCCTTTTTTGGAATAGGGTATGTATTCCCATGTATCAAACTCGGAGAAGAAATAATGCGCGGCTTGAAACTCAAATCGATGTCATTCGATGATTTGGTCGCGTTGCGCGACAATGTCGTGCGGGTGATTTCCGACAAGGCATCGTCGACGCGGCGCGAACTCGAGGCGAGACTGGCCGCCATCGATGGTCTCGGTGTCGGCGAGGGCAGGCGCGGTCCGAAGGGGCGGGGCAGCAAGCTGAAGGGACGCAAGATCGCGGCGAAGTACCGCAATCCAAAGAATCGGTCGGAGACTTGGGCGGGTCGCGGCGCCACGCCGCGCTGGCTGCGCGCGCTGCTCAAGAGCGGACACAAGCTCGATGAGTTCGCGATCGCCAAGCCGGGCCGCAAGGCCAAGCGCTGAGCGTCGATCACGTCCAGCCGGCGGCGCCGAAGCTTAAGGTCCTCGGCCGCATGGTCCGGGGATTTTGCATTGCCGGCGGCGCGTCCGCCTATTTGCGTATCCCGGTGCGAGGCCGGTTGACGATCAAGCGACCCACGCGGATCATTCCGCGCAGGCGCGGACGTGATCCGATCAATGTTCGATGCCTTTTCGCCGGCTCTACGCCGGCGGGAGAATCGTGAATGCAGCCAGCCGCGCCGGCCCGCACCGCGTCGATGCGCGAGCGCATCGCGATGCATACTGCCAACCATCTCAAGATCGGCCTGTTCGGCGCCAACTGCTCGTCGGGCCGATCGGCGACGCGCGTACCGGAACGCTGGTCCGCGAGCTGGCCGGACTGCCTGCGGCTCGCGCGCATGGCGGAGGCGGCGGGTATCGATTTCATGCTGCCGATCGCGCGCTGGAAGGGTTACGGCGGCGAAACTGATTTTCACGGATGCTCGCTCGAGACCATGACCTGGGCCGCCGGCCTGCTCGCCGCGACCGAGCGCATCACGGTGTTCGGCACGGTCCACGCACCACTGTTCAATCCGCTCATCGCCGCCAAGGAGTTCGTCACGGCGGATCACATCGGGCAGGGTCGTTTCGGTCTGAACCTCGTGGTGGGCTGGAACGAAGGCGAGTTCGAAATGTTCGGCGTGAGCCAGCGCGAACACGAGGTGCGTTACGCGTTTGCGCAGGAATGGCTCGACGCCGTCATGCGGGCCTGGACCGAGGAGGGTGATTTCGATTTCGCCGGCGAATTCCTGACGCTCAAGGGGGTGCGCGCCTATCCGAAGCCGTTCGGCGGCACGCGGCCGGTCATCATGAATGCCGGCTCCTCGCCGACCGGCCAGGCCTTCGCGTTGCGCAACTGCGACGCCTATTTCACCGCCAATGCGGCGTCGCGAATCTCGCTCGACGCGGCGATCCGGCAGGTCGATGAGATCAAGCGCCAGGCGCTCGCGCTCGGTCGCGAGATCGAGGTGTTCACGGTCGGACAGGTGATCTGCCGGCCGAGCCAGCAGGAGGCGGAGGACTACTATCGACACGCCATCATCGAGAACGCGGACTGGGGCGCGGTCGACGGCATGCTCGCGCTCAAATACATCACACCGTACTCGGTGCCGTCCGAGGAGTTCGAGAAGAAGCGTCACTATTTCGCCGCCAATGCGATCGGCGGTTATCCCTATGTGGGGACGCCAGACCGGGTCGCGGAGGAACTCGCCAATATCAGCAAGGCGGGCATGCGAGGCATTGCGGTGTCGTTCGTGAATTATCTGAACGAGCTGCCGTATTTTTGCGACGAGGTATTGCCGCGCTTGGCCCGGTTGGGCGTGCGGCAGCACCTGCCGACCCAGGACACTGTCTCGCTCCTCGTGTAGTCCCGCGTTCGACGACGCGCGCGACCGCTTCATCTATTGCTCGACCCCCGCAGTCTCGCTGCAGCGCCACTCGGCTTTCAACGGAACCCGGTGGCGCAAGCAATGTGATCGGCGTTGGCGCGCAATTGGGCCTGCACGAATTCAAGGCAGGGTTCCGCCGGAACTGCGTCCCCGACCGCGCGTTCTCCCCGGGCTGCCACCAAGCAGAGGAGAAAATCATGCGAAGGGAACTTATCGCGGGCGTTGTGACTGCGGCGGCGCTGTGGCCTGCGATGTCGCTGGCACAGTCGCCGGCTCAGGAGGGTTATCGTGAGGGTTATCGGGCCGGTGGTCCGATTGGCGGAATCGTTGGCGGCACCGTCGGTGCGGCCGTCGAGGTGCCTGGCGATGTGCTCGGCTTCGTGACCGGCCACCCGCGCCGCTACGACACCGTGCGCGAGGAGGTCATCGTAGGCCGGCCGCTGCCGCGCGAGGTGCACGTGTATGAGGTTCCGCGCCACCGCGAATACGTCTACGCCTACGTCAATGAGCGGCGTGTGCTGGTCGATCCGCGTACGCGTCGCGTGGTCAGAATCATCGAGTGACGCAGGGCCCGCTGACGCGGGCATCTTGCGGAAGCCCCGGCCCCTGGCCGGGGCTTTTTCTTGGGCGTGCGGCATCGCGCACGCGGCAGCGCGCCGGGACCTCCCGACACGGTTGCGATAAGGTTGGTGCGAAAGCCAAGCGCCGGGATAAAAGCCGAGCGCCGGGATGTTGACACGGCGACGCCAACACGGGGGGATGCCGACACATGGCCTTGCGGATGATTCTGACCGGCGACGTCAATCTGATGAATGTCGCCGATCCGGAGGTGCCGTTCGCACGCGTCGGCGCGGAGCTGCGCAAGGCCGACATGGTGTTCGGCAATCTCGAATGTTGCCTTGCGGAGCCGGCGGGGCATTCGGTCGGCAACGAAGGCTTCTTCGCCGACCCGGTTGTCGGCGGCGCGGCGCTCAAGCACGGCGGGATCCAGGCGGTCGGCATCGCCAATAACGTCCATTACGGCGACGCCAACATCATTGCGTCGATCGCACGCCTCGATGCACTCGGCATCGCGCATGCGGGCGCCGGCAAGGATCTCTCGACGGCGCGCGCGCCGGCGGTGCTGGAGCGCGGCGGCGTCCGCTTCGGATTCCTGCAGCGCAGTTCGGTCTATTGGCCGACCAATCACGAGGCGCGCGAGGACGCCGCCGGCATTGCGGTGATTCGCGGGCACACCGCCTATCACGTGCCGGTGTTCAAGACGCGGGCCGGCATGCCGCCGTCCAATCGGCCGGGCGTTCCGCCCGACATCATCACGTGGGCGGACCCTGACTATTTGCGCGCGTTCGCGGACGACATCGCGGCGCTGCGGCCGCGCGTCGACGTGCTCGTGGCGTCCTGCCACTGGGGCCTCAAGCAGGACGTGCTGCAGTACATGACGCAGATTGCGCATGCCGCAATCGACGCGGGCGCCGACGTGGTGGTCGGCCATGGCCCGCATTATTCGCTGCCGGTCGAGGTCTACCGGGGACGGCCGATCTTTTACGGGCTGTGCAATCTTTCTTTCCACACCGGCCATGGCGGGCGACGCCACGAGGACTGGCTCGGCATGCTGGTTTCGCTGGCGGTCGGCCGGCAAGGGATCGAAGGCGCAAGTTTCCGGTTCGTGCGCCACAACGACGCGAACGAGACGTATCTGTGCGACCTGGACCGGGAAGCGCATGCACTCGCCGACCTTGTCGCGTCAAGCGCGGCACTCGGCACGACGCTGACGCGCGCGGGTGGGGAGATCCAGGTTGCACTGCCGCGGTCGGATTGAGCCGCTTCTGCGATCAGGGAACCCGCAATGACGCACGCGTGAAGCGTGATCGTTTTGCCGGGTGTCTTTGAGCCGTCTCGCAGGCCGTCTTGTTTATAGATGCATGCGGGTCCGCGGTGCTCATTCCGGCTTGATGTTCGCATCGTGGATGATCTTCGCCCAGCGCGGGATGTCGCGTCTGATCCGGTCCGCGAATTCCTCCGGCGTCGTGCCCACCGGCTCGAAGCCGATGGCGAGCATCCTCTCCTTCACGTCGGCTGACGCCATCACCTTGGCGATCTCGCCGTGCAGGCGCGCGATGATCGGCCGCGGCGTCCCTGCGGGCGCCAAGATGCCCTGCGGGGTGTCATTCTCCTGATTGGGAAAGCCGGCCTCCTCCAGCGTCGGCACGTCCGGCAGCACGTGCGAGCGCGCCTTGCTGGTGACCGCAAGCGCGCGCAGCAGCCCCTGCTTGATCGACGCGGCCGCCGGCGCGGGCGCCGAGAACGAAATCGGTGTGTGACCGCCGATCACCGATGCGACCGCCGGGCCGCCGCCGTTGAACGGGATCGCGGTGAGATCGAGCCTGAGCGAGAGCTTGAACAGCTCGGCCGAGAGATGCGACGGCGTGCCGGTGCCGCCCATGGCGTAGTTGGTATACTTGCCGGCGCGGATCAGCTCGACCAGTTGTTGGACGTTCGTTGCCGGGACCGACGGGTTCACCATGAGGACGTTGGGCGTGGTCGCCGCGATCGTGATCGGGTCGAAGTCCTTCACGGGGTCATACGGGATTTTCGGATAGAGCGACGCGTTGATCATGAATGTCGAGCTGACCACCACCAACGTGTAGCCGTCGGGCGTGGCGCGCGCCGCAAGCCCGGTGCCGATGTTGCCGGCGGCGCCCGGGTGGTTCTCGACATAGAATTGTCTGCCGAGGTTCTCGCTGAGCTTCTGCGCGATCAGCCGCGCGAACAGGTCGCCCGGACCGCCGGCCGCGAACGGCACGATGATCTTGACGGGCCGGTTCGGGTACGCCTCGTCGCCGGGCGCCCCCTGCGCCCGGCAGGTTCCTGCCAGCGCGGCCGCGACCAGGCAGCCGAGTCCGGCAGCGCGGGCCCAATTGCGCATCGTGCGTCCTCCCTCATCTTATGCGGAGAGAGTATAGGCGTTCCCTATCCGGTCAGCACGACCCGACCGACCACCTTGCCGGCGCGCAGGTCATCGAGCGCCGCCTGCGCGTCGCGCATCGGCCGCTCGCGGATCGCGATCGGCGCGAGCTTGCCGCTTTGCGCAAGCCCGATCAGTTCGCGCGCCTGCGCGAGCGTGCCGGTGAGGGTACCTTCGATCGCCATCGCCTTGATCGGGAACATCGCGACCGCGGTCGTGAAGCTGCCGCCGAGCAGGCCGGTGACGACCACCTTGCCGCCGCGCGCCAGCACGCCGGTCGCGAAGGCGAGGGAGCTCTCCGAGCCGACGAAGTCGCAGGCTGCATAGATCCCGCCGCCGCTCGCCGCGATCGTTGCCTTGCGCGCGCCGGGATCGGCCGGATCGAAGGCAGCGGCCGCGCCGGCTGCGAGCGCGGCCGCGCGTTTGGCGTCGTCGATGTCGGCGACGAGCGGCGGCGTGCCGAAGAGCGCGTGCGCCAGTGCAAGGCCCATCGAACCCACGCCGCCGAGGCCGATCAGCAGCACCGGCCCGCGCGCGGCGCGGTCAGCGAGGCGCTGCAGCGCCGCATAGGCGGTGAGTCCGGAGCACATCAAGGCAGCCGCGAAGCCCGGCGACAGCGGGGCGTAGTCGATCAGGTAGCGCGGATGCGGCACCAGCACGTGGCTTGCAAACCCGCCGTCCGCATAGACGCCGAGATGGCGCGGCGCCGCGCAGTTGTTCTCCTCGCCATGCCGACAGGCGGCGCATTGGCCGCAGCCGATCCATGGATAGATTGCGACCTTGTCGCCCGGTCGTGCGGCCGCGGCCTCCGGTCCGGCAGCCTCGACCACGCCGGCGATCTCGTGGCCGAGCGTGAAGGGCAGGGCGCGTCCCTGCGTGATGTCGAGTCGCTTGTCGCCGCCGAGCCTGAAGTAGCCGTCCTGGATATGCAGGTCGGAATGGCACACGCCGCAGCGCTCGATGCGCACGAGCACTTCGCTGCCTTGCGGCCGCGGGCAGTCCGCGATGGTTTCGCACAGGGGCGCCCCATAGGCGGTCAGCGACTGGCGGACGAGTTGGGCCATGCGGCTATTCTATACATCATTGTCGTCATTGCGACCGGCCCGTATTTCGCTGCGCTCCATGCGGGCTACGACGCTAACGCTCGCGCCAGCGCCACGAAGCCCGCAACCGGAATATCCTCGGCGCGCGCGGTTTCCAAAATGCCGGCGGCGGCGAGCAACGGACGCGGGTCGCCGCCGAGCGACCTGAGACTCTGGCGCAGCATCTTTCGGCGCTGGCCGAATGCGGCTTCGGTGACCCGTTCGAGCGCCGCACGGTCGCACCGCAGCGGTTCGAGGCGCGGCACGAGCCGCACCACCGAGGAGGTCACCTTGGGCGGCGGCACGAAGGCGGCGGCCGCGACGTCGAATAGGATCCTGGCCTCGGTGCGCCAGCCCGCCAGCACGGCGAGCCGGCCGAAACTTTTGCTGCCGGGCGCCGCAACGATGCGCTCGGCCACCTCGCGCTGGAACATCACGACGAGCGAATCGTACCATGGCGGCCACGGCTCGACGCCGAGCCAGCGCACCAGCAACGCGGTCGCGATGTTGTAGGGCAGGTTGGCGATGACGCGCGCGGGGCCGCGCCCGAGAAACGGTCGTGCGTCGAAGTCGAGCGCGTCGCCGGCGATCACCTCGAGCCGATCGGGATAGCGCGCCGCGATCTCGCCCAGCGCCGCGAGCGCGCGTTCGTCGCGCTCGACCGCGATCACCTTGGCGGCGCCGGCCGCGATCAGGGCGCGGGTGAGGCCGCCGGGACCGGGACCGACCTCCACCACCGTCACGCCGGCAAGCGTGCCGCCGGCGCGCGCGATGCGGCTGGTCAGATTGAGATCGTGAAGAAAATTCTGGCCGAGCGACTTGCGCGGCCTGAGGCCGTGGCGGCGGATCACCTCCCGCAGCGGCGGAAGGTCGTCGATCGCATTCATGACGCTATGGCGCGGGCCGTGGCGTGGGCCGAGAGCCGTGCAGCGAGCCGGATCGCCGCAATCAGCGAGGACGGATCGGCGCGGCCGGTGCCGGCGATGTCGAAGGCGGTGCCGTGATCGGGCGAGGTGCGCACGAAGGGCAGGCCGAGCGTCACATTGACGGCGTGGTCGAACGCGAGTGTCTTGATCGGGATCAGCGCCTGGTCATGATACATCGCGAGCGCCGCGTCATAGGTGGCGCGTGCGGCGGCGTGGAACATGCTGTCGGCCGGGATCGGCCCGCGCGCCTCGATGCCTTCGGCGCGCAGGCGGTCGACCGCCGGCTTGACGACGGCGAGATCCTCCGGCCCGAGCGCACCGTCCTCGCCCGCATGGGGATTGAGGCCGGCGATCGCGAGGCGCGGCCGCACGATGCCGAAGCGTTCGTGCAGGTCGCGCGCGACGATCCGCCCCGTGGTCACGATCAGCTCGCGGTCGAGCTTCCCGGGCACTTCGGCGAGCGGCAGATGAATGGTGACCGGGACGACCGCGAGCTCGGGCGACCACAGCATCATCACGGGGTGCGCTGCGACGCCGGTCGACTCGGCGGCGAGCCGGGCGAGGAATTCGGTATGCCCCGGCTCGGCAAAGCCCGACCGATAGAGCACGTTCTTGGCGACCGGGTTGGTGACGAGGGCGCCCGCGGCGCCGGCGAGCACGTCGGCGACGGCGCGGCGGATTGCGGCGATCGCGGCTGGGGCGCTCGAGGCGTCGGGATGGCCCGGCTCGGTCTCGATCGCAATGTCGATCTCGACCACCGGCAGCGCCTTGGGGAAGACCTCGGCGGCACCCTCGGGCGCGACCGCGCGGATCGGAACCGTGATGCCGAGTTTCCTGGCGCGCCGCGCCACGAAGGCTGTATCGGCGATGAGATAGAATGGCGGCAGCGACAGCTCACGCCGGCGCGACCAGACGGCAAGCGCAATGTCGGGTCCGATTCCCGCCGGCGCGCCGATGGTGAGCGCCAAAGGAGGCACCGGATGCGGCGCCTGGCGGCGCGCAGCGGATCGCGACACGGCGCGCTATTTGACCTCGATCATCGCGCCCTTGCGCAGGTTGGCGAGATACTTCTTCGACTTCGCCGTGAACTGCTCGGCGAACAGCTCCTCGCGCGCCTGGCGGGTGGCGGCGCCGTCGAGCTTGTTCTCCTTGCGGGCGCAGAGCGCGAACATCTGCAGGCCCTGCGGGGTCACGTCCGGGGTCGTGAGCCTGCCCACCTCGAGCTCGTCGAGGATCTTGCGCATCGGCGCAGCGAGATCGGCGGAGGTCTTGATCATCTGGTCGCGCACCGCGACGTCGCGCAGCGCGCGCGCGAAGGGAATGCCGTCGTTGCAATTCTGGAAGCGGACGCGCAGGCCTTCGGCGTCGCGCTTGCGGGCGTCAATCACGGCCGCGGATGCGCCGCTCGGCACGAGGAAAAGGATCGGGCGAAGGGTGTACTCGTAACCGACGTCCTTCTTGGCCTCCTCGTTGTTCGGGTTGGTGCTGGCGACCTTCATGGCGACATCCTGGTCGCGGACCTGGAGGCTCGACGAAAACTTGCCGCGCACGATCTGCTGCCACGCGATGTCGGCGCGGATTTTGGACTTCAGGGTCTGGGCATCGATCCCGGCATGCGCCAGCATCTGTGTGAGCTGCTGCGGCGACACTCGCATGCGCTGGCTCATGCCGGCATAGGCGGTATCGACTTCGCTGTCCGTGATCTCGAGCTTGTAGCGCAGGCCGGTCTGCACCTTGAGCTTCTCGTCGATCAGCTCCTCGATCACGTCCTGACGACTCGGGGTCTTGTGCGTCGCCAGCGTGTCAAACTTCATGCGCTGCTCGATATCGTAGGTGGTGATCGGCGAGCCGTTCACGATCACGGCGACGTGCTGAGCGAAGGCGGGCAGAGGAAGGAACATGGCCGCGAGAATCGCCGCAACCGCAAGGCGGCGAGGGATCACCCAACCGGTCATCCGATTGGCCGCCGATTTGAATACCACGTGTCGCATCAGTGTGCTCATCGTGCTCATCGCATCAAAGGGCTCGATCGAGCCCGGCTCCCGTCGCTGCTGACGCCGCCTGCGCGGTTTCTCTCACCTGCGCCCCGGGACCGATTCGCTCGCCGGTGCTGGCTGTAGCCGAGGATGGTGGCAAGATTGTTGCCTATTCATGCGTCACCCTGCCGCCTCGGCCAGGGCTCAAGGGGGGCTATTGGCCCGCCCCCGACCCGCCGGTTCCGCCGATCGTGCGCAGGCTCATCTGCAACATCACCGTATTGTTGGCCTGGACGTTGCCGTTGAAGGTGAAGTCGCCAATATAGTTCAGGCTCAGCATGTAGCAATCGTCGATATAGCCGACGCCCACCCGGGTCTGGTCGAACTTGCCGGCCTCGATGTCGTAGCGGGCCGCGGTCAAGAGCGCCCAGTTTGCGGTGACCTTGTAGGCCGTCTGCAGCAGGACCCCCTGCCGTTCGCTGAGGAAGCCGAGCTGCGGCTGGGCCGCATAGTCGCCGTACAGGACGGTCAGGCGCCAGCGGTCGAAATTGGCGGTCGCCTCGACCTCGAGCCGCTTGAGCGTGAAGTCATTCTCGTCAAAGCGGAAGCGCGAGGTGAACTGGTAGATGCGGTTCGGCTGATACTGCAGCCGCGCCACGTAGTCCGAGCGCGAGGTGTCGAGGCCGCTGTCGAGGCCCGTATTGGTGGTGTCGCCGGTGGCGAAGGAATTCGTGCCGAACAGCTGGTAGGACTGGCCGAACAGGGCATTGACGTAGCCGCCGTGATTGAACTGCGCGGTGTACTGGATGCCCACGTTCGAGCGTCCGCCGCCCTCGATCCGGTCGTAGCCCGAGAACTTGTCGACCCTGAACAGGTTGCCGTCGTCGAACACCAGGCTCTGCGCGTCCTCGTTCGGAAGCCGGCCGATGTCCGGCTCGTTCGGCCGCACGATGACCTGGGCGATCGGCTCGACCGTCTGCGTGCCCCACGACTGCACGCTGATGAAGGGATAGCGATACTCGAATCCGACCGTCGGCATCACGCGCGCGACGTCCGTCGTGCCGGTCTGGATGTAGTTGTTGACGCCGACCTGGTTATCGATCGACGCGGAGGCGAGGTCGGCGCGCAGCGACGCGAACGGAATGAAGATCTGACCGAACGAGTCGGTGTACTGCCGGCGCCAGTCGATCTGGTTGGTGAAGCGCGTATAGTTGCCCGGAATGCCGCGCAGCAGGCAGTTGGCGGGCACCTTGACGGCGGGATCCGCGGTCGCCTGGGTGCACAGGCCGTTCAGCACCGCCGTATTGCTGATGGCGTCGTAGCTCGCAAGGTCGCGGGACAGGCTGGTGAAGTTGCTCTTGAAGCTGATTTCGCCGCCGAACAGCTGCTGATCGAAGACCTTGTTGTAGTCGATGACCGGCAGGATCACGGGCAGCTCGCCCTGCACGTCGGCGGTCGAGAATCCCTTGAAGTACATGGTGCGCGCATCGAAGTAGCTGCGGTCGCCGCGCCCGGTGAGCCACAGCTGGGAGGTGCCCTCGGTCAGCGCCGCGCCGAACGGGTCGGGATTTCGCGCCTGCAGCGACGTGATCTTGTAGTCGGCGAGGAAGGTCGCGTCGGTCACCGCGATCGCATCCCACCCCCAGGTCCAGTTGGAGGTGAGATTGAACTTGCCGGTCGATTCGATGCTGCCGCGGAAATCGCGGAAGCCGGGGGTCGGATTGGGGCCGCCGAAATAGTCCTTGTCGAGCTGCTCGATGCCGGCGGCGCGGATCGTGTAGGAGCCGCTCTCGAGCCGGTGGCGGAACTCGCCTTGCATCAGCAGGCCCTGGTTGGTCATGACGCGCGGCGAGATCGTGAGATCGTAGTTGGGGGCGAGCGCGAAGTAGTAGGGCGTCTCGACGCCGAACCCGTAGGTCGTCGAGGTCGAGAGGATCGGCATCAGGAAGCCGGTCTTGCGCTTCACGGTCGGGTCGGGCGTCGCGAAATAGGGCAGGTAGCCGAGCGGGACGCCGAAGAACTCGATGCGGGCATCCTCGAAGTAGATCATCCGCTCGGTCTGATTGTGAATGATGCGTGCGGCCTTGACCTGCCACAGCGGCGGCTTCTTGGGGTCGTCCTTGCAGGGTTCGCAGGCCGTGTAGACGCCGTTCTCGAAGACCGTGTAGTTGCCTTCGCTGCGGTTGGCGCGCGTCGCCGCCATGCGGGTGTCGTCAGCCGTCTCGACGCGCAGCGAATCGACGAAGCCGTCGCGGTAGTCGTCGGTGAGATCGATGATCTCGCCATAGGTGATCTTGCCGTCGGCCTCGGTCAGGCGGGCGTTGCCCTCTGCGCGCAGCCGCTTGGTCTTCTGGTCGTAGACGACGCGATCGGCCTCGATGGTCGCGCCGTTGTAGTAGATCTGCACGTTGCCGATCGCGGAAACGCGTTTGTTTTCGTAGTCGTAGTCGATCTCGCCCGACTTCACGAGCATTGGCGCGTCGCCGTTGCCGCCCTTCCTGAGGTTCGACGGCGGAGGGGTCGGCCTGAGCTGCTGCTTGAAGGTGAGGAAGTCCTGCTGCGCGACCGCCGGCTGCGGCGCCAGCAGGCTGGCGCACGCGCACAACGACACGAACGCGGCGATGTATGTCGCCGCGACAGGCAGTCCGCAAAATCTATTCGGCGGACGAGCGGTGGTCGAACCGGCCATCACCCGTCCTCCTGGTACAATAACGCCACGAGCCCCGTCAGCCCCCCGACAAAAACCGGCAGCCATGCGGCCGCCGCTGGATGCATCAGCTCGGCCTTGCTCAGATCGTCGGTCACCTTGGAGAGAACATAAAGCAGAAAGCCGGCAGTGACGCCACTCAAAATCATTTTCTGCACGCCGCCGAACCTGAAGAATCGCAGGGAGACCGCAGCGGCCAGGAGTACCATCGACACCAGCACAAATGGCCGTGCCAGCAACTTATGATACTGGAGCCGGTAGCCCGCAGCGCTCAGTCCCGAATGGTCGGCGATTTCGATGTACAACGGCAGATCCCAGAACGGCACCGATTCGGGACTGGCAAAGCTTTCGTGCACTTGCTCGGCCGTCAGGCTGGTCTTGAGTCGATATTCGGCGCGGTCGGTTGGCGGCGCCTTGCTTGAATAGACGCGCGCATCGTTGAGTTGCCAGTAGCCTTGTCCGAGTACAGCGGTCTTAGCCTCGATTCGCTCGACGAAGTGCCCGTCGGCATCGTAGGTGAACACTGTCACGCCGCCAAGTCGTACGCCCTGCTCGCTGCTGTTGAGCGCGTTGACGATCGACTGGCCGTCGGCATTGCGCTGCCGCACCCAGAATCCGTTGCTGGCGGTCTGCAACCCGGTGGACGGCGTGCCGCCAAGGAATTCCACCTCGAGGCGATGCGAGCGCTCCTGCAGCGCGGCCGCGACCGGATTGTAGACCACGGTCGCCAGGATGCCGAGCACGAGCGCGACGAACACGGCCGGCGCCACGAATTGCCACGCCGACATGCCGGCCGCCCGCGCAACCACGAGCTCGAGACGGCGCGACAGACTCAGATAGCAGGACATCGCCGCGACCAGCACCGAGAACGGCATGATGCGCTCGGCGATCTGCGGCACACGAAAGAGCGAGGTCTCCGCCACGACCGAAGCCGGCACATTCGGCATCCCAGCGGTCTTGCGCATCATCTCGATGTAGTCGACCAGCGCCACGAGCGACAGCAGGCCGACGAACACCAGGATCGCCGTCATGAGGAAGCGCATCCCGAAGTAGCGTTTGAGGGTGCCCGCGACCATGCCGCCCCTCACGTCGTCGCCAACCGGCGCGACAGGCGCTCGGTCACGAAATTGACGGCGCGCAGCACGAAGGCCGGCGGCTCGATGATGGTGCCCTGCGAGATCGCGATCAGCCCGAGGCCGGTCGCGATCAGGATCGCGATATACTGGAACGTCAACGCGATGGGCGAATTGATTCCGAGCACCATGCTGGCGAATCCCACCATGCGAATCGCCGCGACGGCGCTGATGGCCGACACCATCGACAGCGTCCTGCTCTGCCGGGTCGTGCGTGGCGCGCCAAGATAGGCATAGGCCACGATCATGAAGACGATCGGATAGAGCGGCGCCACGATGCGATCGTGAGTTTCAGCGCGAAAGTTGCCAGGTTGCTTGATGCGCGCCGGATCGTTGGGCGCGGGTGCCAGCAATTCCCAGGTATAGTGCTCGCGAACCAAGAATTCCGTCATCGGTTGCGGGGATCCGGCGAGCCGCGACAGGTCGAAGGCGTAGCGCTCGAACAGCACGATGGTCGGATCACGATCCTCGGTCAGGTGACGCTGAATACTGCCGGTCTGCAGGAACAGGAACGTGCCCTGCTTGTTCTGGACGATCTTTCCCTGCTCGGCGAGGATCGAGGTCTGCTGGTGCGGGTCGCGCCGGTCGTCGAGGAAGACGCCGAGCAGCAGGCCGTCCTGCTGGCGCTCGCGGATGTGGAATGTGAGCCCGCGCTCAAGCGGAATGAAGCGGCCCGGCTGCACGATATTGGCGACGAAATCCGCGCGCACCTCGGCGGCGAGGCGGCGCAGCTCGCGCAGGCATTGGGGCGACACGTAGGCGCTGAACACCAACACCATCGCGCAGACGACGCCCGCCACGGCGAGGAAGGCGCGAAACAGCCGCCACGGCGACATGCCGGCGGCGTTCATCACGATCAGCTCCGAATCGGTGGCGAGCTTGTTGAGCACATGGGCGGCCGCGATCACGAGCGCGACCGGAGCGATCACGAGCATGAGCTGGGGGATCACGAGGGAGGTGATGCCGAGGAAGACCAGGATGGTTTGGCCCTGGTTCGTCATCAGGTCGATGTCGCGCAGCGCGGTGGCGAGCCAGATCACCGCGGTCAGGCTGAGCAGAATCAAAAGGAACGCGCCCAGCGTGGTGCGGAAGATGTACCAGCCGATCGACCCCATGGCGCGACACTTCCCCCGCCGCCGCCCCGGCTTGGACGGCAGACCCGACCGGACCGCGGACCGCACCCCCGTACGGCGCCGCCATCCCCCACGTACCAAGCTCGCCCGACAAAGTGGCCGACGCAAGGCAAACCCGTTGAGTTGCCACACGGAATGGTAAAAAGCTTACGACTTTTCCGAGACTTGTGGCGTCTATGCCACGCTCCCCGGCAGGACTAGGCGGCGGGTCCGGTCCGGGCCATAAAAGGCGCCGCGAGAAGCCACGTTTCCCGCCCCGACTACCGCAAGAGGACAGCGTCATGGCCGACGGCCCGACCATTGGATTTTCCGAATTCGCGATGCCGTCGACCGGTGTTCTCGTCGTGTTCTGTGACGATTCGCTGAAGCTCGGCCCCGCGACCCGCCGCCTGCTGGGCGCGGCGGCGGCCCTGGTCGCCCGCGCGGCCGCCGCCGACAATTTCAAGGGCCGGAGCGGCAGCACCCTCGATCTCGTGGCGCCCGGCAACCTCAAGGTGGCGCGCCTCGTCGTGATCGGCTGCGGCAAGCCCGCCGACCTCAAGGCCAAGGACTTCGTCAAGCTCGGCGGGGCCGCCATGGGCAGGGTCCCGGCCGCCGCCGCGGCGGCCACCATCCTGGCGGAGCTGCCGACCAAGGACATGACCGCCGAGCAGGCGGCCGCGCTCGCGCTCGGGGTGCGGCTGCGCGGCTACGCGTTCGATCGCTACAAGACCAAGCGCAAGGAGGGGGAAGACGAGAAGCCCCGTGTCCGCAAGATCGAGATCGGCGTCGCCGATCCGGCGCGCGCGCGCGCCGCGTGGACCGCCAAGGGCGCGGTCGCGGACGGGGTCGTGCTCGCCCGCGATCTCATCAACGAGCCCGCCAACGTGCTCCATCCGCCCGAGTTTGCGCGCCGCGCGGTCGCGCTCAAGCGGCTCCGCATGGCGGTCGACG
>Ga0126379_10000434_pt1 | contig 22987 bp, 17 predicted proteins | sample PanSoiMetPlot_24_FD_92640 | JGI IMG/M metagenome (GOLD analysis project Ga0126379, IMG submission 92640) | Tropical forest soil microbial communities from Panama - MetaG Plot_24 | ecosystem: Environmental > Terrestrial > Soil > Tropical forest > Bulk soil | place: Panama | collected 2016-02-17
CGCATGTACCAGGGAAACCACTGCGAGCCGTAGCTGATCAGCACCCGTACGCGGTAGCCCGCCTGCGCCAGCCGCACCTGCTCGGCGCGTTGGATGCCGTAGAGAAGCTGAAACTCCACCGAGGGCTTGGAGTACCCCTGCTGCTCGGCGAGCTGCTCGACTTTGTGGATGAGCTTGGTGTCGTGGGTGGCGAACGCGGGCCGCGTGCCGTCCTTGAACACCTCGGGGGTGAGCAACCGCTGCGCGAGCCGCCAGTAGCTCTCGTCCACGTCCTTCTTGCGCGGATAGGCGAACTGCGGCGGCTCGTTGTAGGCGCCCTTCACCAAGCGCAGGGAGGGGGCGATTGGCAAAAGCTCCGCAAGATCCTTTTCGGTCCGGTACAGGTAGGACTGAATGGCAACGCCGACGTCGCGGTGCCGCGCCCGCACCTGGCGGTACAGCTTGAGCGTGCCGTCGGTGTACGGGCTTCCCTCCATATCGATCCAAACGAAGTTGCCAAGCTGCTCGGCGCGTTGGAGGAGCCGTTCAACGTTGGCTAGACAAGCATCGGGGTTCTGGTCAAATCCGAGCTGCGTGGGCTTCACCGAAATAGCGGCATCGAGCTTCTGCGCGGCGACCCGGTCCAGCACGTCAAGGTAATGCCGCGTGACCCCCTCGGCCTGCTCTAAGTCCGTCACGTTCACGCCGAGCTGGGTGAGGATGGTGGAAATCCGCTTTCCCTGCAGAGTGCGAGCCGCATCCAGGGCCTGCGAGACGTCCTCGCCGGGCATGAAACGCTGTACTGCCTTGCGGACGAAGCGGTACCGCGGCGCCCTCTGCGCCAGCCACTGGTTCTGGGACGTGGCGATCAGCATGCGTCGCATCAGCATTCGGGTCTCCCTCGCGGGGCCCTTCTACTCGGCGGCGGCGCTTGCGCCTAGGCAAAAGCACGGGCTCGTCGCCGACGCTTTCCGATGCAAAATTCTGCCATCGGGATCGATCCGCGACCATGAGATACGCGTCAAGAACGCCAGCACCTACCGGCAGCTAATCTCTGCGAGTTGCACGCTCGAATGCACCGTCAGCTCCCCCAAGATGCGCCCCGTGCCCGTGCGCTGCTGCGGGTCCCAGTGGAGCTGCATGGTATTGAAGAACCCCGAGACCGTTCCACTCAGCGTCGCGACCACCGAGTGTGTGCCTGTTCTCATCGACACGCCGAGGAGTGGTTCTACGCCGTTAACTATCGCCTTTACCGTGAGCAGATCGTCGGAGTCGGGGTTGAGCATCGACCGACTCCCGACGTGCAAGGTAAACAAGTCCGTTCCCCCGTCCCTGACTCTGATGCACACGCCCTCGGATTCGTCGGCCCGCACCTCCTTCGGGACCAGCACCATTACGGTGAGGAGGGCGAATCCTGAAATGAAAGCAGCCGAGTTTCTCTTGCTCACGGGAGGTTCTCCTTCATTCAAGGGGTCACGGTCAGGGTAACGCTGCGGGAAATCGTGGCGCCGAGTGCGTCGGTGACGGTCACGGTGTACGTCGTGGTGGCGGTAGGCGATGCAGTCGGGCTCGGGACGTTGGTGGCAGAGAGCCCGGTCGCCGGGCTCCAGGCATACGTATAGGGCGGTGTTCCGCCAGCGACGGTTGCGAGCAGCGTCGACGAGCTGCCTCGCGCGATGCTCGGCGGATTTGCGCTGACCGTCAGGGCGAGAAGCACCTGCACAGTCACGGACGCCGAAGCTTGCAGGCCATTCGCGTCCGTCGCGACCACGGCATAGGTCGTGGTCGTCGTCGGCCTCGCAATCGGCGTCATGCTCGCCGGGTTGTCGAGCGAGCCGGGCGGCGTCCAGGCGAAGGAAATAGGCGGCGCGCCGCCCAAGGTGAACGCGCTCAGCTGCGAGCTCTGGCCCGGGCTGATAACGGTCGGCGAGGCGTTCGCGGACATCACCAGGCGGACAACGATCAGAATCGAGGCCGACGCCGTCGCGCCGTTCGCGTCCGTCACGTTTACGACATAGTTGGTGGTGTTGAGCGGGCCAGCGTTCACATTCGGGATGGTCGTGCTCGGGGAGAGGCCCGTCAGGGGAGCCCATTGATAGGCGTAAGGCGGCGCCCCGCCGGTTGCGGTTGCGAACAGCCCGATGGTGTCTCCAACGTTGATGATGATCGGCATCGACACGCTAGCGGCGATGGAGACCACAAGCCCCCCGCAGGTGCCTGTGACGTTCACTGTTACAAAGCCTCCCACGGTCCCGGCCAGGGCGATCGCGCCCGTCGCGTCGGTCACGATGACGCCGTACGTCGTCGTACTCTGCGGCGTCGCTATCGGGTTTGCGATATTGGTCGCGGACAGGCCCACCGCCGGCGACCACGAGTAGGAGTACGGCGGCGTTCCCCCTTGCACCGTGACAAGGAGCTGAGAAGAGTTGCCACACGCGACCTGAGGCGGTGTCGCGGTGGCGTCTTCGAAGAACACCGTCACTGTGACCCATGCCATGGCCTGCGCGCCGGCCGCATCCCTCACCGTCACGGTGTAAGTCGTGGTAACGGCCGGGCTCGCGAACGGCGTCTGGCTTGCGGGCGCATCGAGCGAGTCCGCCGGCGACCATGAGAAGGAGTACGGCGCGATGCCGCCCTCGACGAGTGCAGCCAATAGCGATGCCCGGCCCGGACCGCTGACCGACGGAGTCGCAGTCGCTCTGACCTGGAGGCCGACGAGGATCTCGATCGACGTCGAGGCATGGAAACCGGCCGAATCGGTCACCGTCACCGTGTAGGTCGTCGTACCGGCCGGGCTCGCAGCAGGATTCGCAACGCCCGGGTTCGAAAGACCGGAGCTCGGGGTCCACTGATAGGAGTAGGGCGGGACGCCACCAGCGGCCGTGGCGAGAAGCTGCACGCTGCTGCCGGCGCTGAGTACCGGCGGCGATGGGTTGGAGCTCACGGAGACGGTGACCGGTAAGCCTGTGCTTAGATGCAGAGTGCCCTCGCCCCATAAGCTGTTTCGTTCGTAGGTGAAGCGGAACGGCTGGTTGGTCACGATCTCCGCGTTGTTCGAGGCGCAAAGCACGCGCGTGCGCGTCGGCGGATTGGGACACCGGGGCGAGGCAGAGGGACACGTGATGAGGCTGACGCCCGTGGGGAGCATCCCGTCGGGTTCCCAGCTGTCCCCGACGACCCATAAATTGTCGCTGCAGTTGTTGTCGAACTGCGCACAAGTTCCACGAAGCACCGTCACGGACAGGTTCGACGAGCAGTCGAGCGACGCAGGCTGGTTATTGCAGTTCGACCTGTCGCCCATCAGGAAGATGAACGCCAACGCCGAAATGGCTATCCGTACGTAGCGATCTCTGCCCACGAGCGCGCCCTCCGGAGGTAAACACGTAAAGCGCGGGAAAAGACTGTCAGCGTTTGGGGGCCCGTCAGGTGAGAACCAGCAAACGCGCAAAGTGTTTAAAAACACTGTGAGCTGAAGCCCGCCAAAAAAAAGCTGGTGGTGCGGGGTCACGCGCCCAGTGCTGACAGTGTTTTCCGCGGTTTTACGTGTTTGATCAGCGCGGAGGCCCTACTGCCCCGGATCTGACCCGGAGAATGCTGCCATGAACTTGCGATTGATACGAAAGCGGAGCGCAGCCTGCTTGCTGGGCTCCTCGTTGTGGATAACGTTGTTGGGGGCTGCGCAAATCTCCAGCGCGAGTGAAAACGACGAAGGGAAATATCTTTTTGTTTGTGCCGGGGACCAGGCCCGTAGAGCACCGGATTTCCTGGCGGTCGTAGATTTCGACGACGACTCACCCCACTATGGCAGGGTCATCGCCAAGGCTCCACTGCCGGAGCCCGGTGCTACTGGCAATGAATTCCACCATATCGGGCTTTCTGCCGACGGGAGGGTCGTTGCTTGTGGCGGCCTTCTCAGCGTGTTGAGAGGGCAAAACGAGATCTTCTTCTGGGACGTCTCCAATCCGGCAGCACCGAGATTCATCAGCTCAGCCGATCCATCGCTCTCATCGATTACCGACGAATTCCATGCTTTGCCCGAAGGTGGCTTTCTCGTAACCATGATGGGCGGCGCTCAGGGGCATGCGCCGGGACGCGTGGCCGAGTTTGATCACCACCTCAATCTGGTGCGAGAACATCCGAGAAATCCGCCGGAGGACGGCTTTAATCCCCATGGCATCTCTGTCCGCCCAGAAATCAACCTGATGGTGACCAGCGACTTCGTTTGTCCTTCGACCACACTGGATGCAGTCCACGGCAACGTGGATTTTCGCGGCAGCGTGCGGGTGTGGAACTTTAGACGAAGGGAGATCCTGCGTACCATCAGCATCCCCGGCGCCAGTGGGACCATCGACGTGAGACTCATTCCTCATGATCAACAGGCGCGGGGTTTCACTGCCGGCATGTTGGACGATCATCTCTATCTGCTCAACACTCGGCAGGGAACGGCGCAACCTGTATTTGATTTTGCTTCGATTGCCAAAGGGGGATGGCCGCAACTCATGCGCGTGACCTCCGATGGCCGCAGACTGTTTGTCTCCATGAATCAGGCAGGTAAGGTTGTAATGTTCGACATCTCCGATCCCGACGAGCCACGTATACTCAAAGTCCTTGATCTCGGGCCTAACTCGGGACCGCACTACATCACTCTGACTCCGGACGAAAAACGCCTCGTGATCAGCGATTACTTCCTGAACGAAGATGATTTCGGGAAAGTCCATGCGGAGGGCGACCACAAGATCCATGTCGCCCGCGTCTCCAGGCATGATCTCGTGCTGGACCCGCGCTTCGACCTGGATTTTAACACTACATTCTCAACCGGCCCCGCGCGCCCACACGGTATGGTCATCAAGTAGAACAAGAAGCAGTCATCCGAGCTTCGGATCCGTTGAGCCCCGCAGGCATGCGCGGCAAACTCATGCGCGGCGGGTCATCCGATGAAGCAGAAACGCTGGGCCCAGATCGACGAGTTGTTCCATTCAGCACTCGAGCGCAAGCCGTCCGAGCGGATGGCCTTTCTGGCCGAGGCCTGCGGCACCGATGCCGCGCTACGAAGTGAAGTCGAGTCGCTGCTCTCCGCAGAGGTCGCCGCCCGGAGTTTCCTCGAGGGCGGTCCTAAAGGCGGCGAGATAATGCTCGAGCCAGGGGCTCAGCTGGGCGCCTATCGGATCGGTGCGCTGATCGGACGAGGCGGGATGGGTGAGGTGTACCGCGCTCACGACACTCGGCTCGTGCGCGAAGTCGCGATCAAGGTGCTTCCGTGCTTCTCCTCAGCGCCAAGCGAGCAACCGGCGTCGGAGAAAGCGGCCGCTCCTGACCAGTGCGAAGAAGTGTTCGAGGGGCTACTCGCGCGCGACGAGTCGCTGCGGCGCCGGTTCGAGAGCGAGGCGCTCTTGACCGCCAGAGTTCAGCATCCGGCGGTGGTGCCGGTCCACGAGCGAGGCCAACTCCCCGGCGGCCAACCCTTCTACTCAATGAAGCTCATTTCCGGGCGCTCGCTGCGCGAGCTCATCGGCGAGCGCAAGACGCTGGCCGAACGGCTGGCGCTATTGCCCAACGTCATCGCCGTGGCTGACGCTTTGGCGCACGCGCACAGCCTGCGCATCCTCCACCGCGATGTGAAGCCGAGCAACATCATCATCGGCGAGTTTGGAGAAACTGTCCTCATCGACTGGGGCCTCGCCAAGAATCTGGCCGCGCAAGCGGGTGAGTTGCAGCCCGGCGCGGTTCCCGACGATGCTGCTCGCACCGCCGTCGGCTCGATCATCGGAACGCCGGCCTACATGTCGCCGGAGCAGGCCCGGGGGTTGCCGGCCGACGAGCGCGCGGATGTCTTTTCCCTCGGGGCGACGCTCTACCATCTGCTGGCCAGAGAGGCTCCCTACGAGGGCGACACTCCGGCGATCTTGCCCCGGGTAGCGCAAGGCGAACACGTGCCCCTGAGCGAGAAGCTGTCCGACGTCCCGCCCGAGCTCGCGGCGATAGTGGACCGGGCGATGGCGAGGGAGCCTGCAAAGCGGTACCCGAGCGCGCGCGAGCTGGCGGAGGATCTGCGCAGGTTCCAGACGGGCCAGCTGGTGCGCTCGCACCGGTATTCGGCCCGCGAGTTGCTTGGGCGGTGGGCAAAGCGACACCGTCCGCTCCTGTTTGCGACCGCGGCCTTCGTCGCCGTTGCGGTGGTAAGCGGAGCGATCGGCATACGGCGGATTGTCGCCGAGCGAGACCGGGCCAACCGCGAGGCCGAAGCGTCGGAGCGCGTCTCAAAGTTCATGACCGACATGTTCAAGGTCTCCGATCCGAGTGAGTCTCGCGGAAGCAGCGTCACTGCTAGGGAAATTCTGGATAAGGCTTCCGAGCAAATCGAGGGCGGACTCAGCCGCGATCAAGCGGTGCAGGCGCGTCTGATGCACACCATGGCTCTGGTTTACAGCCGCCTCGGCCTACTCGCGAAGGCGCGGCTGCTGGCCGAAAAGGCGGTGAAGGTGAGGCGGGAGCTGCTTGGCCCGGAACACGCAGACACGCTGCATTCGATGACCATCCTCGGAAACCTCGAGAGAAGGCAGGGGCGGTACGCCGCGGCTGCTGAAATCCACCAGCAGGTATTTCAGATCCGTCGCCGCGTTCTGGGTCCCGAACATCCGGACACACTCTCGTCGATCGAGGACCTGGCTATAGTCGACCAGGTTCAAGGACGGTACGCCGAAGCTGAGAAGCTCCATCGCCAGGCGTTCGATGTCCAGCGTCGCGTCCTGGGTCCTGAGCACCAGGAGACGCTTCGCTCCATGGGCAACCTCGCAGGTGTCGAGACTGAACTGGGCAAGTACGCTGAAGCCGAGAGTCTCGACCGGCAGGTGCTCGAGATCATGGTTCGGGTTTGGGGGGCCGATCATCCGGACGCGCTGATCGCCATGGGTAATCTCGCACTCATCGAGGCGAGAAGTGGAAAATATGACGCGGCCGAGCCACTGAATCGGCAGGTGCTCGAGACGTCCCGTCGCGTACGAGGGCCTGAGCACCCCAACACCCTGCTGGCAATGTACAACTTTGCGGAGAATGAGCGTGTCTTAGGGAAGTACGCCGAAGCCGAGAAGATCTACGGCGAGCTGCTCGTGGCTAGACGCCGGGTGATCGGTGCTGAGCATCCCGACACGCTCGCGACCATGAGCGGCCTCGGCATCATTTATCTCGCAACGAGGCGACTGCCGGAATCCGAGAGCATCCGGCGGGAGGTGTTTGCGGTCAGTCGCCGCGTTCTGGGACCTAAACACCCCCAGACGCTGATGTCGATGAACTACCTGGCCGAGGTCGAGAGCGCTCTGGGGCGGCACGCCGACGCCGAAAAGCTTTGTCAGGAAGCGCTTGACTCCCAGCGACAGGTGCTGGGGCCGGAGAACGTTGAGACTCTGTCCACCGAGCTGACCATGGCGAACATCTACGCCCGCCAGGGACGGTACGACGAGTCCGAGAAGCTGCTGCGGGAGACCTTGGCCGTCGGTCGGCGCGCGCTTGGGCCGAATCATCCGCAAGTGGCAGTGAGCCTCTATAGCCTGGGAAAACTCGCGCTTCGGCAGGGTGATCGCAAGAAGGCGCTCGACTATCTTCGAAACGCCATCGATCGTGGGCTGGGCCCCGGAGATGTGAAGCAGATGCGCGAGGACGAGGAGCTGAGGCCGCTGCGCGGTGACCCCGAATTTGAGACCCTCATCGCCGACGCTCAGAAGCGCTCGCAAGTGCAATGAACAGCCAAAGTGGCGAAAGGTTTTGATCGCTGTCGACACCTGGCCTTCACCATAAGCAGCTCGTCGGACTCCGGCTCGAGAAATCAATAAGTGGCTGGCCGAGCATGGCCGTTAACGGGGGTTGCTCCAAGCCCTTCGTGAGCGACCATCGGACCCTCTCGATGAGTTGCCCATCTGGTGCAGCCGAAAAACGTTCAACGGCAGGAGCACCATATGGAGAAAGAAGACGGGATACAGCCTCGCAAGGTATCCGTACGTCAAGAACGCCACGTTGCTGGCGATAGCAACGCATCGCAACCGAATCATTGTCTTCATGTAGAAAGTCGAGAGCACCAGCAGCGACGCCGTATACCCGATCAATTGGACCCAGTTGGTGTGACCGCTGCCCATGAGCTCGCCCTCCGGTAGTAAACACGGAAAGCGCGCAAAAAAAGTGTCAGGCTACTCGAGCGGCAGGCCCAGCTTTTTAAGCAGCGCCGCATGGCGCGGCCTTCCGCGCACCGTCCAGCGCTCCGGGGTCATGACTTAGAGCGCGTCGGCCCTTTCCAGGCAGCGGTAGAGCCACGTCTTGGCCAACCGCCACTGGCGGGCGACGGTGGAGACGGAGACGCCGAGCACTTGGGCTGCCTCCTCCGTGGTCAGCCCGCCGAAGAAACGCAGCTCTACCAGCCGAGCCTTGTCCTGATCGAAAGCGGACAGTTTCTCGAGGGCAGCGTTGAGCGCGACGAGGTCCAGCTCGCGGGGGCCCTCGACCGCGACCTGCTCGTCGAGCGAGATGCGCTGCCAGCCGCCCGCCCGCTTGCGCGCCCCGCGGGCGCGCGCGTGGTCGATCAGCACGCGGCGCATCGCCTGGGCTGCGAGCGCGAAGAACTGGATGCGGTTCTGCCAGACTGGCGGCTCCTGTTCGACCAGTCTCAGGAAAGCCTCGTGGAGCAGTGCCGTCGGGCGGAGCGTCTGATCGCGTCGCTCTCCCCGCAATTGGCGCAGCGCCTGCCGCCGCAGGTCCTCGTAGACGAGCGCAAAGAGCTTGTCCGCCGCCGGCGCGTTGCCGGCGCTCCACGCCCGGAGCAGATCGGTCACCTCGTGGCTCGCCATCGCCAGGGAGTATCGGATCGCATCTCACCCTGGGTCAACGCGAGACATACAGCGTCAATGCTCCTCGAGCGCCCGGCCGAAATGCTGACAGTGTTTTGCGGTGCTTTGCGTGTCTTAGAGATGAAGTCCCTCTTTGCAAGGTGGAGACGATGAATGCGGTCAGAACTTCGGTGGTTTCGCTCGCGCTGTGCTCGCTGTTCTCCAGCTCTCTGGTCCGGGCCGATGATTGCAGCGACTCCCTGATTGCCGAGTCCTGCGCCTGTCGGTCGGACGTCCGCAGTGAACGTCAACAGCACAAAAGCTCCGATAAGAATTCACCGTCGAATCCGGATTCGAAGGCTTCGAAGAGTGCTCGAAGGAGGGTGGCACCGCGCGCGAAGAAGATGCTCGGGTCATCCGGACCAGCATCCGGAGATTGAAGCACAGCGGGAGAGAGAAATGTTGAAGATTCCTTTTAGAGTCTTGGTCCTGTCCTTCGGCATCACGAGCGTCGCGACGAGTACATCCCTCGCCCAATCCGGCTGGTTCTGGCAAAACCCGTTTCCGCAAGGAAATGATCTCTTCGCTGCTGCTGCGCTCGATCCAAATACCGTTGTCGCGGTGGGCGGCTTTGGAACCATTCTGCGCACCGACGACGGCGGCGACACCTGGATGCTCCAGCCCAGCGGGACGACCGAACATCTCTACGGGGTCTCCTTCGTCGACGCCAACACCGGTACCGCGGTGGGCGACCACGAAACCATTCTGCGCACCGACGACGGCGGCGACACCTGGACGCTCCAGCGCGGCGGGACGATCAATCGTCTCAATGGAGTCTCCTTCGTCGACGCCAACACCGGCACCGCGGTGGGCGGCTCTGGAGCCATTTGGCGCACCGACGACGGCGGCGTCACCTGGACGTTCCAGTTCAGCGGGACGACCAATCGTCTCAATGGGGTCTCCTTCGTCGACGCCAACACCGGCACCGCGGTGGGCCGCTCCGGAACCATTCTGCGCACCGGCGACGGCGGCGCTTCCTGGACGCCCCAGACCAGCGGGACGAATGAAGAACTCAACGGAGTCTTTTTCGTCGACGCCAACACCGGGACCGCGGTGGGAGACTCAGGAACCATTCTGCGCACGGAAGATGGCGGTGCCACCTGGTCGCGCCAGCACGACCCGTTCTTCGAAGATCTTTCCGGGGTCTTCTTCGTCGACGCCAACATCGGGACCGTGGTGGGCAACCGTGGAACGGTTCTGCACACCGACGACGGCGGCGACACCTGGTTTGGCACCGAGCACATCGAGACGACCCATAATCTCCTCGGAGTCTCGCGCGCCGACGCCAACACTGCGACCGCGGTGGGCCAGAGAGGAACCATCCTGCGTACCGACGACGGCGGCGTCAACTGGACGCCCCAGTCCCGCGACATCGGCGACCCTAACGATGGTTTCAACCATGGCTTTCTCGGGGTCTCGTTGGGCGACACCAACAGCGGGACCGCGGTGGGCGACGGAGGGCGCATTCTGCGCACCGACGACGGCGGCGCCACCTGGAGACTCCGGCCCAGCGGGACGACCGAGACTCTCTACGGGGTCTCCTTCATCGACGCCGCCGTCGGGACTGCGGTGGGCGACCATGGAGTCATTCTGCGCACCACCGACGGCGGTTCCATCTGGACGTTCCAGCCCAGCGGGATCACCAGCAATTACTACGGGGTCTCCCTGTTCAACCGCGACGTCGCGACCGTGGTGGGCAGCTTTGGAGTCATCAAGCGCACCGACGACGGAGGCGCCACCTGGACGCCTCAGTTCAGCGGGACGACCCAATTTCTCTACGCGGTCTCCTTCGTGACTGCCAACATCGGGATCGCGGTGGGCGACCAAGGAACCATTGTGCGCACCACAGACGGCGGCGACCACTGGACGCTCCGACCCAGCGGGACGACCAATAATCTCCGCGGGATTTCCCTCGGCGACGCCAACAGCGCGACCGCGGTGGGCTGGCAAGGAACCATTCTGCGCTCAGACGACGGTGGCGTCACCTGGACGGTCCAGCCGAGCGGGACGACCAACAATCTCTACGCCGTCTCCTTCTCCGACTCCATCACCGGCACCGCAGTCGGCGGGGGAGGAATCATCCTGCGCACCGACGACGGTGGCTTCAGCTGGACGCGCCAGGCCAGCAGGACGAACTACGATTTCTACGGGGTCTCCTTCGTCGACGCCAACATCGGGACCGCAGTAGGGAACCTAGACGCCATTCTACGCACGACTACTGGCGGCCAATAGTGCGCTCGAGCGCGACCTCCGCTTCCAGGCTTTCGCGGTCCCGCCCAATGGTCGCCACGGCTGCCACCCTGCCGCCGCGCAAGTATTCCACCTTGCAATCGAGAGCCTCCACGCTGCCGGACAGCCGGGTCTCCTCCCAGCGCGTGGCGTGACCCACGTACGAGATGGTCACATCGTAGTGCGCGCTCCAGAAGAACGGCACCGCATTGAACCTCTCCTTGGCGCCCAACATGTTGCGGGCCGCCGTCTGCCCCTGGCGCTCGGCCACCACCCAGTGCTCGACTCGAATGCGCTCGCCGCTGTGTGGATCCGGCCAGCGCGCGATGTCCCCGGCGGCGTAGATGTCCGGCGCGCTCGTCTGCAGCCATTCGTTGACCTGCACGCCGTTATCCACCGCTAGACCTGCTGCTGATGCCAGGGACACGGTAGGCCGCACCCCAACGCCCGCCACCACGAAGTCCGCTGGGAGAGAGCGTCCATCCGCCAACGTCACGGTGCTGCTCTCGATGGAGCGAGCGGCCTGTCCGAGGTGGAACTCGACGCCGTGCTCCTCATGCAATTTTCGGATGAAGCGTCCCAGTTCTACCCCCATGGTTCGCTCCATCGGCACCGACTCGGGCGCCGCCACCGCCACCTCGACGCCGCGCGCGCGCAACGACGCGGCGACCTCCAGCCCGATGAAGCTCGCTCCGATGACGACCGCCCGTCGTCCTTTTTGGGCCTCGGTGATGATCGCCCGGCTGTCCGCGAGAGTGCGAAGCAGGTGGACTCGCGGAAGGTCCGCCCCGGGGATGGGCAGTCTCACCGGATCCGCGCCGGTGGCGAGCAGCAGCGCGTCGTAGGGGCGAGACTCGCCGCTGTCGAGGACGACCCGTCGGTTCTTCGGATCGATCGAGGCGACCCGGCGTCCGAGCATCAGCTCGATCTGGTGATTGGCGTAGAACTCGCGAGAGCGCAGCGGGATCCACTCCTCGGGTGCGCTGCCGGCCAGATAGTCCTTGGAGAGGTTCGGGCGATCGTAGGGGACTGACGAGTCCGCACCGATGAGCAGCACCGGCCCGGAATAACCTTCCCTTCGCAGCATTTCCGCAGCGGCATTTCCAGCCGCTCCCGCGCCGACGATGACAATCCGACCTGGTCCTTGACCGGACAGCTTCGGCCGTGGTGCCGGAGTCGCCTTGCCGGTGACGAGCACGCTTCCGTCCCGCTCGGTCACCGTCCAACAATCCACGGGATTGAGCGCTGGTGCGTGGAGCGCCTCGCCGGTCTTCAAGCTGAAACAGGCGTGATGCCAGGGACAGCGCACCGTGTCGTCGACGAGGAGCCCCTTCGCCAATGGTCCGCCGTAATGGGTGCACTTGGCGCCAATCGCAAACAACTTGCCTCCTACTTTCGCCACGAGGACTGGTTTGCCGTCGACCTGCCCGCCCACCATTTGACCCTCGGAGACCGAGCTGGCCGGAATTCCCTGCGACAGGTCCGCTCCCAAACGTTTGTTGTCTTGCGTCCCCATAGGTTCTCCTCGCGCGCTCAGGGTCGATGCCGGCCAATCAACGTCAAAAATTCCGTCCGGGTGGGCACCGAAGTTCGAAAGCCTCCCAGCATGGCCGAGGTGGTCATCATCGAGTTCTGCTTTTCCACGCCTCGCATCATCATGCAGAGGTGCTGCGCTTCGATGACCACTCCTGCCCCTTCCGCGTGCAGCTCATCCATCAGAGCATGGGCAATCTGGTCGGTGAGCCGTTCCTGCAGCTGCAGTCGCCTAGCGTACAGATCGACCAGCCGCGCGAGCTTGCTCACACCGACTACCTCATCCTTGCAGATGTAGCCGATGTGGCAACGTCCGAAGAAGGGCAGCAGGTGGTGCTCGCAGAGACTGTACAGCTCGATGTCCCGCGCGATCACCATGTTGTGCGTCTCCTGGACGAAGATCGCCTTCTCGAGCAGCGCGCCCGCATTTCCTCGGTAACCGGAGGTAAGGAATTCCAGCGCCTCGGCGACGCGCATCGGCGTCTTGACGAGACCCTCGCGGGCCGGGTCTTCACCGAGCTGCTGAAGCAACTCCCGAATCAGCCCGGCAATCCTCTCACGATCCATGTGCTACCTCCGTTCGCAGCTGCCGCGTCAGCTCGCCAAGCGGCTGCATTGGGTACGGCGCCATCGAGCTCACCAAGGAGCGCAGGGGTTTGCGCGAGTCTGGAAGGATGAGATCCGGAGCAAGCTCCAAGAGTGGAATGGCCACGAATGGTCGCTCCACGATGTCCGGATGAGGAAGCGTCAGCTCGCCCGAGGAAATCACTTCGTCGCCATAGATGATGAGGTCGAGATCCATGGTCCTCGGAGCGAAGCGATCGGCCGTCCGTTCTCTACCCAGGGACTGCTCGATCTGCCGCAGCCGTTTTTTTACCTCGAGAGGGCCCAGGGCGTCGCCCACCTCGACAACGCCGTTCACGAAGGGCGGGTCTGCCGGCCGTTTCAGCGCTGGCGTGCGATAGAAGGTGGAAATCGCGCGAACCCCCAGCTCAGGCTGCAGTAAGTGGATCGCCCGCTTCACGTTTGTCTCGGGATCGACGTTCGAGCCCACGGAGACAAATACCCGAGGCATTGGATCAACCTCGAGCCCGGTCTATCTCGACGCCCACAGTGCGCGCGAATCTCAGCGCGCCCGGCTTCTCCACGGTCACCAGCACCCGCTGGACGCCCGGGTGCGACAAACAGCTTTGTGCCACCGCCTCGGCGAGCGCCTCCGCCAAGTGGTACTGCGAGCCCTCCACCACCGAAAGGATGGCGTATTTCACGGCGCGATAATCAACCGTGTCCTCGGCGCGATCGGATTTCCCTGCCTTGGCCAGGTCCGAGAAGAGGACGACGTTGATCAACACGTCCTGCTTCTCGCGTCGCTCCTCGGCGCCGATGCCAAGGACACAGCGCACCAGCAAGTCTTTGATGAAAATGCGATCGGTCATCGCGGTCCGCCAATCAAGTGCCGACCTCCGTCGACGTAGATCACCTGCCCGGTAATGAAGTCGCTCTCCAAAAGGAAGCAGACGGCGCGGGTGATGTCCAGCAGTCCACCATGCCGCTTGAGCGGCAGCGCCTGCGCCAGCGGCGTCAAGTAGCTTTCGTCCTTCCCGTCCGGTGGAAGGATGAGACCGGGAGCCACCGCGTTGACGGTGATTGCCGGCGCGTACTGCAGCGCTGTCATCGTCGTCAGCGTGGCGAGCAGATGCTTGCTCAAGATGTAGCTAGCGTGCGTCAAGTCCTGGCCGGCGATCTGCGCGTCGATGAAGTTCACCACCTTGCCCGTGCCAGCTTGGCGGGCGAACGCTCGCGTCAGCCCAAATGGGGACCAGGCGTTAACGGTCAGGCTGTGGACGAGGGATGGCTGAGTCATGGCGTCCAGTCCCTCCGGCTTAAACTCCGAGGCGCTGTTCACCAGAATTTGGATCGGCCCCGCTTCCGCCTTCGCGCGCTGGATCAAGGAATCAGCTCCATCGGGATTGTCGAAATCAGCTTGAATCGAGAACGCGCGAACCCCGCGGGCGCGCAAAGCATCGCGCAGGCTTTCCGCGCGGGCCTGTGAGTGGCGGTAGTGGATGACGACGTTGACCTGCGCTTCGGCGAGAGCGAGGGCGATCGCTTCGCCGATCCGCTGGCCAGCGCCGGTCACCAGCGCGGTTTGACCTCGAAGTGACATCCGTTGCGGCGCGTTTACAACGACTTCAGGTACTCGACCAGATCATTGCGCTCGTTTTCGCTGAGACCGAGGTCAAAGCGCGCGTTGTAGCTTTCCACCACGTCGTGCAGCGTCTGGAATCGACCGTCGTGGTAAAAGCGGCCACTGTTTTCCGGGCGCATGAACAGTCCCAGCTCCCGAACGAATATGCCCGCCAGATTCATCGTTTTGTAGGTGCGATCGGGTGAGCGATCTGCCTCGAAGCTATCGATGCGCAACTCATCGGGCCTGTGCGCGTTCCAACCGGGCTCGGTCCACAGCGGCTCGCGGTGGCAGCTGTTGCAATTGGCCTTACCACTAAACAACTCGTCTCCGCGCTCGGCGGCTTCGGGATCGAAGTCAATTCCCTCCCGCGGCCTCACCGACGGCAGTGCCAGCTGGTAGAACTGCAAGGCGGGCAGCTTTGACGTCACTTGATCATCGTCGGGGTCGACAGAGGTGTGGCCGAACCCAGCGGCTGCGGCGATCGGGAACTGATCGGCGTTGTCCAGCCGCTCGTCGAAGAAGGTACCGACCCCGTGGAGATCGAGGACCGCTACGAACGCATTCCAGTAGCTGACGGTGCCCCAGCCCCCGGTCCAAGTGTGGAGGTTGTAGCCCGCCAACCCGCGCGCGTTGGGAAGCAGGGTCGCCGCAGGGCGGCCGTCCGGTTGGAACGCCTTGCCGTCGAGGAGCAGCTCGGCGTCAAACTTTCCCGGCCCCCAACTGCGCAGCACCATGCGCACCGTCTCCTCATCGATGGTCGGGTCGACCAACTGCAGCAGTTCGACGACGGGCGCCAGATTTGGAAGCGCGGCCAGGATGCCGCCGACGTTGAGATCGCGGTTGGCCAGTCCGTCGATCCGCCGGCCCACACTGGGAATCACCGAATCGTCTGCCACCGAGTGACAGAACGCGCAGGTGAGGCCAACCGCGCTTAAGCTTCCGTTCGAGTCGAAAGTTCCAATCACGCCCATCACCGCGTTCGCCCGTAGCAGCAGCTGCGTGACCGCGGGATCATCGAGATTCACTTTGCCCTCCCGGATGGCCTCGACCACCTCCTCGGGCAGGGCGTCGGAGTCGACCTTCAGACCAAGCTCGAGCGCGGTGCGAGGGGTCAGCGTCGAAACGATTTGGTTAAGTCCCAGACTGTTCCAGAACGCTTCGTCCCCAAACGTATCAAAGCGAAAAATCCGCTGGCCCTCGTCGACCATGCGCCGCGCGTTGTGCTGGGCGTCTCCGAGGAAGTCCCCGTTTCCCCTTGTTTTCGCGACCGCGCAGATTGCCCAAATACCCAAGGCAAGTGCCGCTGCCCTGCCAAGCCGCCAAGACTGCCTGCCCATGTTACCTCCTTCGGTTCGCAAACTCAGACTTCCGCCGGTGTCCCCTCGAATGACTCTTTAAATGGGGAGAGGTGACAGCCAGCTCTCTCGCGATGTCCACATTCGAGCGAAAGCCGGGGGAGGCCATGAAATTCTTTTCAACGCAGGTGAATGGAGAAAGCCCCTGGAAAGCAGGTCCGCCCGATGAGGTCATCGTGGCGCGAGTCATCGCGGGGGAAACCTACCTGTTCGAGGTGCTGATGCGACGCTACAACCAGCGCCTCTTTCGCGCCGTTCGACCGCTGCTCAAGGTGGAATCCGAAGTGGAGGAGGTGATGCAGCAGACCTATGTGGAGGCCTACACCCATCTTCGTGAGCTCACGGAAGCGGGTTGCTTCTCCCGCTGGCTGGTCCGCATCGGAGTCAACGAATCCTTTGTCCGTTTGCGCCAGCGAAAGCATCTCGTCGCCGCCGGCGTGGGCGGCGAGAGGATGGGCGGCGCGCAAAGAGTAAGCGACGATCCGGAGGAGGCGGCCTCACGACTCGAGCGTGCCCGATTACTCGAGGCGGCAGTGGAGCAGTTGTCCCCCAGGTACCGACTGGTGTTCGTGCTCCGCGAGGTCGAGGGGATGAGCACCCGAGACACGGCGCTGGCACTCGGTGTCAGCAAGGACGTGGTGAAGACGCGGCTGCGCCGGTCAAAGCTGCTGATCCGCCGCCAGGTGGGCTCGCGAAGCTACGCTTCAAGAGCGCGCGCACTCCAGTTCCACGCCCCTCGATGCAACCGCATGGTGGTGGCGGTGTTGTACAGAATCGTCCGCCTGGCCGCACGGGAGGAAAAATCGGGCCAGGTGGATGTGCGCCCCTGCTCGCAATGAGCTGCGTCGAGGACTTTAGGACGCCTTTGGAGCGGTTTCCTTTAGAAAAGCCAGCACCGCTTCGAAGAACTCGGACCGCTTCTTCTCAAACAGCATGAAGTGGGTCGCATCCTTGATCAGCACGCTGCGTTTGAACGGAGCGTTGGTCAAATCCCGCATCAATCCCTCGCGGTCCTCTGGATATGACCACGTGTCGTATTCGCCGGCGATCACCAGCACTGGGACGTAAATCGAGGAAGCGTTCCAGATGCGCCTCCCCGTCGCCTGCATGAACGTGTCTTCGAGGACGCCGTTGGGAGCGCGTAGGCTCGGCGGGTTGCGCGTGTTGCTCGTCGGGTCGGTCGCGAGCGCCGCGACATTGAAGGCGTCGACCACCGCCTGCTCTCGGTACTCGCCTTTTTCCTGAACCGGAATCTCGCCGTCCCAGCGCGCCTGGTTGGCCGCGCCGGTCGCCAGGCGATACGCCCCCAGCCCATAGTTGAACTCATAGGGCCTTCGCTTGTTCTGGAAGCTCGACCCCGGTCCAAGATTGGTATGCAAGGCGAACGCGTAGGCCGGCGCGTAAAGCACCAGCTTCTGAACCTTCTCGCTGTGCAGCGAGGAATAGTATCCGGCGGTCATCGCGCCCCAAGACCAGCCGATGAGCGTCACCTTCTGCACCTTGTGCTTGGCCCGAATGTGTTCGACGACAGCGTCGATGTCGCGGATGACCAGGTAAGAGCGGGAGACTGGCCGGTTCTCCGCCGCCGGCGTGTCCATCGCTTTCTCCCGAGTAGAAAAGCCGTAGTTCCGCTTGTCGAACATGTAAACGACGTAGCCGTGCTGAACCATCCAGTCGGCCCATGAATAGTCCTTGAATTGGAGATCAAAGTCCGGAGTGGAAGGGAACGTCGCGCCGTGGACGAACAGGACGATGTTGTCGTTGGTGAAAGTCTTCGTCCCTTCGGCCATCTTGCTTCGGACGAATAGCTTGATGCCGTGGTCGATGGCATCGATGTTGTAGTCCTGCTTGACGACCTTCACGGCAGACGACGCGCTCCCAGGGAGGTAAGAGACTGTGAGCGCTAGACATATTACAAGGCGAAACCGGGTCATGGGGGCCTCCTTGATAATGGGCTCGGCGATGAGATTGCCCAACGTCCGGCATCGTTCAAGACTTTTCGAATTGCCGGCGGCGCGTCTCTAAAATCAGCTGCTTCTCACGCTCCCCGGCCCGTGCTTGCCGGACGACGCTGCCTTGGCTATAAAGGACTTCATCGTGTCTTTGATCGCGTGCGCCTGTTGTTGTACCGAGGCCCGGGGAATCCCGGCGCTTCTGGACGCAGCGCGCGAAAGCAGATGACCTAACCACAAACGCGCTGTCGCACCAGGCCCGGGCGAGTTGAGTGCCCCGGGCCTTTCGTTTTCCTCCTTGTCGCCCTCAGCGGGCTCTCGGTGCGATATGCGGCGCAAACAAACTACAGACGAACTCACACACCCGAGGCGGATGGCGCCGTGGCGATAAGTTACGCGATCGCCGGAGCCGCCGCCGGCTTGATCGCCGGCCAGGACGAGGCAGCGCTTGCCGCAGCCCCAGTGGGAGCGCCCCGATGAACTCGGCCGATCTACTGAGTGCATCGCAGTCCCTGGAGGGAGCCTCGCCAGCCGAAGTGCTGACTTGGGCCACGCGCCAATTTCCATCGCGGCTGACCTTCGCCACAGGCTTCGGAGTGGACGGCTGCGTGCTGATCGACTTCATTTCAAGGCTAAAGCTCCGAATCGATGTTTTCACTCTGGACACCGACTTGCTCTTCCAGGAGACCTACGAGCTTTGGCGCAAGCTCGAGGAGCGGTACGGAATTCAGATTCGTGCGGTTCGGCCCGTCTTGAGCGTTGAGTCTCAAGCGGAAGTGCACGGCCCAAATCTTTGGGAAAGGAACCCGGACCGCTGCTGCGAAATTCGAAAAGTAGCGCCGCTTCGGTCAGCGCTCGCCGGGTTCGACGCCTGGATTTCGGCAATCCGGAGGGATCAAACCCCGGACCGCAGCGGAGCGAGAGTGGTGGAGTGGGACTTTCGCTTCGGATTGATCAAGGTCAACCCGCTCGTTGCTTGGAGCAGCGCGGACGTGTGGTCATACGTTCGGGCGCATGGTGTGCCCTACAGCGCTCTTCATGATCGCGGGTTCTTGAGCATCGGTTGCGCGCCGTGCACCACGCCGGTGCTTCCCGGCGAAGATCCTCGCGCAGGTCGCTGGCGAGGGCGGATGAAAACGGAGTGCGGGCTGCATTCCCGCCCCTTGGCTTCGAAAGGATGAACTGCCCAATGTCCGTGCCACTCATCAGACCTCACGGCGGCACTCTCGTCGACCAACTTGTTTCCGATCGAGAATTGGATGGGCTGCAAGACCGCGCAAAGCTCTTGCCGCAAATCCGACTGGATGCGCGAGAGCTCGCCGATCTGGAAATGCTCGCAACCGGCGCTCTCAGCCCTCTGCGCGGCTTCATGAGCTCAGCTGATTACGCGTCGGTGCGAGACCGGATGCGGCTTGCGAACGGCCTCGTTTGGCCCCTTCCAATTACGCTCGCGGTGTCCGAAGAGGTGCGTTCCACGCTGCGCGCCGGATCGGAAACCGCTCTTTTCAGCAGCTCGGGAAGGCTCTGGGCTGTGCTCCGGATCGAAGAGATTTTCCAGCGAGATCCAATGCAGGAGGCGAGGGCAGTCTACAAGACCGACTCGGCAAATCACCCCGGGGTGAGCTATCTTCTTTCGCGACCTCGTTGGCTGGTCGGTGGAGAGGTCCGAGCCCTGCCTTTCCCGGAAGATCTCCCGTTTGCACAGCACCGGCTCTCACCGCGCCAAGTCCGACAGATTATCGCCACCCGTGGCTGGCGCAGCGTCGCCGGATTTCAAACTCGCAATCCGATTCATCGGGCCCACGAGCACCTGACGAAAGTAGCGCTGGAAGTAACTGACGGGCTTCTTGTCCACCCGCTGGTCGGCGAAACCAAGGGGGACGACGTCCCGGCCTCGGTACGCTTCCGCGTCTACCAAGCCCTGCTCGACAAGTACTATCCCAAGGAACGGACGGTGCTTGCCGCTTTCCCTGCGGCGATGCGGTACGCCGGACCGCGCGAGGCGATTTTCCACGCGCTCGTTCGGAAGAATTACGGCGTTACCCATTTAATCGTCGGCCGTGATCACGCCGGTGTGGGCGATTTCTACGGACCTTTCGACGCGCAGCGGGTGTTCGATGAATTCCAGCTGGAAGACATTGGCGTCGTGCCTCTCAAATTCGAGGCCGCTTTTTTCTGCACTCTGTGCGGCAGTTTGGCTTCGGCGAAAACCTGCCCCCATGATCCGAGCCATCGGCTGGAGTTCTCCGGGAGTCGAGTTCGTCAAATCTTGCGCGACGGTGGCGATCTGCCCGAGCAGTTCACCCGCCGGGAGGTAGCCGAGCTTTTGCGGGCGCACTACGGCTCATTCAATGGGCACGGCGTCGCGGCGACGAATGGGCATGCCCCGCCGAAGAACGGGCATGACGCTGCGGCGGTGAGCGCCCTCGGTGGTGCGCGCCAGAATGGGATCGAGACGAGCGCCCGGACGAGCGCCACAGCCCCACGCGGTGCGAGCGCTCGATGGCATCCGACGCGGGGATTCGTGCTGTGGCTCACCGGTCTTTCCGGAGCCGGCAAGAGTACGTTGGCGGCCGCCCTTCAGTCGCGGTTTGCGCGAAGCGTACCGTTGGAGCTGCTGGATGGCGATGAAGTGCGCACCTACTTGTCGAAGGAACTCGGCTTTTCGAAGGAGGACAGGGACGCGAACGTTCGGCGGATCGGATACGTCGCGCGCCTCTTGGCACGCAATGGAGTGATTGCGATTGCCGCGGCGATTTCCCCGTACCGGCAAGCCCGAGGGGAAGTTCGCGATCTCGCAACCAAAGATGGCGTGCCCTTTGTCGAGGTGCACGTCCACGCGCCGCTGGACGCTCTGGTCAAACGGGATGTTAAGGGATTGTACCGAAGAGCGCTCGCCGGCGAGCTCGCGCACTTCACCGGAATCTCTGATCCGTACGAGGCACCGGCTGATCCAGATGCGCTGGTTCGCAGCGATTTGGAAACTGTCGAAGAGAGCGTCGAAAAAATTCTCTCCGCGTTGCGGGCGCGACGCCTGGTTGGGGAAGAACGACCGGCTGCGGAGACACGTTTTTAGCTTTGTCGACGTCGTTGGCTGTCAGGGTGGGAGTCGCGCTTCGTCCGCGGCGCGGTCCACGAGCGCCGGCAGGCCGACGAAGAAAGTGGTACCACCACCCTCGGCGCGCTCGAACCAGACCCGGCCGCGGTGCGCTTCGACCACGCCCTTGGCGATCGAAAGGCCCAAGCCAAGCCCGGTCCTAGAGCGCGGGTCCGCCCGCCAATACGGTTCGAACACGTGCGCTTGGTCCTCCTCGGGGATGCCTGGGCCGGCGTCCGTTATGCCAAGGACCACCTCGGACCCTCGGCGCAGCGCGCGGACCGAAACGACTCCTCCCGGCGGGCTGAATTTGAAGGCGTTGTCCAACAGGTTGAACATCGCCTGGAGCAAACGGCCGCGATCGGCGGCGATCTCGGCGCGCGATTCATCTTGCACGTCCAGGCACAGCCCCCTGCCCTCGGCGATCGGCAGGTACTGCTCGGCCAGCTCGCGCATCAATGAAGACACCGACTGCCGGCCAAGCATGAATCGGAGGCGGCCGGCTTCGATGCTCGCAACGTCCAAAAGGTCGAGGATCAGCCGATTCATCCGCTCCACCGAATTGCTGATCGTCTGCAGATGCTTGCGCCAGCGCAGCTCCTCCCCCGCAACCTCGACGCGCTTGAGCAAAGCGGCGGAGGTGACGATGGTACTCAGCGGGTTTCTCAAGTCGTGCGCGACGATGGCGAGCAGATGATCCCGCATCCTCGTGGCGCGCTCTGCTTTCACCCGGGCCTCGTGCTCGGAAGAGAGCAGCTGCTCGCGCTCCTCAAGCCGCCGCAGGCGTTCGATGCCCATGGCCATCTGGCTTGCCACCACCCCCAGCGCATCGAGCGCATCCGGCGCGAGCGCCTCGCGCGCATAGACGGCCAGCACCCCCAAGAGGGTATCGTCGCTGAGCAGCGGATAACCTGCCGATGCGCGGATCTGCGGTTCCTTTCCCCCCTCCGAGGTGGTCAAGGGCAGCTCGTCGGAGAGCGACTGTCTAACGACTCGCCTTCGTTGCGCCACGACTACGCCCAACAGCGAATCGCTCATTGGCGGAGATGGCGGCAGCCAGTCGGTTACTCGCGCGCTCGCTGCGAGCTCCATCGCTCCAGCAGCGTCAGCCGACCAGATGAACACGCCGTCGACGCCCAATTGATCGACGATTTCCTGTGCACACCGCTCGAGCTTGGCGCCGGGAGACTCGGTCCCAATCAGCGCCTCCGCCACCTCGGTCAAGAGTGCATGCTGGCGGATACGGCGCCTCAGTGAAAGCTCGCTTGAGACCAGCTCCTGGTGGACCCTGCGCAGCTCGCGGTTCTGTTCTCGCAACTCCTCGACCAGAGTCTTGGGAACGCAGCTCGCCAGGTGCTCGCGAAGCTGGGCAATCCGTTCCTCGGTGAGGGGCGTCGATTGGGCCAGCAAGGGACGGCGCAAAAGCACGGTCCTCGCGCCGGAAGCGGAAACCTCGATGTCAACGTCGTCCACCAGTTGGCGATCCACCAGGTGGCGGACGATGCGAGCGTCTCTCGCTGCCTCAGCGCCCTGATTCACCTGTCGACTCGGTGGCTCCTCGTCGCGGATAACGATGAAAAGCGTACCTGGCACGCCCCCCAGCAGTGAGAATTCCAGCTTGGCTCCCCCGGCGGGCGCCAACGCCGCCGCTACCAGCGCTCCGATCGCCGTTCCGATCTGCGTTTGCTCTGAAGTGTTGAGCTCGAGCAACGAGCAAATCTGGCGAACTCGACGGTGCACCAGCGGGACGTCCTGCTCGCTTTGCAGCACCAGCTCGAGGA
>Ga0126379_10000435_pt1 | contig 22981 bp, 20 predicted proteins | sample PanSoiMetPlot_24_FD_92640 | JGI IMG/M metagenome (GOLD analysis project Ga0126379, IMG submission 92640) | Tropical forest soil microbial communities from Panama - MetaG Plot_24 | ecosystem: Environmental > Terrestrial > Soil > Tropical forest > Bulk soil | place: Panama | collected 2016-02-17
GGGCCCGATGCCGGAAGGGAACACGATCCACTGGCTCGCCCGCCGGCATAGCCGAGACTTCGGCGGCCGCCGCGTACGGGTGAGCTCTCCCCAGGGCCGCTTCGCGAAGGAAGCCCGGCAGCTCGACCGCGGCGTCTTCCTCGAGGCCGAGGCCTACGGCAAGCACCTCTTCCACCGCTGGCAGCGTGGGGCGATCGTCCACGTCCACCTCGGCATGGCGGGATGGTTCTACCGCCACGCCGGAGTTCCGCCGCCGCCAAGGCCGAGCGTGCGAATGCGCCTCGCGGTCCCCGGGATCGCGACGGACCTGATCGGACCGCCGACCTGCGAGCTCCTCACCGACGAGAAGCTCGAAGAGATTCTCGCGCGGCTGGGCCCGGACCCGCTGCGAAAGGACGCGGACCCGGAGATCGCGTACCGGAACCTCCGGCGCCGCGGCAGGCCGATCGCGGACGCGCTGCTGGATCAGAAGGTCGTCGCGGGAGTCGGCAACATCTACCGAGCCGAAGCCCTCTACCTCGCCGGCATCCGGCCTCGCCGTTCTACCCTGCGAGTGACGCGGGTCGAGTGGGAGAAGCTGTGGCGAATCCTCCGGGACCTCCTGCGAAGGGGCGCGGCCGGCGGCCGGATCGCCACGGTCGAGCCCGGCGAGCCGGTCCACCCCCGGGCGAGGCGGGTCCCTCGCGAGGACTTCTACGTCTACCGGCAGGAGCGATGCCGGCGCTGCGGCGGCGACATCCGGGAAACCGTCCTCTCCGCCCGCCGGATGTTCTCTTGCCCGCGCTGCCAGTCCTGATCGAAAGGGGCGCCGCGACTCGGAGTTTGGTGTAGCCTTCCCCCAGCGTTAAACCAACGGGAAGGAGGGTCCCATGCGAATCTCGGCCCGGACCATCGTGTCCGTACTCCCGGCCATCCTGTTCTTCGCATCGACAGCATCCGCCCAGAACTGGGTCGCCAACGGCAACTTCGACTCGAACGTGGGCAGTTGGATCATCGAGGATGCCGGAGCGTCCATCGTCTTCGACGCGGCCTTCGGCAACCCGGCACCGGGCTCCATGCGGATCACCAACAGCGTGCCCAACCAGAACACCGCCGCGGGCGTCGTTCAATGCCTCGGCGAAGTCACCGTCGGAAAACAGTACTCGTGGGGAGGCCGGATGTTCATCCCAAGCGGTCAGAACCGCACGGGCAGGGCAATGCTCGGGCTGCGCTGGCGCACCGGTCCCGGCTGCACGGGCACCAGCCTGGATCAGCCCCGCCTCCAGACCACCCTCCTCGATACCTGGGACCTCAAGACCGAAAACGACGCCGCTCCGCCCGGTGCCGTCAGCGTCCAGTACGTCTTCTTCCCGAGCAAGGTCGAGGCGGGAGGGTCCCTCATCGCTTATTTCGACAACATCTTCTTCAAGCAGGCGGACGGGCTCGTGCCTCCCTGCGTCGCCGACGGAATCACCCTCTGCTTGAACGGCAACCGCTTCGCCCTCACGGCGACCTGGCGGACGGCCAACGCCGCGGGCGCGGGCACCGCGGTTCCGCTGACGGGCGACACGGGCGCCTTCTGGTTCTTCTCCTCCAACAACCTCGAGGGGATTTTCAAGCTCGTCACGGGCTGCCCCGTCAACAACTCCTACTGGTTCTTTGGAGGAGGCCTGACCAACGTCGAGGTTATCCTGCGCGCCTTCGACACCGCGACGGGCACCGCGGCGGTATACCTGAACCCGCTGAACACCGCGTTCCAGCCGATCCAGGACACGTCGGTGTTCAAGTGCCCCTAGGGGAGTCGGACCAGGACCCCTGCTCGACGAAAACCGGGTCGGCGCAAAGTCGGTGGCGCCTGGTGATCAGGCGCAGGCGGCCTTAGCACGAGTTGAAGACCTGACCCCAACTCGTCAGACATGCGCCTTGGCGGCCATGCGCTTGCGCATCTCATCGTCGGAGACGTCCTCGACGTGGGTCATGACGTACCAGACGTGGCCGAAGGGATCTTGCAGGCCTCCCGTGCGGTCGCCGTAGAACTGGTCGGCGACCGGGCGAATGATCTTCGCGCCGGCCGCGGCCGCCCGCGCGACGACCTTGTCCACGTCCTCGACGTAGAGGCAGAGGCTGACCGGGGTGCCGCCGTAGGCGCCGGGCGCCTTGGCTCCCATCTCGGGCGAGGCGTCGGCGAGCATGACGTGGCCCCCTCCGACAAGGATGTCGGCGTGGCCGATCTTCCCGTCGGGATTGGGAAAGCGGCCGACCTCCTTCGCGCCGAACGCTCGCTTGTAGAAGTCGATCGCGGCGGCCGCGCCGTCCACGATGAGGTAGGCCGTCGGGCCTTCGTAACCGGCGGGGATCTTTCGAAGCGTGCTCATGGGACCTCCTTGCGCACCGGAGATCCTACCGGCTCCGCGGGCGGAAGAGGCCCCGCGCCGTCAGGCGCGAAGCCCGGCGTCGCGGCGGACCGGAAGCGGGGCCGGCTCCGGCGACTCCTGACGGGGACACGCGCAGGAGTCTCCGCACTCGCACTCGGGTTCCGAACCGGTGGCCTCGAGCCGCACGGGCACGAGGCGGACGGGGAGGGGCGCCCTCGTTTTGACCGTGGCGGAGGAGAGCGTCATGGCGGCCGAGGCGAACACGATCACCCAGGGAAGGGAGGCGTTGGGATTCTTGTCTGTCCTCATGCCGGCGACTCTAGGGGCCGAGAGGCCTGCCCCGTGTGTCAGTTTTGGATTTCCGAAACTCACACACACGCCGGCGCCTTGGCTCGCGTAAGCTAATCTCGGCGGGGGACTTTCCGGTCCCCAGAACCCCCTGACCGGGGACGCGAGGTAAGACAGAACGTGAGCCGGCCGTGGTACGAAGCCGAGTGGCCCTCCGGGCTGACCCTCTCTCCGGGCCCCGAGTCGGAAGACGATCTCTTAGACGCCGCCTTCGAGCTCGCCCACTTCCTCCACCACGACCGCGAGATCGCCCGGACGATCTGCCTGGAGGCGATGCAGCGGTTGGAGATCGCCGCCGCCGCGCAGGTCAAGCGCCTCTACTACCGCCCGCTCCGGCAGAACCGCTTCCGCGCCTCGTGGGGTGACCGCCACCTCCTCCAGCGGCTCGTCTACTTCCACTCGGAGAAGTGGGAGCGGCTCTCGGAGTCGCGAGAGCCCGAGTCGCTGACCGAGGAAGACCTGCTGCTGCGCTTCTGGAAGCACCTCTCCCAGATCACGATGAAGCGCAACTCCTTCTACGCGGCGATCGCTCTCGGCCGGATCGTCCACGCGTACAGCACCGCGGAGACGATGGAGATCTACCACGCCATCGCTCCGGAGGACTGCGAGAGGAAGCAGAGCGACTACCTGCGCTCGAGGAAAGCGCAGCTGCTCGAGGAAGTGCGCGGGCGGTTCGAAGGGCTCCTCACGATCGTCCGCGGTCCGCACCAGGAGGACCGCATCGAGACGCGCGAGGCCAACCCGGCGATCGCCGCGTGGGCCCGCGAGTGCCTGCGGGTGCTGACGCCCTGGGCGGTCCCGTGCTGGGGAAGGCCGGAGAGCCGGGGAGCAGCCGGTCGCCGGCGAAACAGGTTTGCCTCCGATCGCGACGAGTCGAGCCGCGAGGCCCGCCGCTTTCACGCCCTCTTCGATCCTCCGTGCTTTGCCCGGGTGGCCCGGAGCGCCCGCCTCGCGGAGCCCGCCGGAAAGCTCGCGATCCCCCGCTTCCAGGCGGCCGGCGCGCCTCCCTCCCGCCGTGGCCGCGGCGAGGAGGACCGCCGCGCGCACCTGATGCCGGAAGAGCGCGCCGAGATCCAGCGCCAGCTCGCCGAGGAAGCCCGGCGCCGCCGCGAGCTCCCGACGCGATTCCTCCGCATCCTCGTGGACGGCCGGGAGCGCGCCCGCATCGATCCGCGCGCGGAGGCAGCCGCGAGGCTCTCGCTCGAGGACTCCGCGGAGATGATCGAGGTCCGCGTCTGCGCACCCGCCGGCGAGGTCCCGCTGGCGGTCCATGCCCTTTCCGATTTCCCCGAGGACGAGCGGGCGAAGCCGGCGACCTTCTCGATCGAGCTCGAGGCCGGCCAGGCGCTTTCGTTCCGGGTGGAGCCGGGCGTGGATTCCTCGCGCGAGATCGAGGTTTCCTACCGGGAGACCGACGCGCTCCGGAAGGCCCTCCTCGCGGCGAGGAGAACCGCCTGGCAGCTCGGCCATGCCGCGAGGGCCGCCGGCGCGCTGGCCCGACAGCCCGCGGCCGTTCTTCTCCTCCTCGGCACGATCGGCCTCTGGTTCACGACGCGCAGCGCGCCGGGTCCTGTGCCCACGCCGCACGCCGCCGTCGCGAGTGCCCGGGTCCCGGCAGCGGAAAGGGCCGAGCCGGCCGCTTCCCCCGCGATCGCGGCGCCCGTCTCCCTCCCTTCGCAGGCCGGGCATCGCGCCGCCCCGAGGATCGCGGAGTCGCGGCCGCGGACCCGGCCCCTGTCGCAGGCTCCTGTCGAGGCAGTTGCGAACCGGCTGGCGCCATCCGCGTCTCCCGCGTTCAACGCGAGGTTCACGCTGAGCCGGGCCAGGCTCCTTCGAACGAGTCTTCCGGTTCCCGCGGCTGCCGCCACCCTGGCGGTGAGCGCGGCGGCGGAATCACCCCTCGATGCGGTCCGCCGGTCTTTCGTCGAGAGGCTGGGCGAGAGCGAGCCCGAGACCCTCGCGGCAGTAGCGGCGCCGCCGGATCGGACCCTTCCGATCTTCGAGCGTGCCTTCGCTCCCGCCAGGGCGGAGCCGGGCGGCGATCTGCGAACCGCCGCCTACCAGGCCGCCCTCTCCTCGCCGCGCCCGGTTTCGGCGATCGCGCCGCCGGCGCTCTCCTCGCGGCGCGACGATGCCTCGGCCCGGATCCCGGTCATTCGCCAGCTCGGCGCCTCGGCGCTGCCCGACACGGGATGCCGCCAGCCTGACTTCTCCTGCGGCTCCGCCCGGATCGCCCCCGTAGCGAACCGATCCCGGCAGCGCTGAGCCTTCCGGGCTTTCCGGGCTTTTCTGGGCTTTCTGTTCTAACGCGAGGCGCCTTCCCGGAAGGTGTGGGCCCAGACCCCGCGGGTCTGGATCTCCTGCTCGACCGCCTCGGGCAGATGGAACTCCGACGTGTCTCCCGAGCGCAGGTAGGTCCATCGCCGGCCGGGCGGAAGAAGAGAGATCGGCCTGTCGGGCGAGAGGAGGCCGTATCGGGGAAGAGCGCGCTCGGTCACCGAAACGTAGATGGCAACCTTCATCCTGGCCTCCTGGCTTCTTCAACGGAGGCCCGGCGGAGGAGATTACGACACGACGCGAAACCCTAAACCCTTGCCACCGGAAGCCGTATCAGCCCGATGGGCCGCCCTTCGGCCCGAGGGAGGTTGCGCATGGCTCGCCATCTTCGAGGGATCCCGGCTTTCGTCCTTCTCTTTAGCGCTTCCGTCAGCGTCCTCGCCGTCGGAATCACCCTTCCACCGAGCGGGGACAATCCGCAGGCCTCGGTCACGCAGGCGATCGGCCCGGTCCGCGTCCGGATCGACTACTCCAGCCCGCGCGTCGTGCGCGGCTCCAACGACCGGCACGGCAAGATCTGGGGAGAGCTCGTTCCATGGGGCATGTCCGACCTCCAGTTGAACGGGTGCAAGGAGTGTCCGTGGCGGGCCGGTGCGAACGAGAACACGCTCTTCGTCGTCTCCCACGCCGTCAAGGTTCAGGGCCAGCCGCTCGCCGCCGGGACCTACGGGTTCCACCTGATCCCCGGCCAGGACGAGTGGACCGCGATCTTCTCGAAGGACAACGACGGCTGGGGCAGCTACTGGTACGACTCTTCACACGACGTCCTGCGAGTCAAGACGAAGGCCGCCAAGAGCGAGTACCACGAGTGGCTGACCTACGAGTTCACCGAGCGGGAACCGGCGAAGGTGACGGTGGCGCTCAAGTGGGAGGAGCTGGCGGTCCCGCTGACGATCACGGTGGACAACGTGGACCAGCTCTGGGTGGACCAGATGCGTTCCGACCTGCACGGCTTCGCCGGTTTCTACTGGCAGAACTGGCAGCAGGCCGCGGCCTTCTGCGCGCAGAAGAAGGTCAACCTGCCCGAGGCGATGAAGTGGGCCGAGAGGGCAGTCTCGGACCCGTTCGTCGGTGGCGACGAGAATTTCCAGACCCTGTCGACGCTGGCGATGCTCCAGGAGGCAAACGGCCTGAACGCCGAGGCCGCGAAGACCTTCGAGAAGGCGCTGAACCACCGGAGCGCGACCCCGATTCAGATCCACCTGGCCGCGCGGCAGCTGATGACCGCGGGGAAGAAGGAGCAGGCGATCCGGGTCTTCGAGTTCAACGCCAAGCGCTTTCCCAACGAGTGGCCTGTCCACGTTGGCCTGATGCGCAGCTACGCCGCCCAGGGCGACAAGAAGAAGGCGGCCGCCGAGGCGAAGCTCGCGCTGGCCCAGGCGCCGGACCCCGCCAACAAGAAGAACCTCGAGGGGATCGTCAAGCGGCTCGAAGCCGGCGAGAACATCAACTAGATGCGTTTCAGGTTGGCCGCCGCGGGTCTCCTGCTCGCGGCGGCCGCCGTCTCACGGGCTGCCGAGCCGAAGGACGCGCTGTCGCCGGCGGAGCAGGCGAAGGTCCGAGCGGTGCTCGAGGCCTACCGCACGGCGTGGCTCGCGAACGACGCGGATGCCGTGTTGAGCGTCTTCGCCGAGGACGCGGTCCTGATGCCGCACCACGGCGTCGAGCCTGTCGTCGGAAAGGCGGCGGCCCGCGCTTTCTGGTTCCCCGCCGGGCCGCCCACGACGATCACCGCGTTCACGCTGACCGTCGATCAGGTCGGCGGCTCTTCTGGAATCGCGTGGGCCCGGGGCCGGTCGCGCGTGGAATGGACGACCGGCATCGGCCCGGACGCGAAACGCTCCGGGAACGCCGGGACCAACCTCACGGTGCTCAAGCGCCAGCCGGATGGGAATTGGCGCATCGTCGCCATGATGTGGGACGACCCCCTCCCGCAGCCCGCCGTCCCGCCTCGCTGAGGACGCGGGGTCACCCCGTCACGGGGTGATCGTCAGGTTCGTGACGCTGGAGTCCACGGCGGCGGAAAACGCGGAGGCGACGACGCCGACCTCGCCGGTGGGGTCCACCCCCGCCGGCAGCGCCCGCGTCGTGTTGAGCGTCACGCCGACCTGGGCCGCCACGGCGCTGCCGGGATCCGTGGGGTCGGAATGTTGGAACACCTTTCCGGTCACGGTTACGTTGCCGCCGGAGACGGCAACGTCCATCGTCACCCGGTACCAGGCGTTCTCGAGGATCCCCGACCCCAGCGACACGCTTGTCAGCGCGGTGAAGGCGCCGGAGGACTTGCTCACCGTCCCCAGCGCGAGGCTGTCGGATCCGCCGCCGTCGTAGACGACGAGCGCGAGGCCGGCCTTCCCCGCCGGCTCGTTGAAGAGGGCCAGCAGTCCGGCGCCCTTCTTGTTGTTGTAGGCGTGGATCAGGACGTCCCCGGCGAGGTGGACGCTTCCGAACGTGTTCTGCGTCGTGTCGTCGGCGGGCGTGGCGTCGTAAACGGCGATCCACGTGTCCCCGGCCGACGGGGCCGATCCTGTCAGGTTGATCGCCGAATGACCGGTCCCGCCGAGGTCGGGCCCGACGGCGATGTCCGCGGGCCTGCGAACGTCGCGGAAGTCCGCAGGCACCGGCGAGAAAGATGTGGGCGTCGGAGTGATCGTCGCCGTGAGCGATGGAGTCGGCGTCGCCGTCGGCGTCGGCGTCCGCGTCGGCGTGGAAGTCGCCGAAATTCCGAGGCCTCCCGTGGGCGTCCGAGTCGGCGTTCCCGTCGGCGTGTTCGACGCGGTCGGCGTGGATATTCGGGTGGGTGTCCACGTCTTCGTCTTCGTGGCGGTCCGCGTGGGCGTGATGGTCCTCGTGTTCGTCACCGTCCGCGTCGGGGTCACGGTTCGGGTACTTGTCGGCGTCCGCGTCCAAGTCCGCGTCGGCGTCACCGTCGGCGTGTTCGTCGTGGGTGGGCCGCTCACGACGACCTGCGAAGCTCCCCCGCTGCTCGCCGCGAAGACACTGTCGGAGGCGTAGACGGCCGTGAGGGCGTGGCTGCCGACGGCGAGCGACGAGGTCGTGAGGACGGCCGTCCCCGTGGAATCGAGCGGAACCTGGCCCAGGACCGTCGTTCCTTCTCGGAAGGTCACCATTCCCGTCGGGGTTGCCGGGTCGGCGGGAGACGCCACGACCGTCGCCGTGAGCGCGACCGGCTGGCCGAGCGGCGAAGGATTGGGCGAGCCCGCCAGCGTCGTCGCCGAGGCCTTCGCGTGGACTCTCTGAATGAGCGTGGCGGAGCGGCTCCCGCCGCCGCCCGTCGGGGAAAACGTCGCGGTCAGGAAATGGCTCGCCGCCGGGAGCGCCACGGTCACGGACGCGTGCCCCGCGCCGTCCACGGGGATCGTGCCCAGGAGCGTCGCCGTGCTCTGCAGGTCGTCGAGACCGGCGACGAAATAGACCGTATCCGTGAACGCCACGCTCCCCACCGGCGCCGGGCCTGGAGGAATGGCCGCGACAGTAACGTCCAGCGTGATCGACTGCCCCGCGACGACGACCCGGTCGTCCGGGACGGAGGACGACAGCGTCACCTGGAGATCGTCGTATCCGCCCACGGCGAAGAGGGCCCCGCCGTTCAAGGTGTAGACGGTGCCGTCGGGGCCGATCACCGTCGGGACGTACGGCTCTCCGATTCCGGGCGTGAGCTCCAGCGCCTGCGTGAGAGAGTTCGTGGCCAGGTTCCAGCGGTAGATGTGGCCATCCTCGCTGGGCGTGAAGACGCTGTTGGTCGCCGGGTTGACGGCCGCGGTGTTGATGCACCACTCGCGCACCGCCAGGGGGACGCCGGGGTTCTCGTCGTCGGGCGTGGGCCCCCCGATCGTCGAGACCTCGCGCATCACCAACAGCCCGGCGGAGGAGGCGTGCGAATCCACCTGCGTGGCGTTGGGGTCGAGCAGCGCGATGCGGTTGACGCCGTCGCCGCTGTCGGTGCCGGCGCCGGTCAAGTAGTTGTTGTACTTGGCGAAGATCAGGTAGGAGGAGGGACCCGTGTAGATCGGCGCCATCGACGCCGGCACGATGGCGGCCGTGTAGTCCCAGCCGAAAGAGGCCGGAGGCTTCTCCACGGCGAGGTCGCCGGAAAAGCGAAGCAGGAAGCCGCGCGACCCGTTGTACGGGTTGCCGAAGATGCCGAAGTACACGTCGCCGTCCGGCGCAACCGTCGGGGACGCGGTGCCGTCGTCGAGGATGACGGCGTCGTTGGCGTTGCCGCCGCGCGGGTCCTTCAACGCGACCCGGTACTTGCGCGCCAGCGTCGTCGTGTCGAGGCCGAGCAGGTACGCGTTGTCCGAGAAGATCGACTTCACGACGACGTAGAGCGTGGTCTCGTCGGCGCTCAGGGCCGGCGCGCTGCTGTGCGAGTCCATGATGTCGGCGGAGTCCCCCGCGACGGTCGCCGCCAGGACGTACGTTCCGATGCCCGCCGGGTCGATCCGCGCGAACCCGCTCTGCGACGTGCTCAGGGGCGCGGGCGCGTTTCCCTCCACGCGAAAGCCGAAGTACACGTTGCCGGCGGAGTCGGCGGTCAGCGGCGTGTTGATGAAGATCGTAGAGTTGTAGTCGCCCGCGTCGGCGAGGTAGTTGGACAGGCTCGTGTAGAACACCCGGCGGACCGGGGTCCCGGGCGAATCGGTGTCGGGGTCGTCGAGAAAGTAGACGGTGCCCCCGGCCGCGGGGAAATAGAGCCTCTGGCCAGCCGGCCCGGCCGCGAGCACGGGCTGGTAGGTCGGGTACAAGCCGTGGCTGGGCAGGATGTAGTCGCTCGGAAGCGTGTACTTCAGGGTTCCCGCCGAAGCGCTGAAGGCGTCCACCTCGAACCCGTCGGTCTCCGTTTTCACGGGCGCCAGCACGGTGTTGGAGGCCGTGATGAGCGGCGCCCCGTAGTGCGCCTCGCCGCCTGCGGGGTTCCGATCGATGATGGCCGACCAGCGGATCGTCCGAAGGTCCTGGGCGGCGCGCGAGAAGACCGCGGTGTGCCGGGCGTCGCCGGCGAAAGTCGGCACGCTCCCGTCGGAGGTCGAAAGCGCCGCCGCGGCGGAGACGAGGCCCGTCAGCCGACCGCTATCCGCGAGGACGAGCACGCAGGCGAGGGCCAGCGCGGCCCCGCCCAGGGCCAGTTTTCTCTTCTTCGCCACGGGAGGCCCGGATCTTACCCGACCAGTCCCCCCGGTTGATCCGGTTCCCGATCCGGACGACCATGGAGCGGTGAAGCGCTCGATCTCAGCCGTCCTCGCCGCGTGGTTCCTCTCGATCTCCGCGGCGGCAGCGCCGGCGCCCGAGCGGCCGGCACGGATTCTCTTCATCGGGAACAGCCTCACCTACGTCCACGACGTGCCGGGCATCGTCGCCGCTTTCGCCGCGGCGGCGGGGATGCCGCCGCCGGTCTGCCGCTCCGTCGTCAGCGGCGGGTTCAGCCTCGAGGACCACTGGGACAAGGGCGCGGCGCAGAAGACCCTGGAGGAAGAGAAGTGGGACTTCGTCGTCCTCCAGCAGGGTCCGTCGGCGTCTCCCGAGGGGCGCGACCTGCTGATCCGGTACGCGCGGCGTTTCGAGCCCCTGATCCGCCGCGCGGGCGCGAAGCCCGCGCTTTACATGGTCTGGCCTTCGGTCTCGCGGCGCCGGGACTTCGGCGGAGTCAGCGACTCCTACCGGCTCGCGGCGAGGGACGTCGGCGGCGCGCTGCTTCCGGCCGGGGAGGCCTGGCTGATCGCGGAGAAGGTTCGGCCGGGACTGCGGCTCTATTCCGAGGACGGCCTGCACCCGACTGCCGCCGGCTCCTATCTCGCGGCCGCGGTGATCTACGCGGGCCTGACCGGCAAATCCCCGCTCGGGCTCCCCGCCGGTGTGGCGACGGCGTCGGGCGAATCCATCCAGCTCGAGGAAGCCGACGCGAAGGCGCTCCAGGAGGCCTCCGCCCGGGCCGTGAAAGAACACGGCATGCGGCCCCGCTGAGCGCTGACGCGCCGACCCGGGAGATACTGCCGGCCCATGGCCTCGCTGGGACTCGTCGGCACCCTCCAGCATTTCGTGGAAACGGCGTTCCTCGCGATCGCGGCGCTCTTCGCGATCGTGAACCCGCTCGGCGGAGCCCCGGTCTTTCTCGCCAAGACGGCCGACCTCTCTTCCGAGGAGCGAGCCGGGGTGGCCAAGCTCGTCGCGATCTATGGCTTCCTGCTCCTGGCGGGAGCCACGCTCATCGGCTCCCACGTGCTCGACTTCTTCGACGTCTCGATCCCGGTCGTCCAGGTCGCCGGAGGGATCGTCGTCTGCTCGATCGGCTGGGCGCTCTTGAACCAGCCCAACTCGCCGATCGCGAAGTCAGGGGACGCCGCGGTGGCGAAGGAAGACCCGCACGAGCGGGCGTTCTACCCGCTGACGATGCCGCTGACGGTCGGCCCGGGCTCGATCTCCGTCGCGATCACGCTCGCCGCCAACGCTCCGGCCACCAACCGCCGGCTCCTCCTCACGATCCTGGCGCATCTGACCGGCATGCTCGTCGTCTCGGCGGCCGTGTACGTCTGCTACCGCTACGCCGACCGGATCTTGAAGCGCCTCGGCAATACCGGGACGATCATCCTCGTGCGCCTTTCCGCCTTCATCCTGCTGTGCATCGGTGTCCAGATCTGCTGGAACGGCCTGCGCGCCCTGCTCGGTCCGCTTTTGGCGGGCCGGTCCCCCGCCTGACCTCGGAAGAAACCCGGGGAGCGCCCTTCCGTAGGAACGGGGAGGGCCTCGCGTCGAGGTCTGTCCGGACAATCCAGAGGAGGGCCCATGAAGAAGCTCGGCATCCTGCTCCTCGCGCTCGCGGCGGCTCCGGTCCATGCGCAGACGGCTTCCTCGACGTCGCCCGATCCGGAAGCGGCCGCGATCCGGCAGGCCGCGCTCGACTACATCGAGGGGTGGTACGAGGGAGACGCGTCGAGGATGGAGAAGGCCCTCCATCCCGAGCTCGCCAAGCGCATCGTCCGGACGGATGCCGCGAGCGGGCGGTCGCGCCTGGACTCGATGAGCGCGATGACGCTCGTGCAGTACACGCGCTCCGGCGGCGGCAAGAAGACCCCGAAGGAGTCCCAGGTGAAGGAGGTCACGATCCTGGACCGCTTCCAGAACGCGGCCGTCGCCAAGATCGTCGCCGCCGAGTGGATCGACTACCTCCAGCTCGCCAAATCCAACGGCGAGTGGAAGATCGTCAACGTCCTCTGGGAGCTCAAACCCAAGGAGCCCGCGCCCTCGAAGTAAGGGAGAGCGACGACCCGTGCTCGGCCTCCTCGTCTGGCTGGCGATGGCCGGGCCCGCGGCTTATGACAACGCCTGGCCCGCCTGGTCCCCGGATGACCGCAAGATCGTTTTCGCCTCGACCCGCGACGGCGGTGACTGGGAGATCTACACGATGGATGCCGGCGGGAAGAACGCGCGGCGGCTGACCAGCAGCCCGGGACGCGACGCCCATCCCGCCTTCACGCGCGACGGAAAGAGGATCCTCTTCCAGTCCCCGCGGGAGACCGGCGTGGAGGACGAGGTGGATCTCTACGTCATGAACGCCGACGGGTCCGGTCCGCGTCGCCTCGTCGCGCACCCAGGCTTCGACGGCGTGCCGGTACCGTCCCCCGACGGCCGCTGGATCGCGTTCCAGCACGGAGCCCGCGAGGGAGAAGCCTGGCACTGGGAGCTCCACCTGGTCGCCGCGGACGGAACCGGCGAGCGGCGCCTCACGTCCAACGCCTGGAGCAGCCAGGTCCCGACCTGGAGCCCCGACGGACGCCGCCTGGTCTTCTTCGCCAACCCCGACGGCCGCGACCAGCTCTTCGTGATGGACGTGGCGTCCGGCGCGGTCTCGCCCCTGACGAAGAGCGAGCGCTCCGACATGACGCCCGCGTTCTCGCCCGACGGGCGCTTCGTCGCGTTCGTGTCGGACCGGGACGGCGTTCGCGACCTCTACCGCCTCGAGGTCCGCACCGGGAAGGTCCTTCGGCTCACCAGCGGCCTCGACGTTTGGTCCCAGCCGAGCTGGTCCCGCGACGGCCGCCGGATCCTCTTCTCCGCGAAGAAGACCGGCGTGGACGAGATCTACCGGGTCGACTCCGACGGAACGGAGCTCACCCGCCTGACCCGCGGCACGGAGGGAATCCGGTAGCGCTCAGCCCTGGCGGCCGATGATCTCGTCGGAGTCGCCGGAGTAGACGACCCGCTTCGCGCGCGATCCGGAAGGCAGCCTCCCGTCCCGCGACCGGTCCTTCGGCTCGACCGGCACGATCTCGTCGTCGTAGCGGGGCTTGCCGCGTTTCTTCCGGGAGGGAGCGCTGCCGGCGCTGTCGGCGCTGTCGGCCCTGACTGCGCCGTCCGTCTCGGAATCGCCGCCCAAGTACCTCTTCTTGAGGGTGTCCAGGTCGGGGCTGACCGCGTCGGTCGAGGCGGCCTCGCCGCGGCGCCGCGCTCCGCGCTTCTTCTTCACGACGTAACCGGGCATCTCCCGGTCCACCGCCTTCTGCACTTTCTTCTCGGGCGCCTTCATCTCCGCCCCCTTTCAGAACCCCAGTCCCAGGCAAGTGTACTGACGCAGGATTTTCATCTCGATCGCCCGGGAGATCGCCCCCGCGTGCCCGTGAGGAATGCGGGCCGCGTACTCGCGCTTGGCCGCGTGGAGAGCTTTCGCCGGAGCCTCCCCGGCGAGCGAGTGCTTCCAGAAGGCGCTGTGCATCGGCCCTCCGTAGTAGTCGAAAGGCTCCTGGGTCGGCGAATAGTGCGCGCCCGTGCATCCGACGAAGCCGACCGCGCCGCGGCCGAGGAACCCGAGCGCGATCGAGGATTCCGGGGCCCTCGGCGCCATCGTCTCCCCGCCCGAAGCGCGCGACGCCGGCGGATCGGCCGTCAGGGCTCCCCAGCAGCACCCGGTGAAGACGACTCCACCGCTCGCCTCGGGAAGGTTGTTCATGCCGACCGCCTCTCGCCCGCCGTCGGTGTCCTCGCCCCAGAAGCGGCTCCCGTCTCTGTCGTCGCCATGGAGCATGAGGTACACGAGGTCGCCACCGAGGACCAGGACCGGGTCCTGCTGGTCGTGCGTGGAGGGCTGCGAGGTGAAGATCGCGCTGTCGCCGGGGAGCTCCCGGAAGATGGGGTCGGCGAACTCTCGTCGCACGTTGCGCACGCCGCACCGCCCGCTGCCCCGCAGCCGCCCGGAAGCCTCCAGGGCCGCGAAGAGGAACCGCGCGGAGCGGGCATCCGGGACGCGGGAGACCGGCAGGTCCGCGATGGTGTCGCCGTCGGTCGAGGCGTAGATCTCGTCGCTCCAGACGACGAAGTCGTCGGGGTCGTCGTTGCCGGCGACTTGCCGGCGAAGCTCCGGCGGCAGCGCGTCGAGCTTGAGCGCCGGGACGACGTCGAAGCCGCCGACGATGACCACCCCTTCGATTCCACGCTCGCCCGTCAGCCGACGGTGGACGGCGGAGGCCGCATCCATCACCGAGGCGCCCTCCGGGATGTCCGGCAGGACCGAGAAGCCCGCTCCGTTCAGGGAATCCACGACGTGGCCGGCTTCTTCCCGGCCGATGTTCCGCGCCAGCGCGTCCCGGCTGGTCACCGCCAGAAGCCTCGGCAACGCGCGGCCGGAGCCGATCTTCAGCGGCGCGTCGGAGGTCTGCCCTCCCGGCAGGATCGAGCGGACGGGAGAGCCCCCGCCCCCCGGGTCGATCTCGATCGTGATCTGCACGCGCGTGCGTTCGTTGGGGATCTTTGCGACGACCTCGACGAACCCGGCGGCGCCCGTCTCTCCCACCGCGGCCTGGACGCGCGGCTTCAGAACGGGGGCGAGCGCCGCGGGCGTCGGCGGCCCGGCCGGCGACGGCATCGAGTCGCCGGAGTTGGGGTGGGCGTCGTTGAGGACCCCCGTCTCGACCTCCATGGTCGCGCCCGTCTTGGTGAGCGTCACGGTCGACCGGCGGTTGCGGTCCGTCCGAACCCACTGCAGGGCGGGTTGGTGCGAGGCCAGCATCTTCAGGACCTGCGCGTTGGGATGCTTGGTGCTCTGCTCGCCCGCGCAGATCCCATACCGCTTCGTCGTCTTGAGCTTCTTCAGCAGGTCCTCGTCCACGGAGTTGTCGGAGCCGTGGTGCGACAGCTTGACGAAGTCGTAAGGCGCTTCCTTCTCGATTGCTGTCCTCAGGTCCGCGACGCCCGCCGTGATCTTCGGCTCGTCGGTCCCGGGCTTGGCGAGCTGCATGTCGCCGGCGAAGAGGACCTTCCGTCCTGCGAACTCGAACTGCGCGGCGATGCTCTGCAGGTTGACCATGTTGCCCAGGCGCTCGCCGTCCACCGCGTCGCTCTCTCCGGACGCGAGGCGCCGGTAGATCTCCCCGGCGTCGATCGCCGCGTCTGTGCCGAGGAGCTTCTCCGCGGCGTCCACCGCGTCGCTCATCCCCTGGCGGATCTTGTCGGCGCAGCGCAGGAGCTGCTCCTGCGACGGGCCGAGGATCGTCATCCCGATCGAGGAAAACTTCTGGACGAGCGCCTTGACCTTCGCGTCCTTCGGCCCGACGTAGGAGACGACGTTCGTCCCGCCGTCCGCGAGCGTCTTCAGCATCGCCTTGTAGTTGTCTTCGAGCGACGCCGCGTCGGAGAGGAACTCCTCGACCGTCCGGCCGTCCCGGATGTCGCGGATCGGCATTTCGTGGAGCCCCGCGACCGCGCGCCGCACCCGCTCGTCCGCCACGGCGTCGGGAGGAGTCTGCCCCTGCGCGCGTCCCCACCCCAGGCGAGGGTCGGCGACGAGCGCCGAGCCGGCCGTGAGCTTCTTGGCCGTGACGAGCGCCGGCAGGCACCCGATGTGGTCCTCGTGCGCGTGCGAGACCATGAGCAGGTCCACGTGGAAGGGCGCCTTGTGACCCAGCACCTTCTCGAGCTGCGCGGGGATCGAGTCGTGCCCCTGCGTTCCCTGATCGTCCCCGGTGTGCGCGCCGTCGATCAGGACGAGGACGTTGCCGAACTCGACGAGGACGCAGTCCCCGTACTTCCTGAGGCCGACGTCGAGCAAATCGATCTTCAGCGAACCAGCCATGACGCCTCCCGGTTCCGGCCGCTCCGACGCCCTCCTACTTGGGGAGGATCGCGCCGGCGGCCGGCCAGTCGGAGTCGCCGACGCGTTTCAGGTTCATCTCGAAGAAACGGACGGGGTCCTTTCCGGGAGCGATCCGATCGCCGACCTCCTTCCACGTCCCATCCTTGACGGCGGCCGTGTAGCGGATCGTGACCGGCCCGGCGGGGATCTCCCAGACGAATCCGTCGGCGGAGGGCGCGAGGTTGAAGTCGCCGACGTTTCCCAGGGCGTAGGAGTGCATCGTGTAGCGGTCGGTGTCGGGGCTGTAGGAGATCGTCCCGAAAGCATTGAACGTCACCTTGCCGGAGGCGTCGTAACCGCGCCCCTCGATGACCCGCACGGTCCCGTCGAGAAAGGGACCGATGCGCTCGGTCTGGGTCACCTCGTGCTTCTCGCCGGACGGGAGGATCGTCCACGCGGGCCCTCTCCAGACCCCGTCCATGTAAGCCAGCCGTGCCAAAGCTTTCTTCTGGGCCGCCATGACGGCCTGCGGGTCGGGACGCCCCTGCCCGGCGGCGGGCGGAGGCGCCGCAAGGGCAGCGGCAAGGACGGCGGCGGCCGCAAGGATCGTCTTGGGCATGAACACTCCTCCGACTCTGCGGCGGATTCTCCCACGAGAACCCCGGAGCCGGGCACTCCTTCGTAGAATGGGGGGATGAACAATGCCTACCGCCTCTCCGCGCTCCTCCTGGTCCTGGGCTCGGCCACCTGCGCCTCCTCGAGCTCTCCACCGCCGCCGCCCTCCTACCACCTGCTCCACAAGATCCCCGTCGGCGGAGAGGGCGGATGGGACTACCTGCTGCTCGACTCCGGGGCGCGGCGCCTCTACGTCTCTCGGGGAACACGGGTCGTGGTCCTCGACGCCGACAGCGAGAAAACCGTCGGCGAGATTCCGGGAACGCAGGGAGTGCATGGCGTGGCGATCTTCCCGGACTCCCACCGGGGCTTCACGAGCAACGGCCGCTCCTCCACCGTCACGGTCTTCGACACGGCGACGCTCGCCGTCGTCACCGAAGTCAAGACGACCGGAGAGAACCCGGACGCGATCCTCTACGACCCCGCGTCGCGCCGGGTCTTCACGTTCAACGGCCGCGGCAAGAACGCGACCGCGATCGACGCCTCGACCAACGCCGTCGCCGGCACGATCCCGCTCGGCGGAAAGCCTGAGACGGGCGTCGCCGACGGCAAGGGACGAGTCTTCGTCAACATCGAGGACACCAACGAGATCGCGGTGCTCGACTCCCGCGGCTTGAGCGTCGAGAAGCGGTGGCCGATCCCCGGCTGCGAGGAGCCGACCGGGCTGGCGATGGATTCGAAGACCCGCCGCCTCTTTTCCGTCTGCCACAACAAGGCGATGGTGGTCCTCGACGCGGACAGCGGGCGCGCCGTCGCGACGCTCCCGATCGGCGAGGGAGTGGACGCCGCGGCCTTCGATCCCGCGACCTCGCTCGCCTTCGCTTCCAACGGAGACGGCACGCTGACGGTCGTCCGCGAGGACGGTCCGGATTCCTACCGCGTCGTCGCGAACGTCCCGACGCAGCGAGGCGCCCGCACAATGGCGCTCGACGGAAAGACGCATCGCATCTTCCTGGCGACCGCCGAGTTCGGGCAGCCGCCCGCGCCGACGGCCGAGCAGCCCCGCCCCCGCCCGCCGGTCATCCCGGGCTCTTTCACGCTCCTCGTCGTCGGCCCGGGCTAAAGGCCCGGCCCCCGTGGCACACCGCTTGCTCGACTGCGAGCGTGGGGACAGAGTTGTCCCAAATGTCCAAAGGGGGTGTCATGAGGTCACGTTTCTTTCAGAGGGTCCTGTTGATCGCGATCGCGAGCGGCGGCTTCGCCGCGGTCTCGCTCGCCCAGCTCGACATTCGCATCACGACGGGCCACCCGCCCGCGATCCGGCACGAGGTTCGGCCTCCGAGCCCGGGCGCCGGCTACATCTGGGTCGGCGGCTTCTGGAACGACGACGCCGGGCGCTGGGCGTGGGTCCCCGGCCGGTGGGATCGCCCCGACGTCTCCGGCTCGTACTGGATCGCGCCCCGCTACGTCCACAGCGAGGGCTCCTACATCTACGAGCCGGGCCACTGGTCCAACCAGACGCTCGTCGTCGGCGACGAGGTCCGCACCCACCGCGCCTGGAAGCACCATGAGAGGGAGCACGAGCGCGAGGTCGAGCGGGAACACCAGCACGCCGGATACGAGCGGGAGCACGACCACTGACGTTCCCGGTCGTCTGAGCACGATGCGCGTGTTTCGCCGCTGACCGGCCGCGGGCCGGATCAGCGGCGGGCCAGCGCGGCGAGGAGGCTCTCGCGCCGGTTGCGCGAGACGCGAAGCTCCGTGCCGTCGGCAAGATCCACCACCGCGTCTCCCTTCAGCTGCGGGCGGATCTGCCGGACCCGCGCGACGTTGACGATCGTGGAGCGGTGGATCCGGACGAACCGCGCGGGATCGAGCTCCGCCTCCAGCTCTGCGATCGGCCGGCGAAGCGCGTGCGTGCGCTTCCCCACGTGGAGCTGCACGCAGTAGTCCGCGGCCTCGATCCAGTCGATCTCGTCCACGTTGACGACGACCGTGCGCCCCGTCTGCGTGACGAGCAGGCGGCCCGCTCCCGCTGCTCCAGCCGCGGCGGACGGCCGCTCAGGCGAGCCGTCGACCAGCCCCCGGATCCGGCGGGCGAGCTCCGCCAGGCCATGCTCCGCGATCTCCCGTCGCGCCCGCTCCAGCGCCCGCTCGAAGCGCTCGTCGGAGAAGGGCTTCAGGAGGTAATCGATCGCCCGGACGTCGAAGGCGCGCAGCGCGTGCTCGTCGAAAGCGGTCACCATCACGACCGCCGGGGTCTCCTCCGGCGCGAGCTCCGCCAGGACAGCGAAACCGTCCATCTCCGGCATCTGAACGTCCAGGAAGAGAAGCTGCGGCCGCCGCTCCCGCACGGCGGCCACGGTCGCGGCGCCGTCGGCGCACTCCGCGACCAGCGCTACGTCGGGATGGCGGGAGAGAAGCAGGCGCAGCGACGCCCGCGCCGTCGGCTCGTCGTCCGCGATCGCCACCCGCAGGGGATCGCTCACGCCGGGGCCTGCCGCTCCGGTTCGGGAGCCGGGATCACGGGAAGCGTCAGGCGCGCCACCACGCCGCCCTCCGCGCGCGAGAGAAGCTCGAGCTTCGCGGCCTCCCCGTAGATCTCCGCCAGCCGCGCCCGGGTGTTGGAGAGCCCGACGCCCCCGGCCCGCTCCGAAGGCGGGCCCTCGATCCCCCGCCCGTCGTCGTGGACTTCCAACCGGAACCGCTCCCCTTCGCCAGCGCGCTCCGCCACGATGCGCAGCGACCCGGCGTCGGACCGGGCGCCGAGCCCGTGCCGCACAGCGTTCTCCAGGAGGGGCTGGAGGACAAATGGCGGCACCGCCGCCTTTGCCAGCTCCGGGTCGATCGCGCGCTCGACGCGCAGGCGGTCGGCGAACCGGACCTGCTGGATCGCGAGGTAGAGATCGGCGAGGGCGAGCTCCTCCGACAGCGGCACGAGAGGACGGCCGCTGCCCTGGAGCGTCGCCCGCAGCAGGTCCGACAGCCGGGCCAGAACCTCGACGGCCGCCGTGTTCTCGCCCTGCCGCACGAGCCCGGCGACCGTGTGCAGGGCATTGAAGAGGAAGTGCGGCTGGAGCTGCAGCGCCAGGGCTTCGAGCCTCGCCTCGGCGAGCCGCCGCTCGAGCTGGGCCGCGCGCAGCTCGCGGTCGCGAAAACCGCGGTAGTACTCGACGGCGTAGCCGGCGCCCAGGATCACGCCGTAGATCAGGAACTCGAGCGGCAGCGAGTTGGTGAACCGGCCGACGAGCCTCGGCAGAACGCGTCCCTGCGGAGACGCTCCGAAGGGGCGAAAGACCGCGATGGCCGCGACCCCGACGGCGGCGTTGAGCATCGAGGCCGCGAGCGCGGCCGGCACGTGGACCGCGACGAAACGCACCGGTCGCTCCGGCCGGAACCTCTCGCCAAGCTCGAAGATCAGCGGAGCGATCGCTCCCCACACCAGCCACGCCACGATCTGGTAGGCGAGCATCCGGGCGAAGGACGGCTGAAAGGAGAGGTTCGCCTCCTGCTTGAGGCCGATCGAGATCGTCGCGGCCTGGAGCGCTCCAAAGGCCGCCGCGAGAACAGCCACGACGAGCGTCGCCCGAGATCGGCCGGGAAGTCCTCGGCCCGCCGCCACGCCACGCAGTCTATCCGGCTCCATTCGCCCGAGTCTGCCCGGGCAACCGCCGCCGCACACACGCCGCGCAGCCAACCGCCCCGAGGGTGCAGCCAAACGGGACTGCGCTTGGCGAGGCCCGCGCCAGACTCCCGACGAAGAGGAGGGACTTTCGATGATCCTCGCGCCGCTCGCCTTCAGCGCCTTCTCCGCCGTCTGTCCTCCGCCCGCCGACGAGACGCCGACCCCGACGCCCGCGCCAGCCCCGAAGTCGCCGTGGGCGACCAACGAACGCAAGCTCTTCGTGCAGGATGTCGCCTGGTCGCCCGACGGCAAGCGGTTCGCCTTCTCGCGCTACGACGCGGCGGGCCCGTACGACGCGAAGAACTGGACGATCTGGATCGCCGACCGCGACGGCTCCAACCCCCGGCCCGTCCTGCGTGGCGCCGTCTGGGCGAGCTTCTCGCCGGACGGAAGCCGGCTCGCCGCGGGACAGATGGTGGACGGCGACTGGGAGATCGTGACCGTCCGCGCCGACGGGACCGACGTCCGGCAGGTGACGCGGCGAAAGGGCGCCGACCACACTCCGGCCTGGTCGCCGGACGGGAGCTTCCTCGTCTACGCGGCCGAGGACGAGCCGCGCCACAACAGCCTCTACCGGATCGCTCTCGACGGCTCCGGCATCAAGCGCCTGACCAACGATCCCGCGACGGACTACAACCCCGCCTTCTCGCCCGACGGCCGCCGGATCGTCTTTTACCGCGAGAAGGGAGACAAGCACGACCAGGTCTGGACCCTCGACCTGGCGACCGGCCGCGAAACCCGCGTCACCGACGGGACCGGGCACAACTTCTTCCCGGCCTTCCTCCCGGACGGCCGGGTCGCCTTCTCCGGGCAGCCCGACGGCGGCGAGCGCCGCCTGATGGTCGTCTCGAAGGACGGCTCGCGCGTCGAGCCGATCGGCCCGCCGGGCATCAACGTCGCCCGCTGGTCGCCGGACGGTTCGGAGATCCTGTTCCTCGCCGGGCCCGACCGCGGTGAGATCCGCCGGATGAGCGCCGACGGCACCGGCGCCGCCGTCCGCCTCTCCACCTCGTCGCTCCCGGCGGCCCCGTAGCCGTCAGCTTCCCCAGATCACGCCGGGGTAGAGGCTGCCGATGCGGTAGGAGCGGTAGGTGCCTCCCGTCGTCACGGTCATCTGCCAGACGATCGTCGCGCCGCTCGGACCGGGGAGGAGCTCCACGACCTGCGACGGCGCATCCTGGCTGGGCGGCTGGGAGCCGATCGGGATCGGCTCGGAGGCGCAGATCTCGATGTCGCCATCGGGAAACAACATGACGTTGCCGCCCCAGTAGGAGTACTCGTTCAACGGGTACTGCCAGACGAGGGTCGCCTGCATCGCGGTCTCGTCGATCTTGAACATCGCGCCGCGGGAAAACGGCGGAGGCGGCGGAGGCCCGACCGGGTCGCATCCCGCCGGCGTGGCATAGCAGCGGTCGTTGCCGTTGTCGAAGACCGAGATCAGCGTGATCTGGTCGCCGTCGGCCCGGAGGAGGTTGGGGTAATGCTGGGCGAAGAACCAGTCCGTGTCGGCGCTCTCGCTGCCGACGAGCGCGAAGTCTCCCTGGTACCCGAGCTTCCACAGGATCGTCCCGTCTCCGTTTCCTCCCTGGTAGTCGATCTTCATCACCCAGTTCTGATGCCGCGACGAGAGGACCAGGTTCCCGTCGGGCGCGATCTGGATGCAGTTGCAGTGCGTCCAGTCGTAGCCGTCCGCCGCGTCGAACCCCATCGGGTGCCGGTTCACGTCGAGGTTGTCGAAGACCGACCAGACCCAGACCGGGTTGAAGTTCTCGTCCAGGTCCACCATCGCGTCGCCCAGGATCGTGAACTGCCCGGGGCCGGGGGGGGCCGTCAGCCAGACGCTCTTCTGCTGCTGCACGAGGAGGATCGTGTGCCCGTTCCAGAGCGGCAGGACGTCGTGGCTGTAGCAGAGCGCCTGAACGACGGAGCCCTGCGGCGTCTTCATCTTCGCCAGGGCCGCGTTCAAGTCGGCGAGGTAGAGCTCGCGGACCGGGTTCCCCGTCAGATCGATCTCCCGCAGCACGCTGTTGTAGGGGATCGTCTGCGGCACGTTGGCCGAGTAGAGGTTCGTGATGGACGCGAGCATGTTCCCGTTCTTCAGCGGCTTGATCGGGAAGGCGTACCCCTCCCAGCCCGCGTCGGCGGTGTTCTGGTAGTACCAGAGAACGTTCGCGTCGAAGTCGCACACGACGGAGACGCCGATCGGGTCGATGACGTTGACGAGCTCAACACCAGGGCTCGGGGTCTGGCCGGGAGCGGTCGAGGCGTTGAGCTTCGGGAGCACGCCGGGCGGAGGCAGCGCCCCCGTCTGGAAGGTCTGGTCCGGCGTCGTGGTCCACCACCCGTTGGAAAGCTCGACCCGAGCGCGCATGTGGTACAGCGTGCTCGCCTTCATCCCCGCGACGAGGATCGGGACTGCCCCGCCCCCCTCCGGCGCCCCGACCGTCGAGGTCCAGCGGCCGTAGCTCGTGTCCAGGCCGAACTGCACCGCAACCGTCGCTTTCGGAGGGATCGTCACGGTGAACTTCGCGACCAGCGGATGGCTCGTCGGCGTGATGA
>Ga0126379_10000436_pt1 | contig 22981 bp, 23 predicted proteins | sample PanSoiMetPlot_24_FD_92640 | JGI IMG/M metagenome (GOLD analysis project Ga0126379, IMG submission 92640) | Tropical forest soil microbial communities from Panama - MetaG Plot_24 | ecosystem: Environmental > Terrestrial > Soil > Tropical forest > Bulk soil | place: Panama | collected 2016-02-17
GGAGACATCCCCCGACTCGCCGTAGATCGGAATTCCCGTCGAGGGAATAACGACTCCCTGGGGCACAAGCTGGATCGGATTGCCGAACGTCGTCTCGACGTACTGAGCGATGATCGCGTCCCGCCTCGGGCGTGTAAACGGCCCGCGTTGAAGCCTCGACAGGACGGCCGCTCGCTGAAGCTCGATTGAAATATCGGGCGGATTCGGCGGCAGGCCGACTTCGATCTCCCACTGATCGAGGAAGCGCGTCGAGGTGCTGACGAAATGCTCGTTGTAGAGGATGTCCTGCCAGTTGGCAATGTCCTGGGCCACATCGCTGAAAATCTTCCGGATGATGTAGCCAAAGTTCGAATTCTGGTTCTCCGGGAAAAGCCCAGGCGGCGACTCGTCCAGGAAGATAAGCTCGGCCTGTGAAAAAGCCCCCTCGGCAGGAAGGGTCGGCTGATTCGGAGTCGGCGGGTTCGGATCGATTGCGCTCATGTCACTGTAATCGTCCCGGTCGTCCGCTTGCTCCCGGCGGGAGTCGTCTGATTCGTCGTCGGAGTCGTCACGGTCACGTCGATGATCCCCGTGAGTCCGAAGACCGCATCAACGATCCCCGAGAGGTACATCGTCGCTCCAGTTTCGAGGTTGTTGATGTAATCCGACACAGCCTGCTGCACTGACGGAGTGACCGAGGCCAGCGTGTAATCGGGCGTCGTCGTCACATCGACCGTCACGTTCGTCGCGAGCGCTGTAAACGAGGACACGACAATCGTGATGTTCGCGTAGTCGAGGGCGTCGAGTGATGCCTGAACGGCTGAAATTACGTCGGGTGTGGCAATCGTCCCACCCGGCCCTGTAATTCTGACCGTGACCGTCCCGGCCGAAGGCGTGTTCTCGAACACCGTCGCCGTCTCGACGCCTGGGACATTCAGCGCCCATGCCTGAATATCCGAGACGGAGCCGGTCTGCGGGTTCTGGATGAAATCCAGGAGCCTGGCCCTGTACGCTTCGACATCCTCCGGGTCGGAGCCTCCGGTGAACGGGTTCGGGTTCGTGACTGCCGTCAACTGCGCAGGAACGTCCGAGAGGATTGTAATCGCTCCGGCGACGACGTTTCCGTTCGCCCCCACGTCCTGAGCGGTCGCCTGGGCAGGGATGCGATGAGCCGTATCGACAGTCGGAGGAATTGCAGCCGTCGCAATCGAGGCGTCGGATACGTTGTCGATGAAGCTCGTCGTCGTGTTGTTGTTGAACGTCTGGACAAGCCTGTAATTCCCGGTTCCGTTCACCTGGCGGTAGAGCTTCCTGCCCGTCGTCTGTGGCCCGCCGAGAGGAATTGCAGTCACGTTGATCTGCCCGGCCGTGACGTTGAGGATGCTCGAATCCGGTGAGGGGAGCGTCTCGCCCTGAGCGGTCAGGAACGTGACGACGTACTCGTACGCGCCGGTTAGGTTTCCCGCTCCTGCCGTCGTCGTCGGAATGGGCGCAATCGGATTTCCCGGAGCGGGCGTCGTCACGTCTGCGGTCGTCTCGAAATACACCGGATCGACGCCGCTTCCCGTGTCGTATGCGACGAGAGATCCCTGCGGGATGAAAATTCCGTCCGCGCCCGAGAACATGACCGTCCCCGTCGCCCTCGTCCCCAGCATCATCGGCAAGCCGTACTGATCGCCGTAACGCTGAAGAGCCTGGTAGCTCGCCGTCGAGACGAACATGTCTTCGAGGAGAAGCTGTTCCGCGAGGTAGAGGCTCTCGAATTGCCCTGCCTCGATGTCGAAGATGATCCGAATTACACCGTCTGTGCCGACATACGCATCCGGGATCACTGCGACCAACTGCGAGATCATCGCATTGAGGATGTCCTCGCGAGTCTTGTAAATGCTTGAGAGGGAGACTGGCACAGGCTAACCTCCGATGATGGGAATGACAACGGTCGCGCCGCTCACACCCGAAGGAACGTCGAGTGAAGCCTGATCCAACTCGTCACTCACGGTGTATTCGACTTTCACAATCAGTGATTTCGTGTCCTCGTCGTAAAGCCAAACGATATCCTGAATGTCGATATCGGACATCGGCCGCAGAGCCTCCCTGACGCGAGCGTCCACGTCAAGGGCGGAATCGGCTGATTTTCCGAACGTCTGGTAGAGATCGCTGCCAAACGTCTTGTCCGTGTCGTAGAACCACGTTCCACGGTGGGAGACGAGCCTGATCGTGATCCGCTGATTTACAAGATCTACCCCCGAGACTCCAGCCAGATCACGGTTGCCTGACATGATCAGGTCACCATGCGGTGAAATTGCGAGATCGTACATTACTCCTCTTCCTCGATCCAGTTCGTCCCCTGGATTACTCCAAGGCAACGTGGGAGCCTCGAACTACCAAGCTCGAATGCGATCAACACGCTCTGGCCGATCTTGGGGACGACGATCTTCGCTCTCGCGTGCCGAACGATGGCCGCTCCGTTTTCATCCGTGTCGTAATAGCGGAGATCGTAGTCGTGGGCAACGATGGGAATCGCGATGTCAGCCATGTCTTTGATCCAGATGAGCCGGTCGTCCTCGTCGCGCTTGACGACGATCCCGGTCTTGAGCCACTCGACCCTGCGCCCGGCGACTTCTGCCGCGATTTTCATGGCCGCTTCGCGAATCGAGTTCCATTCCTGCTCGGAGATCAAAACTTGTACCTCCGGACGCCGAAGAGCGGCTTCGAGCTTACGTTGTAATCGAGCACGAGCGGGCCTTCGTCCGAACCCATCGAAACGACCTTGCCCTGTGAAATGTAAACCGCGACGTGCTCTGACATTCCTCCGTGCATTCCCTGGCCCAGAGAGCCGTAGGCGTAGAAGCAGAGATCACCGGGGATGAGTCCGTTCGCGGAGGTATTTGAACCGCCGAGAAGCTGCCCGTTCGACCACAATTCAGCCGTTGAAATGCTGTTCGGGTCGTAGCCGTGACCGTTCGGGTCTTCCGCCCCGGCAACGCGGTAGCAATACGTGACGAACGCTGAGCAGTCGAGCGCGTGCGGAACGTACGGAGGAGGCTGCCACTGGTCTTTGAGCGCCTGCCCGCGAACGTTCGTGTAAAACAGCCGGTCGGCGTTGTAATAACAGTAGAGCGCTGCACAGACCACGCGATATTGCCGCTGCTCGCTCGGTGAGAGATTTACAGGTGAAATCGAGGTGACATCCGTGAGCGTCATGCGTTCACGTACCCCATGTACGTGGCCCACGGGAAGCTCGAACCGGGATCAGTGTGAGCGCAGTCGCCGGTCAGGCCGAGAGCCGTCGTCAAATCACCGTGCCCGACGAATCCCGACTGCCCTGCTGAAATTGCGGCCGTGCTGAGATGAACCCGTGGGACTCCGTACTTGTCCGCGAGTTTTCTCGTGAGTGCGGCAGAGCGCTTGAGCATGTCAACTGAAAAAGTGTTCGTCCAGTCGGATGCAGGCGGGTCAGGGCCAGCGTATCCGGCGTGCTCGAAGTGGAGCGCCAGGTCGTTCACGGAGCTTGCGCCAATCGTCCCGCACGAGCCGAACGCAACATCGTTGTCCCGGACACACTGAACGACGTGCTGATTGTCGATTGTGTAATGGGCAGAAGCGAGGCGCGTCGAAGAAGCGAAGCCGTTCGCGCAATTCTGAGCCGCCTCGTTCGTCTGATCCATCTCCATATCGTGAATTACAATCAGATTTATCTGGGCCGTCCTGTTCGCCCGGTACTGCGCGGCCTGGAGAAACGGAATATCTCCGATGGGATCGACCGCTGCGGTGTCGTTACCCTGCCAGATCCCTGAAAATGCAGCAATGCACTGCTCCTCGTTCGGCCAGCCATCCGGCATGATCTTGCTCGCCGTCGCTCCCTCTGTGATCTTGTCTGACGGCGTGGCTGCCCTCACAGCGGCATCCGCGTCCTTCGCCCGCTGGAGATAGCCCGGATCCGTCAGGAGCGCCTTGCGGAATTTCTTCTCGTAGTCGCTTCCGGGGACGTAGTGACCGTGATTGTAAATCGACGCGGCCGTACACATCGCCTGGATCTGATCCGCGCTCACAGGAGAAAGCCCGCTCGTGTCGAGACACGACCTGAAATATTCCGCCCCGGTGTGGATATTCGCTTCGAGATCCCAGCGCCCACCGAGCCACTGATTGTGCCCTTGCTTGTCCAGTCCACGTGACCCAGCGATCTTGTTGTCGAAGTAATCATCCGCTTTTTCCTTCGTCGGCCGGTACGTAAGCTGCATGATCCCGACTCCAGCCTCGACTTTCAAGCCGAGCGTGTTTTGCTCGTTCACGAAATCGAGGATGAATTGCCTCTGGGTGACCGCATTCGGATCTCCAGGGTGCTCGTCTTTTTCAGGGTTGCCAGCAAGTGAGCGCGTAACCGCAGAGATGATCGCCGCGATTGAGTTGAAAATATTGGTCGCCCACGCCGGGCCTGAAGGGTTGTGCCACGTCTGCCGGTCACGACCGACGTTCATCCCGTCCTGGCGGATGTTCGAGATCCCCGTCTCGATGTATCCGATGCTCAAAATCGAGCCGAGGAACGTGTCGAAGTCCCACGGGTCGTGAAATTCCATCGCGGCCTTCCAGAAGTAGTCCGCGACCGGAGTGTTGAGTGGGGTAAGGACGTGGATCGTCTGGTCTTTCTGATCCTGAAATTGGTCAATCGGGTACTGATGGTCAGGAGTGCCAAGAGCCGGAACCTTTTTCAACGTGCTCTTGATCTTCGGCTGCTCGGGGACGCGCCTGGAGAGCGCGATGTCCTTCTCACGCAGGCGGATCTCTTGCACGTATCCGTCCGGCCCGGCCTGAACCCTCGTGCCGACGATGAAATAGAACCCGGCGATGCCCAACTCGGGAATGCGGAGGCGACACATCCGGTTCGGCTGGATCACGAAATTCGTGTTCGCGAGCACGACCTTGATCTCGAAGCTGCCGACCTTGCCCTCGTAGATCTCCTCCCACGCCTTCTTGCGAGCGCCCTGCTCCGTGTGCGAGTTAGTGTCCTGGATCAATTTCAGCGGTCGCTTGATCCAGTCGGAGATCGTCGGGTCGGTCACCCCGGTTTTCACGAGGAAGGTATCCTTGCCGTTGTGAACGTAGACCCAGCAATCGGAGACGCGGCTCTGCGTCGTCTTCCGGATTTCAACTCCCTCGACGGGCAGGTGCATCTCCTTGACCCTGGCGTTGTCTGAATTCGCCGCTGTGCCGAAGTAATAGCTGGGGAGCGCGTTGTAATAGAGCCTGTTCCCGATTAGCGTCCCGTTCGGGTTGACCCAGAGGTACATGCGCTCGACCCTGTAGAGCCGGTACCAGAATTCCCAGTACGTCTCCGAGCCGTCCGTCTTGATTACCTTCTTATACATCTGTTGCGTCGGAAGCTCGTTCAGCGAGACACCGGGAAATCCCAGTTGCCGAGCCTGGTTCGCGATTACATACTTCGGCTTGACCTTCTTCCAGACCTTGCCGGGGCAGGTGGAGTCGAGCGCGAGCGCCGCATAGTCGCGCCCGGTGATCTGGTACATCCCGTCCTGGTCGTACGTGAGATCGTCCGCGATCCCGGTCATGAGGTGGCCGGGGAATCCAGGGTCGGTGCTCAGAATTTCAACGCGCACCTCGTTGTTGCGATCCATCATCGCGAGGAACTCGCCGTTGGGATCTCCTATTTCAAGGTGCCAATTGTCCGCGTCGTTGTCGAGCGAGGAGTCGATGTAAAAGCTCTCGACCTGGCGGATGACCTTCTTCGTGTAGCCGCGCTCCCATTTCGTCGTGATGACCGCACGAACATTGTTCAGCGAAGCGACACGAGTCGTGCCGATCTCAACGGGATGCGGAGACACGCTTCCTCTTTTTCACGGGCCGAATACCGTCAACGAGCCGGTCGAACATCTGAACCTTGCGATCCGGCTTCGCTTTGGGGTGGCTTTCGAGCCAAAGCTGAAATTCCTTGATCGCCTCTTCGTGCCTTGCTCTCACTTTTGCCTTTGCCTCTGGCACGTGCCCTCCTAGTAACGGAACTCGGTGCCGATTGCGAATCTGTAATACGGGAGATTGTGAGCCGAGCTTCCCGAACTCTGCGTCTGGATCACCGCAAGCTCCTGCCGGTTGAGCGAGACGAGTTGCGTCCACTTCCCGGCATCTCCGTACACCTTCGAAGCGATGGCCCTGAGCGTCCTCACGTTTCCTTTCACCGTGTAAATCCGCTGAGCCTTGCCCTTCGGCGTCCGCTTCGCTCCTGGATTGTTCGGAGCCGGAGTCCCCGATGCGTCCTTCACCTTCGGGCCTTCGCCCAATTTCACGAGCGTCAGCGTGTAGTCGATGCTGTGTGTCCTGTCGTCCGGATCATGTGAGAACTCCCAGTTTTCAGGGAGGCAAAACTGCTCCTTGTTGAAAACACCCGGCGCATAGAGGATTATCCCCTTGCCAGCCGTGGGTGAGCGCAAGAGCGAGAGAAGCTCGACCATGCACTGCTGCGCCGTGATTCCTGGGAACGTTCCAGTGAGAACGATCCGGCCTTCCTCGTAGTGGACGGTCACCCCGTCCACCGCGTTGTCACCGATGTAATGCCGAAGCCCGAGTATCGCCTGACCCGTCCTGCGAAAACCCTCGACGCCGATGGGGAAGACGAACATCTGCCGACCGTTGACGAGATACGGGCGAGCGTGCCTGAGGTTTCCAGGCGTGTGCCTACCGGGCGCAGAGACGGTGCCGGGGAAGACGAGATATCGAGCCGGATCCTCGCCCGTATTCCGCTTCCAAATCTGCGGGTCGAACGACGTTCTCTTGTTTGAAATTACAGGAGGACGTGGGGTCATGTCCTGCCCTTCACCTTTCCTGCGCGGGACGGGAACTTGTTGTGCTGCCACGTGCTGTACGGGATGTGAATTCTCGCCTTTGAAATTCTCCCATCAGGCTGCCTAACGTTCACGTTGAGCGTTATCTCCGCATTTCCGTGCTGCCACGTGATGTTCGGATCGCTCGAAGCGCCGATGATCGTCCCTCTGTTCCCGCGAGAGTTGAAAATCGCCTGTGCGGTCGCCAGATCCGACATTGCCTTCTGGTTCCGCTGGGTCATAGGTGAAAACGGATGTGTGATCGACCAGATCGGATGCTTGCCAATGCCCCAGTTCCACGGAAGCGCGTCCGACCACCGGAGCGGTTTTCCCGTCTGATTGTTCACATGCCACGTCTGCGGATCGTAAATACTCTGCCCGGTCGTGGCCTGTGCAATCGTGTCGAGGATCGTCCCGTAGATAAGCCCAGTCCCCAGTGCTCTTCCGGCTCGTGAAAATCTCCCTGGACGACCGAACCTTCCCCGCCTTCCTCCTGGCCCTCCCTCTTCGGGAGGAAGCCCCCCTCCAGTTGGAGACGGGCCACCATACGGCCTGTAAATCTGATTCTGCACGATTACAAAGAACGGCTTTGCGGCTGTACCGTCTGCTTCGAGTCCGGCAAGAGAGCGAACCGTCTGCACTCCGGCGACTCCACGGGTGAGCGCACCACCACGACGCAAGAATGAAAACAGGCCACCAGCAATGCCTATGCCCGCTGCCCCGAGCGTTACATCCCTTGTCACGCCACGATGCCCTTGTGCGAACTTTGTAATCGGGTCAACGACGCTCCGTGCGAAGAAATTCAGAATCCCCTCGAAGCTCTGCGCAAGCTGGAGGAGCATGATGTTCACACGGTTCGCCATGTCCTGCAACTGCGCTCGTTTCGAATAATCCTGCCACGCACGCGCCATATCCGACGCATTTGTGCCTGCCCGGTTCTGCTCTCGGAGGATCGTATTCAAATCATCTTCGAGGCTCGCCACACCACCACGTCTGCCAAGCTGAGAAGCAAGCACAATTGCAGCACGGATCGCGTGAATTCGCCCGAGTGACTCTCGCAAAAACACCATCTGATTCGGAGCAACTCCAGGCAAATTCTGGCCTTCTTGCAATTGGTCTTCGGGGATGCTTTGAATTTGCGCTAGCTGCTGAGGTGTCAGATTTCCAGCAATGTGTCGAAGGAACGTCAACGTGGTAGCATAAATACCACGACGGCGAACACTCGCCGGTGAAATTCCGATTCCTGCAAGCGCCTTGGCTGCTCTCGGAGTCGCGGGTGTTTCAAGAGACTGGAGGAAATAAGCAAGCCCTCGCATAGCCGTGGCCGGTGTTGCACCGAAGCGAAGCGTTCCCAAGACCAGTGAAAACATTTCTGCCTGGGCACGCCTTCGACCAGCATCAGTAAGGTTGGGTTGAAGCCCCTGCTGAAAAACCGTCGAGACGTTCGGAATCGCCTGCACGAGTTGTGGAGCCGCCTTGATACCTCCAGGCGCGAGCCTGATCAACTCGAACCACTGAGCGACGTTTTGTGAAATTGCCTGTGGGGTGTTCTTGCGACCGAACGCGATATTCATCGTTGTGACAAGCTGCGTGAGATCCTCGATTGGCGTCTGTGTGAGCGTTGCGCCACGAGCAATGTCCTTCAAAATATCCGGGAGCTTCTGCCGGTTTATATCTTGGACAGTAGAGAGGAAGTTGATCGCGGCGTTGTTCATGTCAGTAATTGATGTAATCGAATCTGCCGCAGAGGATTGGAGGGCATTTCCCAGGCTTGTCACTTGCTGTGTTGTAAACGGCTGACCTGTTCTTCCTTGCTGGCCGATTGCCTGGATGAGGCCAAGCTGCTGCTGCACCTGATTCAACTGGCCGATCATCCGCGTCAAACCGAAAACCGCCTGACCTGCAATTGCATAGCGGATCGTCGTCCCGATTGCCCGCCACTGCTGATTGATCCGGTCGGACATTCGCGACGTTTCACCGAGCCGCTGCGTCCACATTCCCGTGGACGACGACATCTGGCTCATCGTCGCCAGGAGTTGACTGCCGCGTGCGCGGAATTCAGTTTGGATTACATTCGTGATCGAACTCATACGTCCACTTCGATCTCCGGAACGTCCGGCTCTCCGGGTTCAGGAATGATTTTCAACTCCATGTCCTCGACTGGCCCGTCTTCCGATGGGTTGTAAACTTCCTGCTGAAGATCCGGCGGAAGCTTTCTCACGTCCGTTACCGGCTCTCCGCAAACTTCACAGCGGTCTTGATGAAATTTCGGAAGACAGTGAACATGGATTTTCCTTACTCGGTCGTCGTAGTCGATGATTTGATTGAGGTAGACCCAGGTGAGTTGTCCAGGAGTGGCGATGGAGTAACTGTCGAAAGGAAGCGTTTTGCTGCGTACCATGCACTGCCAGAGAGTTCGCTCCACTCCATCGCCTGCAAGAGTTTTTTTAGCTCCTCGAATTCCTCCTCTGGAATTCCATCCAGCGCCGGGGACGATTTCTGCGTCATCTCCCTGTAGCGGTCGAAAAGCTCATCGATGTCCCCGACTTCGAGATCTTCGAGAAGCTCTTCCGTCGTTATGTAAACGCGCAGAGAGAGGTTACTTTCCTCGCGGATCGCTCGAACGAGGATTTCCTGCGCCTGCACGCGATCCCTGATCGTCATGCCAGCGAGATCGTCGCTCGCTACCGTGTCCCGCACTTTTTCAAGCACCTGAAGGAAATCCGCCTCCGTGAGCGGGACGATGCAGAGACGGATTTCAGGATCGGACGGAAGCGTGACGTAATCGCACACGGCTTGACCCAGCCGCATACGGTCGAGCCTACGCTCCTTGATCCGATCTCGTGTCGTTTCCATTTGTGTAGCCGCCAACTCTCAGCTTCTCCTCTATGATCTCCCGCGTCTGTTCCACCGTTTTCAAGATCTCCCACTGGAGAGGGATGACGTAGAAAACGTTGTTGCAGTGCAGGCAATGGGCTTGTGTAAAAAACTCGGCCAACTTTCCTTGATTAGCCGTCTCCTCGACTCTCACGATTGGGTTCATCGTGCCGCAGTGAGGACAGACGGGTGGTTTCGTCTCGACCTGAAATTCGATCTCGTCCGCTGCGAGCTTCTCTAGCGCGTTTACACCGCGTTCGAGAAGCTCCTCCACCCGTCTCTCCATCAGAAGTTCGGTGCCGTGTAGCCCGGAACCGAGATGTCCGCGTCGAGCGTGACCTGATCGAGCGTGCTCCGGATTGAAATCCGGTTCCAGTTGCATCCTCTGTACGTCGTGATCAGGCTCCCGCGCTTCGTCTGAACGTCGAAGTCCCGCATCTGCTTGAGCAGGATCTCGTCGTTCATCCGATTGCGCACGCCCGTCTTGAGCAGGATGCACGAGAACGAGACAGTGCCCTCGTCGCCGGGCCGGACACGACGGAGAACCGGGCCGTCAGTACCGAATGCGCCCTGGTACGCGACTTCCTGGCGAAGCTCCTCCGTCATTTCCTGCGTCGTCGCGAAGTCCTTGCCGTTCTCGAATGAAATTCCGAGATCGACAGCGGTCAGTCCTTCGAGCCATGCCATTTTTCACACCTCCTAGACCGGAATCGTCAGGTGCCCGGCGACCTTCACCGTCGAGATGCCGCGCACGACGATGCCCTCGTATCCGACCGTGACCTGGCGCATGTCGGGAGACGGCTGAACCGAGACGTTGTAACCGAGCGATCCGTCCGCCTGCTGCACGGGCAGAACCCACGTGTTGCGCTCGTTCAGGACGGCCTCGACGCCGGACTTGATCCGCGAGCGCGTCGTCTCCGTATTCCCCGCCCTGAAAAAGTTGTTGTCGTAGATGTACGCCTTCACGTCGATGAAAACCTGATCCACGATGATGCGAGTATAAATCGCATCCCAGGCCGTGTTCGTCGTGTACGTCGTGCGCAGGTGTGTCGTCGCGACTCCACCGGCCACGCGAGACGGCTGGAGAGGCGAGACGCCGCCCTGGAGAAGGTCTTCGTAGTCGTCCGTCGCGACTCCGGAGACGACCTTCCTTCTGAAAACCGGAAGGCCGAAGCCGTCCAACTCGATGCCGAGCAGGAGCGGGAGATCCCAGAGATCGAGATCGTTCGACGGATCCGCGTTCTTCGCCACCTCTGCGGCAACGTACGCGGCTGCGAACGAGCCTCCCTTGAGGACTCCCGTGCTGTCGTAGACGCCGGGGCCGACGAGGCACGTGCGAGAAGCAGGGATCTGAGTCCCCGCTGCAATTGCAGTCGCGGCGGCGATCAGGTTTGCCTTCGTCGTGCCGGACGGCATTCCGACGAATGCGATCTGCTTGTTGTAAAGCAGGTCGGCGTTGGCGCATGAAATTGCAAGTGCGGCGAGATCGGCCTGAACCTCGGAGTCGGTAAGCCGGATGCGAATCGTTTCGTCCGACTCGAATTTCTCCCAGGCCGCTTGCCGCTGCACGAGCGTCGGTGTCGTCGCCTTGGCCGATGCGGCTGCGATCACCGGGCCTGCTCCGGCGCTCATGAGCGCGTTGATGATCGCGTACAACGTCGAGTCGGATCCGAACGACGCTGCCGCCTGATCGAGCCGCGTGATCAACGTCGGAACGGCGACGTTCGCACTTCCCGAAGCCGTCATCTGACCTTCGACTGCGGGCTGAAGGTAAATCGCGGACGTGGCTTTCGGAATGAGGGTACTCGCGTCGATTACGCGAGGATCCAGCATTACGCTCGACATCTTGCCTCCTTCCTAGTGGAACGGGTAGAGACTTCCGTCTTCGATATCGATTTTCAAGTTGTCGTCGATGATGATGTCCTCGATTGTCGGGCCTGTCATGTCCGGAGCAAGCGGGTCGCGACTGAAAACACGAAGTTCGAGGTTGCACTCGACCATCCTGTAAACAGTCATGTCGTTGATCTTGTCGAGAATGAAGCGGCCACCGGAAAATCCTATGATGTCGATTGGCCCGTCTCCGCCGTCCGTGAAATCTCGGAATCTCACGATCCCCCTAGCGCCACCGAGGGCGCTCTGGAGGATTTGCTTCGCCCGCAGACGAGAAGTCGTGCCTCCCGAGCGGTCGCTCGCCCAGATTCCCACGTCGAGCACGAGACGGTGTGTCTCTCCAGTCCGTTCGGTGAGCGTGTTGTTTACATCGTCGTACGTGTAATCGAACACGTTGTCACCGAATCCGATGATCCGGCTCACGATGTCATCGATCTCGAAGTGGATCACAGTCCTGTCGAGCGGGATCTTCCCGGCGTCCATGTCCGTGCCCGGAAATTCAGCGACGATCTGGTACGCGAAGTCACCAACCGAGTTCTGCCCGTCGGTGATCGCTACTTGAAATTCCTGCTCCAGGTATTCCTTCAGGCACCTGACCGTCGTCTCCAACCACTTCTCCGGATCGTATTTCATGGCAAGTACGCTCCCGGCGCAGGCCCGTTGAACGAGCCGCTACCCTCATTCGGGGTTCCCCAAGCTCCGAAGATCGAATGCCCACCGGCCGGAGCCTGGACGATCTGTGTAAACCCTCCGTGTGCTCTTCGCGAGATGAAGATGTCCGCCCAGACACGGTGATACGCCTCGGTCGTCGCCATGAAGCGAAGAGTTTTCAAAAGTGACAACTTGCGTACGGGACGACGGATCCGACCAGTAGGAACTTCCCTCCCTCCACCGAAGCCGACGCGGGAGACTCCGAACTCGATGAAATACGCCTCCCTCGATGCGTTGTAGAGCCGGTAGTGGGCAAGACCGATCTTCCTGACTTTCCAGCCGAGGTAGTATTGCTGTGTAATTCGCCTGATCCCCTGAGCGGGAGTGCGCCAGGCAAGCTCTGTCCTGCGGCCGGACGGATCGTACGGCCCGAATGACATTTTCCTTGCGAAGCTCTGGTTCGTGTACGCCATGTACGAGCAGAGCTTGTCCATCTGAATGGGCACGTGCTGGGGAGCCTCGACTTCTGCCCAGCGAATGTAATCCTCGATGGCCTTGATCGACTGAGGAGTGATCTCGATCAGCCCACCTTGGCCTCTCGCCGGACGGAATGAAATCAGGCGTGCCATCAGTTCTCCAGGCCGTCCGATCTCAGCATTCGCAGGCCAAGCTCCCAGTGGTGTTCCGGATTTCCGTCGCCGGGGTCAGGGATCATGTTCGAGTTGATCACGAAGAAGCGCTGACCGTCGTATTCGATGAAATCGTCTCCGCTCTGGCTCCAATCCCTGAAATTCAGCCTCGTCCCGGCCCAGTTGACCGGAAAGATCCCGAGATGGTCGTCCGCCTCGATATTCCCGAAAAGCTCCTGGAGGTACTCCGTCGAGAGCCTCGTCGCCCTCGTTGACTGAATCGGTTGCACGAACGCCTTGACCATCAGATCGACTGGGTTCTGAGGAATTTCACCGGCCTCGTTGCAGAGCACTGGGGCCGCGTACGGGAGCGAGCCTGGGGGAACGACCGCAGGGAGGTTGTCCACGAGCGTCGTGTCCGGGAAAGTGACCTGGCCGATGTAAACCAGCGTCCCGCTCACAGACATGTCCGCTCGAAAAACATCGTACCTCGTAGCCCCGTCTGCTCCGTCCGGCCAATCGACGGTGAGCGTCACCTGAAAATTGGCCGGATCCGTGATCGTCTGCCCGAATTTCGGGTACGTGATCGCCGGAGACATCGGTGCCATGTTCGAGCGGTGATAGAGGAGCGTGTATGCCACCTCTTTGTTCGCTGGGATCGCTCCCGGTGAAATTACGTACGACTTGACGCCGTAGCTCCCGAGCGAGAGATGAAGCTCCGGATCGCGGAAGCCCTCCGGCGTCTTGCACGAGCAGAGGATCGCTGTTCCCGACGAGCGGAAGTATCGCGCCGCTGACGCATGAGTCTGAAAAAGGTTCGTCATCGGCTCCAGTGTGCTCATCAGACGTTTAGCTCGTTGTAATCGATCATCGCGATGGAGCGCGTGAGATCGACGCCATGGAGTGAATTTCCGTTCGCGTTGCATCCTCCGAGCGTGCTCTCCACGTCGGCCATGAGAAGGACGACGCTGTAGTACAGACCCAGATCGTCGTTCGCGGCCTTGATCAGCGCCTCGATGGCCTTCGTCGGATCGGCCGTTGTCGAGCCTGTCTGGAGCGAGACGAGTCCAGCCGTGAATTTCGAGACTGTTCCGCCACTCGCAAGGTACGTCGCGATCAGCGAGCGGGCGAGCGTGAGATTTGTCATTCCCCGAAGCTGCACGTACGTCGCTGCGCTCACGGGAAGCGAATTCGGATCCTGCGTGCCCATCACCTCGGAGACGACGGCCTGGGCCTCCTGCGTGACGATTACCTCGTTCAGATTCGGGTTTCGGAGCATCACCCGGTCAACGATCTCCTGGACAAGCGTTTTTGTTCCGCCCTGGAGAGAGCCGGAGTACGGTGTGAAAACTCCTTCGCTTGTCTCCCAGCGGATGCGGAACCAGTAGTTCAGGTCGGTTGCGCTCTGCGTCGTGTAGTACGAGATGTAATTCGGGTACGTCCCAACCGCCGTCGTGGAGTCGATCTCCACAAACGGCCCTGTGCTATTCGGAGCCTCCTCGACATGGAGTGTTTTCACGTCCGGGATCGTCGGAGGAGTGAAATCGAGTCTCACGGAGACGGCCATTAGCTCACGCTCCTGAGTACGGGGGCATCTTCACCGACAGATTCGAGTTCCGCTGCACCATTGCCAGCCGAGAGTAGATGCGTCTCCTCCTCCATGCCCTCCATCTCCACTGTAACGAGATCGGGAGCATCCTCCCCTGCTGCAAGAAGCTGAGCCGGGTCGAGAGCGGTGGAAAAGAGCGTATCGACGGGCTTTCGTACGTGTTGCCGTACGAATCCGAGAGCGGCTGTGAAAATTGCACTGGCATGAAGTCGAACTTGAACCGGCTGCCTTACTATCACTGCCACGATCATCGGGACGGGAAGTGAAAATGCGACCTTCCGTGTCGTCCCACGCTGCATCCCCACCTGGAACGTGGCGACACTACCAAAGATTCGGCCCAAACGCGACACCTTCGTTTGAGCAGGAACGAGGGTGAACGTCAGCGCAAGCCGCATAGGCACTTTCTTGCCCATCCCTGGGATGAAATTCAGGAGAGCGGCGAGGCTCTTCGTCATCTGCCTGCTCATGGTGGGGGTGAGCGTCAAAACCGCATTGAGGTACGTGTTCGCCTTCCCCTGCTTGGCTGCGGTCATATCCCCCGTGAGGGTGAGAGGAGAGTTGAAAACCCGTCCGAGGACGTATCTGCGAGTGAGCGCGGCAACGAACGAGACTGGCGCTGCGAGCGATCTGGAATAGAGGCTCTTGGCGATTATTCCCGGTGTGAAAACGATGCCTGTGGGGAGAGTCCTGAACCCCATCCGCACTCTCGTCATCGCGGCCGTGAAAACCACATTGGCTGCAAACGTTCTCGCTGCAAAGACGCTCTTCTGCATCGCAGGAGTCAGGGTCATGACGGCATCGAGGAGCGTTGCCGTCTGCCCCCTTCGAGCTACGACCATATGCGGGTCGAATGTAATCGTCGCATCGAGCTTCTTGCTGAGGAAATACGCCCGCACCTGGGCCGGGATAAAGGTGATCGACGCTGAAATCGCACGAGCGTACGTCTTTCGCTGCGACCACTGCGGGAAGACGGACATCCCGGCTGCGAGCGTGCGATACGCTTGGAGGAATCTCGCCTGGGTTCCCGTGAAAACCACGTTCGCAGCAAATGTCTTCGCCAGGAAAGCCGTTCTCGACATCCCAGGTGTGAAAACCACCGTGGCGGCAAGTGCTCTCCCTCCCGACCGGAGGCGTGTCATCGAAGGGGTGATGACTGGGGTAGCCGGGAGGGAGAGTCCTAGAAGCTTTTTCACGCCCTGGGCTGTTATGAAAACCACGGTGACCGGCTGCGGTCTTCCAAATGCCTTGCCCTGGGTCATCGTCGGTGTGACGCTCATTCCCGCCGCCAGCGCCGCACGTTTGATGAGCCTCTGCATCGCCGGTACGAGCGAGAGAGAAGCAGCGAACGTCCTCGCACCCTGGACGAACTTGCCCATCGTCGGTGTAAACGTGATCGGTAGGGCGATCCCGAGGAGCTTCCCGGTTTTTACACCGGCCGTCAAAGCGAACGTAATTCCAGCGGCAAGCGTTCTCGAAGCGCCTCGTGCGGTCGTCAGCCCTGTCGTGAAAACAACGTTCGCGGGAAGGCTCTCGACATCGAGGAGCTTTCTCGTCAACGCTGCCGTCAACGTCGCAGTGACGGCATTTGTCCGTACCGCCGAGAGTTTCCGTGAAATCGCCGGGGTAAGCGTCAGTCCTGCGTCGAGTTGAACTGGTGTGTTTACAACTGGGGCGGTAAACCTCAGAGCGTCCTTACTGCGAACCGTCGAGTCTCTGACTGTAAATGCCTTGCCTGGCCCAGTAGGAGCGGTGTAAACCGAGAACGACATCCCCGGTGTCAGAGATGCCGTTGCTGCTTGCGTCTTGTTGAATTTCAGCGCAAGACCCATTCCCGGAGTCAGTGTTGTTGTCGCCGGGAGCGAGACTGGGGTATTCGGCGTTGGCGTGAAATTCGAGGTGACGAACCTCGAACCTCCTGCCGCCTGCCCAGTCCTGATCTGAACGTCACACGAGTTGGAGCCACCCGCAGTCGTGATCTCCCACGCAATCACGAAGAAAAGGTACTCGTTGTTCAGTGTAAACGTGGACGCCGGAGTCCAGGTGACGGCACTCGTCACGTCTGCCGACGTAGAAAGCGCCGAGCTAGTTGCACCGACCTGGGTTGCGCTCGTTATTTCTGTTGCCGCAGAGCCATCTGCATTGACACTTCTGAAAACCCTGAGCCGCATTCGTCCGGCCTGAGATGAAGCCGTGGTGGCACGGACGGCAAACGTCAACGTCCATGCAGTCGCAGCGAATGTTCCGCTGAGTGGAGCGGGGGTTTTGAACGCATTTGCTGTCGCGCCGGTCAGGAAGCTCCCCGGTTTCGGTGTAGTCGAGTTCGATGAAAATGTGCCCGAAGCCTGCTTCGTCCCCACATCGAATTCAGCCGAGAGTGGGGAGGCGTTTTTCGCAACTGTCCAGCCATCGGCCCTCGTCGCAGCGGTCTGATCGACACCATCCACGAGAGCGCCGAAATTCCCGTCCGCTCCCGATGCGACCATGTACGTCTTAGCCGCCATCAACCCTCGTGAAAACGTACGTGCAGGAAGGCTTGTCCACTATGTGCCCTGGATGCGTGGGCCACACGTTGCAGCCGTTGAGGTAGTACGGATTTTCACGATCCTTGCACGCATGGACTCCATACGGGAGGATCGTAAGGAGGGCACAGCCTCCTGGAATTTCAGGCTCGCCCATTTCTCCCTCGAACGGATCTCCGGTCATGCAACACTCGCCACACCGACAGCATTCGCCGGTGCGGATGAAAACGCCGTTCGGCCCATGATCGAAGACGATTTCACTCACCGAGGAGGAATAGGCCCAGGCGCACTCGCAGGGGCAGTCTCGGGAGGCGGAGGAGTATGCCCTGCCTGGACGGAGACGCCGATTGAGTCCTTTGCCGGATCCCCGCCGAGTGCGGTAAGCATCTCGGCCGGAGTCATCGCGGGAGTCGAATCGTCCGCCCCCAACGTGATTTGAATATTGATATTCATTTTTTCACTCTCCTAGTTGTATGCGTAGCAGTCGATGATCGACGGAGCAATGAGGTTGCCCGCAGCGGCAAAGAATGTCACTCGATTGATGCCGCTGCCCGTCGCGCGGTAGCCGCCCATGTGGTGCCGTATCCGCTGGTTCCCTGTCGTCGCGTTGACGTACGTCGCCATCATCGACTGCCAGGTGAAATAGTGAGTCGCCTGCGCGTAATTGTTGATGAGAAGCTCGAAGACCGAGTAGTAGTGAGCGTCACCGGAGGAGGCGGTGTTCACGTCACCGAGGTAGGCGTTCGTGCCGCCGTAGCCCTCTGCTGCCGACGCCGTGCCGCCAGCGGCCGTGAGCGACTGGTAGTCGTAGACGCCCGCCGAGTTGTTGTTGAAGCGGCACTGGAACTGCTGCATCGCCGCGTTGTCTCCGCGAACGTAGCCCTTGAACATGAGGTGCTTGTACGTTTGCGGGAGGTTCTGAAAATCCATCGTCGCTTGTGCGCCGCCAAGGATCTGCTCTTGCAATTTCACGAGATCGCCGCCTGAAATTCCGAGCGGCGGAACGTAGGGCGAGACGCGCCGGATGCGGATGAACATGGGGGAGTTGTTGATCCCCGCGCCGTTCCCGCCATAACAGAACCCGCTCCCAGCGGAACCGAGATAGCCCGCCACTGCGAACGTGTGCGCCCCAGCCGACGGGGTAATTTCACGTTGAGCGAGGACAGTGATACTTGAAACCCCCGTTGCCGTCGAGTTCACAAACCCGATCTGCCCGGCATTCGCGCCGTTATCAACCAGAACGAGATTGATCGGGTTGTTTGTGCCACCTGCTTGTACTGCCATGCAGCAGAACTCGATCACGACCTTGGTCACGCCATCGAAAGTGATCGAGGGGGCGGTGATGATGTTGGTAGGGGAGGCGCTGCTCGCGGACGAGATCGTGACGTTGTTCTGGTACTCCGCGTAGGCAAGCTCGTCAGTCACCCCGACGATCCCGCCAGGCCCGAGTGGCACCCAATCAGTCGATGCAGGATTCGGGGTCGGCATTAGGCCACTCTCCTCGGAATTACTCTGATCCAGCGTTTACGGAACCAAGTTCCGCTGTTCGCGCCCCAGTACATCTGCCGGATGTTCGACCCGGCGTTTACAGCCGTGAAAGTCGAAGTCCTGCTTACAGCGCTTCCACCGATTGAGCCAGAACCGTCCATCGTGCCGTCGATGACGAGGGTCGGGTTTGCACCATTGATTGAAATTCCCGACTGCGTTGCATTTGTGGGGTCGTTAGAACTGAATCCACAAGAAACTGTGTAATCTCCCGCTCTCGGCGCAACGAATTGCGGCCCAACAGTCGCGAGATTTACCCATGCGTTGAGAGTACCGCTGGTATTTTCCTGCGTTTCAACATCTACACCGATATCAGCCCCGCCAATGAATTCCCACTTGTACGCCGAAGTCGATCCGGCGTTGTAGCGGAACATCCATTGATAGGTCGGGTTCGTAAGCGAGTCCACCAAGACCGCGATCTGACCGTCGTAGGGTGAGGAGGGCAGAGTCGTCGCGTAATTTACAGCCGAGGTAGGCGTCCATCCTGCACCGGGTGTCGCGCTCGTCGGCCTGACGCAGATGTACGCTTGCCCGTTGTAAACAACGATGTCGCCGTCGAGGTAGGATCCTGCCGCCCAGTCCCCGAGGTATTGGTGCATGTCGCCGTCGATTGTCGTCCCGGCGACGAACGCGCCGTCGGTCTTGAGCACGCCCGCCGACGGGCGGTAGAGGGCCGTGTCGTTGGCCGGGCCAAAGTAGATGCCCGCAAAGCCGCCGGGGTTAGCCAACGACACCTGCTGCGCCGCCCCGTCATAAGAGCGCACCTGACCAGCCGCCCCGGCAAGGAAGTGGCCGTCGGTCTTGAGCACGCCTGCCGAGACGCGGTAGAGGTTCGTGTCGCCGCCAGCGTTGCCCGGCCCCCAATTCAGTATTCCGCTGTTTGTGACATACCAACGCGCGTTGGTGTCTCCAGTCGCGAACGTCTGGAAAGAGATGTTCCCGAGCGCGAGAGTGAAACCAGTCGTGACCGCCGTACCGGCCTGGAACGCGCCGTCGGTCTTGAGAGTGTTTACACCAACGCGGTAGAGGTTCGTGTCCTGCGCCGTGCCGAAGTAGATCGTCGGTAGGGTCGGATCGCCGCCGATGTCCATCTGGCCCGAAGTACCCGCTCGCGCCCGGATCTGCGTGGCGCTCTGGAATTGGCTGTCGGTCTTGAGGATGTTGGCCGCATAGCGGTACAGGTTCGTGTCGGCTGCCTGGCCGAAAGTAATCTTCCCGTCAGACTGAAGGTAAATCTGATTCGCGACACTGCCAAGGTTCGAGACGAGCGTGCCCTGCGCCCATATGTGCCCCGAGCACTGCACCATGCCACCGCCGCCACGGAAAAGACTCACGTCCCCCGCTATGTTCCCCGGCCCCCATGTAATCTGCCCGTTCCCGTCGATGGTAAAGCGCAGGAAACCGTCACCCGTCTGCGCCGAGCCGTAAGCGGCGGTGGTCGGTGTGGCCGGGTAGGCCATGTGCGAGCCATTTGTAATCAGCGTATTGGCCCATCCTCGTGTGATGCTCACGTCGGGCGCGGTCGAGCCTCCCGGCCCCCAGTCGATTTCACCGGAACCGAGTACGCGCCAACTGGGCTGTGCGTCTCCGGCGAGGAGCTTGTTTGAAATTATCCGTGTTGCAGCGGGGACTACAGTGTCCGCAGGAAGTCCTGCTCCAGCGACGATTATCACCCGTTTGTCAACGATTTTCGCCGCGTTGATCGAAGACGCTGCGGCGGGGACTCTGACTGCCGCGATTACAACTTTCCCGGCCGGATCGGGGAAGATCGGGTTGGCCGAAGGAGATCCCGCAACTGCGGATTTCGTCCCGCCCGAATCGACGCAGATGAGATCGAAGCGGGCGTTTGTCGGATCCGCCGCTGTAATCGTGACGTTACCTCCGGCGACGGTTGCGTTTACACCTCCGATCATCACTGTTCCGGCTGCGACCGCGACCGTCATGTTGGGAGTCCCTTGAGCGGTCACGGCGCAACCGGAAACCACACCCGTCTGCTGAAAACCCTGAACGAGCATGTCTCCGAAATCGCGGCTATCTACCTGGGCCTGGGTCGGATCCTCGGCACTCGCCGCGTTCGGAATTGTAAATGCCTGGGCCATGACTAGCTCGGATCGAGTGTAAACGTGTACGTGATCTGATCACCGATTGCGAGAAGGACTCCGGTGTGATCTCCCTTGACGACACATGTCCCTGCCGAGCTTGCCGTAAAACAGGCCGCGTTCGTGATCGTCTGAGCCGACGCGGATGTAATCGTAGCGACGTTCTGCCACTTCGCGGTCGATCCCGTTCCCTGCTTCGAGATCGTCCCTGAGACACGAGCCTCTGCGGCCGGAGTGAAAAGATCGGTGTCGCCCTTCGCGGCCGTCCCCGCTCCCGTTCCCCATCCGATGTATTGCGGCTGCGTCTGGACAGTCTCGGTGAGCTTGTCCACGACGTATTCCTCTCCTGCGTTGAGCAAAACGACGGCCATTAGTCGTTCCCCCTCGTCTCTGCCTGCGGATCGGTGTCGAGCACGCCGACGACTACCGTCTCGCCGTTCTGAAAAGTGCTACTCGCTGCACGCTCACTCGCGACATCCGCGAGACACGAGTAATTGTGGACTTCGAGCACGTCTCCCGCGCCTGCGCGTGTGCCGACGTAAAAGCGATCCCTCGATCCCCCGGCCGTGTCGGTGACATCGACGGCGAGCTTCGTGATGTTTCCCGACTCGTCCGTCTCCGCTCCAACGAGCGCTGCGTCCACGATCTCGATCACCTGGCGAACGGGTGAAATCGTGACCCGCAGATGCTCGCTCAGGAGGTTCAACTCCTGCCCGCATCCCGGACACGTCACAGTCGTACGGAGATCGGAGATGTTTTCAACTGCCGACTCGTTTGCCATCAATCCTCCTTTTCAGCGTCGAAAATTCCGACTTCCTCGACCGCGTATTTCTTGGGCTGATCGTGAATTTCACAATTTTCCGGGCCTTCGAGCGGATCTGCCTTGCAACCGCACTCATAAATGCCCTGAAAACGTCGAACAGCAACCTTCATCGTCGCTTTTGCGGCCATTTTGACCTCTGAGGGCTTATTCCCCATCTTGGGATGCCCCTGGGAGGCTCTGAGAGCCTCTCTGACGCTCTTGAACACCCTGGGGGCGGTCACGACCACCCCCCGGCCTCAAAAAAGACCAGAGAGCCTCTGAGGAGCGTCGGGCGGGCGCTCCTCATGGCTCACTTGACCCCACGCTTCGACCAGTACGCCCGGAGCGGGCCTTTCAGACCCTTGAGCGATTTCGGCTTCAGCGGTGCTTTTCTCTTTTTCCTCGCCATTTTCACATCTCCTACGAGGACGACGTGCTCAGCGTGATCTTCTGGACGCTGTTCGGGACATCGAGGTACAGCCCCCGGCGAGCACGAGCGACCTGCTGACCTTCCACGAGGCGTGAAATGTCGGCAGGGCCGATGTCGATCCGGAGATCGTGGTGGACGAGTTCCTTCATGCGTAGGCCCGGCATGATGAAATAGCACGTCCCCGCCGTGACGCCCGGATAGACGTACGACTTGATCCCGTTCGTGACCGTCGCGCCGTTGTAGTAGATGATCCCCGTGACCGGCACGCGCCGGAGCGGATTTCCGTTCGCGTCGATGACAGGGGTGAGCAGAGCGTCCTCGATCTGAAAACGATCCGCCTCGTTTGCCAGGATCCAGGACGGGACGCGCTGCGGAAGCGCGGTTGCCGCCGTCCTGTACGCCTGCTGGAACTGGACGAGCGTGTTCGCCTGGAGCGAGCCGTTGCCCGTGACAGCCGCCGTCGTGTTCCCCGCCGCGTACGAGTACGCGATGATCGGCGAGAGATGGAGGTGGTTCAGAAGGTAATTATACGCCCTTCCGAACGCCCTCGCGTTCATCGAGATCTCGTAGCTGCGGTCGTATTCGAGCATGTCCTCCGTCCACTCGAACCCGGCCGCGTACGTCGAGATCGGGACGAAGCTCGGCACTCCGGCCTTCGTGAGCGAGCCGAAGATGATTTCACCGGCCTCGAACTTCTCCATGAAAACGACGTTCGCGTCGAAGACGACATCGCCGCCGATCTGCACGGAGCCGCCGGGGAACGGGCCGTTGACCCGCTCGTACAGCGGTGTGTAGAGGATGGGGACGGTCGCGAGTCCCTGATCGATGTCGATCCGCACCTTTTCGAGCAGATCCATCGCGCCGTCGCTTGTCGTGATCATCTCGGCCACGGGGGCGAGCAGGTCAATTTCCAACGCATCGCGAAGGAATTCGTCCACGAGCCTCCCTTCCATCTCCGAGGCCGAGACGAGTTGCACCGTCCCGATTTCACCGATGACCCGGCCCGTCGCCCAGCGGCGGTGCTGGAGTTCGATGAAATTGTCCGGATCCGCGAGGGCCAAGCCTGCGCCCAGCGGGCCGAACCGACCGTCGTGGCCGATCATCATGCGCCCCGATCC
>Ga0126379_10000437_pt1 | contig 22957 bp, 19 predicted proteins | sample PanSoiMetPlot_24_FD_92640 | JGI IMG/M metagenome (GOLD analysis project Ga0126379, IMG submission 92640) | Tropical forest soil microbial communities from Panama - MetaG Plot_24 | ecosystem: Environmental > Terrestrial > Soil > Tropical forest > Bulk soil | place: Panama | collected 2016-02-17
TGCGCGAAAGCCGGTATCTTCGAGGCCAAGCCCTGTAACTGCTGCAGGATGTCGGTGGTGGTCAATACAAATTTCACCTCCGCGTCCTTCACCACGCTTTCCACCCGGGGAAGATAACGCTCCACCCGCCCGGCCACGGGCGCAGGCAGCGGCACTGCGATCACCTTGGCATAGAGACACCCGAGAAATGCGGCTATCGGTTCCACTCCCGCCTCAAACAGCATGATGGCTCGTTCCCCTTGCGCTCCCCGCGCCTGGAACAGCGCTCCCAGAGACCGCGCCACTCGATCCAGAGCGGCATAGGTGAGGATCGGCCCCTCTTCTTCTCCCCGCAGCAAGTGGGTCACAGCGCGGCGCGCCGAATTTTCGGCTACGACGGATCGGATATAGGCTCCGAAATCCTGACAACTGGTAACTTTAGCGGTTTCTAAAGCAAATTCCTGCATAACGATTTCCTTATTAGCGAAACAACACCCACGCGCGCCCTGAAACAGGGCGTTGAAAATGGCATGGAATATTGGTGGTGGGACGGTTCCTGGTCCGTCCGTGGAGGAAAGGGGTTAATCCCCGATCAAAAGAGCCTCTGACACGATCCTCATTCAGCGTCAACGAGCGCTACCGGATGGGTGGCTTCTACTTCACTGAATCTGCCCGAGTCGAGTTTCACTAGCCTGTCGGCGACGTGATAATAGCGATCGTCGTGGCTGATCACGAACACGGTTTTACCGTGGGCCTTTAGACTTGGCAGGATTTGATAGTAAAACACATCTCTAAATGCCGGTTCCTGGTCTGCTGCCCACTCGTCGAACAGATAAATTGGCCTGTCGTCAACGTAAGTTGTGAGCAGCGCGAGTCTCTTTCTTTGGCCTTGTGACAACGAAGTCGTGGAGAATCGGCCATCCTTGACCTCGACTTTGTGTTGCAATCTGAGTTCTTCCAGGTATCCTCGTATGATCGAATCAACCTGTAGGAACCCTTCGTGTCCGTAAAGTTTGTCAAAAAGATGGAAATCCGAGAAAACTGTCCCAAAATGTTGTGAATACCATGATCGGTTCTCATCTGTAATGGGAATCTCATCCAGCCGAATTTCCCCGCTGCTGGGCGTATACAAACCACAGATTAGTTTTGCCAATGTGGTTTTTCCACTTCCGTTGCCGCCAGTAATGAACACCAACTCGCCAGCTTCAACAGTTAGATCGATCGGGCCCACGGAAAAGCCCGCTTCTTCGGCATCTCCTTCGTACTGGTACTGGAGGCCGCGCAAGTCGATGGTACGACACAGGGCTTTTTGTCCCGCGCCATATTGGTTGACTTCTGAATCCAGTGCGCGGACTACTGTTTCTCTGGTAGTTCTCAGGCGCAGGTCGGCAACGGACAATGAGGATTTAGTGGTGAATACAACCAGGGACTCCAGATTCGCCAGACTCACCTGTGCCTGAATGACCTGAGACATGCTGTCCTGAATGTGATCGATATTTGTTTTCATGTACAACAGGGTAACTGCAAAACCAATTACAACCTTCAGCGACAAATGGCCGAACAGCGGAGTCCCGTACAACAGCAGCCCCACAAAAACGAAATAAATGATCTCCGAATATCCGCGAACCAGCCCGAAAATGGTCGCAGCTTTGTATCGCCGGTCACGGTACTTCGTAGCTACATCGTAGAGTTCGCCGCTGTAGAAGGCCTTCCATCTCGCGCTGTTGAGTTTTAATTCCTTAATGCCGCTCGCCATCGCATTGAATGTTTCCAACATGGCTTCGCCGTATCCGCGGGCCTCGCCAATAAGTTGTTCACACTTACGCTCTGGAACGCTTCGGCTCGCAATTGCAGCCGCAGCAAAAACCACCATTACAATCAGCATCATCCACGAAAGATAACCGAGATAAATAAGACAGGCGATCACAACCGTCACATCAATACAAATCCCTGGAAGCGCTTGCATGGCTTGGGCCAGACTATCCACATCCTGCGTAATCGCAGCCAGGATCTTTGCGCTCCCTGCCCGCTCGAGCTCTCGCAGCGGTGCAATCAACCATTTCCTGCTAAGTTGCAATCGGAGATCGAAAATGGACCATTGGGAAAGACCGGAGATCGCCACGCGTGCCACAAAATTTGCAGCCAGGACTACGAAGCAGAGCACACCGAACTCCCACAGATCACCTCCTGATACCGGCGCGCCGCGAAGGTGATTGTTGATCACGGCCATCAGCATTGCGCTGGCAACGCCTCCCAGGATCCCTATCACCGTAGCCGTAACAATCAGTCCAGGTGAATAACGAAATAAAAAACGAATCAACTTCATTTACTCAATACCCCCTGATTCAATGCCTTCACGCCGTGACTGCCATGGCAGAGGCTTCCGGGAGTATTTCCACTTCCAGGTATGGTGGGAACTCCTGAATCCTGCTGCAATCGTTTTCGAAGATCGTAAGATCCCCTGTTTGGCTGATCACACGGAAATTTCCAAGCTTGTAGGTTACGTACATCATGCGGTTGCGATCAGTGCTGATGAATTCTGCCCGTAGCGGGACGCCGGCCTGTTTCGCCAGCTTGAGTATGTAATTGACCATCGCGGTGCCCACTCCGCGTGACATCACGCGGCACGACATCAGTAAGAGCTTCAGCAACCAGTATTCTTCGCCACACTCAACCAGTGCCAGACCGATCTTCCCGTACGTTCCGTATTTATCAGTCAGACCGGAAATAAGCAGCTTGTGCCGTTTTGATTGCCTGAATTGGTCCAGTTCATCGTAGCTGTATGTATAACCTGTGGTGTTGAGTTGGTGCGTGCGCATGGTCAGCTCTTCCGCCCTTTGCAGGTCATCCTCCCCGGCTGGTCCCAAAGTGAACTTGAGGCCCAGTGTTGCCAGGAATTCTTCCTGGGGACCGGAAAATACTTTTTCCGCTTTGTTTCTCTCGATATCGTTCTGATACATCTGCCTTCTCAGCCTTGAATCCGCGGTGATAAAGCGCGGATTGAATTCCGGTCGATCCAGCAGAGTTTTCATCTCCGCAGCATCAATGCACATGACATCAGGAATCGAAAACGCCACCTCTTCACGCTCAAATGGCTGGTCGTCGATAAATGCAAGGGAATCCAGCCCTATGTTGATGGATTTCGCAATCGCCTTGACCGCCTCAGACTTCGAATTCCAGTCGATCTGCGGATAGATGAAATACTGCGCGATACCGAACTCCTCCAGCTTTGCCATGGCGGTGTTGTAGTCGTTCTTGCTGGAAATCGACTGCAGGATGCCTCGGCTGTCGAGTGTCTTAATAATGCGGACGACATCTGGCGCCAGGGTTACCTGTGAGTCTTCAAGCAGCACACCCTGCCAGACAGTGTTGTCCAGATCCCACACAACACACTTCACGCTCTTTCGTTTTTTTTCCTCTCGGCTTTTTTCTAATTCGGCTTGGAAAGTCGCCACAACCATTCCTCCACATTAATCAGGGCTAAACGCATGCGGCTGCCGCCTTGAGGTTCTGTTCCTCCAGGCGGGATTGCTCGAATTCCTGGAATCCGAGCTTGGAAATTGTGATTTGTTGTATTTGTGTGCTGCCTTCGATAATTTCCATGATCTTGGCATCACGGAGATATCTTTCGACCGGGTAATCGCTGCTGCATCCGTTTGCGCCATGGATCTGGACTGCGTTAACCGCGGCCCGCATCGCAGCTCTCGAGGCATAGTATTTTGCAATAAAAGTCTGCGTGATCTCTTTCGGATCTTTCTGGTCCTTGTAGTAGCCTGCCTGACAGCAGAGGAGACGGGCAGCAGCGGTTTCCGTAATCATGTCCGTGATTAGTTGCTGAATCAATTGGTGATCTCTGAGCGCCGAGCCAAATCTCCGCCGTTTTGTGGTGTATTCCATGCAAGCTTCCAGACATGCCTGCGCGATTCCAACTGATCCGCAGGCGACGGAATAGCGGCCGAGCCCCAATGCGGTCAGCGCCACTGACGATGCGCCAAATCCGCGGCGGGCAATCAGGTTTTCTCCGGGAATCCGACATTCGTTGAAACTTAGCAAAGCCAGCATCGAACCCCTTGTTCCGAACATGTCTCGGATGGGGGTTATCGAGAAACCTGGCCGGTTTCTCTCCACCAGGAACGCCGTTGGCTTGCCTTCACTCTTGGCCAGCACCACGAATATTCCTGCGATCTGCCCAAATGTAATCCACTTCTTTTGTCCATGCAGAACGTAGCCATCGCCACAAGGTTCACCTGAGGTTTCGATTCCATTCACATCGCTTCCCGCGTTTGGTTCGCTCAGCGCGAGAGCGCCGATTACCTCGCCCGTTGCCAATTTGGGCAGCCAGGTTTCGCGCTGCCGGTCACTGCCCCATTTGTAAATGGAGAGCGTTGCCATGTCGTGGACCGTGAGCAGGCTTCGCACAGAGGAACAGGCTTTGCCTATCTCTTCATGCAGAAGACCATACGTCACCATGTCCATGTCCCTGCTGCCCCATGCCTCCGGAAGGAACGGAGCCAGATAACCCTGCTCGGCGATCGTATGCACCATATTGCTCGATATTTGCTGCTCATTGTCGTGGGCAGCGGCATGCGGCGCGACGTGTTCTTTGGCAAAGAACTTGAATTCCAACTGGCTTTGCTTTTGTTTCGGGCTCAGCTCAATTTTCATGCTTATTCCTTTGTCGCCATGTCTCAGACCTCGACAACACTGCCTGTTTTGCGGCCGATCAAGCCGGCAATCGCGTCAATTGAATTGAAGTTTTTGATATCGAGATCTTCGTCCTTAATGGCGATCTCAAATTCTTTCTCCAACCAGCCGACGAGTTGCATGGCAAATAGCGAATTGACGAATCCCTGAGCAAAAATATCGTCACCATCCTTCAAGTCATTGGTGCGAAAGAAGCGGGAGAAAAAACCTCTTATTTTGTTCTTGTAGTCCATTTTTGCTGTCCTTTGTTGTCCTTGTCAGGCCTATGCGAGAACTTCCTGGTAGTTGTAGAATCCACGGCCATTTTTCCGGCCATGAAGACCCGCATCCACCATCTTCTTGAGAAGGGGGCAGGGGCGATATTTGTCGTCATTGAAGCTTTCGTACAAGACCTCGATCGAATAAAGAATGGTGTCCAGACCAATCAAGTCGGCGGTTTCCAGCGGCCCCATTTTGTGACCGAAGCACTCCCTGAAAATTCGGTCGACTTCTTCAGGTTCTGCCACCTGGTCCTGCACGAGAAATACCGCTTCGTTTACTGTCAGCATCAGCACTCGATTTGAGACAAAGCCTGGCGAATCATTCACGACCACGCATTCTTTTCCCATTTGGCTTAATAGAATCTTTGCTGTGTTGATCGTGTTATTGGTGGTGTGATAGCCGCGAATCACTTCGACCACCTTTTTCATTGGTACGGGGTTCATGAAATGCATGCCAAGCACTTTTTCAGGCCTTTTCGTCGCCGAACCAATTCGAGTGATTGAGATCGCGGAGGTGTTCGCCGCGAATACCGCATGCTGAGGGCAAATAGGATCGATGATCTTGTAAACCTCGCTCTTGATTGGCCACTTCTCAGTCACGTTTTCGATTACGAAGTCGACATCGCTTAAAATCTCGTAATCGGTTGAGAACGTAATGTTGTCGAGGATGGCGTCAGTGCTCAATCCGCCGTTGCCCTTTTTCAGCATGTTCTGAAATCGAGCGTTCTGTCTGATTTGCTGCTTTGCGCTCGCAAGTTTTTCATCAGTAACATCCACCAGCCGCACGCGGAAGTTCGACTGAGCCAGATTCTGGGCTACTCCCACTCCCATGACTCCGGCGCCCACAACACCGATGGTTTCTAACTTCATAGTTGCTTGTTCCTTCCTTTTTTGGGGATTGCAACAGTCTCTCTGGCTTTGCAGCGCATCTCGAACGGCGGGGGAGACTTGCTTCTATCGGCTTCAAGCCTGAATGACTACTTCCTCTGTCACTGGTTCTGCCCGCTTGATGTTCCGGATCACTTGATATAACTCGCTCGACAACAGGCGAAGAAACAGTGACTGCGCTGCCTGGATATAAAAGTGGCCGCCTGGGACCATTCTCGAGAGAAATTTCCCCTCAGTGTGATTGCGCCAGCCGGCAACCCCTTCCCTGCTGGCTTCAGGATCGTGCAGGCCGCCAAACGCAAGAATGTCGCACTTCAACGGGGGTTCCGGTGTGTATGCATACTCTTCATGAACTGCCAGGTCGGCTCTGAGGAGCGGCATAATGAGCTTCATCAAACCCTTATCTTCCAGTACTTCCTTGGGCGTACCGTCCAGCCGTTTGAGACCCTCAACAAACTGTTCTTGCGGCAGCTTGTTGATGGGAGGACGCGGGATGGGCACGTGCGGGGCGATCCTGGCTGACACAATCAGGCATTCCGGAAGGATGTTGTGATCGCGCCGCAGTTTGCGCGCAAGTTCGAAAGCTATGATCGCGCCCATGCTGTGTCCGAAGAGGACAAACGGCTTGTCGAGATAAGAACGAATTGCGGACGCTAATGCGTCTGTCATGGGCACGACGCTCGAGAAGGGTTCTTCTCTCATCCGTGTTTCACGCCCAGGCAGTTGTACCGGGCATACCTCAATGTTTGCAGGCAGGCTCTCGTGCCAGGTCCTGAAATTTTGCGCGCTGCCTCCGGCAAACGGAAAGCAGAACATTCGCAGAGCTGCCTGAGGATTCGGTTTCGGCTGCACGATCCAGCGATTCAAATTTGCGTTTGTAGTTTTCATAAAGAGGGTGGGAAATTAGAGAATTTTGACTTGAGTCAGTCTATTTTCGGTCATTCAGAAATCGACGCGAGTTCTGTCTCAATCGGCGAATGAGCTGTGTTTCCTCTGCGCACTTCCTCAATATCCAGAATCCGCTTCGTCTTCAGGCATTCATTCAGTTTAGCGCGACTTAGTAGGGTAATGCCTTTTTGGCCCAGCCACTCATCGTTATAAATTTGCTCCAGGTAGTTTGTTCCGGTATCTGGAATGATGGCCACCGCAGTCTGCGAGGAACTTTGATTTAACCAGGCAAGTGCCCCGCAAACCACAAGCCCTCCCGAGCCCCCGATTAATAAACCGCTGTCCTTGGCCAGCAGACGACATGCAGAGAACGCTTCCTGGTCTGAACTGATACAAATCTTGTCCAGCACATTGAGATCAGTGTTTTTGCTGCGCCAGCTTAATCCCGCTCCGTTCACAAGATAAGAATGGAACACTCCGCCAAACACCGCAGAGCCCTCAACGTCGCAGGCAATTACTGTCGTTCCCTGCTTCTTCTCTTTCACTTTACAGCTGATGCCGCACAAGTGACCGCCGGTGCTCACGCTGCCAACGACAGCATCTGCATTTAGGGCCGCAACTTCCTCGCCTGTTGTGCGGTAATGAAACTTTGGATTGGCTTGGTTATCGTACTGATTAGGCCAAACCGCCTCGGGGAATTGCTCGAGCAACTTCTTTACGCGGGCTACCCGGGTTTTTTGGTAACCTCCATTCTCATCCGTTTCATGCACCATCTCCATCTGAGCGCCATATGCTTCACACCAGCGAATGACTGAAGGATGGGTTTTGGCATCGATCACCACGATTACGCGAAAACCGTATACTGCACCCAACAGGGCCAGCGATTTGCCCAGGTTCCCGGAAGTGGACTCAATTAATATGCCGCCTTTGGCCAGTCTTCCTGAACACATGGCGGCTTGTACAAGTCCTAATGCCGTTCGATCCTTAACACTGAAACTCGGGTTATAGTACTCCAGCTTCGCAAGTAGCTTTTTTCCTTTCGGAATCAGGCTGTCGTGGACCTCCACGACGGGAGTATTACCAATAAAATCAGCAATGGTTTGATAGATCGGACTGTTCATTGCTTTCCCTTCCCCGGCTCTTAGGTGCTCACATCAAGGCCGGATTTGGAAACTCATCTAAACGTGAACAGGACAAGTCATGTACGCTACGGGCTTTTTGGGTTCAGAGTCGTAGGATTAGTTTGTTGACAAAGATGTCGGTGGGGTCGATGTTGCGATTTCTGCGAGACGTCGTTTGAGCTCGTCGATGCTCTGGGTCAGGAAGAGGCCTGCGTACCGCTGGTCTCCCACACGTGAGTAATCCGACAAAAGGCCATAGGGCTTAAAGCCAAAATGCTGCCACCAAATCGCTGCCATCGTGCCGGCGCGAACATCAAGACAGATCACTTCGCGCCCCAACTCTTCACACTTAGTGGCAACTTCCTCAAAAGCGCGCAGGGCCAACCCTCCTCCGCGGAAAGAGCGGTCAATAGTGCCGCGGGTTAGTTCCACCATGTGCCGGTGATTGGGTGTCGAATTCGGGGTAAGGATGAGTTGACCCACAATCATTCCGTCCTTTTCGGCAACAAGCACGTGGCGACGTCCTGCAATCACATCTGCATTGAGTTGCTGCATCAGAACAGCACCCACTCGGTCATCGATCGGTCCTGGAAATCCGATGGTCGTCTCCTCCTCCAGGGTCCGGTTCATTAAACCCAAAAGTTGCGATCCTCGCTGCGAGTCTATTTCTCGCAGCCACTCAAGCCGCGCACTCGCAGCAGCGCTCTTCGCCGATTCCAGTAAACAGGTGGAAATTATTTGCTCACTTTGAGCAATCTGCCAACCCTTGATATGAAAACCGCGGGGGTAGTTGTCGAGCGTGGCCGGGTAGAGTAGCCGCCGCAGTCCAAGCGATGTTCTGTACAGAATTTGACAACACGGCCGGCAACGTTTCCGAAGTCTTTTCAGAACATCTTTTTTCGGTTCCGCCTGCAGTTCAACCACGATCAGATCATAGTCGGAAAGATTGTATTCGCCATCGTTCTCACTAAATACCCTTATGAGTCCCTTCAGATCGCATGCCTCAAGCACCTCCTCCGAAATAATCACAGCTTCCGGGTCGCGGCCGATACAATCGATCGGGAAGCCAGTCTGGAAATGCGCTTGAATGGCGCTGATCGGGAGTGGTCCACAGCCAATCAACAGAATCCGCTCAAGCTTCGTGCCGTTAATGAGTGCCAATTCGCGTCGGACTAACCCGTCAAATCTCTTATAAAGGAGATAGTCGGATAGTGCGCTTTCGCCGCGGATCAATCGCTGAATAAACTCCAATTCTGCCTTACTCTCCCAGGTCCGATATACGTGGTTCAACTTTGATCTGGTTTCAGGAGCGATGCTGTCCCAGAGGTTGGCTGCGCTCGTCTCTTCACGGTCGAAAGAAAAGATATACTTCTCTAGCACCATGACGCTCTCGTGCAGCGCTGCGAAATCACATTCGGCTTCAGTTATGCCCTGCACGCTTTCCTCGACGTGCCTCAACAGGGCAAGAACGTGATCGCTTTCAGTTAAGACTGGGGATCTGCCAACTGCCGCATTCATGATTCAACCTCACAGGTCAACCGGGCGATAGTGTGTTTACAATCGGTTCCCATCGCCAGTTTGACCGGTCGCAAGTTATTGTGAAATTTACTTTGGAAGTGAAGATTCCAGGACTGATTCAGAATTAGAACTCAAAAATTGGGCCGGATCTGAATGGCTTCAGTTCGACTCGTAGTCCGGTCCGTCCATGTGTTTGCGCAAGCTCAGAGGGCGCATATCAGTCCAAATTCCCTTGATATATTCCAGACACTCAGTTTTGCGTCCACTCTTCCCCGCATCGCTCCAACCCAGCGGGTTCAGTTTTTGAGCGGGCCAGATCGAATATTGCTCTTCGCGATTTACCACGACTTTATATACTTCGTTGTCGTCTTGCTCATTGGCTGCCATTGTGAGGTCCTCGTCAAATTTAATTTTTTTGTGTCGGTGATCGAACTAACTTCTTAGAAGTAGAAGGCGCACTACTACGACATTAGCGCCGTTGCTGTGTGGTTAGCAGTACTCATGAACTGCTGGGGCGTTGAGAGCGGCTGAACAATTGTGGTTGGGTCATCGTTCAAATCTACAGAGACGGATCGCTGGATTAGACCAATGGAGAGGATCAGCTGCCGATTCTTGTATCCCTTCACAATCCCTTCCGCCCCGAACAGGGGTCCGCTTAGGACCCGGACTCGGGTGCCGATCGCGACAAACGGGTGAGGCTCCGTCTTGCATTTGTGTTGGACAATCTGCTGCAGAGCCTCAATCTCACTGGCCTCAATCGGTGTCGGCCCCCTGCTTGTTCCAACAATCCGGATCACACCGGCAGTGGTGACTATCGGCAATCGTATGGCCCCGTCAAATTGGCAGAAGACATAACCTGGGAACAGCGGCAAATCGAGTTCTACCTTGCGGTCCGACCAGTTGCGTCGGCTCTTGTACTGTGGAACCAGCGGCTCAAACCCTTTCCCGCCCAGTATTTTAGCTACGGAAAGCTCCCATCGAGTACGAACTTGAATTGCATACCACCGCATCCCGTCGCTGCTGTCCATCACATCCCTCTCAGAATCGCAAACCAAAACCCACTTTACTCACCAGCTCGCAGGCTACCGCCATTTGAGTCCCATTCCCGGTTTGGTGCTTAAGAAATGGACTTTGATATTTTGCCTGCAGCTCGCGTTAGAATCAGGGAATGCTCACAATACAAAGTTTGCTCACTGACATCAACTGTTCCCAATAAAATATAAGCTGGATTTCTCACCGCCCTTGGACAAGGAGAGTACAGGTTTAACCTGTCCCACATTTGACGATGTGCAGTTTGCGACATTGTCTGGTGCAGCCACAGCGCTCCACAATGAGACGATTCCAGGGCCATTTGATCAGCAGCTCTGTCTTCCGGTACGGAATTTAGTGTGAATCCGCGAAAACATTTGGGGGCCATTAATGCTTCTAAGTTCTTTGACGGGCAGTTCAGAATCGTGCTGGAATTAAAGAATGCTGTAACGTCCAAACATCGCTGAGAAGGCTGCACTTGGAATGTGTCAGCCATGATGTTTAATCTGACGAATCTCCAGCTAAATACGGATCACAATTCTTACGGGAAAACGAGCATACCTCTTGGAGTAGGAAGAACATGGTGAGCAATTTTTCTCCTGAAGAAGAGGCCGAAGCCCCCCAAACTGGAAACGTCGTAGGTACTAATGGGGAATTAATTTGCTTTATCCGAAGCAATCACGCTTTGGCTGTTGGATTGATGAAAGATGCCCTCGCGTCTGAATCCTCATTAAGAGCGGTAGTCAAGCCTTACTCGGACGTTGACCTTACGAAAAATCACGGAAGATTGAGGATACTCATTCTTGACACCTGCTCGGTCTCGGACTGGGCCGTATTCCTGGAAAAGTGGCAGGCTGAAGGCGGCCTCACCATCGGTTTGGTGTCATCAGAGCAGGCGAACAACGGTCTGGAGCTTCAGTTACTTCATCTTGGCGCCTCAGGAATCCTCAGGTCGACCGATAATCTGGCCCATCAGCTTCCCAGAGCAGTCCAGGCAGTTGCTAGCGGACACCTTTGGATTAGGCGCGATGTGCTGGATCTCTATGTGAAGCGGACGCGCATGGCCCTGCAAAATTTTTCTCTTCCCAACAAGAGGCTTACGGCCCGCGAAAGGCAGATTCTTAGTCTGATACAGGCAAGTTTGTCGAACCGGGTCATCGCCAAGAAACTCGGGGTGTCCGAACGCACAATAAAGTTCCACGTCTCCAACGTACTGCATAAGCTCAATCTCAGCAGCAGGAACGAACTGAAATCGCTAAATCACGTCGGAGGCCTTCTCTTGCTTAACACTCCTCAGTCCGCGATGACCCTGGCTTCCTAATGGCTGGCCATCCAGAAAAATCGATTTAAGCAAACCTCAGCCTTCAAGCAGATGCTTGGGACAGAATCTACTGTATTTGCGGTGACTGATCCATTTCAGAATTTTCGGGAGTACGCATTCTGGCAGCATCACAGTTTTGGAGTAGTCGAATGGCTATCATCCCCTCTAGCATCCTGTCCAATTCGCACCTGGAGTTACGGAATTCGCAGTCCATATTGAATTCTGCGGGCGCTCCCACATGCCTGATCTACAGCAATCATCCACTCGCATTCTGCTCGATAAAGGATGCGCTTTGTTCTGATGACCGGTTGCGTTCCTCTGTCAGGCAGTATTCAAATGATCCGAAACCGTCGAAGGGCAAGCGGATTCAGATCCTGGTGATCGACACCTGTTCTGTTGCAAACTGGGCTAGATGTCTGGACAAATGGCGTCTGGAGCGCCGGTTAGCCATCGCTCTCATTGCATCAGAGACACGTAGTAATGAGTTGGAGTTGCAGATGCTGTATTTCGGTGCTGCTGGCATTCTCACTTTTGGTGAAGATCTCGCTGATCACTTACCCAAAGCCATCAGTGTTGTTGCCCAGGGGCATCTTTGGATTCGACGCGAGGTATTGAATCTCTACATACAGCGAGCAAACAGCATTCTGCGCAGCACCTCGATCTCTGACGAGAAGTTTACGAGGCGTGAACAACAAATCCTGGAGCTTTTGCGGCTGGAGCTGTCAAATCGAACAATAGCCCAGCGGCTCGCAATTTCAGAGCGCACGATAAAGTTTCACATTTCGAACATTCTTCGTAAGATGAATGTGGCTGATCGCAGGGAACTTAAGGCTTTAAGCTCTTCAAAGTCATCCTGCCCTGATTGGCTGCTTCGTCCGGATGCTGAGGCGCTGTAACCAAACTCGTCCGTGAGGCCTGTCGTGCGGGCGTGTTCAGAGCAGAATTCTCTCCTCCTCAATTGAGGCGATGCTCACGGAACAGAGTGAGCGTCGATGGATCATTAAGATTCAATCCTTCAAATCAAAGGAACACTACTGTCCTAATTTGAAAACTAGGAAGGACAGGTTTCACTGTACTAAGGTACAGAAAAAGCACGGAAGGTTTTTTGCTCTGGGTCAGTTGTTTTTTGCGCACTCGGCACTATATTTTGACCTGCACGCGTTACCTCCTTCAATACGGAGGCATGCGGAAAGGAGATATATATGGGTGGTTTTTGCGGTGGTGGTGGTAAGGCGGAAGCTGACCCGCAACTGATCGCGATAAGTGAAAGGTTGAAGAAGGGGCAGTTGACGGCACGGGACATCGGGGATCTGGATGAAATAACCCTAAATGTTCAACGGGCCGCAAATCAGCTTCGCGCATCAATCATTGAGTAAGATCTCCCATTCTCGCCTGTACGTTAGACATTCCCTTGGGCATGTCTAACGTACAGATTTATAGATCACGATTAAATTCCTCTGCACCTGAAGCATTCGAGGATTCCTTTTCGGGTGGGCCCACCACCCAGACAGACGAGGACCAGTATGATCACTCAAACGTTCAACAGATCGGTACCATTTCTCCTCCACGCCGGATTCTCTGATGGGCAGCCCTGTATCATGCTCGATAGGGCACTTCTCAAGACGAGCGATAAACTTGACCCGCGCTTTGCTGCCAAGGTCGTTGACAGTTTGAATTTATCCTCTGTCGCTGAGATTCTGCCAGAGCAGGTGTGTGCCCAATTGATCGAGGAGCAGTACGAGGTTTGCCTTGAGCACATTTATTCACATCCGTTGTGGACTGCTTTTCGAGCTGGCGAACGCAGAGACGCCGTCTTGGCCTATCTTTTGGAGACCAGACACTATCTACACGCGGCCGGGTCCCGGATGGCCCCGGGTGTTGCGTCAGGTTGGCGAGATGGACCGTTGCTTCGGCTGCTCGCCAGCCACGTCGTCGAAGAGGCAGATCATGCGAAGTTCTTCGAAGAATCTCTGAGCGCGGTCGGCTGTTCCCCAGAGTTGATTGGTGCGTTACGGCCGTCTCCCATTACCCTCGAATGGATATGCCTGATGCGCAGTCTCGCGGCGAGAGATCCTTTGATTGCAGGGGTGTGCTCCGGGCTCATGGAGTCATCCGCGGCAGACCACGCTAACGTCGAAGGCTGGCACCACATGCTCGTGCAAAATGGTCTGTTGGCCAAGCCGGCGGTGGATGCAATTTATCAGCACGTCGAGACCGACATCGAGTTGGGTCATGGCCAGAACTGGGTGGAGGCGCTAAAACTGACAGCCCCCCTCACCTCTGAACAGCTTCGCGACTGCCTGAACTCAGTCTGCGCAGTGTCGGAGATGATATACCGGTGGCTATCGCACTTACTCGACGGAGTGTCAGGATCTCTAGTGCGGTATATCTCCTCCGTCGAAATGCCAGCCTCGATTGAACAATCGAACATCGATCCAATCTTCGATGGAACCCCGATCTGGCCGGCCGAAATTACGCACTCCGTTTGTCATGGGTCCGAGCTCGCCGAGGGAGCTCGAACAGTTCTGGGGTTGGCTTATCATCTTCCCTCCGGAGCGCGGGTTGTCGATGGAGCAGTCGGTCAAAAGTCCAAGTCATTACAGGACGCCTTCGCTTGCGAAACCAACTCATTGGGCTCTATTGAAGATCTGCAAGCTCTGTTGAAAGCGTGGTTGCGCACAATAGACGGGCACCGATTGTGGTCGGAACTTTTGGATTCCCCCAGCCCTTCGTTGATCTACGGATGGGTGCTTGAGAATTACTTCTATTTTTCTTCTGCGGCTCGACACGTGAGTGCAGCCGTGGCGTCGTGTCCTGACGCTCGCATCCGCACTGAGCTAGTACTGCATCTGGAAGAAGAGTCTGACCACGCTGATTTGCTGAAAGAAGGATTAGCCGACGGCTCGGAATGGGCCTCCGTTATTCCGGTGGATATCTGCCGGCCGCTCCCCACCACGCTGGCCTTCATCGGCTATTTAAGGGAGCTCGCGTCTTTGGATTGGAAAGCATACTGTGTGGCGCTTGTGTACATCCAACTTAGTCTTTCCCCTCAGGATGAGAAATACAAATTGTTTTTCGAGTCACTCAGGACCCGCACTCCAGAGGCGAGCAGGATCTGGCGGGGGCTATTGGCCCACGACCTGGCCGATCAGGCTCTTGGCCATAATACGGACTCCCAAAAACTCCTGACACTTCTGTTCGAACGTCATTCGCTGGAGATACCATCCATCAAACGTGCCGCTACACTGGCTTCCCTCGGTTGGAGCTTCCTCGATGGAATAAGGTGCCATTACCGGAACGGACCGATGTCCCTGTTTCAGCGATTGGGCTGGTCATCGCGAGGTCTGGCCTGACACATTGAGAGCGGGAAGCGCTCAACGAAAGATGTGATGACCGATATGGCAGATGCACAGGGCATGTTCGAGCAGCTTTCGATTGCTGGACAATTCCTGTGCATGTATCCGGAGTTTGACTTCAGTTTGGAGCAGTACCTCCTTTCCCGCAGATACGGTACGTATCTAACGAACCGGTTTCATGAGATTTTGGAGGGAAATCAGGAGTGCACCGAGCGTCGGGCTTGTCCGAAACACATGTTGAATCAGATTCGTGACGGCGTATACGATTCGATCCCTGCTTATTGTTCTGCTTCGGCAGTTGCAAATTGGGAAGATTTACCCCTGATCTCGAAGCGAGCGCTTCGGTCGGCGCCGGAGAGGTTTCTGGCGCCAAATGCCAAAACCGAGCCCGTCTGGAAGACTCTGACGTCCGGAACATCTGGTCCCGCTATGGAGATATCGTATTCGGGAAACTTTTACCAGGAAGCTCACCTGTTCTCGCTGCCAAAGATCCTACGACGCGCGGGGTTACCCTGCGGCGGACGGTCCGTTTTCAGTTTGACCATAAATGAGTCCAGGTCCCTCGGTTCCTCGGTATTCGTGGATCCCACGGCGAGCTTGGGACTGGCAGTTTTGCTGGTGATGGACGAACAGAATCCCGTAACAACAGACACAATGCTGTCGTACATCAACAAGATTCAACCAGAATGTGTTTTATCGATGCCCGGCGTTTTCCAGAAGCTTGTGGAAAGGCTTGAGGAGGGAAATGACGCTATTCTGAATCCGCCTGTGGCGTTGGTATCGAGCGGCTCAATTTTGGACGAAAGTCTTCGCTCCCGGCTGCAGGAGCGATTTCGTTGTCCGGTTATCAACGCGTACGCGATGGCTGAATTTGGTCTGATAGCGAGTGAGTGTCCGAGGCAGGGAATGCATCTCGAAAACGACAAGCTGTATGTAGAGATTGTCGATGACACGGGAAACGTGATGCCCTGGGGCCAATCGGGAGAAATCGTAGTGAGTACGATGGAGAATCGTGCTATGCCTCTGCTTCGATATCGAACAGGAGATGCGGGGACGTTGCTGGACGACATGTGTGCCTGCGGCAGCCGGATTCCGCGCTTGTCATCTCTACTTGGACGAAAGACCGTTTGCTTTCGGCTCAGGTCAGGAAGCGCATTCTCCCCCATATGCCTCAATGAACTCTTCGTCACGTTTCCTGCTTTGAGTGAGTTCCAGATAACCCAACAAGCCCTGGATCGATATGAAGTTCTTATCGAATTGAATATTTCTGCCGAGGAGGAAGCGAACATTCGCACAAAGTTGAGGAGTTACGTCCAAAGCGCAATCCCCGGCGATCCTGAAGTAGTTGTCCGGACCACAAGGTTCCCGAAAAACTCGAAGTTTGAGCGGTATCGAACGAACTGTTGATCATTGCGATTGCAAAGATCGAGCACCGTTCGCTGTGCCAATCGCAATGTGAGTCCTCGGTTGATTTTGGGTTTTAGCGGAGATGAGGTCTGGAGCAGGGAATGGGTTTGAATCCCTGCTCCATAGTGTAGTCAAAACGTTTAGTCCCGACCTCCGCGTGCCTGTGCAGTAGCTTGCTCCAGGCGCTTTCCCTGATTTCATCAAGCCTGGCCTGCATACATGGCCAGACCATCGAATTGAGACTGAAGGTAAGCACACGATATGTCACTCGCTGATGATGCTAGCGAAACTGGGAAGGTAGTGCTGAGGAGTCGGCCATTCAACGGGACTGCTGAAGAAGAGTACCGTTTATGTACGCTGGAGCACACATATTCACGACTCGAACCCTTTCTCAATTCAATCACTGGCATCATCTCAGACTTGGCGCCTGTCGAAGAGACGGCCGACGTTCATGTTTACCAGGTCAGTCACAAACCACCATTCGGACAGCACAATAGCGACAAACGCCGGATTTCGAAGAAGGATATCGCCACCGGGAAAGGACGGAGCGAAATTCAAGCGAAGGTAAGTGGCCTCGCGGAAGCCGTCGAGCGGTACAGTTGCGTGTATCGAGGTGACGAGCCTCGCATCAAAGCACGGCTTTCGGACTTAGGGGAGAGCGGAGTTCATCCAAACGCCCTTTTGAACTTCAGTGCGCGCCAATACGCCAATCGTGAGGAGTGGAATCAACACAACCCTGGTTTTAGCTGGGCGCCGGAACCCTTTGATGAAACCGAGGAGATCGAATGGACTCCTAACTGGTCTCTGACTCAGCAGACGGTTCGTTGGCTGCCGACGGCGTACTGTTACTTCGAGTATGAATTTTGCGACTGTCGCGCCTTTTGCTATGGAGATTCGAACGGATGCGCCTCAGGCAACTGCCTCGAAGAGGCCGTGCTTCAAGGCTTCTTTGAGCTGGTGGAGAGAGACTCCATGGCGCTTTTTTGGTACACCCGGGCGCAACGGCCGGCCGTAGTACTTGAGTCATTCAACGATCCATACTTTGAGAGCATATGTGAGCACTACCGCAGCAAGAACCGGACCCTCGCCGTCCTTGATATGACGACCGATTTGGGCGTCCCGGCAATGGTGGCGGTTTCATGGACTGAAGATGGGCGGAGGATTCTAGTTGGCTTGGGCGCACATTTGGATCCGCGGATTGCGATCTCGCGCGCGATTAGCGAGCTCAATCAGATGGCCAGCTTTGAGGCCTGGAATCGCAACGTGAATGAACTCTACAACCCTCAGGATCAGCGATACATGTCTGACTGGATGGCGAGGGCGACCATCCGCAATCAGCCTTACTTGGTCCCAGATGAAACGTGCTCGCGTGATTCAAAGCAATTGCGACGACCACCATGTAGCAATGACCTGCTCCATGAAATCAGAAGATGCGCGGAGATCATGCATCAGCACGGTATGGAGATGATCATCCTTGACCTGACACGTGATGATGTTAATTTCCCTACAGTTAGGGTCACCGTACCTGGGCTGCGCCACTTCTGGCCGCGGTTCGGACCAGGAAGGCTGTTTGATGTTCCGCTGAAATTGGGTTGGATCGACAAACAACTCGATGAGCGTGAACTAAACCCGATTCCGTTCTTCTTCTAAGAGTGGTGGAACCATATTCATGTTTTGTAGGCCGTTCGTGGTTGCCATCTTATAGCCCGCCGACGATCTGCCTCATAAGTTGGAGGAGAGTGCGATGGATAATCTGATTCAGGACATTCGTTACGGACTGAGATCGTTGCGTAAGAACCCTGGTTTTACGGCGGTTGCGATCTTGACCCTGGCCTTAGGAATTGGCGCCAATACTGTGATTTTCAGTGTCATCAATTCTGTTTTACTTCATTCTCTGCCGTTTCGCGATCCCACCAGCTTGGTCAAGGTGAGTTTTGATGACCCCGGGGTGGGCCTGCTTGATACGCCCTTCTCTGTTCCCGAAATGGAGGACCTTAAATCAAGATCCGGGGTTTTTGAAGACGCATCGGCCGTGTGGGAGGCGAGCGTGAACCTGACCGGCGCCGCGCAACCGGAACGTCTTGAGCTACTTATAGTCAGCCCCAATTATTTTTCCATGCTCGGCGCTGCTGCCCAGAGAGGCCGCTTATTTGGTCCTCAAGACTTCGCTTTAGGATGTGCCGACGCGGTTGTCATCAGCGATGGCCTATGGCGCCGCTCCTATGGAGCGGATCCTACTGTTGTCGGGAGAAGTGTGAGACTCGATAACGATTCATACACAATTGTGGGTATTCTTCCTTCCGGTTTTCGCCATCCGGGCAGAAAGACGATTGCGACGGATGTGGAAGTATGGGCGACTTGCGGTTTCGCGGCTGATCCCTTCCCCAAGCCTGCGCGCAACCTACGCATGATGCCGGGGGCAATCGCCAGACTTAAACCCCGGATAACTCTGGAACAGGCACAAGCTAAGCTCGATGTCATGTCGGCCCAAATAAGAAAGGATTTTGCATCCGATTATCCCTCCAGATCCCAATGGACGGTTCAGATCCTTCCCTTGCAGGAGTCTCTTGTGGGCAATGTTCGACCAATTCTGCTGGTCCTTATGGGAGCGGTGATCCTGGTCGTTCTTATCGCCTCCGTAAATATCGCAAATCTTCTTCTCGCCCGTGCTTCGGGGCGGCAGCGGGAGATGTCCATACGGCTGGTCCTGGGAGCCGGCCGGCTTCGGATGATCCGCCAGTTACTCACCGAATCGGTGGTCCTGTCCCTTATTGCCGGTGTCGTCGGTATTCTGACTGCTGAAATTGCTCTGCACTTTGTCACTCGGTTTGTGTCGCTAAAGGTTCCGCGACAAAGTGAGATCGGTATTGACTGGGTGGTCCTTGGATTTGCAACCCTGCTCTCTTTCCTTACCGGTTTGGGGTTTGGCCTTGCCCCAGCGATCCAGTCCACCAAAGCCGACTTCATTGCCGCTCTTCGGGAGGGCACCCGAGGTTCTGGCTACAGCGTCAAGACTCATCACTTGCGCGGTTTGCTCATCATTTCCGAGATGGCCCTTACCGTCGTGCTTATGATTGGAGCAGGCCTGCTGATGCGGACCTTCTGGCGACTCCTGCACGAGAACCCCGGCTTCGATTCTACAAATGTTGTGGTTTCCAGCATCTGGCTTCCTATACCCAACGATCCAAACCTTGATCCGTATCGAGGCATTGCCCGTCAGGCGCCATTTTGCCGGGAACTATTACGGAGAGCGCGCACAATTCCCGGCGTCGAACTGGCGGGAATTACATCTGTTTTACCTGGTACATCTGCGGCGAGCAGCACGGCGAACAGCACGGCGAACAGCACGGACCTGAACATCGAAGATATGCCTGCTGACTCTACGCAAAAGCTCTCTGCAGAAGTAATTCGCGTGAGCCCTGATTATTTCCGGGTTATTCAAACCCCTTTGGTCCAAGGTCGTTTCTTCAGTGAGGGCGATCAAGCAGATGGGCTCCCGGTTGCAATCATCGATGAAACGACTGCTCGACGGTTTTGGCCGGACCGCAACGCTATCGGCAAGCGGCTCGGATTGGGTCGGTATTGGCAGGTGCCGTGGCTAACGGTAGTCGGCATTGTCAAAGACATCAAACAAGACGGCCTCGATATCAATGGCGTTCCTCACGTTTATACTTCGCTTTATCAGGATCGTGGCAGAAGTCTGAATCTGGTGCTTCGTACCCCCCTCCCTCCGCCCCTCCTCGACGCGCAAATTCGAAGTGCAGTGCAAGCGGTCGATCCTGGCCTGCCTGTATTTAACATTCGATCCATGAATGACGTCATGGAAAACTCGCTGGCTCCGCGCCGTTTCTCCGCCGAGCTAGTGTCGGTGTTTGCGGTGATGGCGGTCCTGTTGTCTGCTGTTGGAATTTATGGATTGCTCGCATATTTGGTGGGACAACGCTCTCACGAGATCGGCGTGTGTGTCGCCTTAGGTGCCCAGAGAGGCAATATTCTGAAGCTGATCCTGGGCCAGGGAGGATTGCTTGCGGGCGCCGGTATTTGCATCGGTTTGATCATGGCAGCCGTCCTTGCGCCGATGATCGCGAGTCTGCTTTATGGCATTCATGCTCTCGATGTCAACGTATTTCTTGCGGTCCCCCTCATTTTGTTCGCGGTTTCTCTGGCCGCCAGCTATATTCCCGCGCGCCGGGCAACCAAGATAAGTCCAATTGTGGCGTTGCGTGGAGAATGATTCGCTAACATTTTGTTCGGATTACGCTGAAAGAGATTTGAATACTTTGCTGGGGTTCGAAGATCTACGGTAAATAATCATTTCGTAGCAGCCCGGGAGTGGTCTGGCGATTATTTAGCAACCCGGACAACTTATAAGTAAATCCGCCATCAGCGGCAATGGTCATGGCGGTCTTGAGTGCAGTAAGATCGCTGACCTGATACTGTCCTGCGCGGCTGTAATGTTCGATGTTGTTGACCAGGCCGTTGGTCCAATAGCCGGCTCCGCCAAATCTTCCCCAAATATTTTCAATGGTTTCAACGGGGGCGCCGGGTAATTCAGGAAATCGCACTGTGCCGTAAACGTGCCGTGCGGCTTGCTACCATTTGCGCCAACTCGCGCCTTTTCAATACCTGTTGCAAATGCTTCCGTGCGGGCTTGAGTTTGTGCAAGTTATTGAAAACATTGGTGAGCGCGGCAGGAATCGAACCTGCAACCTACTGATTAAGAGTCAGTTGCTCTGCCAGTTGAGCTACGCGCCCTTTTTGCCGTTGGAGACAACAGGAAGAAAGGAGACTCTTACGAGTCTAACACAGCGACTTGGGATCGATGATCGCGCGCGACCGCCGTGATCGCCGTCATCGCGCGTGATCGGAAGGACAAAGCGCTAATGGCCAGGAACTGAAAAATCAGCCAAGCCGACTTTCACCACCGTGCCTAGCCTTTTTGGCGGGACTGGCGCAGGCTGCCCCGGCGGTTTTTCTGTCCAGACTCCGTAAACCCGTCCGCCATGAGCGGCGAGTCCGGTGTAGTCACCAAAAAAGACGCCGCCAGCTTCGAAGGCATTACTGGTCCAGGCATAGTTGGCAAAACTTCGGCCGCCGTCTGACGAGCGTGCCAGAACCACGGTCTGCATGCGGTTTCGCGGATCGCCTCGACGGTCATAAAACACCACATTAACGCTGCCGTCCGTGGGATCAACCGCCGACCACTGGAAAAACTGGTCGGCGCCATTGTGAATGGAATCGCTATTCACCCGTACCGGCTCGCTCCATGTTTCTCCCTTATCCGAAGAGGCAACACAAAAAATGTCAAGGTCACCATTGCGATAGTCGCTCCAGGTTATATACAGCCGCCCGCTCTTCGGGTCCATGGCGATTTGCGGAAAGCCGTTCGCCCTTTCCAGCGTGTCGACGGCAAACATGATCGGCGCCGTATGCAAAATGAGGCGCGGACGGGAGAAGCTGCCTCCGCCATCGTGCGATGAAGTCAGCACAATGCCCTCGCCTGTGCTCCACACCGCGTACACGGTGCTATCCGGCGCAACGACGGCGTCAAAGCCTTCCAGCGCTCCGTTATCATCGCGGGGCAAGCCGGGATGGTCGTCAATTTCCATCGGCTTCGACCACGTCTTGCCGCCATCCGTCGAGCGCGAAAACATGATCTCTGAATCCGTGAGCGTCCAGCGCGTCCAGCCCACATAAAGATTGCCGGCGTGCGGTCCGCTGCCGATGTCGGCGACGATCTCAGGCTTGTCTTCCATTGGGACTCCGGGCGCCGAAGGCTGTTCGGTGACGGGGACATGATTGGCTTCCCAGGTTTTTCCTCCGTCCATTGACCGTCGCACAAAAATTCCGTTGCGCGACGCTTTGTGCCCCCAGTAGTTAAAGGTGCCGAGCTTATCGAACGCGATGTAGCAGATGATGGCGTGCCCTTGAGAATCGTAGGTCACGGAAACATCGCCGGAAACGCGATAGTTGGGCGGCGCCACTCCGCTCGCTTCCTGCCAGTCGCGGCCCCCATTCACCGAGTAGGAAGCGTGCGCATTGTCCTGGAACACCGCGACAACCTGCTGCGGATTTTGCGGGTTCACAGCGACAGCAGGCTCGGTAAAGTAACCGGGCGCTGGCGTCAGGGACTGAACAATCTTTCCCGGCGCCGGAGGAAGGTCTTGCGCGTGCATGGCAATTGGCACACACAGAAGAATGAAAGGAACCAGTCTTCCAGTTGTGAGGGATGAGCGCGATCTGTTCATGCTTTCGATGTCTCTAATCGCCAACTACGAGTTGCTTTTCGCCGGGCTGTGGCTGAGGGATCACGGATTTGATCCCCCAGATATCGCGCGCATATTCTCTCACCGCGCGGTCGCTGGAGAACCTCCACGTGCGCGCCACATTCAAAATCGCCTTGCGCGCCCAGCTCGCGGAATCCTGATAATCTTCTTCCGCTTTGGCGCTGACCTCGATGTAATCCGGGAGATCAGCCATCATGAA